>Ga0334895_1000741_pt1 | contig 39873 bp, 52 predicted proteins | sample GraSluR3_MG_7_FD_207229 | JGI IMG/M metagenome (GOLD analysis project Ga0334895, IMG submission 207229) | Sludge microbial communities from methane-producing bioreactor in Wageningen University, Netherlands - Granular Sludge_31_05-R3 | ecosystem: Engineered > Bioreactor > Anaerobic >... | reverse complement strand
ATTGAAGACGCAGAAGAAGCTGATAGATTATTTGATATTTTAATGGGCAAAGAAGTTTTACCTCGTAAAAAATTTATTCAAGCTTATGCTCAAAAAGTAAAAAATTTGGATGTGTAATAAAAATCAAAAAATAATAATTTGACATTTGGTAATAAATTCAGTAATAATACTATATTAAAAATATGTTAATTTTAAGATTTCAAAGACAAGGCAAAAAGAAAGATTTTATTTTTCGAATAGTAGCCGTTGATTCAAAAATAGCTGTTAATAGTGGGAAAACAACAGAGATTTTAGGTTGGCTAGATCCCAAAACAAATAAATTTGAATTAAAAAAAGACAGAATCCTTTATTGGCTTAATCAGGGAGCTCAAGTTTCAGATTCTTGTTACAATCTTTTAATAAAAACCAAGATTATTGAAGGTGAGAAAAGGCCAATTAAAATTACTAAAAAGAAAGTTAAAAAAGGTCAAGCTGAAGGTTCTGAGCAATCGTCACAAGCAGAGCAAAAATCTGAAGATAAACCAGCTGAAGATAAACCAGCTGAAGATAAACCAGCTGAAGATAAACCAGCTGAAGAAGTAAAGGAAGAGAAAAAAGAAGAACCTGTGATAGAAGAAAAGAAAGAGGCTCCTGTTGAAGAAAACCAGGAGGAAGTTAAAGAAAAAGAACCAAAAGAGAAAAAGGAGGAAGTATCAGAAGAAAAAGCAGCTTAGGGCTGCTTTTTTATTAATTTATTACCATCAAACAAGTTCTAACATCGTCCAGTTCCCGGAGCATTACTGGATTTTTGGCATAGATTTGCCTGATTTCCGCTTTATTTTCGCTATTTTTCGTAGGTTCTAACCTTGTAGAAATCTTGCGTGCTTTTTTTGCGGCTGTTTGTATTGGAAACAGCAGATTGTCCAAGGAAACAATGAGTTTTCTATCTTTTAGTATGAGGTTCGAACCTAACGCGATAAATATCTCTTTTTTTGCTCCCAAGTTGTTATTCTTCTTCGCTTCGGCAAAAAATGCTCGCCGCTTTCTCGGCGTAATTGAATCCGCGTTCGGTAATCTCAAGCCAGTTTTCAACTCTCTTATCTGTATCCTTCAAAAATTCCTGAAGACGGTCTTTTTCTAATAATATGGCCGTTTTTTTGGTCTTGAACTTATCTTCTGTTATTTCACCATTTGCACGCATATCAATGAGATTATCTACTCTTCGCACACACGCTTCATATTCTCGCCGTTGGTTGCCGTAGGTCTGCTCTCGGTCAATTATCTCTTTCTTATTCATTTGCTTAAGTCGCGCCACGGCCCAATCTTTGAAATCGGTGGGGATTTCCAGTTTCGCGCCTCGGTCGTCCCATTTTATTTTTAATGCGTCATAGGCGAGCGCCGAGTTTAATTCTTCTATAAAACTGTGGCGAACCTGTGGGTCTGAAAACTTCAATGGGTGACAGAATGTTTCAAGAATGTGCATTATCACTATATCGGAATTATCGGAGTTTGATAAATTATTTAAGGCATCAAGCGTTATCTTCCATTTTGCAAACAACTCTTTATCGACGCGTATATTCACACCAGTGAAAACATTCATGATCTCATTTGTCGTAAAGTAGCTACCTACGATGTGTGCAATTTTTTCTTTGACCGGAATGCTAATTAACTGCATTTTGGGTAATTGTAATTTATGGTAATTGTTGCAGATAATTAAAATCTGCGATATTCTTATATTAAGCAATATTAAGTAATAAATCAATGCCGAAACGAGCCAAGAAAAAAGAAAAGATGCCGGAGTTACTGACGCTTCGTGAGGTCTGTGATATTTTGAAGTGCCATCCGAACACTCTCCGGCAGTGGGATAAAAAAGGCATCCTTGTCGCCGTGCGTTTCGGTGAGCGCAAGGATCGGCGCTATCGAAAAGAGGATATCCTTAAGTTTTTCAAAAAAGCAAAGTAAAAAATTATGCCGAAGAAGAAAAAACAAGAACAACCTCAAAAAAATGCGCTTACTAAAGCAGATATAAAACGCGTCTGCGATATTCTGCGTCGCGATGACGGTGTCGGCGCAAAGGATTATATTGAACAATTTTCTTGGCTCCTTTTTTTGAGAGTATTTGAGGGTGTAGAGGGCCAGCTTAAAGATCTTGAAGAAGCCGAGAGCAGAAAATACAGGCCAATTATTGATGCCGAATATCAGTGGTCAGCGTGGGCGAAAAAAGATTGGAAAGATAAAAGCGAACTCATACACTTCGTCAATAAAAAGCTGTTTCCATTTCTTAAAGCGCTTAAGGGAACGAAAGAAAAGGACAAAATTGCAGAGCTTTTCCGCGAGCTTCATAACAAGGTTTATTCTCCATACAATTTGCTTGAGGTTATTGAGGTTTTAGACAAAATTGAAAAGCATCATTTCCAAGATACGCACCTACTCTCGCAGGTATACGAGGAAATCTTACAAGCGATGGGGAGTGAAGGCGGTTGGTCCGGCGAGGTTTATACTCCGCGCCCTGTTATTCGCTTGATGATAAAAATTGTGGATCCGAAGCTCGGCGATTCTATATTCGATCCGTTTGTCGGCTCGGCCGGATTTTTGGTTGAGAGTTTCAAATATCTTTATGAAAACTCTGCCAAAGATGTCCGGGCGTGGAAGACACTTCAGACAAAAACTCTATTCGGCAAAGAAAAAAAGCCATTGCCGTTTCTCATCGGCAATATGAATATGATTTTGCACCATATCCTTGTGCCAAATCTCATAAGAACAAACACATTAGACGAGGATGTTCATAATGTGTCCGAGAGCGATAAGTATTCAGTTATTCTTACCAATCCGCCTTTCGGTGGCGACGAGGAGAAGCGCATTGGAGAAAATTATCCTGTAAAAACTGCGTCTACCGAAGCAATGGCTTTGCAATACATAATTCGTCACCTCAAGAATGGTGGGAGATGCGGCGTTGTCTTGCCGGAAGGAAACATTATGTTTGGTGGAGGCGCGATGGCTCATATACGCCAAGAGCTTTTGGAAAAATGTAATATCCATAGCATTATTTCTCTTCCGCAGGGCGTGTTTACGGAAATGGGCGCGGGTGTGAAAACCAACCTCATCTTTTTTGACAAAACCGGCTCTACGAAAGAAATCTGGTATGGCGAGGCACGGGGTAAGTTTACGAAAAAGAAAACCATCAAAGACGAACACCTTGAAGATGTTTTTGACAAATGGAAGAAACGCAGGATTTCAGAAACTTCTTGGGTTGTGCCAGTTGATAAAATTAAAGAGCGTGGCTACGACATCTCGCCCAAAAACCCTAACGGCGGTGATGCGGATGCTTTGCTTCCGCCAGACGAGATACTCAAAGAAATTGAAAACAATCAGCGCGAGATAGATAAAATCGCCTCATCACTTAAGGGGATTTTGAAGAAGTAATTATGAGCCACGAAATACAAAAATATGAGATGGTAGAGTTGGGAGAAGTTTTGAAATACGAGCAGCCGACAAAATACATAGTGAAATCGTCTCACTATGACGACCGAAATCCCACCCCAGTTCTAACTGCGGGTAAGTCATTTATTTTGGGATATACGGATGAAAAGTTTGGTGTTTTTCCAAAAGAAAAATTGCCAGTAATTATCTTTGATGATTTTACCACCGCGATAAAGTTTGTTGATTTTCCTTTCAAGGTAAAATCGTCTGCTATGAAGATTTTACACGCCGACAGAAACAGAGCTGATATAAGATTTTTATTTTATGCGATGCAACGGATTACTTTTCCTGTTTGTAGACATAAGCGTCATTGGATTTCTGAATACTCAAAAATCAAAATATCTCTCCCGCCACTTTCCGAACAGAAACACATCGCCGACAAAATGGCTAAAGTTTTTTCCGAGACAGAAAGGGGCGTGAGCATATCATCAAAAGAAAGCGTACAGACCGCCTCGCTGAAGAAATCGTTGCTTATAAAGATTTTTTCCAACCCCGACCTGCAAACGGTAAAACTTGGAGATTATTTTGATATTGCTTGGGGTAATACTTCAATCACGAAAAAATCTTATGTTCCGAGCGGATATACGGCATATAGTGCGGCCGGTGCTGATGGTTTGCTTGGACATTATGAGCACGAGGGCAAGGGCATTATTCTGTCAGCAATCGGCGCTCGATGTGGAAAATGTTTTCTTGCGAATGATAAGTGGACAGCTATTAAAAATACGATTGTAATGACGTCAAGATCCGACCATTCCATTGACGAAAAGTATGCGTGGTATTTTTTGAATGATGAAGAAAAATGGCGCTCAAAAGGTGCTGGCCAGCCATTCATAACACAAGCGCGAGCAATCGGTATGGAGATTCCAGTCCCACTCAAAGACAACAAACCAGACCTTGCAGCGCAGAAGCATATCATCGAGAAGCTGGACGCGGCTTTTGCACTATCCGAACAGCTCGGCAATCTCTTTACAAAACAAGGAATATCATTTTCCAATTTACGAACATCGATATTAAACTCAACTTTTAGTTCTAAATAATATGCCATTATCCGAAGCAGACATAAAAGCAAAATACATTGATCCGGAAATCCACGACAGCGGATGGGAGGAAGATTTTTTAACCCGAGAATATCCTATTTCCCAAAATAGATTTTTTGTCGAGGGAGAGGAGTTTAAGCGTTTGAAAACAGAGAAGTTTGCGGATTATGTCCTTACATTCAAAAGTGTTTCCGTCGCGATTCTTGAAGCAAAAGCTGAAGGCGAGGACCCGATGAAGCATTTGAGCCAAGCGCAGGATTATGCTAAACGGCTTGATGTGCCATTTGTATATGTTTCAAACGGCAAGATAACGATACTGCACGATCGCCGCACCCTAAAAACGGAACAGGTTTCGAGCTATCTTTCGCCCGAAGAAATGTATCAAGCGTATGTGGAATGGAAAGGGCTTGGAGATAGAAACTTGGATGCGCTCGCTTATCCGCTTCACGTAAAGGGTTTAATGCGTCCCCGGGCTTATCAAGAAGCCGCAATCAAGGATACGATTGAAGCGTTCGCCAATGGCAAACAGGTTGCACTCCTTACGATGGCAACTGGTACTGGTAAAACGTATGCCGCCTTCCAGATTGCTTGGAAGCTCATCAAATCAAAAACAATGCACCGCGTTCTTTTTCTCTGCGATAGGATTATTCTCCGCGATGACGCATATGGCCGGGACTTTGAGCCGTTTGGCGAGGCACGATGCAAAATTGAAGGTGGTAATTTCAATAAAAACCGGGACATCTATTTTTCTACTTACCAGACGTTATATATCAATGATTTGTATAAACAGATACCCTCTGACTTTTTTGACCTCATAATCATTGACGAGTGCCATCGGTCTCGTTTCAAAGATTGGGGTGTTATTCTTGACCATTTCCAGAACGCAAAACATCTCGGAATGACTGCAACGCCGAAGCGTGAAGATAACATTGATGTGTATGAGTATTTTGGTGAGCCGGTGTTTGAGTATTCGCTCGGGCAGGCAATCGAAGACGGATATCTCGTGCCTTACAAAATCTATAAAATTACGACTAACCTATATCGTGAGGGTTTGGATGTTTCTGCAGCCGAAGAAGTTATTTATGATGATGAAATTGAGCCGGAAAAAATAAAGGATTTTTACGAGCCATCGGAATACGAACGATCTATAACCATTCCGGAACAGATAGACCTGCTTTCGCAAAAGGTCATTGAAGTCTTGGACAAAACCGACCCTTACGGGAAAACGATTGTTTTCTGCGTGGATATGGCTCACGCACAGGCCGTGAAGGATAAACTAAATGAACTCAAAAATAATGAAGAATACGCATCGCGCGTAGTTGCCGAGGATAAAGATGATTTGACGAGTTTTCGCGATAAAGAACGAGCGATGCCTGTTGTGGCCACAACTGTGGACTTGCTTTCAACGGGAGTAGACATCCCTCATCTCCAAAACATTATTTTTATGCGTCCTATTGCTTCGCGAGTGCTTTTCAAACAAATAATCGGTCGCGGCTCTCGTCTTTTTGAGGGCAAGGGCTTTTTCAGGATAATTGATTTTACAAATGCCACGCGGCTCATAGACGAATGGGATATAGCTCCAAAGCCACCGGAACCGCCTGTGCCGCCCGAAGAACCAATTCCGCCGTATGATAAGCTCATTATGGGTATTATCATAGACAATAAGCACGATAAGCCGATTGCTGGAGCTGTGGTAAGGGTAAAACTCGGACGCTGGGAAAAAATCGGCAAGACGGATGAGAATGGAATGTTCAAGCTGTTTGGCCTACCGTCAAATGAAGGCGTTGATCTGCATATTGAACACGCGGACTACAAAAAGTTAAGCAAGAAAATAAAGCCACACGGTTCAGAAGAAGAGACGCCGTATGAGTTTCGGCTGAAGGCGTGGAAGTCAGTGCCGAAAAAAATTATTGTCAAAGGCATTGAGGTAACCGTTGACGAGGAAATTGAGGTTGAGTTCGACGGCATCAAGCTCTCATACGCCGAATATCGTAAATACTCAAAAGATAAAATCGGGCAAGCAATTCATTCGTCCGATGATCTGCGTGCGATATGGATTGATCCGCAGAAGCGCGAGCAGTTTATCTTGGACCTTGATGCCAAGCGCGTGAACATATCGCTTATCAGAATGATTGAAAATCTTGAGGATATAGACACTTTTGATATTATCGCCCATATTGCTTTCAATGCGCCTCTTTTGACGCGCGAGGACCGAGTAACACACTTTATGCGACAGAATGCCAAGAGCATTGATATGTATGGTAAAGAAATCGGCGAAGCAATCCGCGATATTATGGAAAAATACAAGAACGCTGGCGAGGAGAACTTATCATCAGAGTTTTTTGAGCTTCCGAATATGAGCGCAAAACAAGATGCAATAAAATCCAAATATCCTCGCGGTTTATTTGGTTTCGTGCATTCGATTAAAGAAGGCATTTATTCAGCCGTGAAATAATCATTCTACCCGCCGGGATAATTAGAAGCAATTACAACTTTGGAATGACAGACCCTACTAAAAAATATCGTCTTTATATTGACGAGTCGGGAACGCCCACATACTCAAAGGAAGATTTTATCAGCTCCCGATATTTAGCTTTAGTTGGGATTATTGTAAGCGAACAACAAAACATTGAGGTTTTACAACCAACACTGCGTGATTTGAAACTTATGCTGGCGCACGACCCAGACGAACTCCCTGTCCTCCACAGAGAAGATATTGTTGCCAAGAGCGGTGCTTTTGCAAAATTGCAGGATGAAAAAATTGAAAAGCGTTTCAACGATACATTTCTTGGTCTTTTGAAAAACTTGGACTATAAGATTTGTGCGGTTGTTCTGGATAAAACCTCTCATCTTGAAAGGTATCAGAAATCTGCCTTTCACCCTTATCACTACTGCTTGAATGTTCTCTTGGAGCGTTACGCTTTCTATCTTGGAGAATTAGGTGCCGGAGGAGATGTTCTTGCCGAGGCCCGAGGTAAAAATGAGGATACTGCGCTCAAAGAAGAATATAAGATTTTTTACGAGAGAGGCACATATTATTGCAAAACACCTCTAATCCAACAGCACCTCACCTCAAAAGAGATAAAAGTAAAGCCAAAGGAAAAAATGTTTGCTGGTCTTGAGTTCGCTGACCTGCTTTCGCTTGCGGCAAAACTTGATACGCTACACTCTTATAGAAAAATTCCCGATTTGAATGATAATTTTTGTAAGGTTGTCGTTGAAAATATACAAGATAAGTATCGTGGGTCCCCGGGTGGTGTGATAACCGGTTTTGGCAAAAAGCTGATAAGCTAATAAACAGAAATGCCAGCTTGCGCTGGCCTTCTGCGATGCCCTTACGGGACATCCCCCTCCGATAAACGGATTATTTATATTATAGCATATTCAGCCGTCAATAGAAGACATTCGCCTACGCCTCAAATTGGTATGCAAAAGCTGTTTCCCTGAAGCAAAAGGGTTCTAACTTCGTCCAGTGTGCGGACCCTGGAGCTAGGGTTTACGCTTATATTTAAGGAGGTGATATATGACGGAATAGGTAAACCAAAAGGAAATTGTGATGCCGATCTTGTATTAAGGGTAGCTCGCGATACTTATGAAAATAATTTTGATCAAGCAATTATTATTACTAGCGACGGAGATTATGCGAGTTTAGTAAAATTCATTCAAGAAAAAAAAGAGATTGTTAGTTGTATTGTCCCCGAGTATTTTCAAAAAGTGTTCCATACTTTTAAAAAGGACGGGAGTTAAAATATCTTATATCAATGATCATATATTTTAGCTCTTGAAATTATTATTGACAGCCTCTTCTTTTAGTCATATAATATATATGCCCTGAAATAGGGTATTTTTAGTTCTTTGAAATATATAGAAAGGAGGTAATATTATGTTAATTAAAATGAAAAGGATTATATTCTTTATTTTCTTGCTAATAATTTGTTTACCGCTAATAATTCAAGCAAAAACTGGAAGCACTGAAAATGAGTATAAGATTAGTTTTATATTTCAGGCGAATGATACTTTCTGTATTATCAATTTTAAGGATCCTTTAGGGGAATCATCTCATTTAGAAAAATTGGAAATAGCTCCTATATTAATAAATGGCGAATTGTTTCTTCCGATCAAGGATTTTGCGATAATGATGGGAGGGACCATTAGTTGGGATTCTGAAAAGGAAAAAATACAGATGAGTTTTCAAGAAGATGCGATAAAATTTAAATTTTGGCTTGATAAAAACTCTGATATTATACTCAGAAATGGAAAAATTATGCTTTCTCTCAAGTTTATTATTGAAAATTTGTTGCCTAGTGATGTAAAACAAGATGAAAGATTAAAAATTGTAATTCTAACTTGGCCGCTTTCTATTAATTAAAAAAGGAGGATTATTATGAAAGCTCAAGATGATGATTTGAAAAAATTGATAATTAAATTAGATGAACTTGGATTAGATTTTAAGATTACAGTGCTATATGACGGTTATGTTTGTGAAGGTAGAAATATTTACAAAGATATTCAAATGATACTTCCTGCTGAGGAAAATGGATGGCGAGAGTTTATGAAATTAAAATTAGAAAAAAAAGAGGAAAAATCTTTAATTTCATTATTTTCAAAATTAATTGGTTATTTCCCGTTTTGTAAATATTTAAAAGGGGAAAATATTGTATATGAATGGAAAAGAAGACATCAAGAGGAAAGATTTCATGAATTAATAAGAATAAGTAATAAATCAGATACTAGTATTATTCAGATAGAAAAGTTATAAAATTATTCTTATGGAATTCTAAAGAAAGGAGGAGAATAGGATGGATTTTAAAGAGCAGAAAATAACAAAAGAAAAAGAAATATGTGTTATTTGTAAGCAAGAAACGGAATATTTTGTTGATACGCCAATTAATCAACGTAAGTATTATATAGAAGGGTGTGGTCAATTATGTTCAACTTGTTGGAAAGATCTTGGCGGTAGTTATCCTTTACCAAGGTATTCAGCAAGAAGATTGGTTAGAAAAAAAAGAAAGAAACAAAAGTAAATTGTTTAGCATTGCTTTTAATAAGGAGGATATAGATAATCTGTAGCCTCCTTTTTGATTTGAGTTTCTTATATGAGTGTAGTATTATAAATTAAAATATGGATATTTTGGATAATTTAAAATATAGAGGATTAATATATCAAGTAAGCAATTTAGAAGGATTGAGAAAACAGTTGCAAAAAGGAAAGGTTGTTTTGTATTGTGGTTTTGATCCAACAGCTGACAGTCTTCATATTGGGAACCTTTTGCCAATATTAACGCTTAAACGATTTCAGGAAGCTAATCATCAGCCAATCGCTTTAATAGGTGGTGGCACTGGTTTGATTGGTGATCCAAGCGGAAAAAAAGAAGAAAGAGTTTTAAATCCTCAGGAAACAGTTAAAAAATGGGGCCTTTTATTTAAGAATCAAATAGGAAAATTATTAGATTTAAAAAAGAAAAATAGCCCAGCCTTAATAGTTGATAATTATAATTGGTTAGCTAGTATTAAAGCGATAGATTTTCTTAGAGATATTGGTAAGCACTTTACAATTTCTTATATGTTAGCTAAGGATGCGGTTAAAATGCGTTTAAATAGCGGAATTTCTTTTACAGAATTTAATTATATGGTTTTACAGTCACTTGATTTTTTGCGTTTATTTGAAAAATATAATTGTCAATTACAAATAGGTGGCAGTGATCAATGGGGGAATATTACAGCTGGGATAGACTTAATAAAGAAAAAGACAGAAAAAGAAGTATATGGATTAACAATGCCTTTAGTTTCAAAAGCTAGTGGGGAAAAATTTGGTAAGACAGAGTCTGGTACAATTTGGTTAGATAGTAAAAAGACTTCTCCTTATCAATTTTATCAGTTTTGGGTAAATACTGATGATCAGGACGTTATTCAGTATTTAAAATATTTTACATTTTTATCTAAAGAAGAAATAGAAAGACTTGGAAGAAGCATTCAAAAAAACCCAGAGAAAAGAGAAGCTCAGAAAGTTTTAGCTAGAGAAGTTACTTGCTTAGTTCATGGAGAAGAAATGTCTTTGATGGCTGAAACAATTTCGCAAAAATTATTTTATGATAATTTTCAAGATTTTTCTAAAAAAGAATTAGAGATGATTTTTAAAAATATTCCAGCAACTATTGTTGAGAAAGTAAAAAAAATTAATTTAATAGATTTGTTGATTAAAGCAAAAATTTGTTCTTCGAAAAGACAAGCTAGAGAGGATATTGAAAATAAAGTAATATCTGTTAATGGTAAGTTGCATACAGGTATTAGTTCAATAGTTAATCAATCAGATTGTTTTTATAAAAAATATTTACTTATTAAGAAAGGAAAAAGGAAATATTATTTTATCTTGTGGAAATAATTAATATCTGTTAAACTTGTAAAATCTAAAAGTATAAGTAAAAAAATAACTAATAAATTAATATGAAAAAAATAAATTTATCTTTTTTATTGATTGTTTTAATGATCGCTGCTTTTCTAATTGGTTATGGTAGCAAAAACGGGATTTCGTTAGGAATTTTTGATAATCAAAAAGCTGAAGAAATAGCTCAGCAGGCTGTTGAATATATTAATCAAAACTTTTTAGCAATGAGTGAAGAAGGAGCAACTTTAGTTTCTGTAATAGAAGAAAGTGGGGTTTATAAGTTTACAATTTTAATTGAAGGCCAAGAATATGATTCTTATATTACTAAGGATGGAAAAATTCTTTTTCCTGATGGAGTACCAATGGTAATAGAAGAGGCAGAAATAGAGGCTGCGGCTGAAACAATGACTTGCGAAGATCTGGACAAAAGTAATGAACCAATTATAGAGGCTTTTGTTGTTAGTCAGTGTCCTTTTGGAACTCAAATGCAAAGGATTTTAAATGAAATTGTTAAAAATATTCCAGAAACAGATGACTATATTAAAGTAAAATATATGGGAGAAATTCAAGATGGAACAATTATAGCAATGCATGGAGATGAAGAAGCTCAAGAAAATTTAAGACAAATTTGTATTAGGGAGGAACAAAAAGATAAGTACTGGAGCTATATTGATTGCTATATTAAAGAAGGCCAATCAGAGCAATGTTTGTCATCTGTTTTAGTAGACAAAGCTATGTTAAGTCAATGTATGAAAGATACATCAAGAGGACTAGAATATGCTCAAAAAGATTTTGATTCTGAAAATGAATATGGAATCACTGGTTCTCCAACCTTAATTCTTAATAAGAAAAATGTTAGTGAATTTGATTTTGGTGGGAGGACAGCTGAGGCAGTGAAGACAGTAATTTGTTGTGGCTTTAATTCTCCACCAGCGTTTTGTGATAAAGAATTAACAAAAGATTCAGCAGAGGCAGGTTTTTCTCCTGTTTATAGTTCAGGAAGCGCGGCTGGAGGAAATATGAGTTGCGATTAGTAAAAATTAAATTTTTTAATGACAAGGCAGAGATTATTTTTAGCAATTATTGTTTTTATACTGTCAGTTTTTTTGGTTGGACAAGGTGAAAATTTAAATAATTTTAATATTTCTTGCGGGCAAGAGACTTTAAAAAATTTAGAAATTAAAAAACTAGAAATTCTAGGCGATCCTGATGCACCAGTTTTTATTGAGATTTATTCTGATTATAAATGTGTTTTTGGGGCTAGATATTTTAGGGAAACAATCATACCGATTATTGATGAATATGTTAATACTGGCAAAGTTCGTTTAGCTTATTATGCTTTAGCTTTTGAAGGACAAAGCTCTCAAGTAGCAGCAGAAGCAGCGTATTGCGCTAATGATCAGGGAAAGTTTTGGGAATATCAACAAGAAATTTTTAGCGAAGATTACCAAAATCAAAAAGAAGCAGATATTTATATTATAGAAAATTTAGAAAATATTGCTAAAAAAATAGAAATAGATATGTGTGAATTTATCGCTTGCTTAGGTTCAGGAAAATATACAGAATTAGTTAAAGAAAAAACACGGCAAGGGTTTATTGAAAAAGATATTGATAATACTTTAACAACGTTTTTAAATAATAAGAAGATTGTTGACGAACAGGGACAAAGTTTAGGAGCAATATCTTATAATCAATTAAAAGAAAAAATTAAAATATTTATTCAATAATAATATGACGATTAAAATTTATTCAACGCCAATGTGCCCTTGGTGTAATGTGGCCAAAGATTTTTTTACTTCTCTTAAAATACCATTTGAAGAAATTGATGTGAGTACTGATGAAAAAGCAGCTCAATTAATGATAGAAAAAAGCGGTCAGATGGGTGTTCCAGTAATAGAAATTGATGATAAAATTGTGGTCGGCTTTAATAAGCCTCTCTTAGAAGAAATTTTAGGGCTTAATAAAGACGAAAATAAAAAGAAAGATATAAACAGCGCATAATTCTAGCGCTGTTTTTGGATAGTTATATTTTTTATGTTATAATTTAGTGAATGGTAAAGAAAATTCTCTATTCATTAATTCTGCTTTTAGTTATTGCTGGGTTGGTTCTTTGGAGCATTCCTTTAGGTTTTTAGTTCTCCTTTAGGGTTTTTGTTTCAAAAGAAAATTCAACAATTATTTACAAAGAATAAATTTTTAAATATATGCGAATTGCTATTAATGGCTTTGGGAGAATTGGAAGATCTTTTTTCCGCTTAGCCTTTAAAGATTCAAAAATAAACATTGTTGCTGTTAATGATTTAGCTGATTTAGATAATTTAGCTTATCTTTTAAAACATGATACAGTTTATGGTAAATATGAAAAAGATGTTAAAAGTAATTTCAAAGAAACAAGAGGAGAATTAATTGTTGAAGGACAAAAAATTCTTTTTTTTCAAGAAAAGGATCCTAGAAAATTACCTTGGAAAGATTTAAAAATAGATTTAGTAGTTGAGGCAACAGGTGCTTTTAGCGATTATCTTAAAGCGAGGGACCATATTAAAGCAGGAGCAAAAAAGGTAATTATTACTGCTCCAGTAAAAGAAGCAGAAAAAAAAGAAGGAAGAACAGTCTTATTAGGAATTAATGATGAAGAATTAAGTCAATTTGATATTATTTCTAATGGTTCTTGCACTACAAATGCAGTGGCACCGGTAATTAAGGTTTTAGAAGAGAATATTGGGATTAATAAAGCTATTTTGAATACTGTTCATGCTTATACTTCTACTCAACGCTCTGTAGACAGTCCTAATAAAAATGATTGGCGACGAGGACGGGCAGCAAGTCAAAATATTATTCCTTCTACTACAGGAGCTGCAAAATGCGTTACAAAAGTTATAAAAGATTTAGAAGATAAGTTTGATGGAATTGCTTTAAGAGTTCCAGTTATTTGTGGCTCTATTGCTGATATTACTTTTGTTTCTAAAAAATCTACCTCAATAGATGAAATTAATGAAATTTTTAAAAAAGCAGTGCAAGAAAAAAGATGGAAAGGAGTTTTAGAAATAGCTGGCGAATCTTTAGTATCATCAGATATAATTGGTACTTTAGCACCAGCCATTATAGATTTAGGCTTTACTAAAGTGGTTGATAAAGATTTAGTAAAAGTTTTAGTTTGGTATGATAATGAATGGGCTTATTCTTCAACTTTATTGCAGCAGATTAAAAAATTATAATTAATTCTTATGTTATATATAGGATCAGATCATCGAGGATATAATTTAAAAGAAGGAATTAAAAAATTTTTAGAAGAGAAAAAAATTAAATTTAATGATTTAGGTAATTTAAAGCATGACCAAGATGATGATTACCCAGATTTTGCAAAAAAAGTGGCTTTAGAAATATCATCTGATGATAAAAATAAAGGTATTCTTATTTGTGGTTCAGGTGTCGGAATGAGTATTGCCGCTAATAAGACAAAAGGTGTTAGAGCAGGTCTTTGCCTTTCTAGTTATATGGCAAAAGAAGCAAAAAAAGCAATTGATATTAACATTTTGTGCTTAGCAGCTGATTTAACAGATCTTAATACAGCTAAAACCATAGTTCGTGATTGGTTGGAAACTGATTTTAAAGAGGAAGAAAGATATCTTAGAAGAGTAAAAAAAATTAATCAATTGATTTAAAATTAAATTTTTATTATTGTGGTTAAACTTATTCCAGTCATTAACACTAAAACAACTCAAAAACTTAAAGAAAGAATTCATTTACTTCGCGATTTTAAGAATATTTTTCAGCTTGATATTGCTGATGGTAAATTTACTTCATGGAAAACATGGAATGGTCCAGAAATTTTAAAAAAAATTAAAAAAATAGATAGGAAATTTGAATTACATTTAATGGTTCATAATCCTGAGCAAGTTTTGCCTTATTGGTTGGAAGTTTTGCCAAAAAGAGTTATTATCCATCATGAAGCAATTAAAGATTTTTCTTTACTTCATGATCTTTGCCAGAAAAATGAGACAGAATTAGCTATAGCGATTAATCCAGAAACTCCTTTTGAAGACATTAATCAATATTTAGACAGAATTTCTTTTATTACTTTTTTAGGAGTTTCTCCTGGTCCTTCAGGACAAAATTTTCAATGGTTTGTTCTGAATAGAATAATTAGATTAAAAAAAGAATATCCAAAAATTTTATGTGAAGTAGATGGAGGAATAAATGAAGAAAATATAGAAAAAGTGAGGGATTCAGGCGTGGATTTTGTTGCTATTGGTTCAGCCATTTTTGAATCAGCAGATCCATTAGAAAAAATATCTTATTTTCAGAAAATTTTAAAAACTTCTTAAAGCAAGCTTTTGTAATCAATCTCCTTGCTTTTTAAGAGATTTTCCGCTAGAATAAGCAAGAATAATATGGAAAAATTAATATTACAAGCAAAAAAAAGAACCATTTTTGGTAAAAAGAATAAAGACCTTAGAGAAAAAGGCTTTATTCCGGCTGTTCTTTATGGTAAAAAAACTGAAGCGCTTCCTTTAGAAGTAAAAGCTCAAGATTTTAATAGTATTTATAAAAAATCAGGTGATACTAATATTATTGATTTAGTTTTTGAAGATCAAGGTAAAGAGCAAGTAAAAAATGTTTTAGTTCAAGATATAAGTAATCATTTTTTAAATGGCTTACCAATGCATATTGATTTTTACGAAGTGGAAATGGATAAATTAATAAAAGCCCATATCCCAATAGTTTTTACTGGAGAATCTTCAGCGGTTAATAAAGGAGGTATTTTAATTAAATCAATGAATGAAATTGAGGTAGAAGCTTTACCAAAAGATTTGCCTCATGAAATTCCGGTAGATATTTCTGTGCTTACTGATTTTGATCAAACTATTTATATCCAAGACATTAATTTTTCTGATAAAATAAAAGTTTTAGTTGACCAAAATACGCCAATAGCAAGTATTAGCGAGCCTATTTCAGAAGAAGAATTAGAGAAAGAATTAGGAGAAGCAAAATCTGTAGAAGAAGTTGAAGTAGCAGGTGAAGATAAGGAAAGCCAAGATGAAGAATCTAAAGAAGAAGCAAAAGAGCAGAAAGAAGAAAAGAAAGAAGGAGAAAACAAAGAAGACTCTTCAAAATAGATTTTTATATATTAAGAATAAATGATTATAAAATCAGTTTCTAGAAAAAAGGTTAGAGATATTTATTCTCCTTTTAAAGAAGAGATAAAACCTGAAAAGAAAAAAAGGTGTGTTTCGTTTTTTTCTCTTTGGAGGAAAAAAGTAATTCAACAAAAAATTATTTCTTTAGCAATTTTATTTTTTGTTTTGTTTTCAATTGCTCAAAATAGTGTAATGGCACCTATTTTCTTTCAATCAAGAGAGGCTGAGGCTCTTTATGATGAAGAAAGAGCAAGATTGCAAAAAGAATTAGAAGCTGTTGAAAAAGAAATAGCTCAATATGAAAAATTGGTAGCAACTACTCAGCAAGAGAAAGAAACTCTTCAGAGGAAAATTAATGAATTAAAAAACAAAGCTGGACAAATAAATCTTCAAATTAAATCCACGAATCTTAATCTTGAATATTTGAATGTGAGAATTGATGAAACGACAACTTCTATTTTTAAAACAACAGACAAAATTAATGCTACAAGAGAAAACTTATCTAATTTGCTTCAATCTTTTTCTCAATTAAACCAAACTTCTCTCCTCGAAATATTACTTGGTTCAGGAACAATAAGTGATTTTTTTGATTATTCTAATGCTCTACATAGTATCCAAGAAAAAGTTCTTGAAAATATTGAGGAGCTTGAAGAATTAAAAATTACCTTAAATAATCAAAATCAAGTATTATCTAGTGACAAAGAAGAAAACCAGAGAATGTTAGCAATGCAAATGTTACAGCAACAAGAATTAGAGGCTACAAAAAATGAGCAGGCAAGTCTTTTAAGCGTTACTCAAGGGAATGAAGCTCGCTATCAACAAATGTTAGCAGAATCAAAACAAAGAGCAACAGAAATTAAAGGCAGAATTTATCAATTAATGGGAGTTCAAACTCAAGTAACTTTTGGAGAAGCTTTAGAAATCGCTAATTGGGTAAGTAGTCGTACAGGAGTAAGACCTGCTTTCCTTTTGGCAATTTTAACTCAAGAATCAAATTTAGGACAAAATGTAGGGACTTGTAATAGGCCAGGAGATCCTCCATATAAAAGCTATCGAGTTATAATGAAGCCTGAAAGAGATCAGACCCCATTTGTTCAAGTTTGTAATGAATTAGGGTTAGACCCTGAAACAACTCCAGTTTCTTGTCCAATGTATCAAGGAGGCCAACAAATTGGTTGGGGAGGAGCAATGGGTCCAGCTCAATTTATTCCCTCTACTTGGATGATGTACAAAGACGAAGTATCTAAGATCACAGGTAATTATCCTGCTAATCCTTGGGACATTAGAGATGCTTTTGTTGCTGCTGCTTTGTATGTTGCAAGATGGGGAGCTACCCAACAAACAAGAGATTCTGAATGGCGTGCGGCCATGATCTATTTTTCTGGTAGCACAAACACAAGATATCGTTTTTATGGTGATAGTGTTATGGCGATAGCTGATAAATACGAAAAAGACATATCCTATCTTCAAAGTGTTGTTAAACAATAATTTTTTATTTATGATTCAATGTTATTTTTGTCTTCAAAATAAAGAAGATATAGACTATAAAGATGTTGATACTTTAAAGCGCTTTATTTCAAGCCAGATGAAGATTTACCCTCAAAGGAAAACTAATTTATGCGCTAAGCATCAACGTTTATTAAAAAAAGCAATTAAAAGAGCCCGAGTGGCAGGGTTACTTCCTTTTGTTAATTATTAAAGCTTGTAATGGATAATGATGAGAAACAATTTTATTCACCTAATGGGGAATTATTTACTTACAAAGAGCTTTTAAAAGAAGTGCTTTTTTATATCAAGACTGATCCTCAAGAACAATATAAAGTTGTGATTGGAACAGATTCTGCTAATCATGGAACAACTGATTTCGTAAGTGCTATAGTAGTTTATCGTGTAGGACATGGTGGAAGATTTTTTTGGAGACGAATTAATCAAAAAAAAATAAATAGTTTGAGAGAAAGAATCTATCAAGAAGTAATGATGTCTTTGAAATTAGCTGAAGAAGTTTTGCTTAACTTATCAAAAAACAAGGATATTGTTTTTGATTTTGAGGTTCATGTAGATATTGGTAGCCAAGGGGAGACTAAAAATATGCTTCAGGAAATAATGGGGATGGTAAGGGGATTAGGTTTTCAAATTAAAACAAAACCTGAATCTTATGGAGCTTCGAAAGTAGCAGACAGGTACACTTAAAAAGTGAAAAATAATAATGAAAAACGGGGGGCTTTATTGTTAAGCCCTTTTTATGTTAAAATATATCAATGGCAAAGAAGAAAAAAAACAAATTTAGAATTAATTTTTTAGGAGCAGGAAAGAATTTTTTTAGAAAAATTATTCCTGAAGATACTTTAAATACAGAAGTTAAAAATAGTCTTTTTGCTATTCTTTTTTTAGTTTTGTCTTTGATTTTTGTATTAAGTGCGTTTGATTTAGCTGGTCCTTTTGGTAGGATTCTTCTTAAGATATTTAATTATCTCTTGGGTTGGGGCTATTTTATTCTTCCGTTTTTGTTAATTTTAATATCTTTTAATTTTCTACGTTCTCTCACAGAAAAAATTAATTTGAATATATTTACTTTTTTTGGTTGTTTTCTTATCCTTTTATCGATTTTGTCTATATCAGAAGTTTTTATTCAAGATAAAGGAGGTTTAGTTGGGTCATTTGGGGGTTTATTAGAGAGTTATTTAGGGTTATGGGCGACTTTGATTATTTATATAGCTGTTTTAATATCAGGTTTTTTGTTGGTTTTAAATGTTCCATTGAAATTTTTTTCAAAAACAGAGAAAGAAGATACAGAGACTTCTCCTGTGTTTGAGTCAGAAGAAATGTCTCGCGATGAAGAAGCAATAGAAAGAGAACCTTTAGAAAAAGAAGAAAAGAAAGAAAAAGATTTAAAAGAAATTGAAAAAGCTAAAGAAGAAAAGATAGTTACTAATTTTATAAAATCGAATAATAAGTATAAATTTCCTTCTTTAAATTTGCTTGATACAGAATATTCTCGTCCCCGCGTTGGTGATATTAAAGTCAATGCAAATATTATTAAAAGAACTTTACAAAGCTTTGGAATAGAGGTTGAGATGGGTGAAGTTAATGTTGGGCCAACAGTAACTCAATATACTCTTAAACCAGCTGAAGGCGTAAAGCTTTCTAATATTACTGCTCTTCAGAATGATTTGTCATTAGCCTTAGCTGCTCATCCTTTAAGAATTGAAGCTCCGATTCCTGGCAGGTCTTTAGTTGGGGTTGAGGTGCCTAATAAATATATTTCTTTGGTAAGGTTGGGTAGTTTGCTTAAAGAAGCTGATTTTCAAAAAACAGCTTCTCCTTTATCGTTTGTTTTAGGGAGAAATGTGAAAGGCGAAGCATTATTGGCTAATTTAAGTAAAATGCCTCATCTTTTAATAGCTGGAGCCACTGGAGCAGGAAAATCAGTTTGTATTCATAGTATTCTTACGTCCTTTTTGTTTAAAAACTCTCCAGAAACATTGAGGTTAATTTTAATAGATCCAAAGAGAGTGGAGCTTTCTTGTTATAATGGAATCAATCATTTAATAACCCCAGTGGTTACTGATTATAAAAAAGTTCTTCCAATTCTTCGATGGTCAGTAAATGAAATGGAAAGGAGATATGAATTACTTTCTGATTATCAATCAAGAGATATTGAAAGTTTTAATTCTAAAATGGTTTCAAAAAAAGAGCCTATTTTGCCCTATATAGTTATTTTTATTGATGAACTAGCTGATTTGATGGTACGTTATGGTCGTGATCTCGAAACTTTAATTATTAAAATTGCTCAAATGGCTAGAGCAACAGGAATTCATCTTGTTTTGTCTACTCAGAGGCCTTCAGTCGAAGTTATTACTGGTTTAATTAAAGCCAATATTACATCCCGAATTGCTTTTCAAGTAGCTTCTCAAGTTGATTCAAGAACTATTTTAGATATGGGAGGAGCAGAAAAACTTTTAGGTAGTGGGGACATGCTTTATTTAGCCTCAGATTCTTCAAAGCCTCGCAGAATTCAAAGTGCTTATGTTTCAGAAAAAGAAGTTAATAAATTGATAAACTTTATTAAAGAAGCTAATTTTGAATCTGAAGAAGAAAATGGTTTAGCTGAGGATTTGGAAGGATTTGTTGAATCCTCATCATCACCTAAGGAGCTAGATTTAGAAAAATGGGATAAATCATCAGAGGATGAATTGTACCCAGAGGCTTATGAAATAGTGGTAAAAGCAGGAAAAGCATCGGCTTCATTATTACAGAGAAGATTAAGAATTGGTTATTCAAGAGCTGCTCGTCTTCTCGATCTTTTGGAAGAGAATGAGATTGTGGGCCCAGTTGATGGTGCTAAACCAAGAGAAGTTTTTATTAAGAAAAAAGAAGAAAATAATTATGGCAATTAAAGATTTTTCTCAAGAAAAAAAGGAGGAAAGTTTATCGTGTGGGGGTTTTTTAAAACAATCACGGTTAGAGCAGGGTTATAGTATAGAAAAAGTGTCTGAAGAAACAAAAATCCTATCTTCAATTATAAAAAGCCTGGAAGAAGATTGCTATGAGAATTTACCACCCCCAGTTTATTTAAAAGGAGTGATTATAAAATATGCTCATTTTTTAAAACTAGATACAGAGAAAATTATAAATCTTTACCAAAGAAGCAATGGAAGGAATTTATTTTCCGGGAAAAATGATATTCCTCCTAAAAATAGATTTTTTATTAATCAACCTAAAATATTTTTGTTTATAAAAAACTTTCTTCCTAGATTTTTTAGATTTCTTTTTTGGGGCTTAATATTATTATATTTTTTATATGAAGCAAGCTTTTTTATTTTACCAGCTAAAATTATTCTTTATTCTCCTTCTGCTGATTTTACAACTGATCAACGAGAACTTGAAATATCTGGTAAAGTGATTCGAGGGAAGATGCTTTTTATTAAAGACCAAGAAATTTCTTTTCAAGATAACGGTGTCTTTAGAGATAAAATCATTCTTAGTCCAGGGCTTAATAATATTGAATTTAAGGCTACAAATGCTTTAAATCATCATACTTTAATAACTCGTCAGGTTATTTACTCTCCTTTTGCAGAATGATCATGTTTGCTATTTAAATCTTTTATTGCGGAATCGTTCAATAACTGTTAATATAATTTTTATATGGCTAAAAATCCTTTAAACAACAAGAAAAATAAATTAACTGATTCTAAAGAAGGTATTTTAGAGCAAACTTTGAAAAATCTTCAAGAAAAATTTGGAGAAGGCGCAATAATGAAGCTAGGAGGAGTAAAAAAAGTAAATGTTGACGTTATTCCAACTGGCTCACCTTCTTTAGATTTGGCTTTAGGGGTTGGAGGAATTCCTCGGGGGAGGATTACTGAAATTTATGGTGCAGAATCTTCAGGAAAAACAACATTAGTTCTTCATATTGTTGCTGAGGTTCAAAAAAAAGGAGGTAAAGCAGCTTTTATTGATTCAGAACATGCTTTAGACCCTGAGTATGCTCAAAAAATCGGAGTTAAAGTAAAAGAATTGTTAATATCGCAGCCTGACAATGGAGAGCAAGCTTTAGATATTGTAGAGTCTTTGGTTCGTTCAGGAGTAATAAATTTAATTATTGTTGATTCAGTTGCTGCTTTAACTCCTCAAGCTGAAATTGAAGGAGAAATGGGGGACCAGACAATTGGTCTTCAAGCTCGCTTAATGAGCAGGGCTTTAAGAAAATTAACAGCTATTTCTTCGAGGACAAATACAGCTATTATCTTTACAAATCAAACAAGGATGCAGATAGGAATGATGATGTTTGGTAATCCAACAACTACTCCTGGGGGGAAAGCATTAAAGTTTTATAGCTCAGTGAGAATTGAATTAAAAAGGCGCGCCCAAATTAAAAAAGGAGAGGAAATTATTGGTTCTCGTATTAAAGCAAAAGTGGTAAAAAATAAAGTTGCTCCTCCTTTTCGAGAATCAGAGTTTGATATTCTTTATAATGAAGGAATTTCTTATAGTGGGGATCTTCTAAATTTAGCAGTAAAAAAGGAGATTGTTAAAAAATCAGGAATGACTTATAGTTTTGGAGAGACAAAATTAGGAGCAGGTTTTGAAACCGCAAGAGCTTTTCTAAAAGAAAACCCTAAAATAGCAAAAGAGTTGTGGCAACAAATTATAAAAAATTAAATTAATTAAAAATATAAGATTATGGAAAATAAAAATAATTATGAATTATCTTTTTGGCTTTCTTCTGAATTAGATGAAAAGGAAGCAGAAAAAAAATTTAGCGATTTGTTAAAAGAATTAGAAAAGCTAGGTTCATTAATTAGTGTTTCTCAACTACCTCAGCTAAAACCATTAGCTTATCCGATTAAAAAAGAAAAAAAATTTTACGAGAATGCTTATTTTGGATTTATTCAATTTAGCTTAGAAAAAAACTTAATTGTTCCTTTTAAAAAAAGCCTTCATCTTAATAATGAAATTATTCGTTTTTTAATTATTCACAAAGAAATTAAGGAGAAAATTAAAATTCCTTCAGGCTTTTTTAAAAAATCCTCTTCAACTAAGATCAAAAAAGAGGAAACAAAAAGCAAAGAGCAAGAAGAAAAACCAGGAAAAGAAATCAGCTTAGAAGAATTAGATGAAAAATTAAACGAAATTCTTAAAAAATAAACGGTTGGGTTGGTCGAGAATTAAAAATAATTTGTTAATTGATAAAAATTAATTAACGAAAATAAAATTATGAATTTAAATAAAGTTTTTATTATAGGGAACCTTACTAGAGATGTTGAGCTTCGCAATACTCCATCAGGTCAATCAGTGGCTAATTTTGGAGTGGCTACTAATCGAGTTTGGGTAAATGCTAGTGGTCAGAAACAACAAGAAGTAGAATTTCATAATATTGTTGTTTGGGGGAAAATGGCTGAACTTTGCAATCAATATCTTGCTAAGGGGCGATTAGTCTTTGTTGAAGGAAGAATAAAAACAAGAAGTTGGGTTGATGCTAATGAGCAAAAAAGAACAAAAACAGAGATTATTTCTGAGAATATAAATTTTGGGCCAAGAAGAGTTCAAGAAGGAGAAGAGAAATTTAAAATGCCTCCAGAGGAGACAGAAGCAAGTGTTGAAGATCTTCCTGTTTTGGAAGAAGACTCAGATAATGTTAGTTCTGATGATATTCCTTTTTAAATGATTTAATTATCTCGTTCAATTTTTCTCCTTTTAATGTTTCTTCGATGTTATGCCAAGATTTTTTTATACGATGATCTGTAATACGGTCTTGAGGAAAATTGTAAGTACGAATTTTTTCTGATCTCTCGGCGCTGCCTATTTGGCTGCGCCTTTCTTTTTCTGCTTCTCCTATTATTTGAGCTTCTTTAATATTAAAAAGTTTATTTTTAAGTATTTCAAGAGCTTTTTCTCTGTTTTGGTTTTGATGTCTTTCGCTTTGACAAGAAATTATTAAACCAGTGGGTTTATGACAAAGGCGGACAGCAGTTTCTACTTTATTTACATTTTGGCCTCCAGGACCAGAAGAACGAAAAAATGTTTCTTCTATTTCATCAGGCTTTATTTCTATTTTGACATTTTTTGATTGAGGTAAGATAGCCACGGTAGCTGTAGAAGTATGAATTCTTCCTGATTTTTCAGTGGCAGGGATTCTTTGAACACGATGAACGCCAGCTTCTTGATTAAGGTTTTCAAAAGCTTCTTGGCTTTGGATTTCCATGATACCTTCTTTTAACCCTCCAAGAGATGTTTCATTGGTATTAATAATTTTTACAGGCCAATTCTGGTTAATGGCATAGCGATGATACATGGTAAATAGGTCTTGAGCAAACAATGAAGCTTCTTCTCCTCCAGTTCCAGCTCTTATCTCAATAACAATGCCTTTAATGTTGGTATTTGTCTCGTTATTTTCAAGGCTTTCTTTTTCCTGATTTTGCAAAATTCTTTCTTTTAATTGTTCGTTCTTTTTTAGTTCTTCCTCAGCTAAAGCTACAAGATCTTCATCAGTTGTTTCTGATAAGATTTCTTGAGCTTCTTTTATTTTTTTCTCTATTTTATTGAGTTCTTTTTTGATGCTAAGCTCTGTTTCAATTTTTTTAAGCTGTCGAGAAGCTTCTTCAAAGTTGCTTTTATCTGAAAGAAACTCAGGATTACTGAGTTTCTTTAAAAGTATTTCTTTTTCTTTTTGTAGTTCTTCGAGATCCATTCTTTTTGTAATCTTTCAAGGTTTATTATTTACCTTTTTTTTCTTTGCTCTCAAGTTTCTTTTTGGGCGCCCTAGCTGATGTTTTAGTTTTTTTAAGAACAGGTTTTTTAGATTTCAAATCATCTGTTTTTTGAAGACGTTTTTTAAATCTTTGAACTCGTCCAGTAGTATCAACTAGTTTCTTTTGGCCAGTATAAAAAGGATGGCATTGAGAACAAATCTCGACTTCTATGTTTTCAGCAGTAGAACCAATAGAAAATTTAGCTCCGCAAGCACAAATTGCAGTTGCTTTTTTATAGTACTGAGGATGAATTTCTTTTTTCATAGTAAAGCTATAATATCAGAAAATGTTTAAAAAATCAATAAAGATTTGATTTATTAAACTTGCTTTATTGTAAGAAGTTTAATAAAAAGAGCCAAGGGTTGACATTATTTTTTAATGGTGATACTATTAAGGCAGTTCTCTGTTTTATAGAGGACGGGCCCCACCAGAACACTACGGTTTTAAAATCGTAGTGTTTTTTATAGAAATCGTTAAATTTCCTTGATTCTCTCTTCTTTTTATGGTAGATTAAGAAACACAATATGACAGAAGATAAAAAACAACAATTAATAGAGCAAGAAGAGATTAATGATGGCCAAGAGAGTGAATTAATGGCAATGAAAAAAGCTGGTTTGCAATTTGGGCATAAAAAAACCTATAATCATCCTCAAGCTGGTTATTTTACTGTTAAGTCATCCACAGAGCTTTCTTTAATTGATTTGAACGAAACTATTAAAGGGCTGGAATCAGCTTTAAATTTTATTAAAGAAGTTGTAGAGAATAAAGGGACAATTCTTTTTGTGGGTACTGTTGGAGGAGCTAAAGAAGGTATTCAAAATATATGTCAAAAATATGGCTTGCCATATGTTACTAATCGTTGGTTAGGAGGAACTTTGACAAATTTTCAAACACTAAACGAAAGAATAAAATATTTAGAAGAGCTTGAAGAAAAAAAGAAAACAGGTGATTGGAATAAATACACTAAACAAGAACAAAGAAAAATGGAGGAAGAGATGTTGAAATTAGAAGAAAAATTTATTGGTTTGAAGCAAATGTCTTGTTTGCCAGATGCTTTGTTTATAATAGATCCGAAAACGCATGATACAGCAGTAAAAGAAGCCAAGAAAAAGGGAATTCCTATAATATCAGTTTTAGATACTGACGATGACCCAACAGAAATAGACTATTCAATTCCTGCAAATGATAGTGCAAAATCTTCAATTCAATATATTTTAAATAAAATTGATCAAGTTCTAGATCAAACAATAAATAATAAAAAATAATAAATCAATGGCGAAAATTGAAGATGTTCAAAAATTAAGAGAGCAAACTCAGGCTCCAGTAATGGAATGTAAGAAAGCTTTAGAAGAAGCTAAAGGAGATCTTGATAAAGCTGGTCAAATTTTAAAGAAAAAAGGTGAATTAAGGGCAGCAAAAAAAGAAAATAGTAGTACGAAAAGTGGAGTAGTAGAAGCCTATATTCATTCTAATCATCGTGTTGGAGCTTTAATAGAATTACGATGTGAAACTGATTTTGTAGCTAATAATGAAGAATTTAAGAAATTAGCTTATGATTTAGCAATGCATATTACTGCTTTGAGCCCTAAGTATGTTTCTTATAATGAAGTTCCCAAAGAGATTATACAAGAAAAAGAAAAAGAATATACAGAAGAATTAAAAGGAAGTAATAAACCACCTGAAATTACAGAGAAAATAATAAAAGGCAAATTAGATAAAGAATTTCAAGAAATTTGTTTAGATAAACAGGCTTTTGTTAAAGACGAAACAAAAGATATAGGGCAATTAATTAAAGAGGCTACTGCCAAATTTGGTGAAAAAATAGAAGTTAATCGATTTATTCGTTTTCAAATTTAATATGTTTAATATTTTACCTCCTCTCTTGATCATTTTAGGAGTTACTGGATTAATCTATATATTCCAATATTGCCAAGGGAAAGAAAAGGAAAATATATATAATGATTTAGAAATTGAGAAAATTGAAAACAAAAAAAGAAAATTTTTAGAAAAGTTTTATAGAATTTTTAATAAAAAGAATTATCAAAAAACTGGTGATTGTTTGTTTGCTTTTACTGAGAAAGTTTTAGTTCGTTCTCGAATAATAGTTTTAAGAATCGATAGAACAATTTTTAGAAATTTAACAAAAATTAGAATAAGAAAAAACATTCCAGAGATAGAAGAAGGAAAACAAAATGGTATTATTGGAGTTGTTTCTGAAGATAAGCTTATAGATGATAACAAAGATGTTTCTCATCTTTTAGATACAATTCAAGAAGAAAAGAATTTATTGAAAAAACTCAGAACCCATCCTGATGATCTAGCAGTTCTTAAAAATTTAGCTCGAATATATCTTTGGCGAAAGGATTTTTCTTCTGCTCGTTGGGCTTTGCTTCAAGCATTTCGATTAGATAAAGAAGATAATGTTGTGCAGGATTTGTTGTTAGAATTATATGAAAAAAGAGGTGGAACAAGGTAGTTAAAATATTGCCGAGGTAGCTCAATGGCAGAGCAACGGTTTTGTAAACCGTAGGTTGGGGGTTCGAATCCTCTCCTCGGCTCATTGGTTGGGCAGGTGGCAGAGTGGACAATTGCACGAGACTGTAAATCTCGCGGCCTTAGGCCTCCATAGGTTCGAATCCTATCCTGCCCACCATTAAGAAAATATTGAGGCCAAAGTAGTTCAGTGGTAGAACATCCCCTTGGTAAGGGGAAGGTCGAGGGTTCAATTCCCTCCTTTGGCTCTGTCAAGATGCATATAATAAATAAAAAGTATAGTTATGAAAAAAGAATATATAGTAAAATTACAATGCACAGATTGCAAACGTATTAATTATTACACTCGTCGCAACAAAAAAACTGTTGAGCGTAAATTAGAATTAAAAAGATATTGTCCTTGGTGTAAAAAGCATACAATTCATAAAGAAGGCAAGAAATAATATTTTTTTATTTTCTTGTTAGGGGCATGGTGAAATGGCTATCATAGAGATCTCCAAAATCTTTGTTCCAGGTTCGAATCCTGGTGCCCCTGCTGAATAAAAACCTTATTGATTTAAGGTTTTTTATTATTTTATAAATATATTAAAATGTGCAGTATTGTGGTATAATAAAAAGTCGAATTACTAAAGCATTAAAATTAAAAAATAAAATGATAAAAATCAAAAACAGCGCATTAGTTTTGTTGATGGTGTTTTTTGTTTTTTCTCTTGTTTCCGGTTTAGCGGTTAAAACAGTACAAGGGCAAAACATGAATCAAGAGCAAAATCAGAAACAAATACAAACTAATGCTCAAATTCATGAAAGTACTGTAGCAAATTTTGTTCAGGGTCTTTTAGGAGTTGTTAGTGCAGAAGAAGGAATTGGCGAGCAAGTAAAAACAATAGCACAACAGCAAAATAATTCAGCAAGCACAACTATTCAATCAATGGAGAGGGTTCAAGCAAGAAATCAAATACAAACATTTTTATTTGGCTCAGATTATAGAAATCTTGGAGTAATGAGAAGCGAAATGGTTCAAACGAGGAATAGATTAGATCAATTAAATAAATTATTGGGAAATATTCAAAATGAAGAAGATAAAACAAAACTTCAAAATCAGGTTCAATTACTAGAGCAGGAGCAAATAAGAGTTGAAAATTTTATAGAAGAGCAAGAGAAACAATTTAGTTTGTTTGGGTGGTTAGTAAAATGGTTTAGTAACGCTAATTAACTTAAAAAAATAATGAAGAAAAATTTTATTTTTATTTCTTTAATAATAATTATTCTTGTAATTTTAGGAATTTGGTATATTAACAATAAGGATATTTTCTCTCCACAAAAACTAACTTTTATTTCAGAAGTTAATTATATTTGTGACGATGATAAGATAATAAAAGCAAGTTTTTATGAAGGAGAATATATTCCAGTAGGATCAGAAGAAATGCCAATTCCATCAGGAAGCGTAGAGATTGTTTTAAGTGACGGAAGAAATTTTAATTTACCTCAAACTATTTCTGCGTCAGGAATACGTTATGCTAATGATGATGAATCGTTGATTTTTTGGAGTAAAGGAGAAAACGCCTTTATTTTAGAGAATGATGAAGAAACCTATAAAAACTGTTTTACTGAAAAGAATTGCTATGTTGGAGGTTGTAGTGGAGAACTTTGTACAAATAATCCAGAAGCAATAAGTACTTGTGAATTTCTCGCAGGAATGGAATGTTTAGATACGGAAATGAGTTGTGAACTTATTGAAAATGAATGTACATGGGTTTTGTCTAAAGAAGCAGCAGAATGTTTTATGGGGATTAAAGAAGAGCAAGGAAATCAAGTAATGGAAACAAGGATTGGGCATTTTTTTGAAAAAGCAATGGATATTCTTAACTATTAAAGTTATCCACCATTGACAATGTTTTTGCTTGATATAAAATTTATTTAAGAAGATTAATGGGGCTGGTCTCCCATTTCCTTCTAATTTTTAAAAGGTTTTAATAAATATTTATATTTAGGAAAACCTAAAAAATATGGTTAAGAAAAAGAAGGGTAGCAAGAAGAAGAAATAGATTCTATAAGAGAATAATTTGTTCAGGCGCCAGATAATTACTGGCGTCTTTTTTCTTTGTAAATTTTTTATATATTATGTTATAATAAATAATTATTATTAAAAGATAAAATATGAATAAAAAAGGATCAACTTCAATTTTTTTAATATTAGTAATTTTGCTCTTAGGTGCAGGTTATTTAGTAAATAAAGGGATAATAGTTCTTAATTTGCCTGAAGATTTTTCAATAATTACAACATCAACTAGCGTGCCTGTAACTTCAACTATTCCAGATGAAGGGATAGAAGAAGAATTTTGCCAGAAAAAAGGGACAGATTTTAAACTGAGTTTATCTGAGGCAAAAAAAATTGCTGTTTTGGGTGAATGCGGAGACAATCTTAAAGATACTTACATTTGCAATGAGATCACTGGAACTTGGTGGATAAATTTGGACATAGAGAAAGAGGGATGTAATCCTGCTTGTGTTATCAACGTAGAGACAAAGATGGCAGAGATTAATTGGAGGTGCACAGGTTTGCTGCCGATGTAGCTCTTTATTGACTATTTTATAATATAGTGTTATAATTAAAATATCCTTTTAGAGGATATTTTAATCTTTTTTAATAGAACCTTTACAAATTAAAAATATAAAGAAAGGAGGTGGATTAATTGAGATGGAGTGAGGAAAAAGAAAAAGAGTTTTTCCGTCAACATGAAATTCTCGAAAAAAACTCAAAGAAAATTAAAAAAACAGATATTGATGAAGTGTTTATTATTTTTCCTTATAATCAAAAAAATTTATGGATTCCTGATAATAATTTTTGGTTGGAATTAGGAAAAATGATGGGAAATTCAAGCTTGCTTATTTGTTCTCCGAATGCTCTAGTTAAAGCAAAGCCAGACTTAAGTGAAAATGAATATATAGTTACAATAAATGAAATGGTTCTTTATTACTGGCTTGAAATTCAGGAATATTTAAAACTGAATTTAAATATTCAGAAAATCATGTATATTTGTACTGATATAAATTTAGAAAGAATTAGAAGAGATTTTGCAATTGTTTTTCAATGTGATTATAAAGTAGACGAAACGCAAACGATAATAATTCCTGGATATGAAGTTAGAGAAAAAACTAGAGTAGTTCCTTCAAGTTTTTGGAAAAAAGTTTATAAATTTAGAGAGTTGATAGTATTTAATTTACCAATTTGGTTATATGAATTTTTAGGAAGGAGATAAAAATGTTAAGAGATTGTCAGGTATTATTAAAGAATAGGCCTTATTTTGGTGGAGTCGAATGTAGTGACCAAATAAGAAGTATTCGAGAATTAGATGAATGGGAAGGAAAAAAAATTATTGTATTTAATAGGAATTGTGGAGCAGAAGAATTATATTGTTTAGTAAGTCCTCCTTTTAAATTAAGTAACAATTGTTGGCTTAAGGCAGAAGATAATAAATGGTTTAAAACAGAAAACGATTGCTGGTATATTTTAGTTGAAAGAATTGGAACATATTTTCGGTCACAAGGTGACATAGCTTTGAAATTATGTATGTATTCAGTTGTTCCGTATGAAAATGGTGCCTGGGAAAAAGAAAGATGTTTGATAAAAACACATTTTTCCAATCCTCAAAAAGTTTATATTAAAAGAAGTTGTTATCAACCTCAATATTATTAGTTTTAATAAAGCCCTTGCTGTTAAATCAGAAGGGCTTTTAAATTTTTTGGTGTTTTTATGGTATACTAAATAGGCTAAAAAGCTTATGCTTTCTAAGAAAATTCTTATTAAAGAAATAATTGAGCTTGGTTATTTAAAGTCCCCTCGGATTATTGAGGCTTTTCTTGCTATTGATAGAAAGGATTTTGTAAATTTAGACAACAAAAATGAAGTTTATTCAAATATTCCTTTACCAATAGGTTTTGGTCAGACGATTTCTCAGCCTTTAACAGTTGCTTTTATGCTAGAGCTTTTGCAGCCTAAAAAAGGGGAGAAAATTTTAGATATTGGTTCTGGGTCTGGATGGACGAGTTCTTTGCTTTCTTATTTAGTAAATAGTGAGAATCAAAAATCAAAAGGGCAAGTTATAGCAATAGAAAGAATATTGGAGTTAAAAGAACTTGGGGAAAAAAATACAGCAAAGTATAATTTTGTTAAAAAAGGTATAGCAAAATTTTTTTGTGCTGATGGGGCAAAAGATGTTTCTGCTATTTGTTCTCAAATTGGTTTGAAAGATGGATTTGATAAAATTCTTTGTTCAGCTACAGTTAAAGAAGTTCCTCAAGAATGGCGAGAACAACTTAAGATAGGAGGGAAAATAGTTGTTCCTTTTGATGGAGAAATTCAGCTTTGGATTAAAAAAGGAGACGATAGCTTTGATAGACAATTTTTTAAAGGATTTAGTTTTGTTCCTTTAATTTCTTGCATTTAAAGTTAATAATTTTAATTAATGAAGTTGTCTTTTAGTCTTAAATTTGTTAATATTCTAAAATGTTAAAAGGAGATAAAGAAAGACAAGATGTTTCTTATGATTCTCGTAATATTACTCTTTCAATTTATGCTGGAGCAGGTGGGCGCGATGCTGAGGATTGGGCTTTAATGTTATTAAGAATGTATCAAAGATACACAGAAAAGAAAAATTGGAAATTTTTTTTGTTAGATAAAAGAGAAAATGAATTTGGTGGAATTAAAAGCGCAACAGCAGAGATAAATGGTCGTGATCTTTTCAAAACTTTTAAAAATGAAAATGGAGTACATCGTTTAGTAAGGATATCTCCTTTTTCTTCTGCGAAATTACGCCATACGTCCTTTGCTTTAGTAGAAGTTTTACCGATTATTGAAGCTAAAGAGCTTCCTTTAGACGAAAATGATTTGGAAATAGAAACTTTCCGTTCATCAGGTCCAGGAGGTCAAAATGTTAATAAAGTAGAAACTGCTGTTAGAGTTCTTCATAAGCCCTCAGGAGTGGTTGTTGCTTGCCAGGCAGAAAGATCTCAATCAAGTAATAAAGAAAAAGCTTTAACCATTTTAAGAACTAAGCTATATCAGTTATCAGAGCAAGAAAAGGTAAAAACTTTAGCAGATCTTAAAGGCAAGAAGATAAAAATTGAATGGGGCAATCAAATTCGTTCTTATGTTCTTCATCCTTATCAATTAGTAAAAGATCATCGCACTGGTAAGAAAAAAGGTAATGTTGAAGAAATTTTAGATGGTAATCTAGATAAAATTCTAAATATTTAATTTTAATTTTTTGTATTGTGTCTTTAGTATATTTTAAAAATGTGTCAAAGGCTTATAACGGATCTTTGATTTTAGATAATGTTACTTTTAAAATAGACCCAGGAGAGTTTGCTTCTTTAGTGGGAAGATCAGGAGTAGGAAAAACTACGCTTTTGAAAATGTTGCTTAAGGAAGAGTCTCCTACTAAAGGCAGAATTTTTTTTAATGATAAGGATATTAATAAACTTAAAAATCAAGAGATAGCACTTCTTCGTCGGAAAATAGGGATGGTTTTTCAAGATTTTAAGCTCTTAACTCATAAAACTGCTTATGAAAATGTAGCTTTTGCAATGGAAGTAGCTGGCTATCCAGAAAGAATGATTGAGAAAGATGCTCCTGAATTATTAAAATTAGTGAATTTAGAGGGAAGAGCTAATAATTTTCCTTACCAACTTTCTGCTGGTGAAAAACAAAGAGTAGTTATTGCTAGAGTTTTAGCTCAAAGACCAGAATTAATTTTAGCAGATGAGCCTACAGGAGATTTAGACCCTATTAATACCTGGGAGATTATTAAACTTTTAACCAAGATTAATGAGTTAGGAACAGCAATAATATTAGCAACTCATAACAAAGAAGTAATCAATACTTTAGGAAGAAGAGTAATTAGTTTAGATGGTGGCAAGATTATTCGTGATGAGGAAGAAGGTAGGTATCTTATTTAAAATAATTTAATAATTCAATAATTTAGAAAATTTAATTAATATGTTAATTATCCTTAAAAGAGTTTTTCGTACTGCTTGGCAGGGATTAATAAGAAATAGTTGGCTTTCAATTGCTTGTATTACAATGTTAACTATTAGCTTAATGATTTTAGGAACAATTTTAATTTTTAATAATGTTAGTAATGAACTCGTTGGTATTTTAGAAGAGAAAATGGATATTAGTATTTATTTTAAAAGAGAAGTTCCTGAGGAAGATATTTTAAAAATTCGAGATGAGCTTATTGGTAATGAAAAAATTGCTAAAATTGAATATATTTCCCAAGAAGAAGCATTAGCAATATTTGAAGAAAGAAGTAGTCGTAACCCAACAATAATGAGAGCTTTAGAAGAATTGGGGGAAAATCCTTTAGCTGCTTTTTTAAGTATTAAGGCTAAAGATACTGCTTATTATTCAGAGATTATTGATGAAGTTAATAGCTCTGCTTTTAAAGACAAATTAATGACAGTTGATTTAGCAGAAAATCAAAGAGTAATTGAGAGAATAAGTGCTTTATCAACAGGAATAAAATTAGGTTCTTTCTTAATGATTATTGTTGCTGCTTTATTAAGTATTCTGATTAGCTTTAATACAATCCGGATGGCAATTTATTCTTTGCGAGGAGAAATAGAGATAATGAAATTAGTTGGTGCTTCCAATTGGTTTGTTCGAGGGCCTTTCCTTTTAGAAGGAGCTCTCTATGGTCTATTTGCTTCTTTTATTGCTATAGTGATTCTTATGCCTATGGTAATGTGGATTAGCCCTAAAGTGCAGAGCTTTATCTCAGAAATAAGTATTAATTCGTATTTTTGGTCTCATTTTTGGTATATTTTTGGAATTCAAGCAGTCTTTGGCATGGCTCTAGGAGTAATTGCTGGGTTTTGGGCAATGAATAGATATTTGAAAGTTTAATAATTTGCGGGATCGTCTAATGGTAGGACAGTTGGTTTTGGTCCAACCGATCCTGGTTCGAGTCCAGGTCCCGCAGCAGTCTTGTGCATAGTGTCGAGAGACCGAGACACATAATAATCGCCAAAGAGGCGGTTTTTTGTTAGGATAGTAAATATGTTAATTGATGATATAAAAATTAAATTAAGAGCTGGGCATGGCGGTTGCGGTGCAGTGGCATTTAGTAAAACATTAATGAATCTTGGTCCGACTGGCGGCAATGGTGGTAATGGTGGGAATGTTTATTTAGAGGGGGTTTCTGACATTGGTGCTCTTTCCTATTTTCGTGGTAAAAAAGAATTAAAAGCAGAAAACGGTAAAAATGGGAGGCCACAGTTGCACGACGGAGAAGATGGAAAAGATATTATTTTAAAAGTGCCAATTGGCACTTTGGTTCATAATTTATCAACTGGAGAAGATTCAGAAATTATTTCAATTGGTCAGAGTTTGATGGTTGCTAAGGGAGGTATAGGTGGTAAAGGAAATTTTAAATTTAGATCGTCTGTTAATACAAGCCCAACTCAATTTCAAGAAGGATTGCCTGGTGAAGAATGCGAATTAAGGCTTGAGCTTAAATTAATTGCAGATGTTGGATTTGTTGGACTACCAAATGTTGGAAAATCAAGTTTACTGAATGAACTTACAAATACTCAAAGTAAAGTTGCGAATTATTCATTTACAACTTTAAGTCCGAATCTAGGAGTTTATTACGAATTGATTTTAGCTGATATTCCAGGGATTATTGAAGGTGCTTCTGAAAATAAAGGTCTAGGCATTAAATTCTTGCGTCATATTGATAGAACAAAAACTCTTTTTCATTTTATTTCCGCAGAATCGCCTGATCCAAGAAAAGATTATAAAATTATTAGAAATGAATTAAGGGCTTATAGTAAAAAACTTTTAGATAAGATTGAGTATATTTTTTTGAGCAAATGTGATTTATTGGATCAAGATAAAATAAAGCAAAAACTTAATCAATTAAAAAAAATTAACAAGAAAGTAATCCCAATCTCAGTTTTAGACGATGAAAGCATTGAGCAGGTTGAAAAAATATTAAGGGATATAATCAAGCAGAAACACCAAAAAATTTCTTAATATTTTGAAAAATAGATGGAGTCATGATAGAATAAAAAAATAAAATTTATTATTATGATTATAAAAAAAATATCAATCATTTTTTTAACTATTTTTTTTGCTGTTATAATAATTTTGAGTCAAAATAATAAAACAAATAAAGAAATGGAGCCTATTTTAGATAATAATGATGAACAAAATAGCGAGATTAAAAATGATGAATTGAAAGTAGAAATATTGAAGGAAGGACAAGGTAAAGCAGCTGAAAATGGGGATAATGTGTCAGTCCATTATGTTGGAACATTTGAAGATAGAGCAAAATTTGATTCAAGTATAGACAGAGGTGTTCCTTTTAATTTTGATCTTGGAGCTGGTCAGGTTATAAAAGGGTGGGATTTAGGAGTTTTAGGAATGAAAATTGGAGAAAAACGAAAATTGATAATCCCATCAGATCTTGCCTATGGAAAATCGGGAATACCCGGATTAATTCTTCCAAATGCAACACTTATATTCGAAGTTGATCTTTTAGAGATTAAATAAATAAAATAGGGGAATCCCAGATGATTCCCCTAAACTTTTTATAAATACACTTGAATGAAGGAGAAAATTATTTAGCTTTTCGGGCTAATAATTTTATTTTTACATCAATCTTTCTTATTTCTTCTTGAACTTCATCAGCAATCTTTACTTTTTGCTCCTTATCTTCTTTACAATTACAGCGAGATAAAGCAATGCAAAGAAATTGAGCTTTTTGTAAATATTGTTTTTTTTCTTTTAATTGCTTTAGACTTAGATTACATGGATGAAAGCCATTTAAGAAAACACATTTCTCGAAAAATCCTGTTTCTGGATCTTTAGAAGACAATTTACATCTTCCGCTTTTGGTTAAATACTTACATTTTCCATCAATTTTCATCTTTTCATTTTTCTCCTTTTCTTTTTTCAGATTTATAATAATTTTGTTCTTTAGTTTCGAATTTTTAATATTATTAAAAATTTTTCTTGTTTTTCTTTTCATTCTTTTCCTTTCATTGTTTTATTTTTCTCCTTTCTTTTGAGATTTTTAAGGTGCAAAGATGTTGGCGCTCAAGGTGAAAAACTAGTAAATATCTTGTAGATGTCGATGATTATTAGTCAAGTAAATCCACAAAATTCACCTTGAGCACTTATTATTTTACATGAATAATATAATTTGTCAAGAGTAATAAAGACAAGGGGTTGACATTGCTTTTTGTTATTTTATAATGTTATTTAAATTTTTCTTATCTAAGGGTCGGTTAAAAAATATTTTTTAAAATTTAAAATTATGAAATATAAATGCCTTAATTGTAATTATATTTATGACGAAGAAAAAGAGATTCTTAGTTTTGCTGGTTTAAATGAGGAATGGATTTGTCCAGAATGCGGAGCTTCAAAATCAGAATTTGAATTAATAGAAGAAGATGATTTTGAGAGAGGAAAAGATATTTTTGAAGAAGTTGAAGAAGATGAAGAAGATGATGAAGAAGATGAATTTGAAGAAGAAGATTATTAAAAATATTTAACATGCAGAGAGATCAAGCATTATTAATGTTAAAAGATAAAGTTAAGACGCTTAATTTAATTAAGCATTGTTTTGCTTGTGAGTCAGCAATGAGAGAATTGGCTCGTTATTTTAAAGAAGATGAAGATAAGTGGGGATTAGCTGGATTACTTCATGATATTGACTATGAAGAAACCAAAGACAATCCAAGAGAGCATTCTTTAAAAGGAGCTGAATATTTAAAAGAGCAAGAGATAGATAATGATATTATTGAAGCAGTAAAGACTCATAATCAAATTCATGGGCTACTTCCTGAAAGTAGAATGGCAAAGGCTTTGTTTTGCGTCGATCCTTTAACTGGTTTGATTGTAGCAGCTACTTTAGTCTTGCCTTCAAAGAAAATAGAAGAAATTAATGTTGACAATGTTTTGAATCGTTTTAAAGAAAGAGGATTTGCCCGTGGCGCTAATCGTGAGATAATCAAACAATGTGAAAGTTTATTAGGACTTTCTTTAGAAGAATTTATTGATCTAGTTCTTAAAGGAATGAAATCTGTATCTCAGGATTTAGGTTTATAAAGCCTTTATTGACAAACAAAGGATGATTCTGTTAAACTAATAAAGTGCCCCAAAGGGCATTTTTAAAAAGAAAAATGGAAAAAATAATAAATTATTTTAAACAGTCAGTTCAGGAATTGAAGAAAGTAAATTGGCCTACTCGAAAAGAAACCACTCGTTACACCTTAGGAGTGCTTGGTTTGTCTTTTATTGTCGCAGTTGTCCTAGGTTTTATTGATTTTGGTTTAATTAGGGCAATAGGGCTTATTATTCAATAAGAAATTTAATATATTAACTTTTAACGGTTGTGCCTAAGCAGCAAATAAATTTAGGAAGGAATTGGTACGTAATTCATACTTATTCTGGATATGAAGATGCAGTTGCTCGTAGTTTAAAGCAAAGAGTTGATTCTTTGGAAATGAGCGATAAAATTTTTAATATTTTAGTTCCTAAAGAAAAAAAAATTAAAATTAAGCATGGCAAAAGAGCTGTGGTTGAAGAAAAAATATATCCAGGTTATGTTTTCGTTGAAATGATTGTAACTGATGATTCTTGGTATGTAGTTAGGAACACACCAATGGTGACTGGTTTTATTGGAGCAGGGACTACGCCAAGACCTGTCCAAGACGAAGAAATTAAAGAAATTTTAAAGAAAAGTGGTGAAGAAGAGCCAAAATATAAAATAGAATTTACAATTGGAGATTTAGTAAGGATTATTGATGGTCCTTTTAAAGACAAAGAGGGAAAAGTTGATGAGATTGATCAAGCCAGAGGAAGGGTGAAAGTGTCAGTTTCTTTGTTTGGCAGAGACACTCCAGTAGATTTGGATTTTCTTCAAGTAAAAAAAGAGTAAATAAATATTAATTTAATTGGTTATGGCAAAAGCAATAAAAACAATCTTAACTTTACAAATTCCTGCTGGTCAGGCAAATCCAGCTCCTCCAGTAGGTCCAGCTTTAGGACAGCATGGTTTGAATATCCAGGAATTTTGTACTCAATTTAATGAAAAAACTAAAGAGCAAGCTGGTGATTTAATCCCAGTAGAGATTACAGTTTATCAAGACAGAAGTTTTGATTTGAAATTTAAACAACCGCCCGTTTCTGATTTATTGAAAAAAGCAGCAGGCATAGATAAAGGAGCTGGTGATCCTTTAAAAAAGAAGGTTGGGAAAGTAACAAAAGATCAGGTAAAAGAAATCGCTCAACGGAAAATGACAGATTTAAATACAACAGAAATAGAATCAGCGATGAAGATGATAGAAGGGACAGCTAGAAGTATGGGAATAGAAGTAGAAAATAAATAGAGAAAAATAAAATAATGTTAAAATAAAGATGCCGGTTTATGCCGGCATCTTAGTTATTTATTCTAGTTTATAATTGTTTTGCATAGAAAGGATATGATAAAGTTTCATCTTTTGTAATTATAAAATCATCAAAGATTATAGGAATACGACTTTGAAATTTTCTTAACAAAGAAATTGAAATTTCTCGCATTTGTGGATGAGCTTTTTTTGAGCAACGAAGCTTAAAAAAATGTCTCCACTCTCTTAGGTTATAAGTAATGATGATTTCAGTTTTAAGTGAATTTGGTAGAACACTTCGTGCTTCTTGTGGCTTTGCTCCTAATCCAATTAATTTATTATATGCGGTTTCGCAGATAATCATTGTATCTCGCCAAATTTTATATTTCTTTTTATCAATAAAGAAAAATGGTTTTATAACTTTTATTCCATGCGATTTATAGTTACAATATCGAGTTGATTCTTGTGAATATGAACCAATTCTATGACGAACAATTTCATGAGTTACACCACGATCACAAGTAACTCGAACAGTTATTTTCTCGTGCTCAATTACAGATTCGTGACCGCTTTTTAGAATTGTCGCTAAAAATTTTCGAGCAGAATTTAGAGTAATTTTATTTTCAGATTTATAACATACTCTTCCGTATCGTTCAAGATTTTTTAAAAGCTTTTCGCTATTAAATTTACTTTCGATAGAAACTTTTGGTTTTGTAATTTTAAGTTTCATTTTTATTTACCTCCTTTTCAGCAAAATTTATTTCTTCTTTAATTCCGCTAACAATTGTTTTCATTATTTTGATTCTTTCTGTCATTATTCTCAATGCTGTTTTTGTAAAACATCTTATTATTAATTCTTCGCTTCTAATTTCAATATTTTTTAGTAAATCAATATTAGGAAAAAGACGTTTTTTATTATCAGTTTTTTGCAATTTACTATAAATTGGTGTTTGGTTTCTTCCTCCCCACATTGCAAAACGAATAATACCAAGATATCCTAAGGATTCAATAGCATCAGCGTCTCTGAGAATCTTACATTCAATCGGTACTTTATTTTTCCAGCCTACCCTTCCTGGGACACAATCATGGTTTTTTATGCATTCTAAGACAAGAGGAATTTTTTCTTTTTTAAATTTTACTTCCGGCAATAATTCTTTAGAAAATCTGATACTACTATTTATGTGTTCTATGCTGTCATTTGAGATATAGCCAATATCATGAAGGAGAGCAGAAGCGATTAAAGCATCTTGGTTTAATGTTAAGGACTCTTTTTTTGTTAGCCAAGTACATAAATTTTTTACCCTGATTGCATGATTTAGGTCATGTTCAGGTAACATTCGTCCTGATTGCTCTTCTGCAAAGTAAAGTTTTGTCATTTTTTCTATTAATTCTTTCTCCCAATTATTGGATTGATTATTCATGAATTTTCTCCTTTCTTTTTTCTATTATCTGCAAAGTTTTATTCAGGATGTTTTGACAAACTTTTTCAAAAGGCATTTCTGAGTTTATAGCTATTATTGTTTTGTCTTTTTCTGCTAACTTTAAAAAACCTTTTCTAATTTTTTGATGAAATTCTTTGTTTTCTAATTCTATTCGATCTTTTTTCTTGTCAAATGTTCTTTGTTTTGCTTTTTGTTCATCTAGGTCAAGCAAGAAGACTATGTCAGCTTTTAATTTTTGGCAAGCAAAATCATTGATTGCTTTGATTCTAG
>Ga0334895_1000740_pt1 | contig 39949 bp, 38 predicted proteins | sample GraSluR3_MG_7_FD_207229 | JGI IMG/M metagenome (GOLD analysis project Ga0334895, IMG submission 207229) | Sludge microbial communities from methane-producing bioreactor in Wageningen University, Netherlands - Granular Sludge_31_05-R3 | ecosystem: Engineered > Bioreactor > Anaerobic >... | reverse complement strand
TGTCTCAACTGTTGGCATTGATGAGAAAAGCATCATCAAATATGTCCAATTCCAAGAAAGCCAGGATTTAGGTCAAGCGAAGCTTGAAGGTTTTTAAAAGTACCACGGGCTTGCCCGTGGGTATCTAGTGGAGTTGGCAGTAGCGACCATTAGCTCAAGACAAGGGTGTCCATCGCGAGGTGGAATCTAAAGGAAGTCGGCGGCAAAGCCCTGGCCTGAGGAACACGAACTACATAGAAGGCCATATTATCTGGATGAGTTTACTAGTCAAAACAAAATCCGATACTGCCAAAAGGTGATGTAGTAGATGTAGCAGGTAGATGGGGTGAAAGCAATTACTCTTACCCGGGGAGGTCTGACAGATAAGTTGTGGATATAAAATTTAGAAGCAACAAACCACACAGCGATGTGTGCTTGAACTGTCAGAAGTCAGCAGAGGCCATATTAGGATGGTATTCAATGATATTGAGCGCTATCTGAAGGGCTGAACGTTAAGATGTTTTAGAAATTTGAAGGACTCGAGAGAAATACGACCAAAGCAGACAACTTCTTAGGAAGGCTATTTCCATGAAGTAAGGCTGGAAGCCTCAGATATTGGAAAAGCGCTTAGTATTTCTACGGCGTCAGATAACCGAAGAAACGATGAAAATGCATATTCCTGTATTCTTACAGATTGATATGCACAAGTAATTCATTCTTAACGAAACGCCGTATACCGAACGGTACGTACGGTGGTATGAGAGGACGGTAGATGAATTAATCATCTACCTCCTACTCGATTACATCTTATACATCTATCACCCAGAGCTGGAAGAAAAAACCATCATTATTTCCAACAACTTTTACTTTGACCAGTTGGAGGAGATTTTTCTGATATGCTTATTACGGCATCAATGATTAAGCGGCTTATCCATAAATCCTACCTGCTTAATATGAATTGCGGCTTCTACCGGCTGAAGGAAACAAAGAGTGGCTGGCCAAACAGGAGCATAAATAAGATGACTTAAATTAATTATTTTTACAGTTAGTATTGCACTTTTGGGTTGATATTTATAATGGAGATTTAACTAACGTAATGAAAAACTTGTAATTCTATTAAGAAAGTTACCGAATCAACAGATTTCAATTATCAAAGAACAAATTTAGTGTGACCCTTACTTTTAAGCTCTTTCTTTAGCAACAAAAGTTTATTTCTTGAAAGAAAGTAAATAATGTTTTAGTTATTAATTGACAAGTTTACATACATCGCGAACTATTGCCATAGATATTCTATACTGGCCTTAGGAACAAGGAAGTCAGTATATGAATATGGAAAAGTTAAGAAAAAAGGCAATTAAAAGGTATCTAAATGGTGAATCTCCTAAAGAGATTTACCAGAGCCTGGGTAAAGGAAAGACCTGGTTTTTTAAGTGGCTCAAAAGGTACAAATTAGATGGGGGCGACTGGGCAAAAGAGCATTCCAGAAAACCTCACGAGAGTCCAAAAAAAATTGATCGAGAGATGGAACAAATGGTCATTGTTACCAGAAAGAAACTAGAAAATAAAATCTATGCACAAATCGGAGCCCTTGCTATTGGCTATGATCTGAAAACCCGTGGTATTACGGCGCCACCTATTTCAACCATTAACAAAATTCTTTCCAGAGGTCAGCTAATCCAGCAGAAGAATCGCTATGTTCCCAAAGGAGTTGATTATCCTTCTCCTATAGTTACCCATGGCAATGATCTATTTCAACTGGACTTTATTGTTCACAGATATCTAAAGACAAAAAAGTAAGTAAGTATTTTATTTAGAATAAAAAAAATACTAATTTTTAGTTTGAAGGAGCAATTTTTAAAGAGGAAATTGATTTTTCTTTAAAAAATATAAAAAATGAAAGAATATATTATCTCAATAGACCAGGGAACTACTGCTACAAAAGTAGTTTTACATTCTTTAAATGGCGAATTAAAGGCAATTAGTACCCATCCTATAAAACAAATATATCCTAAAGATGGATGGGTCGAACATGATCCTTTTAATATTTTGGAATCCATTAAAAAAGGAATTAGAGATGTAATTAATAAATCAAATATTGTCAGTAAACAAATACTTGCGATTGGTATTGATAATCAAGGTGAAACTATTATTGCGTTTGATAAAAATACCGGTGAACCTTTGTATAATGCAATTGTCTGGCAGGATAGACGAACCAGTTCTTTTTGTAACCAACTAAAAGAAAAGATAGAAGAAAAAATTATAACTGAAAAGACCGGTTTATTTTTGGACCCTTATTTTTCAGCTCCTAAGATGAATTGGCTTATAAATAATGTAGATAAGGTAAGGAGTTCATTGAATAAAAGAAATGCTATCATTGCTACTTCAGATGTATGGCTATTGTTCATGCTAACTGGTAAAAAAAACATTTTGACTGATGTTACTACTGCATCTCGCACTTTGCTTTTTAATATCAATACCTTACAGTGGGATAATGATTTGTTAGCTTTATTCGATATTCCTAAATATACAATGCCAAAAGTAGTACCATCTTCTTATCAATTTGGTTTTACTGATCCAGTTATCTGTGAAGGGATAGCAGCACCAGTAAACGCTTCTGTTGTGGATCAACAGGCTTCTCTTTTTGGTCATACCTGTTTCCATAAAGGAGAAGCAAAAATAACTTATGGTACAGGAGGGTTTTTATTACTCAATATTGGAAGAAAAAGAATAAAACTTAATGATAGAATATCGACTACTCTCGCTGCCCAATATGACAAAAATGTAAACTATGCCATTGATGGAGGGGTTTATTGTGTAGCTTCCTGTATAAATTGGCTCATTAATGAATTAAGAATTGTATCCAGTCCAAAAGAGATAGATGAAATGAAATTCGATACGGGCAAAGTCTGCAATACTTATTTTGTTCCTTCTATGGCAGGCATTTCTGCCCCTTATTGGAAATCAGACGTAAATGGCGCGTTTTTTGGCCTATCTCTTAATACAAAAGGTGAAGATTTAGTTAGAGCAGTACATGAAGGAATTGCCTATAGGTTTTTGGAAATCGTGGATATTATCAAAAAAAATGGTTTTAAAGAAATAACATCAATATCTGTTGATGGTGGAGTAAGTAAAAACAATTTCCTTATTCAATATCAGGCCGATTTACTTGGTACGAAAATTAAAAGACCAGCAGTAAGGGAGACAACTTCTTTAGGCTGTTTTTATCTGTCAGGATTAAAAAGCGGAATCTGGAATGATTTAGATTCATTAAAGGACAAAACTGTTATTGAAAAGGTTTTTTCGCCTGAAAAAGATAATAGCAGAAAAATTAAAAATTATAAAAAATGGCAGATAGCAGTAGAATCTGTCTTGAATTGGCATGAAGGGATTTCCTAAAAATTCCTAAAAACTGGGATTTCCTCTTCCTATTAATTTGTTATGATATTTGTAAATATCAGATCTGTATTGGACAATTTCGTACTCTATTGCATTTCCATCAATAAGACGAGTTAATCTATTATTAAGTAATAGGGGAGTACCAGGTTTAACCTTTAAAAGATTTGCAGTTATTGTGTCAGCCTTAATTGCTTCAATCATTTCCTCAGCTTCATGTAATTGTAAATGGTAAAAATCTTCAATAGTCTGATATAAAGATTTATCTGTAAGGTTTAATAATTCTAAATTAGGTACATAATGATAAGGCAAATAGCTTTTTATTAAAGCAAATGGAGTTTCATTAGCATACCTTATTCTTTCTAAATAGATTACCTTTTCATTATCCAGAATTTCCAAAAAGGATTTAATTGGTTTGTCTGGAATGATTTTTTTGAGTGCCAGAACTTTTGTTTTTATTTCATAGTGTTTCATTAATATTTTTTCTCCCATACTATATAATGAACCCATTTTGTAGCTGATTTGGGGAGAGGCAACAAAAGTCCCCTTGCCTTGTATTTTGACAACCAACCTTTCTGTTGCTAACCTATTAACTGCAGCTCGGGCTGTTAGCCTGGAAACTTTATACATATCCATCAGTGCTTTTTCAGAGGGTAGCAAATCACCTTGCTTAAATTTTCCTGAGAATATTTTATTCTTTAAATCATTTTCTATTTTGCTATACAAAGGAATATTTGGTCCCATTGTTCTTATACCACAATTCTATAAATATATTATGATTATAATATTAAAACAATTATAAAATCAATACAAACAAAATTAGTAAAAAAATCACCTTTTAAAATAATTTAACAATAAACAAATTACCATATTTAAATTTTTAAAACATATAATAAAAAAGAAAATTATTTTTTTAAAATTAACCTGAAAAGTGTAGGGCTTGCCAGAATCTTTCCAACAAATAATATAATTTCATTTGCTTTCTTTATACCGTAGTTTTTTAGAAATGATTTACCACCTACAGTAAGAGAAGCAATCAAGCTAAGTATCAATAAATCAATCCAGCTCTTAGGTAATTGCCAGTTGCTTGCCATTTTAATTACAATAATAGTGCCAAGAGAACCGCTAATGATTCCACAGATGTCTCCAATAATATCACACATAAAATTTGAAACCCTGTTGGCATGTTTTACCAGGAATAAGCCTTTTTTGGCACCAAATACCTTTTTTGCTGCTTTTGCATGAAATGGTTTTTCATCAGCCGCCGCAGCAGCTATGCCAACCATATCACTAACAACTCCAATTAAAATAATAATAATTAGTATAATAATTGCGGGGAAGAATGGGATTGATTCAATCCAGGAATAAGAAAGCAGAGCCACTATTATGGTTAACACAAAAGTGAAGAATGTTATTACTATACTGTCTCTAAAGTTTTTCAAAAATTAATATATTCAGGAGAATAAATTACCCTGAAACCCCTCTTATTATCTTTTTAAAATCTTTTCAAATATTATATTTAATATGCATTTCAATTATCTTTAAAAAAGCTTTTTTGATATTATCGGATTTATTAAAAAAATCAATAATATTAAAAAATGGATGGCGATATATCAGGTCAATGTTGCGGCTTAGGTCCAGTAGGTTTTCCCTCGAAATAACCTGCTGTTACCAGACAGGCGGTTTCCCTTTAATCTTTCGACTATATGGTCACCCAATATAGGACTGGATTGCCACTTAGGCCACACTTAAATCCCTGGTATATCCGGCAATAGCCGACAGCCTAGAAGTTTTCCTTCAAATACACTCTATTCCCTAGCTTCTTTAGCAGCACAGGTTTCAGCTAGCGTAATAGCACCGGGATCCACGGTGCTTACCTAGTTTTTATGCCTCCCCCTGGGCCACGCAAAGCAGGCTACGCTGTACCCATCTTGCAACAGATACAGGTTCGCTTAAATACCTTACCATTGGCAAGTAAGCCTCCACGGGAAAGGGGTCTACGCCCGCATGCCATTGCGGATCGCCCCTGACCCTTAACTCCCAGCATCAGCTCCCGACTGGGCGTCAGCAGCCAACACCAGGAACTTCATCGGTGTGCCCTTGACGGATTTTTAGGCCCGCCTTCAGGAATAGGGTATTAACTAGGATACTGCGCCATCCATTTCAATTAAATTTTAGTATTTAGTATAAAGTTAAAAAGTCTAAAATAAAATTTAGCAGAATAAAAATATTAAACACAAAAATTTTCCATATATTCATTAATAACTACCTAATATTATACTGATTAATTTTAAAAATACAAATGGCTGAAAAAAATGTTAGAATAAATTTGTTATATAGAATATAATGAAGCGATATGAATAAATTATTTATTAAGATTAATATTTTTTCGGATACTAAGCGGGAGGAATAATATCAGGATGTTCAAAAAACTATTTATAATATTAATTATTATTGGTGTAGGAATTGGAGGATATTATTTTTATCAGCGCTCCAATCCCCTGGAGGTAACCTATGCCCAGGTTCAGCAGGTGGATTACTATGAAAAAATATTGACTACTGGAACAGTTTTGCTGGAAGGATTAACTGATATTAAGACCGAAGTATCTGGAAAGATTATTGAAGTACGGACAGGTGAGGGAGATGACGTTCAACAGGAACAAACTCTTTTGCAGTTTGAAAAAAATGATATATTGTTAGATTTAAAACAGGCCCAGGCGAGTTTTTCCCTGGCTAAAGCCCGCTATGATGAGATTGTCAATACAACTTGTCCCACCTCACGGGAGCAATATCGACAGGCACAGTTAGCAACACAGGAGCTTCAGGAAAAAGTAAACAGATATGAGCGATTGTATTCACAACAGGCAATTGCACAAGATAGGTTAGAAGAAGCAAGACATCAACTGGAACTACAACAGTCAACAACTGAAATTCAGAAAAAATTTATGGAATCCTGTGCTGAAGGAGGTGCAAGAAGAGAAACCGCCCTGGCAGAAATGGAATCAGCCCAAACCAGGATCGATCTCTTGCAGAATAGATTGAGCAAACACACCATAACTTCTCCTCTTGATGGTATTATTATCGAGCAATATAAATCTTTAGGTGAATATGCCATGATAGGTGAAAGTCTCTTTGCTATTGCTGAAAAAGACAGTAAATATATAGAAATCGAGCTAGATGAAAGAAATATATCACGCATCAGGCTTAATCAACCGGTATTTATCTCAACTGAATTTTCTCCTGATATTAAACTCGAGGGTATAATTAATTACATTGCACCTTCTATTAACCCTGACAGGGGTACTGTAAGATTAAAAGTAAAATTAATTGAAAATAATGATTTTCTAATTAAAAATATGACGGTTCGTTGTGAAATTATTTATGCTGAATACCCTGACTCGCTGGTGATTCCTCAGAAGTACATAATTAGAGAAGAAGGAGAATTTTTTGTTTTTATTGATGAGTCAGGAAAAGCAAAGAAGAAGAGAATAATCATCGAGAATCCTAATGCTCAAGAAATCAGGGTTATCGAAGGCCTGCAATTAAATGAAATTGTTCTTAATCCTGCAGGATTAGATAGCAGCATGGAAATTGTATTAATAGATTAAAAAGACCAAAAATGAAAGGAATATAATGCTTTTTTCTTTACGCGTTGCCTTCCGATTTTTAATTGAAGGAAGAAATCAATCATTATTTATTGTAGTTGGTATTGCGGTGGGTGTCTCAGTTATAATTTTCATTGGAGCGATTATTACTAGTTTGCAGGCAAATCTTATTGAACAAACACTGGGAAATAGTGCCCATATTACCGTCAGTGAAACCAGTGATATCTTCAGGGATATTAAACAATTTTCCCGTTTTGGATTGATTGAAAGCCAACAGGTAAAAACAGTCGATTTTCAGGATTGGCGGCCTGTTTTGGACAGGCTGGAAAATGAGGATTATTTTACTGCCATATCTCCGGTACTGGACGGCAATGGTTTTTTGGTAAAAGGCGGGGAAGATACTTCAATTTTATTAAGAGGAGTGGAATTAGAAAGGGCTAATGCAATTTACCAAATTTCAGCGCGAATTATTAGTGGTAATGATTTACTGGAAGGAAACCAGATAATTATTGGAAAAGATCTGGCAGAAGATTTTAAGTTAAAGGTAGGAGATGTTGTAGTTATAGCTTTGGCTAACAATGTTCGCGAAAGATTTAATATCCAGGGAATATTTGATTTTGAGAATCAGTCAATAAACAGCAATTGGATTTTTATTGATTTGAAAAGGGCTCAAAAACTGCTGGATAAAGAAGATTATATTTCAAGACTCGAACTACAGATAGAAGATGTTTTTGCAGCTGATAGAATTGGTCAGGAAATGTTTTTTCAGCTTGATGGTTTAATAGTAGAAAATTGGAAGGTACAAAATGCGCAGCTCCTGAATGCCTTAAGCAGTCAGAGCTTATCAAATTATATTATTCAGATATTTGTATTATTGGCGGTAACTTTAGGAATTTCCAGCGTTCTGGGAATTTCTGTTGTTCAGCGTTCCCGTGAATTGGGTATTTTAAAGGCACTGGGAATTAAAAATAATAGTGCCAGGATGATATTTATCTTTCAGGGAGCTATTTTAGGGTTTTTAGGAGCACTTTCCGGAACTGCCCTGGGAGTGTTATTAATCAATGCTTTTACTAATTTTGTCAGCATCTTTTCTATTGAGGTACAACCATCTCAAGCAATAATCATTATCATAATAACAACCTTTGCCTGTATAATTTCAGCAGTTATTCCTGCTAATAGTTCGGCCAGGTTAAATCCTATCGAGGTGATCAGAAATGCCTGATAATAAAAATATTACTTTATTAGAAGCAAGAGAAATTGAAAAAGTTTACGGTACGGTTATCAAGACAATTGCTTTAAAGAAATTGAATCTAAGTCTAAAAGAAGGTGAGTTTATTACCTTGATTGGTCCTTCAGGTTGTGGCAAGACAACCCTGGCTAATATCCTGGGTGCTCTTGACCAGCCGACTGCAGGTGAGGTACTTTTTCAGGGGCAATCACTGGGAAAAATGAATCAAAATCGACTGTCTGAATTTAGAAATCAGCATATTGGTTTTATTTTTCAATTTCATTTTTTACTAAAAGAGTTTACTGCTCTGGAAAATGTTCTGATGCCAACCTGGATTAAACAACAATTTACATCTGCTAAAATAGTTAAAAAAGCGAAAGAATTATTGGAATTGGTTGGGCTTAAAGACAGAATGAATAATAAGGGTAATAATCTATCAGGTGGTCAGCAACAAAGGGTTGCTATTGCCCGTTCACTTATTAATGAACCTTCCTTGATTCTGGCAGATGAACCTACCGGAAATCTGGATTCTTCTAATACAGACCAGGTATTTGGCTTATTAAGGAAGTTGAACCAGGATATGGGAACTACTTTTTTAATTATTACCCATGAAAGGCATATTGCAGCTAAATCCAATCGGGTTGTGGAAATGTTAGACGGTCAGGTCATAAAAGATTTTTATAATAATAAAGCAGAGGAAGAGGAAAATTGGCTATCTATTGCTCCGGAGTATTGTAAGCTATGCCAACAGAATTCATCTAAAATGGTTAATCTTAGATAAAGGTGTTTTTTTAGAATAATTTTATCTTTAGATTCAATTAATTCTCAGAAAGGAGTATTATGAGCAAAAAAGACCGTAAAATTATTTTAATGGCACAGTGTCTGGTCAATCCTTATTGTAGAGTACATATTCTTGGCCAGAATTTTCCTTTATCCCATGAACTGATGAATTATCTTATGGATAGGAAAGTTGGAATTATTCAATATCCCTGTCCTGAAACAACTGCTATGGGATTGAAGCGCAATCCACAGGGACGCCAGCAATATGATAACATATTTTTCCGTAATCACTGTAAAGAATTATTAAAAGTGCCCATGCTAATGGTGCGGGAATTTATCAGAAGTAATTACCGTTTAATTGGTTATATTGGACTGGAGAATAGTCCAACATGTGGTATTCATTGGGGGAAGCATAAGATCAATCGCTATAATAGTGAATCTCCTAATCCAGTAGAAAATCCAGAGCAGGATGAGCCGGTGTTAATGGGAATCATGGCAGAAATATTATCGGAAGAATTACATAAAGAGGGGGTCAATGCTCCCTTTTTTGAGCTGCCGGTTAAAGAACCGCCGGATTCTGAAAAGAGAAAGAAATTTTGGAAAGAGCTAATTCAAGAAGTAGAACCTTATAAGGAGGGAATTAAATGAACAGAAAGGTTTGTTATTTTGTAGTATTAATTTTAGCTGCCTCATTGATTAGTGGTTGTGCCATTACTGGTGCTCCGGTTCTGGATAATATACAGACGGTTGTTCAGGTGGATTTAGAAAGATATGCAGGAGTTTGGTATGAGATTGCCAGTTTGCCAACTACTTTTGCCAGGAATCTGGTCTGTGTTACAGCAACTTATACAATTATGGAGGACGGAAAAGTACAGGTACTTAATCAGGGATACAAAGGCTCGCCGGATGGAAAATTGAGCAGCATAACCGGAACTGCCTGGGTTCCCAATCCGGATGAACCGGGACAGCTTAAGGTTAGTTTTTTCCCGATTATTTCCAGCCAGTATAATATTATTGCTTTAGATGAAGAGAACTATTCTTACGCCATGGTTACAGGAAAGAACTACAACTTCTTGTGGATTTTATCAAGAACACCACAAATGGATTCAGAAACTTATGATATGCTAATCCAGCAGGCAGAAGATTGGGGTTATGATGTAGCCAATATTGAAGTAACACCCCAGATTTGTCCATAAAGACCAATTGTAAATAAAAAATGGTGGGCTAAATACATATTTAGCCCACCTATTCTAATTAATTTAATAAGAAAAAATTATAGCATTATTTTTGCTTAACTAATTCAGAGGTACAGTTTGGACATCTTGTTGCTTTAATTGGTATCATAGTAAAACAGTGAGGACATTCCTTTGTTGATGGCGGCGGTGCCTCTTCTTTCTTTTTCATGCTATTTACCTTCCTGATAACCAAAAAGATAGCCAGCGCAATAATGAGAAAACTTATTATAGTATTAATAAATAATCCGTAATTCCAGGTAACTGCGCCGGCTTCCTGTGCTTCTACAACAGTAAGATAAGGGCCAGCTGTTGCACCAGCTTTGAGGGTAATGAATAGATTAGTGAAATCAACTCCTCCCAAAAGAAGACCAATAGGCGGCATTAGAATATCATTGACAAAGGAGCTAACAATTGTTCCGAAAGCAGCCCCGATAACAATGCCGACCGCCATATCAAGGACATTTCCCCTCATGATAAATTTTTTAAATTCATTTAACATTTTACAATCACTCCTTCTGATTCATTTCATAAATTTTATTGAAATTCCTTAATTTAAAGATGAAAACTTAGTTTTCTGAAATTTTTCAAGCTTGAAACATTTTTTTATTTCATTTTTGGTTGCTCCTGTCTTTTGTATTTTTAGGAAACCAGGGAAAAAATTTCGGTGTTTTTTTAGCATATTCCTGAAATTTAGGATTGTCGGCAAATTTCTTTTCCAGCATGGGAATACCAGATATATAAACTAATAATATGGTAATAGTCAACGGGCTGATGATAAACCAAAAACCATTTGGTAATGAGAGAGCAATTATATAAATACCCCACCACATGGTTGCTTCACCAAAATAATTAGGGTGACGGGTATATTTCCAGAGCCCGTATTTCATAATTTCCCCTTTATTTTCTGGTTTTCGAATAAATTGTGCTAATTGATAATCTCCTATTGATTCAAACAGGAAACCTATTATCCAGATAATAGCACCCAGATAGTCCAAAAATTGTAACCCTTGCTGTTGAGAATAGTTTATAAAGATTACCGTTGAGGAGATTATCAGCATAAATAGCCCCTGCAGCATGAATATTTGAAAAAAACCACGGATAAGTAACCATTTTCCCCAATCTTTTCGCCATTTGGCATATCGAAAGTCTTCCGGTTTATTCCAATTTCTTTTAAGAATATGATAAGACAAACGGGAACCCCAGATAATAACCAGCAAGCTTGCCAATAAACTTCTGACAGTAATTATTTCTGAAAAGAAAAAAGAATAAAGAGTGACAAGTATAAAACCAAACCCCCACCCGATATCTACTATAGAATTATTTTTTATAATCTGGGCTATGATAAAAAAAATAGTGAAATAGATGAAAACTAGAACAACGGTAGGAAGAAAAATAGAGAACATTTTAAAAACCCTCCTTTGCAATATGGAAAGTTAAATTCAGGGAGCAAGTTATTAATTATTCATTCATGATACAGACCGCAACAGCCTCTTTTCCTGAAGCCATAGCAACTACAGAAGAAACCTCTTCAATGTATTGTGGTTCTTTGTTTAATATAGCTAGCAGGGATTTTCTATATTTTTCTGCCAGGCCTGGTGCTTGAGAGTGGACAATGCAATAACGTGTTATGGGGTTTTTCTGGTGGTTTTCCATGATGATGTTTAGTATTTTTTTAAAATTAGCTTTCCGGCTAAAGGCTTTAGCAAAGGCAATTCCTTTACCATCCTTATCCAATGTGATAATGGGTTTTAGATTTAGTATTTTTGCCAGATAACCCTTGAATGGACTAACCCTGCCTGATTGTACCATATATTTGAAGTTGGCAACGCTTACCATAATTTTTGTCCGGGGTATCAGCTTGTAGATTTTTTTTACAATTTTGTCATGTGCTAAGCCAGAGTCAATAAGCTCTGCAGTTTTTTGCACTAACAATCCTTGAGCACCGGAGTTTAGTTTAGAATCAATGACCTCAATTTTATAGCCATTTTCCTGTAGTTTTTTTGAAGCCTGGTATACTGAATTCCAGGTACCGCTGATTTTCCCTGATACCATTAAAGCAATTATAGAGTCATAATATTTGTTAAGAAAAAGTAAAAGACTTTCAGCAGTCTTGATACTTGGCTGGGAACTAGTTGGAAAGTTTGTGGATTTTTCAATCAGCTGATGAAGCTGTTCAGGAATAATTGTAATTTTATCCAGGAATTCTTTATTTTCAAAAAAAATAGAGATAGGCAAAACGTGAATATTATACTTATCAAGAAGTTTTTCCGGTATGTCGGCAATTGAATCAGTAACCAGGGCAACTGCAGGATGACTTTTGTGCGCTGCTATATATTGTTTTTTCATGTCATCAACTTTTGGGTTTAAAATATTTGCGAAATTGCCAAGCTGGAAAAATACCTCTGCAGGGTTGTTAGTATGAATATGAATGCGGGTTTTTCGTTCATTTCCGGCAACTATGACAGAATCACCCAAATTTTCCAGTATTTTTCGGAGTGCCTCCATCCTGCCAGGTTGAATATCGGTTAACATGGTTTCTGTACAATAGCGGTAAGTTAAATCAAAGTCAGTCTCCGGCATAAACTCAAAGTTTTCTGCCGATACTTCATGTTTTTTAACAATTTCTTTAAGATTACCGTTCCGGATAAATTGACCCATACCTTCTAATAAGTGAACAAAGCCTTTAGCACCAGCATCAACTACCTTTGCATCTCGTAATACTTTTAGTTGATTAGGAGTATTATTTAGAGCCTCTTTTGCTTTTAGTAATGCAGAATGTAAAAGTTCATCAAAGTCGTGAGTCTTATTCTTCATATCATAAGCAGCTTGTGCCCATACTTTTATAACGGAGAGCATTGTTCCTTCTACAGGGTGAAGAATTGCATTATAAACGGAAGGTATGGCATCTTTGACAGATTCTCCAAAGGATTGAATATTTAATGTTTTTTGGTTGCCGACCGCATTAGCCCATCCATTAAAAAATTGGGCAAAAATAATACCCGAATTCCCTCTTGCCCCAGTCAGGGCAGCATCAGCCATTGATTGCAATGTTAGATTAACATTTTTGGATGCCTTTACTTCCTGGAGCATATTGTTAACAGTGGAAGCCAGGTTAGTTCCGGTATCTCCATCAGGAACAGGAAACACATTAATCATATTAAGCTGTTCCTTTTGCCGGAGTATTTCATTAGCACCGGAAAGAAAGGCATAATATAGTCGTTTTCCATTTAAATATTTAATAGGCATAATAGTAGATACCTTCTAAATAATTTATATCTGCATTTTACTTTAAATAGCGATAATAGACAAATAAAATTTTAATTGCAATACTGATGAATATAGGTTATTTTCAATATAAAAGTCTTATAAAAAATTCAGTTTTTTCTTAACAAGATGGAAATAGGTAATGAAAAAGAGAGGAGAAAATTGTAATTTGAAAGTACAAAATGAAACAAAAGAATTCACTGGTTGGCATATTCATAACTGGACATTTTTAGGCTGGATAGAGACCATAATTAAAAGTATTGCAATAATAATTGGTATATTAGCTTTTTATCTAAGTTTAGATTCACAAGAATGGATTATTCCCTCAGATATACGACTGATCCAACTGGTTATTTTAGGACTTTTGTCATTGGGGATATTTTTTGCTATTTTCAATCGATGGCAGAATAAGGAAATTATATCTATTATTTTTGTCTTTTTTAATAATTTTGGACATTGGGGAATGTTTTTGGCTTTATTGAGAGGAGCAGGCTGGTTCTATTTACCGTTTTTTGCACTTTTAATGATGTTGGGTGATTTGGTGAAAATCCTTTTTCTAAAACAAACAGGTTATACTGAAAGAAATATTTCACCCATTCTTTTTATTTATGCTACCCTTGTTTTTGTTGTCGGATATGGATTGATTGATTTATTAAGCTGCTTAAGTTAGCCAATAAAAAAGCAAATATCTTTGGATTGATAAGTCCTAATAAGAAAAAATAAAGGAGGAAATATTTTGGTTGAAGATAAAAGACACCTTTTAATTACAAAAGATATAGATGTTGGGACATATGATATTGATTTTGCTGGCATTGTCAGCAATATTAGCTATATAAGATGGTTGGAGGATTTGCGTTTAGCATGGCTGGAAAAGTATTTTTCTTTAACTAAACAGATGGATGAAGGTTTTGTCCCAATTTTACTGGAAACCAATATCCAATATCAGCATGCAATTCGCATCTTTGATAAGGTAAAAGGAGGGATGTGGGTTACTCGGCTTCACTCTCATAAGTGGAAGATTAAGGCAGAATTTGTTGTTAATGAAAAGATTATGGCTTCAGCTGAACAAAAAGGAGTTTTTGTAGATAAGCTAAAATGGAAACCAATTCGCATTCCTGAAGAATTGAAGAAACTTTACAAAAGGGAAAAAGAAGAGAAGCAACAAGGGTAATGTCAGAAAGTGAGGAAGAGCATATTCTAGTATCATATCTTGCATTAACAGCGCGAATAATATTTATTGCTTTTGAGAAAATTGTTGTAAGGATGCTGGGAGATCGTCAGGGGAATATAGATTATAACCTGTCGGCAACTTTTTTATTTTTTATCTTTGGCGCAATTATCTTGCTCCCACTGGCTGTTTTTATTCCTATAAATAATCTTATTTTTTTGTTACCCTGTTATGGCAGCAGCATGTTATATACTATTTATTCCTATTCATTTGTCACTTCTCTGGCAACCGGGGAGACTTCTTTAGTGACCCCGATATACAGTTTAAATGGACTGATTCTGTTAATATTTTCCTTTCTTTTTCTTGCTGAACCATTTACATTAACTAAAATTATTGGTGTTATTTTGATGATAGTTGGAGTATCTCTACTTAAAAATATAGGGAATCCATTATATTCTATAGGCTATATTATTACTGACATTCCCAGCCGTATGATGTTCTTAGCTGTTACCAGTCAATGTCTGGGAAGGATTATCGATAAATACTATCTTCCCAATGTCCATCCTGTTACCTATTCCACAATATTATACTTTTTTATTGCATTTAATTTATTGGTTATTTTGCTGATTAGAGGTAAGATAAGTACCATATTGAAAGTTTTTAATAAAAAACCAGGATTATCGATAACCAGTGGATTAATAAATGGGTTTTCATATTTATTCTTACTCTATGCAATGCAAGATATTGACCTAAGCCTAGCTGAACCGCTTACCAATCTTTCTCTGGTTCTAACTTTATTATTCTCGCTATTATTTTTTAAAGAAAATGTAATAGAGAAAGTGCCAGGCTCCATCCTTATTCTTCTAGGAGGATGGTTTTTATATTTGAATTTTTAACCTATTTGTATTATATTTTTAATTTAAAGAATTAAAACTATAATTTTTTTAGGAATTAATCCACTTTACTATATGTTATTGAAAGGGAGTATGTTTTGGAAAATACTGGTAATAATAATCAAAATCTTATAATAAGAGAAGCTGAATTGGCAGATGTCCCTGTCCTATTAGCACTAATCAAAGAACTGGCAGTATATGAAAAACTAAGTGAGCAGGTTATAACAAATGAAGAAGCTATTCAGAAAACTTTATTTGGAGAAAAGGCTTATGCAGAAGCTTTAATAGCTATCTGGAAAGGACAACCGGTTGGAATGGTTATCTTTTTTCATAACTATTCAACCTTTCTTGGAAAACCTGGTTTCTATATTGAAGATCTCTATGTAAAAGAACAATTCCGGGGGTTGGGAATTGGTAAGGAATTATTATTAAAATGTGTTCAGCTTGCCAGAGAAAGGGACTGCGGGAGAATGGAATGGCTGGTTTTAAATTGGAATCCTGCCAGAAAATTCTATGAAAAATTAGGGGCTTATCCTCTGAATGAATGGACAGTTTATAGGTTAAATCGAGAAGCCATAGACAAACTACTATAAAAATAATGTTAGACCCTGGTTCTTTGCCATTTTCCCTGTTTGTAATATATTAGAATTACCAATAATTCTATAAATTCAGCTACTAAAAAACCTATCCAGATATAGGAAATAGGGAGATGGAAGACATAGACCACAAGAGCGGAAAACGGAATCTGAAAACACCAGCGCGATACAACCCCGGCAATCATATAAGGTAAATTATAACCTGAACCAGAAAAAACAGTATTAAGTCCCATAGAGATAGCAACTGCTATAAAACTGGGAGATATGATATAAATCATCTTTTTGCCTGTTACAATTACCTGAGCTTCATTGACGAAGATTTGGATAATATTTTCCGGGAATAAAATTGTTACTGAGGCAATAACACCGGTAATTATAATACCAAGGAAAACAGCCCAAAGGGCAGTTTTATGAGTTCTATCAATTTGATTTGCGCCCAGGTTTTGCCCGGCTACTGCGCTTCCTCCCAGTGACAACCCTAATAAAGGAAGAAAAACCAGATTAAACAAACGCATTCCAATACCAAAAGTAGCTAAAGCATGAGTACCATATAATGATACAAACTTAAGAAGTAAAAATTGACCTCCCTGACGGAAAAACATTTCCAACCCTGTTGGAAGGCCAATAATGCTAAATTTTTTAATATTTTCCTTAGTTAGTTTAAAGAGTCCTATGAATGATATTTGGACATAGCTTCGACCGGCTAGAAGGATAAACATACCAACTGAAAAAGCCAGAAAAGTTGATAAGACTGTGGCGATAGCTGCGCCTTTAATTCCCCAGCCAAATCCTGGAATAAGAGTACCTGGAATAGTATCAAACATAAAAATAGGGTCAAGAATAATATTTAAAATGGCTGTGGAGGTCATAATAATCATAGGACGCCGAGCATCTCCGATGCAACGCATTGCAGTATTCACGCTAAAAGAAGCAAACATAAAGGGTAGAAAAAGAGAACGAATAATTCCGTAATCAAGAATATTTTTAATTACGATAGAGTCATCAGAGAAAAAGAAGCTAAGCGGTTTTAAGATTGCAATCAGGATTAGCCCCATAATAATTGAAACAATTATTTTAAAAAAAATAGATTGTTCGATTATCTGTTTTGTTTTATTGATTTCACCTGCTCCATAACTTTGTGAAATGAGGGATACTGAGCTGATCCCGATAATTTCATTAAAAATATCAGTAAACCAGAAAATGGTACTAAAGATAGCAACACCGGCAACTGCCTGGGCAGATATCCTTCCTATCCATATCATATCAATAAAATCATAAAGAGTCTGGGCAAAAAAGCCAAACATGGTTGGGATGGATACTGTAAGCAAATTTTTCGCAATATTACCTTTAGTCAGGTCTTTTTTAGTAATTTTTTGCATAATTAATTATTTTTTCTTAAAATAGTGAAGTGCCTCTAAATAATTATATTATATTGTTTTTTTGGCAGGAAAGTAAAATATTTCTATGCTATAATAAAAAAAATTACATTTATAGTTTTTTAAGTAACATTTAGAAAGAAAGATAAAATATCCATTTTCTTTTTTATAAATAATTATTATAATAGTAATTACCTAATATATAGAGGATTTTTCAATATTTTGTCGTATATAATTATAATAGGTATTTTGTATGTTAAATGTATAGCTGGTAGCTAGTACAGCTAAGAAAAACTTTCTTAGATTATTTAGCTAATACATTAGGTGCCTGGTCTTCTTGTTTTACCATAAAAAGATTAAAATAAGCTAGATGAGAATATTTCACCTGAAGTCCAAAGTTGGAAATACTATTGCTTAAGTAAAGATTATGGCTAAAGGTATAAATAAAAAATTGAAAGAAAAAGAGCAAAAAAGTTAAACCCCTTTTAGGGGTTCTTAAAGCCATCCGTTATACGGGGGCGATATTTACTTGAAAATAAATACCTTCAGGAGTAATAATGGCTTTTCTCTTAATTTTAGATAGAGAACACAAGATTTTATGGGTGAAAAACAAGAATAAAAATAACAATAATCAATGGTTTTTACCAGAAGTAGAAGACCCTGTTAATAAGCCATCTAACCGATTGAATGTAGAGCTTTTGGCTAAGCAGGCATTTATACCTTTAAAATCAAGTTTCTTAGGCAAGACAAACCTGTTAGATGCATCTCATAATGAACAGATAATTTATTTATTTTTATGCCCTGGCAAAGAAGCATCGGAAGTCTTGTTCGATCTGACAAAATATCGGGACATTCAATGGATTCCTATTAATTGTGTCCAGGAAATTAAAAGTTTTCCCAGCCTTACCGGTGATTCAGTTATTCAAGCTTATGATGATATTTTATTGAATGGCTTTAATGTAAAAAAACGAAATTTTCATATTGTTAAAAATGGACAGGGAAAAAGAGAAATAGAAGAATATAATAAAACAATACTTCAGAATGGAAAAAGGATATTTGTTGAACTCAAGGATCAATATTCACTATACCACCAAAAATTTCCGCAAGCTGGTGATTACGCCTTGTTAAATAACTGGAAGGGATTACCAGTTGCAGTTCTAGAAATTACTAACACTATTTTTGAATCTTTTGATAAAATTGATAAAATTATCAAAAAAATAGATGGTAGTGAAGAATATTTTTCTAAAGAAAGAGAAAAAAACTATCAAAAGATTTTCAGCAGCTGGTACAAAAATCATAATCAAAAATTTTCTCACTCCAAAGAAGTCATTTTATCCCAATTTAAAATCACCAAGCAGTTTAAAGATTTTAAAATGGATTATTTAAGAATTCCTTAGCCTCTTGAAAAGTTTCTGTTCAAGGGAAGGTCCTTGTTGACTGGGATAAGGTCTTGCCTTATTGGCTGGAACGGGGACTCAACCCTTGATAGGCAGAAAAATTATTATTATAAATTTACTAAAATGATTAACTTCAAGTATTAAATTTATAAATTGACATTGTTTTTTTATGGTGCTACTATCTTATTTAACTATTGGATATATATATATTTATTTCTACTATGTGTTTTATGTGAAAGAAATTTCAGTAAATAAGATAGGAGGTGAACAGAAGAGAAGTATATTTAGCAAAAAATAATAAAGAAATTAATAGAAATGAAAGGAGAGAGATAAAATGAGAATAAATAAATTAATAGTCCTGGCATTGTCATTACTTTTATTTTTAGGAATGACAATAACCGGAATTGCCCAGGACAAAGTCCTGATTTTTGGCAGCAGTGGAGATGCCGTTCGGTTGGACCCTGCAGATGTAACAGATGGTGAATCTATCCAGAGAATGGACAATATCTTTGAGGGCTTGGTTGAATATGAAGCTGGTTCTACTGAAATCCAGCCATGTTTAGCAGAATCATGGGATATCTCTGAGGATGGTACTGAAATCGTTTTTCATCTGAGAAAAGGAGTCAAATTTCATGATGGCACAGATTTTAATGCGGATGCAGTTCTTTTCTCTTTAGCGCGTCAATATGACATGAATCATCCCTATCATGAATATGGTGAATGGCCTTACTGGGGGTATATGTTTAGTGATATTGAAAAGGTTGAATCCAGGGTACCTCAGTTATTATATTCCTTCAGAACAATTGAAAATGATGAAATTTTAGTGAGCAAAGTTGATAATTATACTGTTAAAGTGATATTAAAAGCCCCCAACTCTTCTATAATGACCAGTATGGCCATGTTTACAGTGGCAATTGTAAGTCCAACCAATGCCGAAAAATACAAAGAAGATGCCTTTAGAAATCCATGTGGTACTGGACCTTTTAAATTTGTCGAGTGGGTAAAAGATGACCATATTACTTTAGAAGCCAATGAAGATTATTGGAGGGAAAGAGCTAAATTAGATAAACTTATATTCAGAGTCATAGAGGATCCTTCCGCCAGATTGCTGGCTTTAGAGGTAGGTGAGGTTCACGGTATAGAATATCCTAACCCGTCAGATTTTGAACGTATTGAATCTAATCCTGACCTTGTTTTAATGACTGAACCGGGCATGAATGTTGGTTATATGGCTATGAATACCGGTTATGGATATGTAGATGCTAATAAAAACGGAATAAAGGACCCCAATGAACCATTAGAAAAAGTCCCTGGTTATTTTGAACCTTTAACCAAAAAAGAAGTAAGACAAGCAATCAATATGGCTATTGATAAAGAATCTATTGTTAATGATATCTATATGGGGACAGCAGTTGTCGCTAAAACCGGTGTACCTCCTGGGGTGCTTGGACATCATGATGGAATAGAGGATTATCCTTATGATCCGGAACGTGCCAAAGAATTACTTGCTGAAGCAGGTTACCCGGATGGTTTTGAAGTAACTTTACATGTAATGCCTGTTTCCAGGCCTTATATGTTTGACCCTCCAAAAATTGGTGAAGCAATTCAGAGTTACCTGGCAGCAGTAGGTATTACAGTTAATTTCTACCAGGTAGACTGGGCTACTTACCTCCAGGAAACCGAAGCTGGCATGCATCAAATGTGTCTCTTGGGATGGACCGGCGATAATGGTGACCCGGATAACTTTATGAATGTTCTCTATGGTTTAAATTCTGCCTCCATTGGAACGGCTGGTAATTATGCTTTCTATACTAATGAAGAAAACCAGGAACTTTTAACCAATGCCTTGAGAACTTATGATGTTGATGAGAGGGAAGAATATTATAAGCAAGCCCAGGAATTGGTTCATGAAGATGCCGGATGGGTTTATCTGGCTCATTCTAATCAAAATGTAGTTTTCCGTAATAATGTAGAAGGATATGTTTTACATCCTACTTCCAGAAAATTCTTCTATCCTGTTGATATAAAATAGTAATAAAACAAAAAAAAAGAGGGGTAAGCTATATTAGTTGGCTCATCCCTCTTTTTTTTGTTTTATTGCGTCGTGCGTATCGTGTATTGAGCATAAAATACAATAATAAGTTATAAAAATCAGTTCTTGACCTTCAGTTTTCAGATTAAACCAATAATCCATTCACCCTAGATATGCGAGTATGGATCAGCTTGAGAATGCTTCTTATTTTTTATCTTACTACATACTATATACTAGATACTCGATACTATTTTATTGCAATTGCAGCAATTGGATGGTAAAATACAGCTTAGTTTTTAAGATGCTAGTAAAAAATAGTTTTATTAATTATAATGGAGATTTCAGTTTAAGTATATGAAGTGGTATATTACCAAAAGATTGTTAATGCTTATCCCTGTCCTATTAGGAGCCTCAATCCTGGTGTTTTCCCTGATTCACCTTGCTCCTGGTGATCCGGCAAGAACTATTGCCGGTGAGCATGCTTCTATCCAAACAATTGAGAGAATCCAGGAAAAATATGGATTGAACAAGCCTTTACCAACTCAATATTGGATATGGCTTAAACAGGCTTTGCAGGGAGATTTCGGTCGTTCTATTGTATCCAATGAGTTTGTAGCAAAGGAAATCTGGGACCGTTTTCCAAATACAGTAGAGCTTACAATACTGGCAATGTTTATTGCGGTTGTAGTAGGAGTTGTTGCAGGGATAGTTTCTGCCTCACGGCAATATTCATTATTGGATTATAGTGTTATGGGAGTTGCCCTTTTTGGGGTTTCTATGCCTGTTTTCTGGCTGGGAATTATGCTGATGATGATTTTTGGTGTCTACTTGCGCTGGCTACCGATTGGCGGCCGTATGAGTATTATGGTTCCTTTTACCAGGATAACAGGTTTTTACCTGCTGGATAGTGTTATTGCTGGTAATTGGGCAGCATTTGGCAGTTCATTGCGTCATCTTATCTTACCTGCTGTTGCCCTTGGTACTATTCCTATGGCAACCATTGCCAGGGTTACACGATCCAGTATGCTGGAGGTCTTGAGACAGGATTATATTCGTACTGAAAGAGCTAAAGGCCTTTCAGAAAGATTGGTTATTTATAAGCATGCTGTGCGCAATGCCTTAATTCCCGTAGTAACAGTAATTGGATTAAATTTTGGCCTGCTCCTGGCAGGAGCAATTTTAACCGAAACTGTTTTCTCCTGGCCGGGGTTAGGTCGTTATGTAGTAAAAGCAGTCCAGATGAGAGATTATCCCGCAGTTCAAGGATGTGTACTATTTTTTGCCTTTATTTTCGTTATTGTAAATCTAATTACAGATTTAATCTATGTTTATATTGACCCCAGAATAAAATATCAATAATCAGGTAATTTAATGGAAGAAAATATTCAAATTAAAAAAGAGAGCACTTTTGGTGAATTAACACGGCGTTTAAAATATAACAAATCTGCAGTATTTGGTTTAGTGATTGTACTTTTTATGGTTTTTTGTGCCATTACTGCTGATTTTATTGCTCCTAATGAGCCATTTCCGTCTCCACCTGTTTTGGCAAACAAATTAAAGCCGGGCTTTTGGAGTGAAAAAGGTGTAGAAGGAATGCCTTTGGGTACTGATGGTTTGGGAAGATGCGTTTTGAGTCGAATTATCTATGGTGCTAGGGTAAGTCTTACAGCTGGCTTTGTAGCAGTGGGAATTGCTATGGTTTTGGGTATTACCTTTGGAGTTTTATCAGGATATTTTGGTGGATGGGTTGATGCAGTTATTATGCGGTTGGTTGATATTATGTTTGCCTTCCCGGCTTTATTATTGGCCATTGTTATTGTAACTGTAGTAGGGCAGGGGTTAGAAAAGGCCATGATTGCCATAGGGATTGTATACTCACCTCAAATGGCCAGAATTATTCGGAGCTCAGTCTTGTATATCAAAGAAATGGAATATATTGAATTTCAAAAAGCAATCGGTTCGAGTCATTGGAGAATTATTATACGCCACATTATTCCTAACAGTATTGCCCCGGTTATTGTCTATGGGACCTTAATGCTGGCAACTGCTATTTTGGATTGTGCGGCACTTGGTTTTTTAGGCTTAGGTGCCCAACCTCCTACCCCCGAATGGGGAGCAATGTTATCAGATAGTTATTCTTATATTGTTAGCGGAGCCTGGTGGGCGGCAACCTTTCCTGGAATTGCAATTTTGTTGTCTGTTTTAGGCTTAAACCTGCTTGGAGATGGATTAAGAGATATATTAGACCCAAGACTAAAACAGTAGAAAATAATAGAAATGATAAAAGATGGATGAAAAGAAAGAAATATTAAAAGTAAATGATTTAAAGACATATTTTTTTACCCATGAAGGAATAGTAAAAGCTGTTGATGCCGTAAGCTTTTCTCTAAACCGTGGTGAAACATTGGGCATTGTGGGAGAATCAGGCTCAGGTAAAAGTGTAACTGCTTTATCTATTATGCGTTTAATACCTCAGCCGCCAGGGAAAATTGTCAGCGGAGAAATAGTTTTGGATGGTAAAAGTTTATGTAATTTAAATGAAAAAGAGATGCGCAAGATTCGTGGTTGCAAAATATCAATGATTTTTCAGGAGCCTATGACTTCTCTGGACCCAGTTTTCACTATAGGGCATGAGATAATTGAGACTATTTTACTGCACCAAAATCTTACCAAAAAAGAAGCTTATAAAAAAGCTGTCCAAATGCTGGAAGTAGTAGGAATTCCTGATGCCAACAAAAGGATGAGAAATTATCCTCATGAGTTATCTGGTGGTATGCGCCAAAGAGTTATGATAGCCATGGCTTTATCCTGTAATCCGGCTCTATTGATAGCAGATGAACCAACCACGGCCCTTGATGTTACCATACAGGCACAAATTTTACGTCTAATGAATGAGCTAAAGAAAGAATTCAATACCTCAGTTTTGATGATTACCCATGATTTGGGAGTTATCTCCGAAATGTGTGATTATGTTGCGGTAATGTATGCGGGGCATATTGTTGAATATACAGATGTCTATACTATATTTGAGAAACCTTTACACCCTTATACAGAAGGATTGAATAAATCTATTCCTAGAATGGATAAAGAAACAAAGGTTTTAGATACTATCAAGGGAGTTGTTCCTAATTTGCTTCACTTACCGCCAGGATGCCCTTTTGCCCCCAGGTGTGGTTATGCCTATGAAAGATGCTTTAAAGAAATGCCAGACCTTGTTGAAGTAGAACCCCGACATCAGGTTAAATGCCATCTGGTAGCAGAAAAATATGGTAAATAGTAACTATCTATAAAATATTAAAAAGCGAATTCCAGGGAAATATATTATGAAAAAATTAATTGAAGTTAAAGATTTAAAAAAATGGTTTTATGTTGGCAAAGGGGCTGCGGGAAAAAGAGAAGCTTTGCGTGCTGTTGATGGAGTAAGCTTTTTTATTAATAACCGAGAAGTAATGGGGTTGGTAGGTGAATCAGGCTGTGGTAAAACAACCTGTGGCAAGATGTTATTAAGAATTATTGACCCGACTTACGGTTCCATATTTTTCGATAATGAGGAAATAACCCATCTTGATAAAAACAAAATGCAGCGGTTTAGACGCAGAATGATGATTATCTATCAGGACCCTTTTGGTTCGCTTGATCCCAGAATGCGTATTGGACAAGCTATAGCAGAACCTCTGGAAGTACATAATATTGGCAAACCTCGGGAAAGAGAAGAAAAAGTCATTGAATTAATGAAAAAGGTTGGCCTATCTTCTGATCAAATCAATCGATATCCCCACGAATTTAGTGGTGGACAGCGTCAGAGGATTGGTATTGCCAGAGCCCTGGCTACTAATCCCGAATTTATTGTTGCAGATGAATCTGTCTCAGCCTTAGATGTTTCAATTCAAGCGCAAATAATCAATCTCCTTAAACAGTTACAGGAAGAATTTGGATTAACCTTACTGTTTGTTGCCCATGATTTGAGTGTAGTAAAGCATATATGTGATAGGGTAGCGGTAATGTATCTGGGTAAAATTATGGAGATGGCTGATAAGAAGTCTCTTTTTAGTAACCCAAAGCATCCCTATACTCAGGCATTACTTTCTGCAATTCCGATTCCAGATCCGAAAAAAAGAAAAAAACAGGAAATATTAATGGGAGATGTTCCCAGCCCAGTTAATCCACCTGCAGGTTGTCGTTTTCATACCCGTTGCCCTAAGGTAATGGATATTTGTAAAAAGGAAGAACCATATTTAAAGGAAGTAAAACCGGATTACTATGTTGCCTGTCATCTATACAATTAGAAAAAGACAATAATAGAATACATGTTGGGATTAGTTTTTAGTTTTTGTTCTTAGTTTATAGTTTACAGTTTTAAATACTAAAATATCTAACCAACAATAGTGTTTTGCCAAGTAGTATAAATTCCTTACCGATAATAATTATTTTTAAAAAACACAATAGAAAAAATATTAAATAATAAAATTATAATTTGCCACTTCTCAGATTCATAAGATAAAACTTCAATAGATTCAAATTATTGCTCACAGAATACATTTTATATTGATCACTTTTTCGATATTGTCATTCTTTGATTTGATTTATTAGGTGTAATCTTAACATATTTAATGCCCTGCGAGCAGAGCGTAACCTGATAGTATGACGGTCTTTACGCAGCTGATGCTCTTGAACAATAGTCTGCCTCTCATCTGCCAGTGCAATATAAACTAATCCTACTGGCTTAGCATTGCTTCCACCGCCTGGTCCGGCAATACCTGTAATACTTATCCCTATATCACTACAACATTTTTTGCGAATACCCCGTGCCATAGCTTTAGCTACTTGCTCACTAACTTGTCCATATTTTATCATCGTTTCACGAGATACCCCCAGGAGTCTTTCTTTTATTTCGCCACTGTAGCTTATGATACCACCTTTAAAGTAATCAGAGCTACCCGGAATTGAGGTAATAATTTCTCCTAACATTCCTCCTGTACATGATTCCGCGACTGCCAAAGTAAGACCTTGTTCTTTAAGCATGATTCCAATGATTTCCTCCAGGGATTGTTGATTAAATCCGAAAATATAATTCCCTAAAATATCTTTTAATTTTTCAGTAGCCTTATCCAAAATAGCAATAGACTCCTGAGATGTTTTTCCAATAGCATTTAATTGAATTTGGATATCCTCAGGGTTTGCATATATACCTATATTTAGATGTTCATTTTTATAAATAAAACCCTTAATTTTGTCATTTACAGTTGATTCTCCCAGTCCGCTTATCCTGATAATCCTGGATTGCTTGTTCTGGACAGTAGGAAACCTATGTTGCAGAAAGGGAATAATTTTATCGGTCATTAAATTTTTCATTTCCAGAGGTACTCCGGGCAAGGCAATTATAATACGACTGTCTTTTTCTAAAATCATAGCCGGTGCAGTTCCATAACTGTTTATTATACAAAGAGAACCTTCCGGAAGATAAGCCTGTTTAAAGTTACTTTCTGAAATATCAACCTTAATGCGATTTAAAATATTTATCATATGCTCTTCAGCCTCTGGATATTTGGCCAGGTTAAGGTTGAAAGCTCGGGCAATTGATTGAAAGGTAATATCATCTTCGGTAGGACCCAAGCCCCCTGTAGTAATAATAACCTGAGAGCGTTCATAGGCAATTTTAATTAAATCTATTAATTCTTTTTCATCATCTCCTACTGCTGATACATGCCTAACATAAAGATTGATTTCTTCTAATTTTTTAATGATATAATTCGCATTAGTATCAACAATATTGCCACAAAGAATTTCATCACCGATACTGATTATTTCTGCATCCATTTTTAGTAAATTAGTCCTTTCTAATAATGTGTATTTAGTAAAGCTATAAATTCCACTATTGTATTGTACCAAACAATATCATGAAATCAAAAGCTCTTTTTTTATTTTATTTACAAATAAATCTGCCTGCCTTGTAGGTTCGGGAATTCTGTAATTAGTTGTGCACAATAGAGTAATATTAATTGCCTTACTTAGGTTTATATGATTACCGGGTGAAACAAAAATAGGCTTTACATTATCTCTTGTTCTTAATACTGCTCCGATTACCTTTTCTTTATCTAATAATTGGGAGTAGCAACCTTTCTTATTCCCTGGGTTTGTATATTCTCCCGTCAAACGGGATTTTGCACAGCCAATGGTTGATTGATCTAAAAATAACCCAATATGTGTTGCAATTCCCATTCTTCGAGGATGAGCATATCCCTGTCCATCAAAGAAAATAATATCTGGATTCCATTTAATCTTTTTAAATAGTTTTATAAGGGCTGGTGCTTCTCTAAAGGTAAGCAAACCCGGAATATAAGGAAAGCTGACCTTGGTAACCACAAAATCTCGGTCCAGTATAATTAGTTCAGGATATTTTAAAATTACTATCCCGCCAATAATACGCTCTTTTTTATAACTTGCATCAACACCAGCAATCAATTTTATTCGATTATAGGTAGAGGTAAATGAGATTTTTTCTCTTAGTTTTCTTTGGTATTCAACAGCTTTTTTTGGCTCAACATTCCAAGGATGAATATGCTTTATATTCAATATTTTCTCCTAAATTTTCTTGTAAAAAATTTTACTATTGCATTTTATTATATTTTAGCATATAGTACTGCAGTGAAGATGCTAACTTATAAAACAACAAACCAGTGACTGAAAAAGGAGTTCTAAATTATGGAAATTTTCAATGAAATTCAGGCTGTCAATCCTTATCTCTGGGCTTTATTTATATTTGTTTCCCGAATTATCGATGTATCTCTTGGTACTTTCCGTGTACAAATGATTGTCAATCGAAAGAAGATTGCTGCAGGTGTGATTGGTTTTGTTGAGATTTTGATTTTTATACTCATTGTATCCAAGGTAATTCAGGATATCGGAAATTGGATGAATGTACTTGCCTACTGTGGTGGGTTTGCTGCAGGGAATATTGTTGGTATCAGTATTACTGAAAAAATTTCTCATGATATAATATCAGTTGGGGTTATTTCTAAGAATCACTGGCCAGAAATTGAACAACGGCTCAGAGAAGAGGGCTTTGGGGTTACCCGTAACCTTGGCTACGGACTTCAGGGGGAATTACAGGTATTAAGAATTGTAACCTCTAGAAATCTTTTCCCAAAAATTCGTGATATTGCTTTAGAATATGACCGTAAGGCATTTATTACTTCTTATCTTATTGTGGGTAAGGCTGGTGGATATATGTATAATGTGAAAAGTAAAATCTGAATATTTTTAATTTTTCTGCATAATACTAACTGCTTCAAGATGAGCTGGCTTGTCTATATCAAAGGCAATTTCCGGGTCAGCCAGGATAGCCTTGCCAGTATAACCTTTTAAGTAATGAGGAACCAGTTTTTCTAAATCCCTGATTGAGAGATATTTTTTTAAATATTTTATTACAATTCTTTTTCCCAAAATCCTTGCCATTTTTAGGGGATGTTTACGGAAAACGATAAACTGTTCAATAATATCTGCGCAATCAATGATAACCCGGGGATTTATCAAAAAAATATTTCCTCCAGTAAAAGACCCCTCGACAAGATTAGCATATACCCTTCTCAAATTATGTGAAGGGAAACGTTGTGTGTAAGTTTCCTTATTTATAATGGAATAATAGATATCAAATCCGGGATTAATCTGGCAATTTTTAATGAAATTGTTAATATGTTTGCTTAAAGCCAGGGGGATATCGCTAGTGGAGATTAAGATATAGGATTCGTCTTGAAATTGAGGAATGCTTGCCTGAAGGGTATCCATGAGTGTCTGTCCAGATGGGATAATTCCATCAACTTGTGGCCGAGCTAAGTTATTAATTTCTTCCGGGCCAGCTATATATATTTCTGATACATATTCAGTATCCCTTAAAACTTTTATTACATGACAAATAATAGGTTTTGAGTCTACTATATTAATAGTCATTAAAGCCTTGTATTCCTGGCCAGTGATTTTTTTTAAGGCATGTTTTGTTTTCCCTCCTGCTAACACCAGGGCTTTAATACTGTTTATCATGTCAATTTCTCCAATTGTGTTTTTTTATGGGGTTAAATATTATATAATCATAATACATTATTTGATATTTTTTTGATAGCAGTAAGAATTGAAAAGATTATATAAAAAGGATATCAACCAATTAATTTTGATTTTTTTTAAATAATATTATAGTTTTTTAATATTCTTTTTTAAAGGAGAAAAAATTAGGAATGAATACCCCGAGTTCTAAAAAAATATTTTATTATTCCATAGCCGAAACAGCAATTGGTTGGATTGGCATTGCAGGAAATGAAAAAGGTTTGCGAAGGCTGGTTTTGCCTGTGCCTACAAGAGAAAATGCTTTAGCTGAATTAAACAGATATTTTCAGCCATGTGAGAAATTGGCTCAGGTAGACAGTCAATTTATTTCTATCGTAACAAAGATAAAAAATTATTTTGATGGTAAGAAAATTCAATTTGAGACTGAAATAATTAATCTTGAGGGCTATACGTCTTTTCAAAAAAATATTTTGCTAAAAACCAGAGAAATTCCTTATGGAATCACTCAAACATATGGCTGGTTGGCCGAACAGAGTGGTTATCCAAAAGCTTATCGAGCTGTGGGAGGTGTCATGAGATTTAATCCATTGCCATTAATTATTCCCTGTCATCGGGTGTTGGGCAGTCAAGGAAAGTTAACTGGATTTTCAGCAACTGGTGGGTTGGCACTAAAAAGGAAAATGCTTGAATTGGAAGGTGTTTTAACAAGCAAATAACCGGGCGCATAATACATAATAGCAGGAGTTTTATTTATGGAGTTGATTATTCCATGGGGACTGTCTTTTATAGAGAATGTCCAACAAGTGCAATCCCCATTTTTTATCAGGTCATTTCAGTTTTTTACCTTCCTTGGGAATGAAATATTTTATTTAATCTTTTTCCCTTTTTTGTTGTGGTGCGTCAATTTTAAATTAGGCATCAAAATTGGTATACTCTTTTTAATCTCTGTCTATTTGAATGCTTTATTGAAAATTTTGCTACAGCAACCCCGGCCTTTTGATTTATTGCCAGCATTAAAGCTTTATTCTGCTGAGGGTTTTGGTTTCCCCAGTGGACATGCACAGGCTTCCATATTAGTGTGGTGTAGTATTGCCTATTACAGAAAGCAAAAAATTATCTGGTATCTGGCATTTTGTATAGCTTTTCTAATCGGTTTTTCTAGAGTCTACCTTGGTGTCCATTTTCCTCATGATGTTATAGGCGGCTGGTTTTTAGGCGGAGTAATTTTCTACACTTATCATTATAAAATTAAATATCAAATAGAAAATGCAAGAGTATTCAATATTAGTTTGGGAATAAAAATAATCTTGATTAGTATTTTGCCAATTATTTTAGTTATTTTACCTAAAACAGGTGCTATTATAAGTGTAATTTCTGTATTAACAGGGGGTGGCTGGGGCATAGTTATCAATGAAGAATTTATTCATTTTCGTGGAATCGGCGGTACAATCTCACAGAGAATATACCGTTTATTAGTTGGGACATTAGGAGTCCTTGTTTTTTATTTTGGATTAAAAGTGTTGTTTCCAAAAGTGAACCAGCCTGCTTATTTTATTTTTTATTTTATCCGTTATGCTATACTTGGTTTGTGGATAACTGTGGGGGCTCCCTGGATTTTTTCAATGCTAAGGATAGTTGGAGGAGATAAATAATTGGAAGCCAAAAAGACTAATTGCTTTATTTATTTTTCTATTTTATTTTTAATATGCATCTTATTCTTTAATTTAAATGCAATGGCTAATATTTATATCATAAAAGACAAGCAGGGGAATACAGTTCGGATAACCAATCAACATCAGATGTTGAAGGAGGAAAAGGATGCGGGTTTTTCTATAACTATATTAATAGAAAATAAAAAAAGGCCTGCAACGCAGTCGCAATTTAAAAGATATAATTTTAAAGAAAAAATTGATTGGGATAAATGCAGGAGTATTTCCCAGGCTATAGAACAAAAGATAAAAAATAGAACAGAGGATGAAATTAATTATCCGGTATATCATGTGTTGGCAACTGCCTACACGCCAGATGAACGTTGCTGCGCTCCTTATGCAGACGGCTATACTGCTACCGGTTATCCCGCTGGCTATGGAAGTATTGCAATTGATCCTGATTATGGTATGTTTAAATATGGTGATGTGCTTTATGTAGAGGGATATGGCCTGGGAGTAGCTGATGATTGCGGTAGTGCGATTAAAGGAAAACACATTGATGTCTGTTTTGATTTGGGCGAATTGCAAAGAGCAGATAATTGGGGTCGCCGAAATGTACGTGTCTGGAAAATTGAATAATTGTTAAGATAGTTATAAGTTTTTGGTTTTCAGTTTATAGTTTAAGAAGAACCAAATAAGGAGGAGAAAATTTTGAAAAATTTATTTGAAAAAGATACTTTTAAAACAGCACATGGTGAACTGGAAATAACCTTTATTGGACACGGGACTCTAATGTTTAAGTTTCAGGATAAAATAATTCATGTAGATCCCTGGTCTAATCTGTCTGATTACAATCAACTGCCCAAAGCAGATATTCTTTTATTAACCCATGAGCATCATGATCACCTGGATTTAGAAGCAATTGATATCATCAACAAAGAGGGCACAGTTATTGTACAAACAGAAGCCTGTTTCCAGAAGACAGGCGCAGGATTAATAATGAATAACTGGGATGCCAAAAGTTTGAATGGCATTAAGATAGAGTCAGTACCAGCATATAATATTGAGCATAAAAGAGAAAATGGAGAACCTTTCCATCCTGAGGGAGTGGGTAATGGTTATATTGTTAATTTTGCAGAGCTACGAGTATATGTAGCCGGAGACACAGAGGATATTCCGGAAATGAAGAAAATTAAAGATATAGATATTGCCTTTTTACCAATGAATCTACCCTATACCATGACTCCGGAGATGGTTTCTGAGGCGGCTAGAATTATAAAACCAAAAGTACTTTATCCTTATCATTTTGGAAATACTGATACTGAGCAGCTAATTAAGTTATTAGAGAGTGAAAAGGATACCGAAGTTCGAGTAAGAAACATGTCTTAACGATTTAAGGAGGCTTTTATGCAAGAGAGATTTGTAATTATTGGTGGTGATGCAGCGGGAATGAGTGCCGCCAGCAAGGCGAGGCGGGAGAACCCTGGCTTGGAAATAATTGTCCTGGAAAAAGGGAATTGGGCTTCTTATGGTGCCTGCGGATTGCCTTATTACATTAAGGGAGATATTAAGAATATTCAAGATTTGGTTGCAATTTCTCCTGAAATATTCAGAGAAAAAAGGGGTATTGATCTGCGCCTAAATCAGGAAGCAATTAGAATTTTACCTGAAGATAAAGAATTAGTCGTGCACACCAGGGCTGGTGATTATAACTTGGGTTATGATAAATTGTTGATTAGTACTGGAGCCAGAGCCATTAAGCCCAAAATTCCAGGCATTGATGCAAATGGTATCTTTACCCTACGTGATATGGATAGTGGTAAAAATATCAAAGAGTACCTGCAAAAAAATTTGCCTGAATCAGTATTGATTGTAGGAGGGGGTTATATTGGCATAGAAATGGCTGAAGCTTTCCATGCAAACGGTTTGAAGGTATATATTGTCGAGCTGTTGCCACATATTTTAAATTCTTTTGGAACTGAAATTACTGCTGTAGTAGAAAATCATCTAAAAAATTATGCCCAATTACGCCTGGGAAAATATGTTAATACTATAATAGAAACTGATATGGGGGAACTATCAGTTCAGATAAAAGACAAAAAAGCTACGAATTATGAAGAAAATATTTCAACAGATATGGTCTTGCTGGCTACCGGTATAACTCCAGAAATAACAATAGCCGAAGAGGCTGGAATTACTATAGGGGAAACCGGAGCAATTGCGGTTGATGAATATGGACGAACAAATATTCCAGGTATTTATGCTGCAGGTGATTGTGCAGAAGCAAAGCATGTTGTTACCGGGCAACCCGTTTACATACCGTTGGCATTGACCGCTAATAGGAATGGACGTGCTATTGGAAGTACCATAGGTGGAAGTGCTACTTGCCTAGCTTCAATTACCGGAACAGCTGTTGTAAAAGTATTTCAATTAGAGGTGGCTACCACCGGAATCATAGATATTGAATTAGCTGAAAAAAATGGCTTTAACCCGGTTAAAGTAGCTGTAGATAGCCATTCCCGTGCTGGTTATTGCCCAAAAGCTAAGCCCATTAAAATAAGCATCATTGCAGATAAAAAAAGTAAAAGGCTACTTGGAGCAAGTATGGCAGGAGAAGAAGGAGTCGTTAAAAGGATTGATATCATTGCTACAGCTCTTAGTGGACAATTTACGGTTGAACAACTGGAAAACCTGGATTTAGCCTATGCCCCCCCGTTTTCTCCGGTATGGGATCCGGTTTTAACAGCTGCCAAAGTTTTAAACAGCAAACTTGATAAATAATAAAAAAGTAAATATCGCACCCGCATAGCGGGTGGCTTTCATAGACCCTGAAAGGGGTTTATCTTTTTTACTCTTTTTCTTTCGATTTTTTATTTAGACCTTTAGCATAATCTTTCTTAAGTAATAGTATTTCCAACTTTGGACTTCAGGTTAAATATTATCATCTAGCTTATTTTATTCTTTTTATGGTAAAACCATTTTATTTAAAATAAATGCGATTTATTCTAATAAAGGAACAAAAACATATTGTTCCAGTGTTGTTTCTTTGGTTATCTTTTTATTTTCTTTTTTCAATTTTATTAATGGTCCGTGAATATGTGGACAAACCAGGATTCCCTTCTCAGTAAGCACCTTGTTGGCAAGCTGATGAATTAAGTCTTCCTGTTCCCGGGTAATTCCGGCAGTAATAATGATACGATTGTATTTTTCTTGCCAGCTGGTCAGTTCTTTTAATATGTTGCGTTCTTCAAATTTAATATTATCTAATCTTTTAAGGTCTTCATAATTTAAATTTGCTTTTAGCTCAGAGAAGTTTTTACGAGCATTTTCCACTAACCCGGGGACAATATCCATACTTGTTACTTTACCAGGATATACAATATAACCTGCCAGGCTGGCATTCCAACCGCTTCCTGAACCTAACTCCAATAGATTATTGCCTGGTTGTGGATTTACCAGCATAAGCATTCTAGCAACAGTAGAAGGTTGAGAGATAGTCTGACTATAGCCAATTGGCAGTGCTGTGTCAAGATAAGCATCATTTTTATTCTTTACAAAATATTTTCTGTCAATGATGCTTATAGCTGTGATTATTCTATCTAAAGTTTCAATTTCATTTCTGTTAGCCGCTAATGGCAATAAATTATTTTTTATTTCTTTGACTAAACGTTCCAAACTCATTTTTAACCTCTAATTTCTCGTAGCACCAGATAACACCAGATAATTTACTCAAATATAATTATCAGATTGCTATCATGCTATACTTCCTATATTAAGGTTTTAACATATTTTATTCACTATACGCACGATTTGTAAAATTATGAATAAATGTATAGAATATAGACAATTAAACAACAAAAGAGACGATTTGTCTTTGTTTAATTTAGCTAGAAAGTAATTTTAGTAAGTTTTTTTGAACAAATCAGGTTGTAATACACCCAACAACATATATAATAATTATAATATCATTATTATTATAACATAATGATACTTTTATAAATTTACAGGCATTTAGTATTTATTTAACCATGAAAAGCCGAGTTAAAAGAAGATAATAATGGTTAAATAAAATGGTTTTATATAAAAAGATCAAGAGTTAAGATAAAATAGATACCGATTTTTCATCTTAAATACAAAGCAGTTATGTTGTTTTTGGAAGTATTCAGTTAAAATAAAAATATTAGGAAAAAGCAGAAAAAAAGTAAATAAGAAAAAAATAAAATTCTTTTAGAGGTTCTTAAGTTCAGTAGCTATGCGTATGCAATGTTTATTCTGTTTCAATAATGACAAATTACTTTCTAAAAAATAGTTTGGAGAATAATACTTTGAAATCGATTAAAAAAAGCGAAAATTTGACCAGGCAGGTCTTCGAACAGCTTAAAGACCAGATTATTACCGGAAAATGGCAACCAGGTTATAAAATACCTTCTGAGAACAAACTTGTAGAGATATTAAATGTCAGCAGGATTACAATAAGGGAAGCCTTGCAGGCATTAGTTGCCCTTGACCTTCTTGAAAAGAAAAGAGGACAGGGAACTTTTGTTAAAAATGCTCTTTCTGAATCTTTTTTTGTGTCTTTGCTACCATTAATTCAATTTGATAAATCGCAAGCAGTTTACATGCATGAATACAGGAAAATTGTAGAAGTAGGCTCCATTGAATTAGTAGTTGAGAGAGCTTCTATAGAAGACATACAAAGACTTAGAAGTATTTTAGGAGAAATGAAGAAATACACAGAAAATAGTTTAGAAAATTTTGCATTGGAAGATCTAAATTTTCACCTGGCTTTATCGCAGATAACCAAGAACCCAATAATTATAAGGGCAAATTTTGTTATAAGAGACTTCTTTAGTAATCACATGGTAAAAGTAGTTGAGGCGATGGGAACAGAGCCCGGTCTTTATTATCATGAACAAATAATTCAGGCAATAGAAGAAAAAGACCGAAAAAAAGCAAGAAAACTCATGAAGAAACATCTTGAAAACAATGAAAAATATCTCCCTCTTTATTCTTAATTGATTCAACAGTAGATTCCTTTTAAAAAAATTTGGGGATGATGAAACCCGGTTCATATCTAATAAATGCTTCTAGAGATAAAATGATTGATTAGCAGTCTCCAGTAGATGCTTTGAAAGATAGGATAATTGCAAGAAATGCACTTGATGTATATGAATATGAACCTTAAGCAAATGTTGAATTACTGGAATTGGATAGTGTTGTTCTAGTTTCTCCTGTGAGAACATAGAACTATGTTGCGTTTATCAGAATGGCTTTAGAATCATTAGAAAGTATCTGCAGATTTCTGAAGGTTGAGATTTCCATAAATTGTGTTAACAAAGAATATTTAAAATAGTATTGGCCTATAAAGCTACTTCAGTTACAAAAATAATGTTAAAGGTAAGGTTCTTAAAATGAAAAAAAATAAATTAAGAGAAATCCTGAAGTCCGGTAGACCTTCTCTGGGAACTAGAATATCCGCACAGTGGCCTATGATTGCCGAACTTGTTGGCAATAGCGGAAATTTTGATTACATTGAATATGTTGCCGAGTATTCTCCTTTTAATCAGTATGACCTTGAGAATATTCCCCGGGCTTGTGAATTAACCGAAATGGGTTCCATGATTAAAGTTGATTTACAGAATCGTGAATATATTGCCCAGAAAGCAATTGCTTCTGGATTTCAGGCAATTCTTTTTACAGATCATAAAACTCCCGAAGAGGTTAGACACTCAATATCTATCGTGAAAGCAGATGAACCATCTTCTGGTGGCAGATTTGGCTACCCCAATCGTCGTTTTATTGGTTGTCAACCTTATTTATCCCAATTAGATCATGTTAAGCGAGTTAATGAAATTGTAATATGTTTTATGATAGAAAAGAAAGAAACTATGGATAACATCGAAGAGATTTGTGCAATTCCGGGGGTTGACATGGTTCAATTTGGACCTTCTGATTATTCTATGAGTATGGGAAAGAATGCTTCCACTATTAAAGATGATTGCAAAACTGCAGAACGTAAAATGATTGAGGTTGCTCTAAAACATGGTATTCAACCAAGGTGTGAAATATTTGGCAGTCCTGATGAGGTAAAATACTATTTAGAGCTGGGCGTTAAACATATCTGCTTTGGGGATGAAATGAAAATTTACAATTCATTTTTGGTGAATGAAGGTAAATACATGCGCCATATTATCGATAAAATCAAATGATTCTTAATACCTCTCTATTTTTAATAAACAGTTAAATAGTTAAAATTATTCCTTGACAATATAAAATAGAATGTTTAAAATTAAAGTAAGTTGTATTACAACTGTCATCTTATAATATAGTAAATAGCTTACAATGATAAGTAAGTTTTTTACTATATATTCAATGCTTAATTTTCTGATTAAATAATATTTATTTTTTTGAGGTTAATTTTATGGATAGCAATAAAATAAAAGAATTAAAACAGAAAGCAAAATTAATCAGGGAAGGAATTTTAGACTGTATCGGTGTAGACAAAAAAGGACATCTTGGTGGCTCTATGTCGTCAGCAGACCTGGTGGCAGCTTTATACTTTTACAAAATGAGAATAAATCCCAATAACCCACTTGATCCTGATAGAGACAGATTTATTTTCAGTAAAGGACATTCTGTGCTTGCCCAATATGCTGCCCTTGCTGAAATGGGATTTTTCCCAAAATCTGAATTGAAACATACCAAGGAATTGGGTTCTATTTTACAGGGTCATCCGGAAATAAGGACACCTGGAGTGGAAGCCAATACAGGTTCTTTAGGGCAAGGATTGTCAATAGGAGTTGGGATGGCTTTGGCAGCAAAGTTAGACCGCAAAGACTGTCGGGTTTATGTCATTGTAGGTGATGGTGAATTGTGTGAAGGGCAGATCTGGGAAGCAATTACCTGTGCTAATTTTTATAAATTAGATAATCTTGTGGCAATTATTGATAAAAACAGATTTCAGGCAAGCGGGAGCATTAAGGAAAGATATGACATTGGGAATGTTAAAGCAAGGTTTGATGTATATGGTTGGAAAACCTGGGAAATTGATGGGCATAATATGAGTGAGATTGTTGATGCTCTGGATCAGGCAGAATTAGAGAAAGAATCACCTTGTGCCATCATTGCCAATACAATTAAAGGTAAAGGTGTTTCTTTTGCAGAAAATAATTTTAGCTTTCATAATAATTCATTAACTAAAGAGCAATATGAGCAAGCAAGAAAAGATATTGCATGTATTGTGGTGTGAGGTGCAGATAAAATGGATAATAATTTAAGAGAAGCATATGGCAAAGAATTATTGGAAATTGCCAGGAAAGATGAGCGCGTTGTTGCCCTGGATGCCGATTTATGTGGTTCTACCATGACTAAATATTTACAGGAAGAAATCCCGGAAAGATTTTTTGAAATGGGTATTGCAGAGGCGAATATGGTTTCTGTGGCTGCAGGATTAGCTTTATCAGGGAAAATACCTTTTGTTAATTCTTTTTCTGTTTTTGCTGCCGCTCAACCATATAATCAGATACGCCAGGGAATAGCACTTCCGAATTTAAATGTTAGAATTGTGGGCTCCAGTTGTGGTTTGTCTGATGCCGGAGACGGCGCAACTCATCAATCAATAGAAGATATTGCAATTATGAGAGCAATTCCTAATATGACCATTGTTGAGCCGGTTGATGCCGAAGAAACCAGAAAAGTTGTTAGGGTTTCTTTGCAATATCAAGGGCCAATTTATATCAGAATAAATCGCAGCTCATTACCAGTGTTAACAAATTCTGATACACCATTTAGTATTGGCAAAATGAATTTAATTACTGAAGGTTCCGATTTTACAATATTTGCTTCAGGTTCAATGGTGTCCCAATCTTTAAAAGCACGTGAGATTTTAGAGAAAGAGGGATTAACAATAAGAATCATAAATGCTAATACCATTAAACCTTTAGATAAAAATCAAGTTATTGAATACTCTAAAAATGTAAAAGGTGTCATTGCTGTAGAAGAGCATAGTATCATTGGTGGCTTAGGCAGTGCTGTATCAGAATTATTATGTGATAAAAAAATATCAATTACAAAAGTAGGAATCGAAGACCAGTTTGGTCAATCAGCAACTTCTCATGAAGAATTGCTCGAATATTACAATTTGACACCACAAGCAATAGTTAATAAAATCAAGGCATCAATTAACTAATTTTTTTCATTTAAAATACCCCAAGAAAGGAGACACTTTTATGCCTAAACCAAAAATAGGTTTTATCGGTCTTGGCATCATGGGATTACCCATGGCCAAGAACTTACTTAACGCAGGCTATCCTTTAATAGCCTTTGACTTAAATGAAAAACCACTGAAAGAAATAATCCAGTCTGGAGCCCAAAGGGCCTCTTCCAACAGTGAGGTCGCTGCCGGCTGTGATATCATCATCACCATGTTACCTAATTCCCCGGATGTGCAAAAAGTCGTCCTAGCAGAAGATGGAATAATCCAGGCAGTATCTAAGGGACAGATTCTCATCGATATGAGCTCCATCGCCCCCTTAGTCTCCCAGGATATTGCCAAAAAGTTAGAAGAAAAGGGTGTAGAGATGTTAGATGCCCCCGTCAGCGGTGGACAGGAAAAAGCCGTCTCAGGGACCCTGGCTATTATGGTAGGTGGTAAAGAACAAACCTTTGCTACCTGTAAACCCATCTTAGAGGTTTTAGGCAATCCCGTCTTAGTAGGTGATCTCGGTGCCGGCGGAACCACCAAATTAGTAAACCAGGCCATAGTAGCAGTTAATATCGCCATTGTAGCCGAAGCCTTACTCTTAGGTAAAAAGGCCAAGGTAGACCCTAAACGTATCTTTGAGGCCATCAAATCCGGACTTGCCGGTAGCCAGTGTCTGACCGACAAGGCCCCCCGCATGTTTCAAGCCAATTATGACCCGGGCTTTCGTATGAAACTACATGTCAAAGACCTGAACAATGTCTTACAGACAAGTCAGGCCCTGCACAATGCCATGCCCCTAACAGCCCAGGTGATGGAGATGATGCAGTCCCTAATTGCAGAAGGTCACTCAGAAGTAGACCATGGAGGACTGGCCCTGTTCTATGAGAAGATAAATGGGGTTTCGTTGAAGGAAGAGTAGGATAATTATTTTTGAGAAGGAGTTATTTGTAGCTATAAAAGGAAATAGAGCATTCCTGTAATAAATGAAAATGCTCTTTGAAAAATAAATAACCCCCAGTTATCATTATGGTAAATGTGTGTGTTGTAACCAATAACGCACAAAAACCACAAAATAACCGGAGGTTATAAAATA
>Ga0334895_1000726_pt1 | contig 40811 bp, 44 predicted proteins | sample GraSluR3_MG_7_FD_207229 | JGI IMG/M metagenome (GOLD analysis project Ga0334895, IMG submission 207229) | Sludge microbial communities from methane-producing bioreactor in Wageningen University, Netherlands - Granular Sludge_31_05-R3 | ecosystem: Engineered > Bioreactor > Anaerobic >... | reverse complement strand
CCCAGATAATACCGAGTATTTTCGTCCATTTAGTCAGGAAAGCAGAAGCACCATGAGATCCCAACATTGAACTCGCAGTACCTCCAACCAAGCCGTCAAGAGCTCCACCTTTACTCGATTGTGCCAAGATAATCATTACCAGTGCTATCGAGATTATTACATGAATAATCAGTAAAAATATATACATTCAGATCACTCCTCTGTCTGTTAAAGTTTATAATACAAACCATATTATAGGGTTTCTGTGTCAAACTATTTTTCATAATTCTATGTCAGTTAGGGATGCAGAAGGGACAATATCAACTCTATTCAGGAACTTACCGGCAAGCAGAACGGTCTTTGAGAGAGGATGGCAGAAGATGAAAGGTAAAAAATGTTGGACAAAAGTGTAATGATAAACTGTCTGTAGTTATGAATGCATTAATCTGGGCTGGTATATTATTATGTCTGTCGCAATCGGCAATGTTTTCGGGTATGAACCTGGGGCTCTTTTCTATCAGCAAACTGGAGTTGAAGGTAGAGGCGAAAAATGGGAACAGGAATGCCGAAAAGGTGTTGAAGTTGCGCGATAATGCCAATCTAACACTGGTGACAATCCTCTGGGGTAATGTTGCTGTGAATGTGCTGCTGGCATTACTCTCTAACTCCATACTCACAGGGATTATTGCTTTTCTCTTCTCGACTGTTATCATAACGATTTTTGCCGAGATAATACCCCAGGCCTATTTCAGTCGCCACACTCTTCGTATAGCTGCTTTCCTGATGCCACTCTTCAAGTTTTATCAGATATTGTTGTATCCTGTCAGCTTTCCTTCAGCCCGGATTCTTGATCTCCTGCTCGGTGGTGAAGAGATTCGTTATTTCAAAGAGCAGGATCTGCGTAGATTGATCAGGTTACACATGGATGCTTCTTCTTCTGATATTGATATTGTTGAGGGGCAGGGAGCACTTAATTTTTTGGAGCTTGATGATGTACCAATGAGTGATGAGGGAGAAGATGTTGATCCTGAGAGCATAATACAACTAGAATTCAGGGATGGGCGGCCTATCTTTCCTGGTGGTGAGTGGGGAGCGGGAAATGAATTCCTTAAAAAAATAAATCGGTCCGGCAGGAAGTGGGTCGTGCTCGTCAACGCTGAAAAAGATCCCCAACTCCTGGTGAGTGCTGATGATTTTATCCGGAATGCGATTTTTAAACCTGAAAGTTTTAGTCCATATCATTACTGCCATCGGCCGATAATGGTAAGAGACGAAAGAACCAGGCTGGGTAGGCTGATTAAACGTTTTTCACTCCATATTGGCAGGGATGGGAATGATATTCTCGAGAATGATGTTATACTCCTCTGGGGCACAAATCCGAGAATCGTGACAGGTAACGATATCCTGGGACGCTTATTACGGGGGATAGCTGTCGAGGATAGATAACAGCGGTTGTTATTACAGTGGCCAGAATGTAAGAATGAGGGGAAGTCCGGTTATAATTACAAGAATTTCCAGTGGTAAACCCATCTTCCAGTAATCACTGAACTTGTATCCACCAGGCCCCATGACCAGAGTATTGGATTGATGCCCTATGGGTGTGAGAAATGCACAGGAACCACTTACAGCAACTGCCATCAGGAAAGTATCAACCGAAACACCAAAACCTTGAGCAACGTTAATTGCAATAGGTGCCATCAAGACTACTGTTGCAGCGTTATTTATAACATCGGAGAGAAACATAGTAATCATCATCATTACCACTAGAATCATCCAGACTGGAGTATTAGTTCCAATACCTAGAATCTGAGATGCAATCGTATCAGCACCACCGGAGACTTCCAGTGCTGTTCCGACCGGTATCATTGCACCCAGAAGAATAATGATTGACCAGTCGATGTTACTGTAAACATCTCTGAATGAGACTACCTTGGTAAAAACAAGAAGGAGAGCTACAATAGAAAAAGCTATCTGTACGGGGAGTAAACCCTGTAGAGTAGCCAGGATAGCAATACTGAACAAGGAAAGTGTGAGAATTATCTTCTTCTCGTATCCTATTCGCAATCCTCTTTCAGCCAGGGGCAAGCAACCTATATTGGTTATAGTCTCAGCTAACTTATGAGAACGTCCTTGTAGCAGTAGCACATCACCTGCTTTAAAAGTCATCCTGTCGAGTCTTTTAGTTATTTTTCTATTACGCCTGGCTATTGCCAGGAGGTTCACACCATACCTGGAACGGAGATTCAAACCCGCAGCAGTCTGGCCAAGTAGTTTTGAATCGTTCATAACGATTACTTCCCTGATAGCAATATCTTTCGAGCCGATAGCATCTTTACGGAATTGCTTGCCACCAACCAGTTTGAAGCCAGTAAGGTCAATAAAGCTCTTTAAATTATCTGAATCGGCTACTATAATAAGGATATCGTTATTCTTCAGAATCTCTTCCTGGTCCGGGATATGAATACGGCGTTTATTGCGTATCAAGCCAAGTATTTCAACCTCAATATCTTTGATCTCCTCCAGCTCTTCGATCGTCTTACCGAGATACTTCGCATCTTTAATTACTTTGACCTCAGTAATATAATCGTCGATTTTGAAGAGATCTTCATCAGAACTCTCACCTTTACGTTTGGGTAGTAATCGCCAGCCTATGAGAGTAATGAAAGCAATACCGACAAGCATCAGTCCTATCCCGACAGGCGCGAAATCGAAAAAGCTGAAGGGTTCTCCGATTATATCCTGTCTGAAGGTAGCAATGATGATATTAGGCGGGGTACCGATAAGGGTCATCATCCCACCCAGCAGGGAAGCAAATGCAATAGGCATTAGTATGAAGGATGGTGAGTAACTACTTTTTCTGGCCAGATGTATTGCAACGGGCATCAAGATAGCGAGTGCACCTACATTATTCATAAACCCGGAAGCTACAGCTGTAATGAGAGATAAGACCGCAATCTGCAGGAGCCTGTTCTTGCCCATTTTCATCAACCAGCGAGCAATAAGATCAATGATACCGGAGTTCTGCATACCTTTACTGATGATCATTACGGCTGCGACAGTAATTACTGCTGGATGTGCGAATCCGTTAAAAGCTTCGTCAAAAGGGATGATTCGAAAAATCACTACTGCCATCAAAGCTATAAGGGAAACGAAATCGTAACGTATCTTACCCCAGATAAAGAGAAAAAGGGTTATAGCAAGTATAGCAAATACAAAGAATTGTTCCATCAACACATCTCCTCTCTTATAAGTCTCGATGAAACCGCAAATCCGGATTTCTCTTACAGAGTAAGAGAGCTGGAGATTACTATTTCAGTCAAGAAGTGTTTCCACTCTTTTTACTTGTCAATATAGTAAAAAGGGATAGAAAGGTCTAGATAAATTATTATGGGAGCCTTATGATGAGAAGTATATTGATTATCACCTTTCTAATTCTCTGTCTGTCTGCTGGTTACTCGGTTAATGAAGCTGTAGAATATTATGCTCAACTTAGAGATCAAGCTCTGGAGAATATCAGCACCCTACCCGATGAAGTGAAGGATGATTACAAAGCACTATTAGAAATGTATCCAGACGTTTTCATGGCTTTCTTTCTCGCCCATGAAGAGAGCTCTAAACTATTGATAGCCAAACCTGCCGATATTGTATCGCATCATCAGAGGGTACTGAAATTGTGGGAAGATAACAGCGAATCTTACTCTCTACCCTTCTTTCTTTCTTATATAGCCAAAATAACTGTGACCGAAGAGAGAATAACACCTTACCGCGAGTTATTCGAGGAATATGGCCTCAATGACCTTTTAAAAGAGTACACCAGCAAAAAAGATCTTGCCCGGGAAGTCAATCTCTGGACTCGACGGTATATGACCTTTGTTCCGACATCAGGAAGAGATATGGCTCCCTATGATATACTGGAAAGATGCAATATCGGTCGTTGTGAGGAGATGCAGATATTCTTTATCTCAGCAGCCAGGACTCTCGGTGTTCCTGCCAGACCAGCGATGACACCACTATGGGCTCATACCGACAACAACCACGCCTGGGTTGAGGTTTATGTCGAGGATGGCTGGCGCTATCTCGGTGCTGTTGAACCAGACTATGAATTAGACTATGCCTGGTTCACCGGCAGTGCTGCAAGGGCTGTGATGATAATGGCTTCGGCAGCATTTCCCGATAGTAGCGATATAGTCTTGAGAGATGGTAACTACAACTCGCTGATCAATTCAACCCCCAATTACGACACAGGGCATATCAACTCAAGAACAGTGAAGATCATAACAAAGGATGCAGAGGGTAACCCTCTGCCGGATACAGAAATTGCTGTAATGGTATTCAACTGGGGTATGTTAAGATCGATACTGACAGTAAATACTGATGAGAATGGTCATTACAGCCTTGTAACAGGCAGGGGTTCATATTTCATTTCTGCAGCTAAAGATTCGCTTTACGCACTCCACGAGGTTCCAGGTGTCGGTGGTGATTACAGAGCAGAGATCATATTAAAACCAGAAGAACCCGGTTCTGTCTGGAGCCGGATGCAATATCCCGATCCTCAACTCCCTGCTAGAAAGGAGAATCCGGCCTGGGAAGAAATACGTAGGGAATCTGAAGAGTTCTATAATGAGATCATTAATAGTTATCAGAATATTCCCTTCCCTGAGAGCGAACCTGATTCTCTCTTGCAGAAGGTCTGGAATAAATGCCGAAATAACAAAGAGAGTTTCTGGCAATTTTACAGGGCTAATGCGTCTCTCTCTCCTGGATTTGTCAAGCTGGTAGATAATATCGATGAGAAGTTTCTCTGGCAGGCTAATCCAGAACAGTGGCAGATCCTCTACGATTTCTATCAGGAGTTGGAAGAGCTTGATTATCCGGAAGATATTCTGGCTATTCTGCTTTCACCTACAGTAATGTATGAAGAGTTACCGCAAAGAGGGATGAAAGAGAGTTTACTCAGGTGGCGTGTAGGAGATATCGAAAAACGGATTGCAGGGATAATCAATTATACAGATGAACGATATCAGATCGATAATGAGAAAAGCGTTCAATCTCTCTTACCTTTCGATGTTGCAATGGAATTGGATTTTCTCACCGCTTATCAACTAAAGATGCTTCTATGTTCAGTGCTGCGGGCAAACTATGTGCCTGCAGCCTATACCCGTATTCCTGATGTACTGTCTCTATATTTCGAAGATAGATGGAGATATTATAACATTAAGAAGCGGCAATTCGTGGGACAGGAGGAGAAATCTACCGAATATGCCGATAAAATGGTCATCTATATTATTGATGAATATGAATATCCAATAGATATAAAGAGTGAGCAATATACCCTGACAAACAGGCAGGGCTCTATCTTTTATCCTCACAATGAACAACCAGAATCAGATGGTGGAATCATTACTGCAGAACTCGAACAGGGAAGTTATCAGCTACAGATCGGTTACAGGATAAACGACAATCTGACTCGTTTTTATCTGGAACCAGTCGAAATGAGAGAGGGTGAAAGTTTCGAAAAGATAATCAAACTCGAAGAATATCCAAGAAACTGGGAAGGAGCTTCAGGTGAGATCATTGAGTTGTTGGATAGATTAGAAGACTATCCTGATGGTTCAGTTTTTATTGTTCTGGGTGATTTCGACCGTGAACCAATCAGAAGAATCGTGGACCGACTAATCAAGGCTGAGGTTAATGAGAACATCATCTGGTTCGGGACGAAAGATGTTGCTGATGCCCCTTCTTATTACCGGGTGAGTTCTCATTATCGTGATTGGTTGTCTGAATATAGGGATATGAAAGATAGAATAATTACACTCTACTATGACGATAAAGACGAAACATGGTCTCTATTTGACGGTTTCTGGGAGCAAACACCGGAAAGATGATTTCAGCCTAACGTCGCCGTCTTTTAGGGATATAGGTCAGTACATTGATGATCTTGTTGTTTCTCATCTGATATTGCCTGTATTCTCTTAAATGTCGGGATATATGCAATTTAACAAGAGCTTCGATGACCTTCCCGGGATAGCTCTTTATCAGGGGGCAAAATTCCTCGAATTTCTCTATAAATAGATCAAAGGCTGCAGAATAAGATAACTCCGATCGATCCTTCATAATCTTGGGCAGAAAACCATCGATTTTCGGACATTTTAGACATTTGGATTCTGCAAATCCTATCAGACCATTATTGGTGACAGCATACTTTTCGCTCTTGATTCTTAAAAAATTCTCCAGAGCATGAGTCTCAGGCCTTTTTTTCCAGGCCAGGTTCTCCCTGACCTTTTTGGCAAGTTCATCTGAAAGCCAGACTTCTCGCTTTTTCAGTAATTTATCAACTACTATCCAGAAAGGTCGAAGCCTGAACTCTGTCTCCGGATGCCTTATGATCTCTTCCGTTCTAGTCATGATCTGTCGAACAGCCTCTCTCGTTATACCAAATTTAGAGCCACAATCTTCAAGAGTTAGCGGTTTGGGTAAGTTGATGCCCAAACGATACTTGAGTATAGTGAGATTTCTCGCTTTCAGTTCCAGAACGTTTTCCAGCATTGACTCTATATCGATCCACCTGCCACTGTAATCGATCTCTTTATCAATTATATACTTCTTTACCTCTTTCTGTAGAAACTCGACTGTATTGATTCCGCAATTACGATACTTGAGCAGTTCGTGATATGGTGTTAAAAGCAACTGACCAAGAGTAGTTATTTCAGCCTGTTTTAACAGTTCTCTCGATCTGATATTTAGTAATAGACTGGATGTAGATACATCGGGGTAATATGACTTGTGGATCTTCTCCGGCTTTATTACTCTGAAAGGATGCCCAGTGAACAAGGGCATTAAATAGAGATTTTGCTCTGTTGCAGGGCTTTTAGTTATTAACTCAAACCTGCCCTCAGAATAGAACATTTACTTTCCTCCATATCAGGTTAATTTTCTTCGTTATCAACGGATAATGCTATCTGGTTTCCAAATAGTCGTAGAGTGCTACTTTGATCGAAATATCACGTTGCAGAACTTCACACATGGATATCTTGTGCGCCAGGATTCTGCTCCATAATTCAAAGATTTCTTTATCAGGTTTAAAATCTGGGATATACCTCTTGAACATATCGAGATAAAAATTCTCACGATTACTGTCTAACCGGATAATGACAAACTTGTACTTTTCATTGGTAATTTCGTAATCACAGTATCGAACGTCGATTACCCCGAATCCAAGCTTCAATAAATTCTCATAGTTGATAGTAGCCAAAATCTCCTCACTACTCACTGATTACCTCCATGTAGAATAAAACTAGTCTTAAATATCTGTCGGGTACTAAGAAGATTTCTTAAAGAGAAGATGTCAAGTAAAAAGTTAATTCAATATGATTATTTTAAGAATTTGCTAAGATGTTGCATCAAGCCAGATACTCTCTGCTGCTGCTTAGTCGCATAAATTTTGCATGTAGATATTTTTTATTGACATTATATCCTGTATAGGAGAGGAGATAGCAAATAACAAGCAGATAATGAACCGGAGCATTATGAGAGTAATAACCAGAGTTGATTTAAAAGAGGGAATAAAAAGGATCTGTAGAGAATCACACTATCATCTACAGGATGACCTTCTTCTACTTCTGCAGCAGTATCGGGATAATGAGAGTAACGAGATTGGAAGAGATGTTCTGGATACAATTCTTGAGAATGCTCATCTGGCATCTGCTGTAAAACGTCCTCTCTGCCAGGATACAGGTATAGGTATCTTTTTTGTTGAAATAGGGGAAAGCGTTGTTTTAGAAGAAGAGGGACTAAAAGACATCATATCGGAGGCGATGGAAGAGACCTATCGAGAAGAATCTTTTCGCAAATCTACTGTCAGCGATCCGCTTTTTCTTCGTAACAATAGTGGAGATAACCTTCCACCTTTAATCCACTGGGAAATCTCTTCCGGTAATGTATTGAGATTAACCTTTTTCCCCAAAGGAGCAGGTGCTGAGAATATGAGCCGGGTCAGGATGTTCAAACCGTTAGCCGGTAAAGAGGAGATTATCGATTTTGTACTCGATACGGTAAGCAGGGCCGATGGAAATCCCTGTCCTCCTCTTATCATCGGTGTGGGAGTAGGGGGGACTTTCGATTATGCTCCAATACTGGCTAAAAAAGCATTGTTAAGGCCTTTGCTGGCCAGGAACACTAATCCTGAATGGGCAGCTCTGGAAGATGAGTTATTGAATAGAATCAATGAGTTGGGTATAGGCCCAATGGGACTGGGTGGCGATACCACAGCTCTGAAAGTCAGTATCATTGAACATCCCTGTCATACAGCATCACTCCCAGTAGCTGTTAACCTGCAGTGCCACTCTCACAGGCATAAGACAATAACATTCTAATATTACAAGGCTATGAAGATAATAAATATAGACCTCCCATTAAGAGAGAAGGATGTCCTTAGATTGAATGCAGGGGACAAGGTTATATTGAACGGAACAATCTATACAGCTCGTGATAAAGCACATAAACTTCTGATTGAGATAATGGATCGTAAAGAACCACTCCCTTTTGAGATTAAAGATGCAGTGATCTATTATTCAGGACCGATTATATCGGCCAGTAGTGGGAGAATGACTTCTGCTGGCCCGACAACGAGTAGTAGAATGGATAATTATACAATACAATTGCTGGATGCCGGTGTTAGTGGTTTGATCGGAAAAGGATCAAGAAGCTCTGAAGTTACAGAAGCACTGAAAACGCATAAGGCGGTTTATTTTAGTGCAGTTGGTGGTGCTGGTGTAGTACTTGCCAATAGAATAAAGAAATATCGGATTGTTGCCTTCCAGGAATTGGGCCTGGAAGCAATTTACCAGCTTGTGGTTGAGAACTTTCCCTGTTATGTAACAATAGATACTAAAGGCCGGGTTCTATCCGGGGAAAAACAACAGCATATAAGGATTTAGAATGAAGAGTGATTCTCTAACTTTAGACCTTTCCAGAATTGATGATTACTTTCCTGACGATTTTAATGATGAGGAGATTGCTAAAGGTAAGACTCTACTTTTAAAAAGGCTTTCATTGGTTTTACATGAGTTCTATAATGGAAAAATACAGGTAGTTCCCAAAGCCGGGCTCTTTGGATATAACTGGTTCAATGTCTGGTATACACCCGGAGTTTCTGCTGTTTCTACCGCAATCAGAGATGATAACACCCTCTCTTATGACCTCACTTCGAGAGGGAATACAGTGGCAATAGTCTCAGATTCGACCAGAGTACTGGGTGATGGAAACTGCACACCACCCGGTGGACTTGGAGTTATGGAAGGGAAGTCTCTACTGATGAAGATATTGGGTGGTATTGATGCCGTCCCTCTCTGTATAGACAGCAGAGACAGAAATGGAGAACCAAGTCCTGATAAGATAATCGATTTCGTAAAGATGGTGCAATCGAGCTTCGGGGCGATTAACCTGGAAGATATTTCGCAACCCAACTGTTACAGGGTATTAGATACTCTCAGGGAGGAATGTGAAATCCCAGTATGGCATGATGATGCTCAGGGAACTGCATCAGTAACACTTGCAGGTTTGATTAATGCACTCAAGCTGGCGGAAAAGGAGATAGGAGAAATCAAGACCGTCTTTCTTGGAGCTGGAGCTTCAAATACCTCAATAGCCAGAATTGCCTTTACAGCAGGGCTTGATCCGAAAAAATCGGTTATGTTCGATGCCAAAGGGGCGTTAAATGGAAAGAGAGAAGACCTGAGAGGTAATCCGGCACATTACAGGAAATGGGAGATCTGCCAGGCCACCAATCCGAGCAATATTACCGAACTCAGTGATGCTTTCGAAAATGCGGATGTTCTTATAGCCTTATCGCGGCCGGGACCTGATTATGTCAGAGAAGAGTGGATCAGAAGGATGAATGATAAACCGATAATTTTTGCCTGTGCCAATCCTGTACCAGAAATTTATCCCTATGCCGCCAAACGGGCAGGAGCATATATTGTAGCTACCGGCCGGGGGGATTTCCCCAACCAGATTAATAACTCGCTTGGCTTTCCTGGTATCCTGAAAGGTGCTCTGATCGTTGGTGCCCGAAAGATTTCTGACGATATGGCAATTGCAGCAGCGAGAGCTCTAGCTGAATTTGCCGAAAACAGGGGTATCGAACCGGATAACATTATACCAAAAATGGATGAAATGGAAGTATTCCCTTTAGAAGCTGTAGCAGTAGCCCGGCAGGCTATCAAGGAAAATTCTGCCCGCAGAAATCTGAACGATGAACAGATACTGAAGATTGCCCGCAGGGATATTCAACAAGCGAAGGAGACTTATAGGTTACTTTCTGAAAACGGTGTAATTGTCAAACCGGATATGAAAATGATCCATGATGCTCTAGATCTGGTAGTCAAAGAGGTTAGAGAGCAGCGGGTCAGTTAAACACGATTCAGAGCTTCAGACACTGATCTTTGGGACAGGCTTTTATACAGTTGAGACAGTATATGCAGTTATAATCGTCAATATATTCCTGATCGGTAATGATTATGTTCATCTGACAGTTATATTCGCAACAGTGACAATCGGTACAAACCTCAAGATTACGATAGATTCTGGAAGGTTTAATTCGGAGCAGTTTTCCGATGAACTGGAAACAGTTCATAAAAGCTGCATATGGGCAGAGGTATCTACACCAGAACCTTCTTATCATAATACTTCCTGATACGATAATGAGTAACACGGCAATTCCTGAGAGTGTAAATTCAGTTGATAGGGTTGCTAGCATAACCGGACAGAGCTGAAAATAATAGAAACTGTACAGAAAGAGGGCAAGTATTGCTGTCAGGATCAGAATAATATATTTACCGACCCTCAAAGTTTTTTCTATATTAGGTGGAATCATCTTTCTGGCCTGTTTCTTGCGAAATGGGTTCAGATAGTTGAGATATTCGACCACGGTACCTAATGGACAGACATAACCACAGAACCTGCGTCCAATAAATAGAGTTGATAGCAGAATGATTATACCACCTATGATCGCTGCAACGAACAAGTAGTGAGAACCGGGATTAATACCTCTGAGACCGAAGCAGATAACGGCATAGGGACAGTAAGCATGGGCGATGAAGTTCGCCGTCAGGTATACTATCAGTAGTGATACGATCAGAAACAATAACTGGATCATCACTCGTAATCTGTATCTATTCAACACATCTCAAACCTCTGAATAATTTATTCTAAATAATGTATCTATCTTCTGTGAGTCAAGATTAAAAAGCTCGTTGTTTTATCAGAAAAGCTGGTTTCATTCAGGTGCTATTCTCTTTACGCCCGGAAAGTTGTTCTTGACAGAGTAATCGATTATTAGCTCCGTAGTTGTAGAGGCGATATGGAAGTGAAGATCGAGATCAACAACAGGAAGAAAAATGATAATGATTTATTGGGAAAGGAATATGAAGATTTTGATCAAATTCCGGAAGACAAGCCGGGGAAAAGACTCCGGGAAAAGGGAAAATACAGTAAAAAATCCGATCTCATACTGAAGAGGGGAAGAGTACTGGAACCATATTCCCAGTACTACTTCCGTGTCCAGTTGGAGAATGAAGAAATTACTTGCCCCCTGAGTGGCAGGCTAAAAAATATTGATTTCGATAAATCTTCTATTGTTGTTGTTGGTGATTATGTAAAGGTGGATGTCTCTCATCACCCTAGGATTGAGGAGATTGAGGACAGGAAAAATGCTTTGAAACGCTACGTGGAGAGGGGTAAAAGACAGATTGAGGTTGTTATAGCTGCTAATGTCGACCAGGTTATTATTACTACCTCCTGTGCCGAACCTCCCCTGAATTTCAACCTGGTTGACCGCTATCTTACTGCAGCAAAACTCTCTTCTGTTATACCGATAATCTGTGTGAATAAAATTGATCTGGCTGATGATGTTGATTCTATCGAAGAACTCGGTAAGTATTATAAAGCTAACGAGTTTACTTTGCTCTTTACTTCTGCAAAAACCGGTGAAGGTATCAATGAGATGATAGAACTTTTACATAAAAAGGATACACTCTTTTCCGGGCCGTCCGGAACTGGGAAATCTTCACTGATAAACAGACTCGATCCAGGTTTAAAATTAAAGACAGGAGATGTCAGTAGAGTAACGTTGAAGGGGAAACACACTACGAGTAGCAGTCGTCTCATACCCTGGTCTTTTGGAGGTTACCTGATAGACACACCCGGGATCAAAACGTTTGGGCTGAACAGGAATGACAGAGATCTTACACCTCGTGCCTTTCCGGGATTTGATCAATGGGCATCTGAATGTAAGTTCACTAATTGCCAGCACAAAACAGAAGAGGGATGTCGCGTGCTCCAGGCACTTTCGAATGGTGAACTGCCAGAAGAGCGTTATCAGTCGTATTTGAATATTCTCTCTTCGTTAGAAGATTAATACGTCATTGGAAAAGTAAGACTATTGATGAAGGAATTATGAAAAAAATTGGAATATACTCTAAGAGCTTACAAGAAAATAGTTCGTTAATAGTTAAGGCGTTAGAACGTCATTTTAACAGAAAAGACCTGCAATTTTATACCCTGGAAGAGATGACGAAACATTTACCCGATTTCTTCCAGCCTTATAACAGAGGTGACAAATTAGACAGCATACTTGTTTTCGGTGGTGACGGGACCATTCTGGGAGCTGTTGACTTTGCTCTCAATAGCACCGCACCTATTCTTGGTATCAATATGGGTAAGCTCGGTTTTCTCTCTGACTTTTCTATAAATGAATTCGATAAGTATATCGACAGATTATTAGAATCTAAATACTCCATTATCAAGAGAATGCTGCTGGAGACAGAGATCCGGAAAAACGGGAAAGTATTGTATCGCGGTTATGCTCTCAACGATGCGGTTATTTATAAAGGTCTTGTTTCAAGGTTGATAGAGATAAGATTTTACTGTAATAGAAACTTTGTTGTAGAGACGAGATGTGACGGTATGATAGCTTCGACGCCAACAGGTTCTACAGCCTATTCTCTCTCTGCCGGAGGGCCTATTCTTGCTCCAGAAATGGAAGCCTTTATTGTTGCACCGCTATGTCCTCACGTTCTCTCTGTCAGGCCTATGGTTTTCTCTGCTTCTGCAGAACTGAAGTTCAAGATGACGAGAGCGTATAACGAAACGATGCTACAGCTTGACGGAAAAAATGTTCATGCCTTGACTGATGGAGACAATGTTATAGTAAGAGCAGCTAAAAGTAAGGTCGGGTTCATCACTCTGACCGGAAAGAATTTCTATCAGACGCTGCGTAAAAAACTACATATGGGTAAGATATGATCAAAAGTTTGCGGATAAAGAATTTTGTGCTGGTAAGAGATCTAGATATCCTATTTGGTCCTGGTTTGAACGTACTTACCGGAGAAACTGGAGCTGGAAAGTCTGTGATAATCGGTGCTTTAGATCTCATTCTGGGACAGAAAAGCCGCCCGGGACTCTACTATAATGACAGAGAACCTATTTATCTGGAAACAGTTATTAGCTTGAATAATCAGGAATCCGAGATCATCAGGCGTCTGAAGGAAGAGGGGTTTATCGACGAAGAGGAAGAGGAGTTGATTATAAGCAGAGAAATTCTTACCGATAACAGTTCCAGATTCTACTTCAATGGTAAAAGGGTTACAGCCTCTGTTATAAAGGAGTATCGCGATAATTTCGTCGATTTCCACAGTCAACGTGATCAGAATAAACTCTTCTCAACAGACTATCAGCTGGATATTCTTGATACTTACGGTGATCTAATGAAACAGAGGAAAGCCTACCGTAAAATTTACAGGGAGATAAAGAACAGATTGAAGAGATTAGAAGAGCTGGAGCAAGCAGAAAGACAGGGAACTGAGAAACATCGACTCTATGAATACCAGATAGCAGAACTGGAAGAACTCGATCTAAAGAATGAAGAAGAGAAAGAACTGCAGAAAGAGATTGATCTATTGACCAATTCAGAAGATATTTTGAACAACTGCCAGGAGATGCAACAGGTTTTCTACGAACAGGAGAATTCACTATTTGACCAAATCAGTTCATATGTAAAGAGATTCGAAAGGTTCAAAGAAAATGATGAAAGTATTAACAATATCGTGCTGTCAGTAACAAATACACTCCAGATTCTAAATGATGTGAGAACCGACTTAAACAATGTAAGAGATACGATTGATCTAGACTGGAACAGGATGCAGGAATTAGAAAATCGACTCAATGAGATCTTGAGGATTAAGAATAAATACAGGATGGAGATTCCAGAGCTTCTCGATTACCTGGAAGAGATGAAGCTTTACGTAAACAATTACTCCTGTTACAAGGAAAAAATCGAGAGCCTGAAAGATGAGATATCTATCCTGTCTGGAGAACTGAAGAGCAGGGCAGAACAATTATCACTTGACAGAAAAAATATCTGCAAGCAATTAAGACAAGAGATTGTAAATGATATAAGCCGTCTGGCTATTCCGGAAGGAGATTTCGGAGTAGTCTTTAATGATCTTGGAAGTAGAAGAATTGAGGATGATATTTTAGATGGATATGATGAGACAGGAAAAGATCGAGTAGAGTTTTTATTTTCGGCAAACAAAGGTGTTCCATTACAACCGTTAAAGAATGCTATATCCGGTGGTGAACTATCAAGGCTCTTACTTGTGATCAAGAAGCAGCTTGCAGGCAGGCTTGATACTTTCTCCCTGGTTTTTGATGAAATAGACAGTGGTATTGGTGGTAAGACTGCCAACCATCTCGGAGAGTTTATGGCTCAAGCTGGAAGGTATCATCAGGTGCTTTGCATAACGCATCTATCGCAGATTGCAGCTCATGCAACCAAGCACTTCTTAATAGAGAAGAAGAGTAGTTCTGATAAGTCATTTATAGAAATCAAAACTCTCACAGAACAAAGACGAAAGGAAGAGATTGCCAGAATGCTAGCCGGCAGTAAGTCGGAAACAGCATTAAAGCATGCCGAAGAGTTATTGAATAAGAATTAAAGGAGTCTTTATATGATTATTTTGAGTTCAAATCTTAGAAAATTTATTGCTTTTGCGATTTTAATCCTATCTATCATTCTCGGTATATGGTTTAGCGATTTCTTCGCACAGAAACCAATTGAACAGGTCATTGATACGAGAGAAGCTGAAGCAGTATTTCGTAATGCCATCCACAACAAGAAGACGAAGCTGGATTATTCTGTACCAAACTTCGAAGAAGCTGTAGAGCTCTATGAAGACGTAATTGCTATTGATGGGGTTAAGAAATACTATCATATAACAGGTAATAAAAATATTGTCTCGGTAATTGAGCTACCCTACAATATTGATGATCATGTTATGACACTCTTAAGGCAGATACCAGGTTTAGAGAGCGAAAGGTCCGAAACTTTAGAGGATATTGCTTCAGCAACAATAGATACTCAAAGTCATATAGAACAGAATCAATATCTCTTACAGAGGTATCGTGAGAGGCTGAACAATCCCAATCTGACAACCAGAGAGATTAGTGAATTACAGACTCAGATCCGTAACATTCAGACGAAGATAGACAGTCTTTATCTGATCAATCATATTAAGACCGAACAGGAGAAACAGAATCATCTGGTTCTTTCGGTTATAAGGCATAAAGGGGTTAGCGGACCGACAGTCGGAATAATGCGTTATGTGGATCTGGGACTGGCTATCATAATGAGTTTCATACTCATAACTATTGTAGTTATCTTTATGTATTTTGGCATCGAACTACTGAACAGAGTTATGGATGCCCTTGGTGTTAAATCAAAAAGAGGTTCGAATTATCTGTATAAATATCGCCACTTCGATAGAGACAGGCATGGTTCGAGTAACAGGGATGATCATACGAAGAAAAGACGAACTAAACAATCTGAAGAGAGTAAAAAAGACTCAAACGATAAATAGAGATATTCTACAACAATAAAGTGATACAGATAGTGAGGGGTTAGCCGTGATTGGATGGTACTGGATAGTCTGGTTTGCTTTAGCTACAGTATGTTTTGCTGTCGAGATTGTGTCACCGACCTATTTCTTCTTATCATTTGGCACAGGAGCAATAATTGCCGGGATATTTTCTTTAATAACTACCAGTGTTCCGTTTCAGATAATTGTGTTTGTAATAGTTGTTTTTCTGAGTTATATCTGGATCAGGAAGATAAGACACAAGTTTTTCATAACGGCTATTGATACTGGTGGAGCAATTATCTATGGAGCAAGAAAGTATGACGGTGAAAAGCTGATAGAAAGAGAGGGAATAGTAACTAAAGCTATATCAACAAAGTCGAGAGGATACGTTAAGATCAATAATGAAGAATGGCCTGCTATTCTACGTTCTTCTGACGTAAAAACAGCTGAAGTTGGAGAACGTGTGAAGGTTGTTACAATCAAGGAGAATAGACTGATAGTCGGTCAGGTATCTTGAGAGTAAAACTGAAGCACCATTCCTGCGCATAATCTCGATAGTTATCTGTTTGTATTGACTAATAAACCGGTAAGTAAAACATTACGACACTAAAATTTAAGAGGAGTGATTAATATGACACAGATAGTAATGATTCAAGCACGACAAATCCTCGATTCGCGAGGCAATCCTACTATAGAGACCGATGTTTATCTGGAGAGTGGTATTGTAGGGAGAGCAACCGTACCAAGTGGAGCTTCCACAGGAGAGTATGAAGCGGTCGAATTGAGAGATGGAGATAACCAGTTTTATGGAGGTAAAGGGGTTTTAAAGGCTGTTAAGAATGTTAATGATGTAATTGGGCCGGAATTAGAAGGACTTGATGCTACCGACCAGGTGTTAATAGATCTTCGTATGATTCAGTTAGATGGAACTGAGAATAAGGGTAAGCTGGGAGCAAATGCTATACTGTCTGTCTCTATGGCGGTAGCACGAGCTGCTGCTCAAGCTTTATCGATGCCACTATTTCGTTATATTGGTGGAACCAATGCCAGTCGATTACCCGTGCCTATGGCAAATATACTCAACGGTGGTTCTCATGCTGATAACAATGTCGATCTGCAGGAATTTATGATCATGCCGTTAGGAGCTAGTTCGTTTTCTCAGGCTATACAGATCAACGCAGAGATCTTTCATAATCTGAAGAAGATCCTCAAGGAGCAGGGTTATTCAACCTCTGTAGGTGATGAAGGTGGTTTTGCCCCGAATCTGAAATCGAACGAGGAGGCGATAGAGGTAATTATAAAAGCGATAGAATCGAGTGGTTACAGACCGGGTGAAGATGTATATATCACTCTTGATCCGGCTGCTTCGGAGTTTTTCAAGCAAGGTAAATATCATCTCAAAGGTGAAGGTAAAGTACTGACAAGCGACGAAATGGTTGATTATTATGCTAAGCTTTGTGATAAGTATCCCATAGTCTCAGTAGAAGACGGTCTTGCAGAAGATGATTGGACAGGCTGGGAGAAAATGACTAAGGACCTTGGGAATAAAATACAGATTGTTGGCGACGATATCTTTGTAACAAACAGGGTGAGATTATCTAAAGGAATCAAACAGGGTTGTGCGAACTCCATTCTGATTAAGTTAAATCAGATTGGAACCCTGACCGAAACACTGGAAACTATTGAGATGGCTAAGACAGCTGGTTATACGACTGTCATCTCTCATCGTAGTGGGGAGACTTGTGATACATTTATTGCCGATCTTGCCGTAGCTGCTAACACCGGACAGATTAAGACCGGCTCACTATGCCGTAGTGAAAGGATAGCCAAGTACAATCAGTTGTTACGTATTGAAGAGGATCTGGGACCTATGGCTATATTCTCGGGTAAAGATATCTTTTATAATCTGAAGAACAAATTCTAAACCGGTAATAGCTGTTTAGAAGTTGAGATTCAAGCGAGATAATAAAATAGGGCAGGATTTTTCCCTGCCCTTTTTTTACTATTATGAACCTTTTTGCCATGTTAGATCAGGCTTCGATAACCTCAACATTGGCACGAGGTAGAGTGACCTTCTTGCCATCTTCCAACTCGGCTTCGAGGATACGAACTTTTGTCTCACTCTCTACCTTAAAAAGTTGTTCTGGCAAGCCTGTTATGCGGCCTATTTTACCAAAATTGGGCTGACGTATGATTCTGATCATACCTCCGATCTCCAGGGTTGATACTTTAGGAACTACCTTCGAGAGCTCTTTTTCATCGAATTCCAACGGAATGATTATCTCTGGCCTGATAACACCTGCTCTGATCTGTGTCATCCCGTGTATTGAAGCCTGATGGTCTTCGAATTTCTTCAATAAGTTAAATGTCTTCTGAGCCATGTCGATCTTTCCAAATCCTTCGGTAACAACGATAGTCAGACCAATGTCTTCATGTCCTGTTATGGCTACTCCGATATCATAACCGAGAAGCTTCTTGATATCGTCATCTTCTATACCAGCGGTTATAATTCCCTTTACGCCGACCGATTGAGCTTTCTTTATAATATCAAGAGTCAGTAATGCTCCGGTAACGATAATTTTATCCTTGAATTCATCTGTTATGACTTTGGGGTCAATAATATCTCCCGGATCAGAGATTAGCATCTTTATCTCTCCATTAACCTCATGACCAAGTCCAAAGATACCCTGAACATAGGCCGATTTATTCTCTATAATGACACCTTCTTTCTCAATAACATCAACCACTATACCATCAATGAAAGCCTTTACCTGTATTGGAATTTTTGGTTCACGCAGCAGGGCCTGTCCAGTATGCTGGGAAATCGACTCCAGTTCGCCCTCTATAGGTGAGCGGACAGTAGATTTAAACATGCCAAGAAATCCTTTTGTCTTTGCCAGTATCTGGCCCTTTTTTAATATATCTCCAGGCTGTACTTCCATGTATTGCGGTAATAGTGATGGTATAACACCCAGTTTATTCGCCAACTTTAAAGGTATTACCTTTCCGGGTAGAAATGTCTGTGCCACCAGATCATTAGCCTTTACCTTATCTCCCTTCTTGACCAGAACTTCACCTTTCAGAGGGAGTATTCTCTCTTTTCTGAGTATTGTATTTTCGGTTACGGTTAAACCTGCTGAATATGCTTGTGCCATGTCTCCTCCTAAGCTAAAATTTCTTCCGGATATGCTTTGAGCTCTTTCATCCACTTCTTGAGTTGTGTAACACGAAGCTCACCACTTGGAAGATTTAGTGGACGTCCTCTTGTGTCGATTATAATACCGACTACACCGCCAGACAGTTCTGTCTGTACTTCCTGATTCTTCCCCTTACCAAGATCAAACCCCTTCTTGGGTTTCAGAGTTGCTTTGGCTTTCTCATTAACTCCCAGAGGTATCAGTCTGAGTTCGCCATAAGGGACATCTTCTTCAAACACAGAGCCATCTGGAAGCTCTATCTTAGCAGAAAGCACTGTGTGTCCGAGTTTGGTATTACCAACGGGAGCTACACTGGTACCAAGATGGATGAGACAGTCTTTATTGAAGACTTCTGCTGCAGCTTTTTCACTGATCTCGGCCAGAACACCCAGCTGAGGCATCATAAAAATACTATCAACTGCTAGTTTGGTTATACCTTCTGGTAAGAAGGCATCAAGTAGCATCATTGCAGTCTGGTTTCGACGAGGTGCGTGGGAAAGAACACCGCCACTACCAACCAGCAGGTCTAAAGACATCATATCGACTATTGTAGCACCGGATGTCGATTGTTCAAAAGCATCGGAAATAGAGCGATTCTTTTGTGTGCCCTTCAGAGTAACAGCAAATTCTTTATGCTGGAGAAAAGCCAACCTGAGTGCCTCTTTGGCAATTGCCTGTTCCAGTACGAGCTCTTCCAGTAACTGTGGTATTGTAGTAGGCCTGATCATCTTATTCTTGATCATATTACGGAGATCAGAGCGATTAATCTCGAAAGGAACCCATCTGAGTATATTTTCCAGACCGGTAGAGGCCAGGACATTGGAGATACTGTAACTCAGTCCGAGATTGGCACTAACAGTACGGTTGAATATAAGTTCTTCAGTAAAAACAGAGAAGACGTCGGTAGTTGCACCACCAATATCAACACCAAGAACTTCAATATTCTCCACCCTGGCTATAGTCTGCATGATGTTGCCGACTGCTGCAGGGGTAGGCATTATTGGTATTTCTTGAAGCTTATCATCTTTCGGACCGACAGTCCATTCCATGAGTTTGTTGTATCCCGGAGCCTGAGCCATAACATGTTCCATGAAAAGATCATGGATCTTGTCACGTGCCGGGCCGAGGTTCTCTTCTTCCAGAGTGGGTCGCAAATTATCTGTTATAATTAGATCCACCTTATCCTGCAGGGTTTCTTTGACTATATCAACAGCTGCGTTATTACCGGCATATATAATGGGCAATTTATAACTCGATCCGAGTCTTGGTTTAGGATCGGCGGCTGCTACGAGCTCGGCTAATTCGGCGACATGCTTTGTAGTCCCACCATCGACACCACCAGCAAGAAGAATCATATCTGGCCGGAGATGTCTGATGCGTTCGATCTTTTCGTAATTCGGTCTCTTGTCATTACTGGCGATGAGATCCATAACAATAGCACCGGCACCGAGAGCCGCTCTTTCCGCACTCTCCCCCGTCATCTTGGCTACTACTCCTGTAACCATCATTTGTAAACCTCCACCGGCACTGCTGGTGGATACGTAAGCGTCAACTCCTCTATCACCATCTCTAGGAATGATTATCTCTTCATTCTCAATGAACTTAATTTCGGAATTGTTATACTTGAGCCTGGCTAATTCTTCTAACTCCGTGACAGCGTTGAGAACACCTTTTGTTACATCGTTAAGAGGTGCCTCAACTGTCGTAGGGGCCTCACCACGTACTGTCTGACGAAACTCTCCGTCAATGAACTCGATCAGGATTGCTTTTGTTGTGGTACTTCCGCAATCTGTAGCCAGTATTCTCGTTAATTTTTCGCTACTCATTTTTCCCCCTGATTACTCTTATTTTTCTTTTTAAATAATCTGTTCATTAGCCCGGAAATCTTCTCCTTTCTTTGCTTCCTCCGCCTCTTAGCTACGATATGTCTCTTATCCCGCTCCTCTCTATGGAACTCGTCATCTAGTTCATCTATCCGCTTTATCAGGAGTTGAATATATTCCCTGTTTTCCAGGAGGATGGCGATTTCCTGATACTCTTTGGGATCAAAAAATATCTCTGCAAAGGGAGATACTGCATAGAGTATCTGACTGCCGATAAAATTCAATGGCCTAAACGATTCAATGGCCAGAATAGCAGCAGGACCCATCCGTCTCTCTACGATAAATCGGGCATATTTTTCAATTAATTCTATAGCTCTTTCTCTGTCAATTTCTAGTATAATATCTCGCATTTTGTCCTTATCTATTAAAAATCTGTATGCTCATCAGAACCGGTAGAACCCTTAACCAATCGAACATTCAGTTAACAATTAATAATCTTCAAGCCCGGGCAATAGTCAACACATAAATTTTCCCATCCAGTTGCTTTTTTAACAAACGACAGATCGAATTGACTGTTGCTCCGGTTGTGAATACATCATCAATAATCAGAATGTTAGAATCTGATGACATACCCTTTCTGTCAATAGAAAATGCCCTGCTGACATTCAGTTTTCTCTCTTCCGGAGAGAGGTTAGATTGCCGTTGAGTGTATTTTTTTCTTTTAATTATTTTGGGACGGTAATTCCAGGAATAATAGCTGGCTATTTTTTTTGTTATCAGAGCTGCCTGGTTATATCCTCTAGCTCTTGCTTTGGTTGGATGCAAGGGGACAGGGCATATATAATCAACATCGGGAAAAGGGTTATGTCTGCGTAGATATTCAATCCCTTTTTCGCCCAGATAGGTGGCTATTTTTGTCATCTCGTTGTACTTCAACTGATGTATCAGGGTTCTCATGACATTATTATAATGGTAGAGGGAACGGCACTTATCAAAGTAGATTAATTCTGTGTTGCAGAATGAGCAATCTTCCTGTCGATTTGTATTGAAGGTTCCACAGACAGGACAGATGAAATCTTCCTCGAGTTTGAGTTCGTTTCTGCAACTACTGCACAAGAAGGGGTCTTTATCTTCGATTCGTGAGGAACAGGAGAGGCAGACTGGCGGGAAAAAGAGGTCAAGAGCACCTGCTATATAGCTCTTCAATTGATGAGAAAATCTTTGCACCATCTTCTGAACCGCTGAAATCCTCGGCATTCCGCTCAGGATGTGGCATCATACCAAGGACATTCCCAGTTTTATTCATTATGCCTGCAATATTATCTACAGAACCATTAGGATTAGCAGCAACGTTGATCTCTCCTTTCTTATCACAATATCTGAAGATTATCTGATCGTTTTCCTCCAGTTTATTTAACCCTTCAGGCTCTATGTAATAATTACCCTCTTTATGAGCTATCGGGATATCGATCACTTCTCCCGGTTTCAATTGCCTGGTAAATGGGGTGTTGTTATTACAGGTTTTAATATATTGATGTTGACAGACGAATTTCAGATCTCTATTCATAAGGAGAGCTCCGGGCAACAATTCACATTCTGTCAGGATCTGAAACCCGTTACAGATTCCCAGTACGAGTCCACCTCGTCTGGCGAATTTAATTACTTCAGCTATGATAGGGGAAAAGCGGGCTATTATCCCACAGCGGAGATAATCACCATAAGAGAACCCCCCGGGTAGTAATACTACATCGGGATCCTGCAAATTGGTATCTTTATGCCAGATGAATCTGGCTTTATTTTTTCCCTTGTTAGCTATATAATAGCTGTCATGATCACAATTGGAACCCGGGAAAGTTACTATACTATATTTCATCATGACTGTCGCTATCAATGATTTTGTAATGATACACTTCAATGTTCGGGTTGGCAAGAACTCTGCTACAGATATTCTCCAGATCTTGTTCGAATTCCGACCTGTTGTTACCTGTGTAAGTTATCTCGATGAACTTACTCACTCTGACCTCAGATATTTTTTCGTATCCGAGAGAGTGGAGAGAATGCATGACAGTCTTTCCCTGAGGGTCGAGAACACTCGGTTTCAAGGTTACGTAAACATGTGCTTTCATATTTGGTTGTCCTGTATTTTTTTTTTGTCGTTCTTCGAATTCAGGTTTATCTCTATGTTTCTATTCCGAATAATCAGTGTTATGTGCCTGATAAGGCAGAAGAGGATATAGGCTGTAATCCAGAAGAGAATAACAATATATGAGTGTTTTAGTGTCAGGATAAGTGAGGCAAGAAAGATCAGGATTAGAAGTTTGATATCAGTCCTCTGCAGACTATCTGGTTCGAAGGCGAGATACTCTATCTTGCTGGACATCAGGACTCCAAGTGCAAAAACAATGATCAGAAAAACATTATGATCGGGAATCTGGTTCCATGTATTCAGGCTGACCAATGCAGAAGCTGCTATAAAGCCTGCCGCAATTGGTATCGGTAAACCGATGAACGAGGACTTGTTGTTATTGTCTTTCTTCCGCAGAGTAAATCTAATCAGTCTGTAACATCCGGAAAAAACGAAGAAAACAGCAACGATAACACCAATATAAGGTATTCTGTTTAAGGAGATCTGATAGACTAAAAAAGCCGGGACTATTCCGAAAGCGACAAAATCGGAGAGAGTATCAAACATTGTGCCATATGGTGTTACTGAATTTAGTATGCGGGCAAGCTTACCATCGAGAAAATCACAGAGCATTGAGAACATTATTAACCAGGGGGTGAGTATAAATTCACTATTAGCTATATAATATATTGCTGCAAGAGCTGACAGCAAGCTCAATCCTGTAAAGAGATTCGGGACAAGATATTTTAACTGTTTCATTCTCTGCTTCCAATAATGCTGGTTCCAGCCTCCAGTTTATCTCCTGTATTGATATTCAACCGGTATTGATCTGAGAGCCGGTATGTACAGATCCCGCTTCCAGGCAATATTGCAGTCAATCCACCCTTTATCCTTCTGGCTTCAGGGAAAAAATAAATACTGCTACCCCTGATGCTCCAGCTTACTTTCTCTTCTCCATTTGTGAAAGTTAATTTACTCTTCTTGAGCCATTGGGAGGCATTATTACCTGTATCGATCTCTGATGAGACATCAGCAAGAGCCGATAGGCGAATGTCGGCAGGATGGTAGAAATTTTTTTTTATAATAATAACCTGCTCATAATCATCATTCCTGATCTCCTTTACTTTACCGTTTATTGGTGATATTAAAGTACCTCTTTCCGGCCGGGAGGTTGTCCTGTTTATTCGGAAGATAAGAAGCAGTAGGAGGTAATAAATCAGAGCAATAATAGAGAGATAACGGGCAGAGGCGAGGTGATAACCCTGTTGCAGGATCAGTCCAATGATCACAATACCAATCGGCACCATTGTTCTCTTAAATTTGATTTTTGCTATGTTGGTGAGAATCTCAGGGGGTGTATATTCTGTCATTAGTTTATTCCCAGTTTTCGGTATATATAGTCAATGTGTCTGGTATAACGGTTGTGGGAGAATACATCCTCTATCTCTTCCTGAGAGAGAATATCTTTCAAATAGTCTTCCGAAGTAACGGTTTCCTGGAAAGATCTGTGGGATTTATTACTCTGGAAGGCAATTTCCTGTATCATTCGATAAGCTTCTTCTCTGCTCTTACCCTTTTCTATCAATTTCAGGAGAACGGCCTGGGAGAAGAATTGACCTCCCGTTATTTCCAGATTCTCTTTCATTCTGTCTGGAAAGACCCCAAGATTCTCTATCAGGTTAGCTACTTTGTGCAGCATATAGTCGGTCAGTATGGTAGAATCCGGGAATATAATCCGCTCTACAGATGAGTGGCTGATATCACGTTCATGCCAGAGGGCATTATTCTCCAGCGCAGCCATAAGGTTACTGCGCAAAATTCTGGCCAACCCGCACATCTGTTCGCTAACTATCGGATTTTTCTTATGAGGCATTGCTGATGAACCCTGTTGTCCTTTACTGAAATTCTCCTGAGCTTCTGCAACCTCTGTTCGTTGTAAATGCCTGATTTCCAGGGCAATCTTCTCAATGGTAGTTCCAATAATAGCCAGAGTAGAAATATATTCCGCATGTGAGTCTCTGGAAATCACCTGAGTGGTTACTCTTGCTGGTTTCAGTTCGAGATAGGCACAGGCTTCTCGCTCTACTTCCGGAGAGAGGTGGGCATAGTTACCAACAGCTCCGGAAATCTTTCCGACAGAGATGCCTTCAATAGCTTTCTCCATTCTCAGTAGATTACGTTGCACTTCATCATACCAGAGCGCAAATTTAAGGCCAAATGATGTCGGCTCAGCATGGATTCCATGTGACCTGCCAATACAGAGAGTATATTTATACTCTCTGGCTTTTATTTTCAGAATCTCCATCAAATTGATCAGATCTTTGAGAATGATCTCACCTGCCTGCTTTAACTGTAGTGCAGTTGCAGTATCAAGAACATCCGATGAGGTCAGGCCGAAGTGTATCCAGCGTGATGATGGTCCGATATTTTCCTGGAGATTATTAAGAAATGCTATGATATCGTGTCTGGTGACACTTTCGATCTCGGCAATTCTCTCGACATCGAAATCAGCTTTTGCCTCGATCTGCCTGTAATCATCTTCTGGGATTACATCCAGCTCATACAATGCCTTACAGACTGCCAGTTCAACATCCAGCCAGCATTGATATCTGTTTGTCAGTTCCCAGATCTTGCTCATTTCAGGTAAACTATACCGTTCAATCATAGATTAACCACCTTTTCAGTCACTAGTAAAAGTAATCGTATCAACAGAAACCTCGAGTAATCTGTTATTATTGAGGAAGAATTCAATTCCACTCAAGTCAGCACTCCGATAGTCAAACTGTAACAGTATTTCATCCTCATTGTTATTAAACTCTATACTATCTATCATCATTTCCCTATTAAATGCTATTATACTATCTTTGATCATCAGTTTCCCGTTTTTGACAATCTCCCTTCTGTTATCTTCCAACTCATCGATCAGGCTGTTAATCATCGCTATGTTGAGATCATTTTCGTCTGGAAGTCCTCCGATCGAGTTCTTGAAGTTATCGGGAAGAGAAATTGATAGTCCGGAGTCGATATCGATAGTCATAAATGGAGTAGGACGTAAACCGAATATTCCACTATCAAAGAGTGAGATATTGAGAGAATCTTCTGTTCTGTTGATATGGACGTTCTTTCTCAAGCGAAACTGGTTAAATGAGACTTCCGCAATTCCTTTCAGACGAAAGCTTCGCCATCTCTGCAAATGCTGGAGTAAGAGTTCTTCTTTAGCAACATCGGTTTTAACAAAGAGCGAGCAAGCGGATAATAGGATTAATAGCAGTATAAATACTAGTGAATATTTTAACATTTTATGCGTTCGTTTTCTCCTGCCGTATTTTCTGGCTTTGCCGTAGCAGGCAATAAAAGCCGATAATAGCGGTTATGATCATGATTAAGCAGAGGATCTGTCCCATTGTCAGATTGAACATCAAAAATCCGATTTGAGGGTCAGGCTCTCTAAAGAATTCTATAAAGAAACGAAAGATACCGTAAAGTCCGATAAATGACCAGAAGACTATCCCTTCCTTCAGTCTTCTATGGTAGAGTATCTGGAGTATGATAAAAAGGAGAAATCCTTCCAGCAATGCCTGATAGAGTTGAGAGGGGTGTCGTGGTTGCCCGTCAGTACCTGGAAAGATCATAGCCCAAGGAACATCTGTTACTCGTCCATAAAGTTCACCGTTGATAAAATTCCCGATACGACCTAACCCCAATCCAAGTGCAGCATAAGGAACCACCGCATCGGCCAGAGGATAGAATCTTAGCCTGTTTTTCTTTACGAAGAGGTAGCCCAGAAGAAGAACAGCGATAGCACCACCATGGAAAGACATTCCACCTTCCCAGACGGCTAACATCTTTAAAGGATTACTCAGATAATGGTCCAGGTTATAGAATAGAATGTATCCCAATCTGCCACCGACAATGACACCCAATAAGGTAAGGAATAACATCGTATCATACTGTTCAGTAGTGATTTCTCTATCTTTTGTTTTCAGGTTACGCTTGATGAAGATATAACCGATAACGAAAGCAACTATGTAAAAAAGTCCGTACCAGTGGATATGGAAATTGCCTATGGAAAAGATTACCGGATCTATATTATGATACGCAAACATAATTCTGGTCACTATAACCGGTTTATTGATTCTTAAGTTTCATTATTTTCTTATAGAGGATCTCGACAGCTTCTTCTGCCGGTAATTCGTGTATCTCACCCTCTTTCTCCAGGTCGGGAGAGAAAATTTTCACAACCTGAGTAGGTGAACCGTTAAGTCCAATTTCCTCTGCCGGAAGTTCCAGGTCGTCAGCGTTCCATACGGTTAATTGTGTTGATTTAGCAACTCTTTTGCCACGCAGGGAGGGGAGGCGTGGCACATTGATCTCCTTGACTACAGTAATTACAGAAGGAAGCTTCATTTCCACAGTGTCGTATCCATCTTCCATAAGTCTTTCTACAGTAATCGATTTCTCCTGGACCTTTTCGATCTTCCTAACGAAGCAAGTCTGCGGTAGCACCAGATGTGTTGCCACACCGGGGCCTACCTGTGCAGTATCGCCATCGATAGCTTGCTGGCCGAAGAGGATCAGGTCATAATCACCGAGCTTCTTGATAGCGGTAGCCAGTGTTAGGCTGGTAGCCCAGGTATCGGCACCGGCAAAACGTTTATCTGAGAGGAGGATTATATCGTCAACCCCCATAGAAACGGCTTCTCTCAGTGCGCTTTCAACCTGTGAAGGGCCCATACTGATAGCAGTTACCTTACCGCCATATTTCTCTTTTAAACGGATAGCTTCTTCTATCGCATAGAGGTCGAATGGATTAATGATGCTCTCCACACCTTCTCTGACCAGAGTGTTTGTCTGAGGATCGATTTTTATCTCGGTAGTGTTTGGCACCTGTTTTATACATACTACTAAGTGCATATCATACTCCTTATCTGTACACATTAGTTACGGTAAAATTCTTTGATATTTTCGATCACGTAATCCAGCTGAGCAGGTTTTAACTCGGGATAAATCGGCAGAGAGATCACTTTCTCTGCTAACATCTCTGCATTGGGGCAATCCCCCTCATTTCCTTCCAGATAGGCAAAACATTCCTGAAGGTGTAGCGGAAGGGGATAGTATATTGCGTATCCGATACCTGCATTACTCAAATGGTCTTTCAGTTCGTCTCGCTTTTCAGCTATGATAGTAAACTGGTTGTAGATCGTTTGAGCTTCAGGGACGATATAGGGAAGCTTGATTTCTTCAACATTCTGCATATTTGCATAGTAGTACTTTGCATTCTCCCGTCTCTTTTCCGACCACCCTTCCAGGTATGGTAGCTTAACAGCCAGAACTGCAGCCTGAATTGAATCTAATCTGCTGTTTAATCCTATCCATTTATGGTAATATTTCGGATTCTCTCCGTGAACTCTCAACTGTTTCAGTTTATTGGCCAGATCTTCGTTATTCGTTAGACACATCCCTCCATCACCCATACAGCCAAGGTTTTTGCTGGGGAAGAAAGATAGTGTACCGATATCACCAATAGTGCCAGCCTTCTTTCCCTCATAGAGAGAGCCTATTCCCTGGGCATTATCTTCTATAACGGCAAGGTTATGCCTGCGAGCAATATCCATTATCAAATCCATTTCTGCCGGTTGTCCAAAGAGATGGACTGGCATAACAGCCCTGGTTTTAGGGGTTATCGCCTCTTCAATCTTCTGGGGGTCAATGTTAAAAGTATCAGCCTTGATATCGACAAAAACAGGTTTAGCACCTGCTCTGACTATAGAACTGGCTGTAGCAAAAAAGGTAAAGGGGGTAGTTATGACTTCATCACCTCTGCCAATATCCAATGCTTTCAGGGCAAGGACCAGAGCATCGGTTCCCGAGGCACAACCAACAGAATGGTTGACATCAAGATAGTCCTGAATCATCAATTCGAAGGCCCTGACATGTGGCCCCAATATGTACTGGTGTGTTAAAAAGACCTCATTCAATTTGAGTTTGATCTGTTCCATCAATGGAGCATAGTGTGCATTGAGATCCAGTAGTGGTACCTGCATATGTTATCTCTCCTGAAATTATTATTATAGTCTCTATATGTTAATCTGCTAATTATATCTCTTACTAAAGCCGCTCTTTGACAGTAAGGCAACCTGATTTACTGTGTCAATACAATGATTGTAGCTACAACCGACACTATCGCACTTATGGGCGTAAGATAATCGGTTATGATTGTCCGGGTCGAGAGTGGGACTATGATCGAGTCACCCTCACGTAATTCCTGCCCTCTGAAACGGATTCGATCACCTTCATCTGATACTACAAAAACCCTTTTACTGGAGCCGTATCTATCTATTCCTCCTGCCAGGGCGATGTAGTATTGAGGTGATTTATGAGCCAGATAGTTAAACCTGCCGGGCGAATTGACACTTCCGCCCACATAGATGAAACTCTCTTCTGGGTGGAGGTAAACATTATCTCCAGCACGAAGCAGATGGCTCTGTGCGATTTTTTCGGTCTTACCCTCTCTTCTTAAAAATATGTTACGATAATCAGTGTAGGGGTATTTTTGTCTCAATAGCGGTATTATCTCGTCAACTCGTTTCTCTCTTTCCATCTCGAAATATTCGACATAGTTAAGGGTATCGGTGACAACATAGATCTTGGCAAAATCATCAGCAAATACAGCCCGGACAAAATCATCACCAAAGAGGATCGGATTCTGAGAGAGGTCCCCCTCCACCAGATAGGTGTTAAGATCGAAAACACGCGTCTTTCCCTGCCGTGTAACGCTGATCTTTTTACTTGCAGCGGGGCTGAGGCCACTCGCCATATGAAGAGATTGATAAAGAGTAACAAGCGAATCGACGACATACTCACCCGGTTGTTCCACTGCACCGGTAATGTGAACAGTATAGGGTTGAATATCATATAGATCAACAAAAATTTCTGCTTCGGGAATATGACGACTGATCTCTGATTTTATCAGTTCGCTCGCAGCCGTAAGAGAGAGTCCGGCAACCTTTATCGGAGCGGTCAGGGGATAGATAATCAAATGACCTGTTATGGTGACCGGGACGATAGGTTCCAGGTCCTGTTCCCGATCGGTTGTAATGATCGGTGAATAGATCCTGATGAAAAAGATGTCCCCTGGTCGGACTGTATATTCCTCAGCAATATCAGAGCGTAATCCTGAAAGAGCTCTACTCTCTCTAAGGTGGTCTTCTCTCTGTTCCGCTACCCGGGATAACTCCTGTGCTGATAAAAGAGAGAAGGTAGATAAGACTAAAGTTGTTATCAGTAACAGTTGAAAGTACTTATTCTTCATAATACTTGATGACCCTTTCCAATATATCTTTTAGCTTGTATTTCGGTTTATAGCCAATAGCCTGGCCGATCTTACCCAGATCTGGCATACGTCTTCTCATATCCTCGAAACCCTCTTCATACGCATCATCGTATTTGATATACTCTATCTTCGATTTGCTGCCAGTCATCTTCTTGACCGTCTGGGCCAGTTCTTCGATGGTTATCTCTTCTGTACTACCAATGTTGAAAATATCTCCCTCTGCCTTTTTGGTATTCATAAGCTTGATCATACCATCAGAAACGTCATCTACGTCAGCAAAGCAGCGAGATTGTTTACCATCACCGTAAATCGTTAAGGGGTGATTCAGGAGTGCCTCTTTAACGAATTTTGGGATCACCATACCGTATTGACCTGACTGTCTTGGCCCTACAGTATTAAAACACCTGACTATTACAACCGGTAGCTTTTTCTCTCTGTAATAAGCAAGAGCCAGAAACTCGTCAATTGCCTTAGCACAACTGTAGCTCCAGCGAGAGATGTGGGTAGAGCCCAGAAGCCTGTCATCCTCTTCTTTAAACGGAATGTTTTCACTTTTACCGTATATCTCAGAGGTCGAGGTTATAAGTACCTTAACCTTGTACTTATTAGCTGATTCAAGTATATTCTCCGTTCCCGTTATGTTCGTCTGAAGCGATAAGAGCGGATTATCGATTATATACTTAACCCCGACAGCCGCTGCCAGATGGTAAACCTGGTCACTTTTCCTGATATGTTCTTCCACTATCTTTCTGTTAAGCACCGAATCTATGGTATAAGAAAAATTCGGATTATCGTTGAGATGGCTTATGTTCGATAACTTACCGGTAGAGAGATTATCTAAAACCGAGACAGTATGACCTGCTTTCAGTAATTTCTCTGCCAGATGTGAGCCGATAAAGCCTGCTCCTCCGGTGATAAATATATTCATTTTCTCTCCATTACGCAGGTAGCAAAGCAAAGTTTTGCCACTACTTAATTTTCTTATGGAACAGTCTCAGGTATATCTTGTTAGAGACCTCATGACTTGTAATTCTGCTGTTGTCTAATTTTCATACCAAAGGTCTCAGGATTCTTTCTGTTTACTGCTCACTCTATTATTAGACATTAAGTTATGAATTATTACCAGCTAATTTTGTCAATGATTTTGACTAACTGCTTTTCTTACGGGAATTTATCGATTCCCTCTTCTTTCCCGACTGAAGCAGAGTTAATCGGGAAGGTAGTCTTACTGTTGCTCATCCTCGTTATCCAGGGAAGATATTTCCGTGAGCAGGTTCTTTAATTCTGAAAGGGTAGAGATTATCTCCTCTTTTAACTCCTCATTTATTGCCTTAACCTTGACTGGCCCCCTGTATTTCTCATTATACTTGATCTGAGACAACCGGTTCTTAACACCCTTGATAGTGAATTTCTGGATATAGAGAAGGTCCTTGATTACTCGTAGAATCTCTATCTGTTCGGCAGTATAGCGGCGGCTTCTCCCTTTGGTTCTGGAGGGGTTCAACTGTCGGAACTCGGTCTCCCAGTAACGTATGACATGAGGTTTCAGGTCCAGGAGATTACAGACTTCACCGATTGTATAATAGTACTTCTTCATAACTGCCGGATTCCGGGATTTTTTTTCAACTTGTTCTCACTCACTAAATTCCTGTCATCTTTCTTATTGCCAAATTCATAAGAAGTATAAGGATCATAAACAGACACAATATCAGGAAAATAAGAGGGAAATTTGTCAAGTAACGAACAAAGATGGTTTTCCCAGGATACTTGTAAAGCTTATCGTCAATGATGGTTTTATCAAAAAGTTGAGTATCTTTCAGGATAACCCCTTTCGGATCGACTATAAGTGATATACCGGTATTTGCTGCTCGATAGATCTGTGTTCTGGTCTCTACAGCCCGGATAACAGTCATCATCCCGTGTTGATAGGGTCCGATAGTCCTCTCGAACCAGGCATCGTTTGTAACGTTAATAAAAAAGTCTGACTCTGCATCAGCCATTCTACTCGTTAAACCGGGAAAGGCAATTTCGAAGCAGATCAGGGAGGAGAAGATATACTCTCGATCATCCTTATGTACTGAAAACAGTACGATATCCTTTCCATACTCCCAGTTGGCCTGTCCGAAATCGAGATTTTTGAGAAAGGGGAGATGATTCATCAAAGGTATTCTCTCGCCAAACGGTACGAGATAGATTTTGTAATATGGTTGTTGAATAGTGCCATCGGCATTGATCAGAGTGGTAGCATTGTAGAAGAGAAATTCCTGCTGTTCGTTATCGTAGCTGATCTCATAATGAGGGAGGCCTAAGAAGAGGTCTATCCCTGTCTCTTCAACCACTTCGAGGATAAAACGACGAGGTTTGTTTATCTTGAGGACATAATCAGGAATAGCTGATTCAGGCCATATGATAAGATCAGGTTCTTTCTGGGCAGCTTGCATTGTATAGTCCCGATAAAGGGCGAGGGTCGAGTCGTAGAAAGCACTATCCCATTTAATATACTGGGGGATGCTAACCTGCACGATCGCTCCCCGGAAGTCCTCTTCTTCAAGGTGAATATTATGCAGGCGATAGTTACCCCAACCTATCCAACCGGCAAATACAAAGATCGTGATGATAAAAGCAATAAGTGAACGTTTTGCCGGGAAATTATTCAGAAAGCTGAAGAGAAGGATATTGACGAGGAGTATCATCAGGGAGAGCAGGTAAATACCCCCGATTTCAGCAAGTTGTATCAGGGAAGTATATTCGGCCAGAGAATAACCAATGTTAAACCAGGGGAAGCGGAATTCGCTGAAATTCTGTAACCATTCGAAAGAAAGCCAGAGAGATATGAAGCCGAGATACCGGAAAAAGGGGAGGTATCTGAATATCTTCTCTATCAAGTAGAAGAGGATGATAAAATAGAGACCAATAATGATAAACATCCCCAAATAACCAGGCAGAGTTACTATGCTGACCCAGTGGAGGGTAACGAGTGTATAGATGGTACTGAAAGTGAGTGCTGTTTTGACCAGTTGTTTCAGTTTGAAGGGTCTGGGTGGGGATAAAAGGGAGAAAAGAGGTATAAAGGCAACAAAGACCAGGAAATTCAGCCTGGCGGGATACCGGCTTATACCGAGCAGGAGAGCCGATAAAGCCGGAAGCAGGAAGAAACGGTCCTGAATAAAGACGAGTAACTTAGATTTTCTATCAGTATCTCTCATAGATTAGCTCAGAGACTTGTATGCCGTTGTGAGTGATCAGAGACATTATTCCTCTTTTGACAGTAAATGATCGCCAGGGAGTTGCAGAACTGTGAAATTCCCGTTCAACGGTCACCCCTTCCCTGATTTTTGTCTCTCCCCTGATCTGGACAAATGCTGAAGGGGGATAGAAAGAAACCCTGTTCAAATTGAGCAGGTATCTGTTGTTATAGCGGTCTATCTGCCAGAATCCTGCCAGAGTCTCTGTCAGTCTGCCATAGGTATCGAATACAAAGCTCTTGTCTGATCCACGATCGTAAACAGTAACATGACTGAAGGTGCTGTTGAGTTGAGCGGGGTTATCGAGCAGGAATTTACCGAATCGATAAACTATCTCCTCGATTCTTTCGTCATAAATAACTATCTCATTGATGGTGCGGTCATAGATAAATACTGTCCCATCGTGCGCAACATCAAATAAGAGTGGTTCAGTCAACTGTTCCAGAGGGTAATTCTCAAGCCACATGCCGTTACTGTCGAATTTTTTGATTACCTTCTGAAAACTATCGAGAGCGAGTAATCTTCCGTGTGGTGAGACGGTAATGTCACTGAGTCGGGTAAAATTACTTTCACCGAAACCGAGCCCACCTATTGTATTGAACCTGACACCATTTTTGAAGATATGAATAAGGTTACTCTCCGGTTCCATGATAAAGAGAGTGTTATCAAGGCTGGAATATGCTGTTCTTACCGGAGTATAGTGTAGCTTAAGAGAGAGGATATCTCTTGACCCGATTGCGGATCTTCTTAAAGATTGATCACTGCTGTAGCTACAACCAACAAGGATGAGGATCAGAGTGATAAAACAGATCGAATAAGAGAGACTCTTGTTCATCTTAACCTCCATCTTGCCCAGTTAGACAGTTACGGCTTACATTCTATGTATCAGAATAACCGCTTATCTCTTGATCTGGATATCTTTCAATCTACCCTGGATGCTTCTCTTGTTCTGCCACATTACCTGTTCGAAAGAGTAAGCTATATCGATTATGGTATTCTTGCGTAGCAGCGGAAGGTAATCACCGAGATTAAAACCTATCATATCGAGAGTACAGCCATCCTTTTTAACCTTCAGTTTCAAATGGTTCTTTCCGACATTGTAGGGGAATCCATCAATGATCACATCCTCGGTTCGCCAGGTAGGTCTGATATTAGCGGTTCCAAAGGGGGCAAATTTGTTCAGCCAAGAAACCAGATTATCATTGATCTCGTAAAGCTCTATATCCCGGTCGATCTTCAAAGGGGGGATGAGAAGATCTTTGGTCAAATTAACCCTGGTGTATTCATTTAGTTTTTCTTCGAATTGTTCCAGATACTCTGTCAGGATTGTAAAGCCGGCAGCATATCTATGCCCTCCGAAACTCTCAAGCAGGTATTCAACACTACTCAGAGCCTCAAAGAGATCAAAATCGGTTATACTTCGTCCGGAACCGCTACCGATCCCCTCTTTCAGGGAGATCATCAGGGTGGGCCGATAGTATTTGTCGACCAGCTTTGAGGCTACAATGCCAATAACTCCGGGGTGCCAGTTATCGGAAGCAACCACCAGACAGGTGGCTTCTTCGAGATTCTTGTACTTGTTCTCGATGATTTCGCACGCCTCCTGAAAAGTCTTCTGGTCTTCGTTCTGACGGAGTGAATTCTCCCGCTCTATTATCTGGGCATAGCCGTAACAGTTCTTTGGTTCGGTACAGACCATCAGCTCTACTGCTCGCATTGCACTCCCCATTCGACCTGCAGCATTGATACGGGGAGCTATACCAAAAATGATATCCGAAGTGGTAAGCTCCTTCTGAGAGAGTCCGGCTATACTGGTCAGAGCATTTATCCCGAGGTTCTGCTTCTGGACAAGACGTTGTAACCCTAATGAGGCAAAGATACGGTTCTCATCAATCAGCGGAACGATGTCGGCAACAGTGCCCAGGGCAACCAGTTCCAGATGGCGATGAATGTTCTCTGCAGTGGCCACACCTAGCTCATCATAAATACCTGTCAGAAGCTTATATGCCACACCTACTCCGGCAAGATCCTTAAATGGATAGGGGCAATCGGAACGCTTGGGATTGATTATTGCCACTGCATCGGGGAGAATATCCTTGGGATTATGATGGTCGGTAATTACAATTTCCATTCCAGACTGATTAATCTGTTTCACCTCTTCGATCGCATTGATACCACAATCGACACTGATGATAAGTTTTGTTCCCTCTTCGGCTAACTGTTCGATACCTGATATAGAAAGTCCATAACCCTCGATCATGCGGTTTGGAATATAGAAATCTACATCCCCGCCCAATTGACGTAATCCAAGATAGAGCAAAGCGGTAGCAGTGGTTCCGTCTACATCATAGTCGCCGTAAATAGTAATCTTCTCTTTATCCCGTATAGCCTCGATGACACGAGCAATAGCCTTGTCCATATCTTTGAGCAGTAGAGGATCATAAGTCTCTTTCAGCGAAGGGTCGAAAAAACTGTTTATTCTCTCAATATCTGTTAGACCGCGTTGAACGAGTAAATCGGCAATTACGGACGGGCACTTGAAATGCTCGAGGATTACATGCTGTAATTCCCTGTCTTTATCAGTTAAGGGTTCGGTTATTGTCCATCTTTTTCCCATCTTATTCCTATCTATTTTTTTTATTTATTTCTCAAATAATTAACGCTCTATCGAGCATTATGTTAGTGGTAGAATGAGCACATCAGCATAAATAGCTGACGATAATCACCACAACAAGTTATGTTTTTCATCGTATGGTAGTTGTAAAGAATTTAATTCCTTTTTGCTCAGCTACTTTTACAAGAGACTCTGTTGTCTGATGTCTGTCAACCTAATTATTCCCCTGCCTGGTTCGGTCGTTCTTTTTCCTTTTTGCGGGAATCAGCGTTGCTGTTTAATATCTCCCTGCTTCTGGAAGACTGATAATTATCAGGCTTCAGCAAACAGCAATCTCAGGGCAACCCTATAGTCGGTAACCTGCCGACTGCAGGATTCCCGTGAGGTAAAAATCTGTTATTCAAATTGACCGAGAATAAGAAATGGCAGACATTATTTCCGGTAGATTTACTTGACACATTATCACTGTACCGGGTAAAAGATCAAGAAGATGATGAGGGTTGGATAATCTTAAAGGATCAGAGATAAAGAAAGAGTAAATATGGATAAGCTGTCTTTTTACATGAAGTATGGCAGAGTGGTGATATTAGTCATACTCTGTTTTCTGCTCTGGCTGGTATTGAGCAGGGAGTTCAATATCCTGTCGCTTTCGGCCGGTTTTATCTTCTCTTTTCTGGCAGCCTTGTATTCATACTCGGTTTTTTTTGAAAAGGAACATTTCTATCGTAGTGACCTCTTGATACGAGTGGAGTTCTTTATTCTCTACGGAATATTGTTGATAATTCAGAGTTATCTGGCCAGTTTTGAGTTAATTTACCGGATTTTATCAGGTAGATACAAGCCGGGGGTTGTTCGTATCAGAATCAGGCTCAGATCGAGTATCGGTAAGGCCTTTATGGCCAATACGATATCGATGATTCCCGGTACCCTTTCGATCTGGTTAGAGAGTAGCCACATCTACGTTCACTGGTTCGATAAGAAGACGGATCATAGCTTGAGAGCAGGATATATTATTAAACAGAATTTCGAGCGGATCTTACAGAGGATTTTCGGATGATCTGGCTGATTTCGATCCTGGTTATTATGCTGGTTGCTGTTCTTTACAGGTTGATCAGAGGGCCGATGATTGAGGACCGTTTGCTCGCTCTGAATGTTATAGCAGTCTTAATTATACTGATCATGAGTTGTTATTCACTGGAATACGGGCAGAGTTTTTATCTCGATATAGCCCTGATCTATGCTCTTCTCTCTTTTGCCGAGATACTCGCCTTTGTTAAGGTTACCTACATTTCCTCTACCGCATATAAGAGGGAATTATCCGAGCAGGAGAATAAAGATGAGCATATCACGGAAAGCTAAGGCCGTCTTGATATGATAGCATATTTTTTCATTGTTATCGGCTTGATTATAATGCTCTTCGGGATAGTTGGTATGATAATACTTCCCGGATTTCTTCTCCGTATCCATTCCTCGACGAAGTGTGGTGTTACCGGAGCAGCTAATATAATTATCGGCTTGATGATCCATTCCGGTGATATCGATTACATCTTACGTTTTTCTCTGATCATAATATTTCTCTTCTTTACCGCTCCGGTTATTGCGCATACTCTGGCAGTTTTTCACCTGCAGGAGAGAAACATCGAGACAGAGCGTGACCCTGAAGAGATTGAAGATGAGAAGGGAAATTAGCTCATAACTGGAGGTGAGAATGACTGTAATTATCGAAATTCTTTCTGAAGAAGCTCTTTTGCTGCAGCAGAAATGTAGGGACAGAGGGAAGTTCTATACAGATTGGCAATATGCCTGGACACAGGTGTTTACTGATTAACAGGTGATAGTGTGATGGATTTTGTCTACGTTCTGATGTTGTTAGCGACTATCTTTGTTGTTTTTATGAAGAAACTACTCCATTCCCTGGTCTTTTTATCACTCTTCAGTATGTTGCTGTCTCTGAAATATTTGACCTTGAGAGCCCCCGATGTTGCAATCACAGAGGCTGCTCTCGGGACCGGACTGGCTACAGTAGTTTATCTGGTTGCAATAAGAAAAACAAGGAGAAAGTAGATGGTTAAGCTGTTATCGTATCTGAGCGAAGACGATATACTGGAGTTTCCGCACTTCAATGAGAAGAAGGTTAACAAAGCGTTGATAGAGCATTGTTTAAAGGGTTTTGATAAAGAATTCCATAAGAAAGCGTTCGGTATGCTCAAGTTGAAAAAGAATGGTAAAAATCTCAATCTTACCCGAGGATTTGCCCTCACACATATCAGACTGGATGCAGTAGATGACATAAAGATTGCTATAGGTATCATTGACGAACGAGAAAAAAAACTCAGGATCAATCCCATTAAAGCCCTGTTCTGTGTTGTTATCCCCGAGGATAAGTGCCAGGCTTATCTCAGCCTGATGGCCCATATCTCGAGACTTCTGAGCGAAAAGGAGGCTGGAGAGGTCTTCAGGCCAGGGAATAAGAAGGGTATAATCGAGTTCATCAGGCAATTCGAAGAGAATTAGGGAGAAAAAATGTATATAATGATAATCATCTTGAAAGATGAGTCGCTGGTGAAAAAGATTTTCTCCCTGCTGATCGAATTCGAACTCTTTCAATCCACTGTCCTCGATGGGGAGTCTATCGAAACCATAGCGGCCAGGAAAATTCCGCTCTTTTCCGATTTCAACCTGCTCTTTGGCAGAGAGTCGGTATACAATCGAACGATCATATGTTATGTCCCGGACGGCTCTACAGTCGATGATTTTGTTAGGGTCTGCCGTAAAGAGGGAATAGACTTTCAAAAACAGGATATCGGCTGTCTAATGACATTTCCCTGCAGCCTTTTTCTGGGTGTTAATCCACTTTAGCTATAACGGAGTTTATTCTGAAAAGGGAGAATGATAGGGAAGTCGGGTAACCGGCAACCTGAATGGAGAGAGGAAAATATGTTAGATATACGAGATTCAATGATCCTGCAGACTACGATCAGTAAACTATTCCCCTTTATCATAGTCTTCAGCTTCTTTCTCTTTTCATACGGGCCGATCAGCCCGGGGGGTGGTTTTCAGGCCGGTGTGATATTCGGAGCACTGGTAATCATTTTCGAACTCTGCTATGAACAGAAAATTATGAGTGATTTTTTCTACAGCACGATCGAATATAGCGGGGTACTGGTCATCCTAGTCGCCATGCTGCTGGGATTGAAAATCAGCGGCTACCTTGCCGGAGGGCTCTACAATATCCATACTAACTCTCTAATCTTCGCCAATTTCTTTCTCTGGCTGCTCAATTTTGCTATCTTCATCGAAGTTGCCAGCTCTATCATACTCATCTTTCGGAACTTCATTGAATGGAGAGAGGATGAATAAGAGGACAAGGCTGCTGGTCGGGATCTTTCTCGGGGTTATTTTGGTCTATTTCACTCTTTATCTACAGAGAGTAGAGATGGTATTTCATACGGAAGTAATAGATTTCGCTGCTATGACAGAAGTTATGAATATACGAAATATTGTGACAGCAATATATCTTGGGCCGCGGCTCTTCGATACTTTTCTCGAAGTGATCGTCGTGGTCCTAACCGTTTTCGGGATCAGATTCATCAGGGATAAGATATGATTCTGCTGATAATGAGTGTTGCTATCTACGGATTGATTGTCTCAGACAATCTGATCAAGAAGATTATGTGTCTAAATATCATCGAAAGCCTGGTGATACTGACTTTTCTGACAACCGGTTATCAGGAGCGGGCGGTAGCTCCAATCATTACAGATATCGTTACAAACTATGTTGATCCCATACCACAGGCGCTGATGCTGACAGCTATTGTGATAGGGGTCTGTTTCAATTCTCTGGCGATAGCTATTACGGTGAAGGTTTATTACAAATACCATACTATCAAGGTCTCAGAGCTACATGAACGTTAGATATCTGATTATTCTCTTCCCCCTCCTGCCATTGATCGGGATTTCTCTGTCTCTGCTGGTTAAGTATCTGACCAGAAAGGATATCTCCACTCTGATGATAATCTCCAATGCAGTTCTTCAGCTACTTACAGGAGCTTATTTATTTCTCTATTTCCGAAATTATGAAGGGCTTTATGTAGTTGTATTGAGTGAATGGAAACATGCGATAGAATTCTCCTTCGATCAATACCGGATTTTCTTTCTCCTTGCCTTTCTTATCCCTTCCTTTTTCACCCTCTTCCACTATCGGAAGCTGACAGATTTCAATATCAGAACGCTCTTTCTCTTTTATATGGCCGGTTGTAGTGGATTAATCGTAACTGGTGATATCTTCAATTTCTATATTTTCTATGAAGTAATGATTATGGCAGCCTATGTGCTGATCTCTGTTAATCGGCAATATTATGCTTCGATTAAATATATGATCTTTGGTGCGGCCAGCTCGGCTATCTTCCTGGCAGGGATAATTCTACTCTACGCTTCAGGAAGTTATTTCAGTTATTCTTTTCTAATGAACCTGGGTGAATACAATCCAACTAATATCCATTTCGTGTTTCTACTCTTCAGTGTTGCTTTCTTTATCAAGGCAGCATTCTTTCCCGTCTCCGGCTGGGTGGCTACCTGTCA
>Ga0334895_1000716_pt1 | contig 41288 bp, 38 predicted proteins | sample GraSluR3_MG_7_FD_207229 | JGI IMG/M metagenome (GOLD analysis project Ga0334895, IMG submission 207229) | Sludge microbial communities from methane-producing bioreactor in Wageningen University, Netherlands - Granular Sludge_31_05-R3 | ecosystem: Engineered > Bioreactor > Anaerobic >... | reverse complement strand
GTGGTAATTCACCAGAAGAAATCGCTTTAGGGATCATGGCTGAAATACAATACCTTAAAACTGGCAGACAACTGGCTCATTCAAGAGATCTTGTCTAATCCCTTAAAAAAACACCTCCTAAGTAGATTTGGTTATTTACCTTGTCTACTTAGGAGGTATCATATCATTTGATAGGATGGCTGTTTTTACTTTAAATGTACGGTCAAAAGACCGGCTGTTCGTTGGTTGTCAAAAATGTAGAATCGTTCTTCCTCTCTAAGGTTTTCTAATATGAACTCCTTTAGCACCTTCTCTTCCTGTTTTTCAATTTGAAAAGATCCTTTGAAAAATGCAAAACACTCCTCATAAGTATTGAACACTTGTGGAAATTGAAATGTTAACTCTTCATAGTCAAATACACAGCCCTCTTCTGTTAGATAATCTTGCATCTGTTGGGCATTGCTTTTAAACGCTTTTACCGGTCTGTTAAGCCTTTGTTCCAAATCTTGCCCGTTAAAATTATGGAACCTTTTTTTTGGCGCAGACATGATGAATGCTTTTTCCATCGCTAAATCAACAAATCTCATCAAGTTCTCCTTGTCTTTTAATGCACCCCCACTAAAAGAACTCAACACGTAATCATAACTTTTTTTCTTGCAAGTCCTCGCAAATTCAGGAAATGGTACAGAAAAACCTCTAATGTTCGTCATTTTTCTCTCGTGAACTTTTCTAGAGAGATTCATCAACATATTAAATGAAGCATCTAAACAATCCACAGAGGCACTTCTATTTGCCAATGGCAGAGAAAACGCTCCTGTCCCTGCTCCCAAATCCAACCATTTTTTATCGCCTAGATTGGCTGTTTGCGATAAAATAGTCTCAAGTAAAACACCAGGATAGGTTGTGCCCGGGTAGCTGAGAGCTCTTTCGTACATGTCAATTCGCTTCTGACGCCAAACATGAGCCTGTCTTCCTTTGAAATTGATTTCTTGATCCTTGAGCCATCTTTTAGCCGTCTCTTTTACTTCCACTGCATTTGTATCTGTCAAGAAGAGCACCTTTGTATCCTCTCTGGCTTTAACCCTCTCCAAAAAAGAGTCTTTCCTATTCTTCACAATTCCAATAACGGGTTTTTCGCTGTCAAGAGCTTCTAAAATACATTTCTTGAAGGTTTCAGCCTGGCGTTCCATCACTCCGATTTCATCCATGACAATCAGTTGACGTTGGTCAATGGCTTCTCGAATCACCAAAGTCCCAAATGCATCAAAGCGATCGTTGAAGACTTGTCCTTGGTAAATGTTTTCTCCGTTCTTGACGTAGGCAACCTGGGTGCTGGAGACACAATCATTCAATGACATCAAATAAACCCAATGCCCTGATACATCCTGACCTTTTCCCGTAACAAAACCACCTAAGGAAACGTCTAACTCCTCCAATATATTTCTCAATAAATAAGACTTCCCCACACCTATGTCGCCGGAAATGAATAAGTTACCCATGCCATCCCTCTTTCTGCTCAACTTCAATCTTATTTTTCATCTTGACTTTGATCATTGTCGTTTTCCTCATTTTCTTTGGAAGCCTCTTTTGATTTGCCCTTTCCCTTATCTGGATTTTCTAAAAAAGCGGTCAGTTTCTTATTGACTAAATAATGGATGGTACCAGGCTCATACTCATCTTTTTCATTTTTGCAACCTGCCGGAATACCCGTTAACACTTCTATTCCTTCATCTACTGTAGAGACCGAATATATATGGAATTTTCCTTCTTTGACAGCTGAAACGACTTCTTCATTCAACATCAAATTATTCACATTCTGGTGAGGAATTAATACTCCTTGATCTCCTGTCAATCCTTTAATTTTACATACCTTGAAATAGCCTTCTATTTTTTCATTCACACCACCGATAGGTTGGATTTGTCCTCTTTGATTGACTGAACCTGTCACCGCCAATCCTTGTTTGATGGGAACATCTGCCAAACTGGATAGAATGGCATACAATTCCGTACTGGATGCGCTATCCCCATCTATGCCTGAATATAACTGCTCGAAAACAATGCTGGCTGACAATGCTAATGGTCTCTCTTGAGCATATTTATATCCCATGTAACCGTGGATAATCATCACTCCTTTGTCATGGATCTTACCACTGGTTCTAGCTTCTCTTTCAATATTGATCAATCCTGATCTTCCGCGATAAGTGGATACCGTAATTTTCGATGGTTTCCCGAAAGCATACTCTCCTGTGCTGACGACCGCAAGTCCATTGATTTCTCCGATTTTTTCACCCGTTACGTCTAACAAATAAGTTTCATCGGCAAATAGATTCAGAATTTTTTCTTCATACATGTTATTCCGATTGATTTTTTGAGCGATAGCCTTCTCTACATGTTCTTTTCCAACCAATTCATCCTTCGATGAAGTCGCCCAAGCGTCTGCTTCATATAACACATCTACCAGCTTGTTGAATCTTGAGGTGAGTTTGTCTTTGTCGTCGGCAATTCTAGAGCTGTGCTCCACTACTTTGCATACAGCCTCTCTGTTAAAGTGCTTCAATCCCATTTGATTGCAATGAGAAGCAATGAACATGGCCATTTTCATGACATTGTCTGTGGTACGGACCATTTCCACATCAAAATCTGCTCGGAGTTTAAATAACTTGGCAAACTGCTCGTCATATGCATAAAGAACGCTATACGTATACGGATCTCCTACTAATATGACTTTCACATTCAATGGTATAGGTTCTGGTTTCATACCAGTCGTCATTGGATACCCCATGGTAGCTTGAATGGTCTCCACAGTGATTTCTTCATTTATCAAAGCTCGTATTAATCCTTTATAAGCATAAAAGTTCTCCATCAGGTCCCTTACTTGCAAAATGAGATAACCTCCATTTGCGGAATGAAGGGATCCAGCAGTGATCTTGTCAAATGAAGTCTTCAAAAAACCCATCTCATTTTCAAATTCAATATTTCCTAACAGATTCGTGAAATTAGGATTGGTCTCAAACACAACAGGTGCATGGGCTTTATCTGAGTTGTCAACGAATAAGTTGACTTGATAACGCTCAAAGAAAGCTTCATTGTTTCTGTTTTGCATGGCAAAGAATGGATTGGATTGTTTTTTGCTTTCATCATTCTTGAATAAATCCACCTTGTCAATGATGTCTTGTTTTAAAGATTCCAAATAGGCCTCTAACTTGCCATTACCAACAAACTGCGTTTTCAATCGTTCCACATGAACCTTCACAACTTTCGTGGCGTATTCCGCGTCCAATTTCTTGAGCTTTTCTCGATAATTTTCTTCCATATCTCGAATTTTTTTGAAAATGCTCAAACTTGCCAAATTCAACTCTGATGATTTTTTTTGTATGTCGCTATACCCTTCTTTTGTCATGTTTTTGAAATCTTCTTCTGTCAGAGGTTTTCCGTCTTCTTTCAAAGGCACGCTAACCAAACCTCTTTCCGTATTCGTGTACATGAAGCCAAAGGTTTTGGCTAGTGCGTTCAATTCTCCCAACAACTCTTCTGAGATTTCGTTCAATTGTTTGTACAGCATGGTTTTCGCCCGTTCATACTCTTGTGAAATAAACACATTTTCAATTTCTTTCTTGATCTGAACAATGGCGTTCTCTAAAGCTTTTTTGAACCGTTTTCCCTGTCCATTGGGTAGTTGAAGCGCAATAGGATGATCCGGACGTTTAAAGTTGAAGACATATACCCAGTCTCCTGCTGATGACTTATCCTTAGCTTTTTCTCGGGTGATCAAATTGATATAAGAATTTCTTCCTGTTCCACTAATACCAGATACATAGATGTTATAACCTTTCTTATCAATATTTAGTCCAAATTCAACCGCTTCCACTGCCCTATCCTGACCAATAATTCCTTTCAATGATCCCAGCTCTGCTGTTGATTCAAATTTACTGCATTCATCGCAACATTCATTTCTAAGTACATCATATGTCAACTTTAATTTGTCCATAATACCCTCCTTCGCTAAATTGCTTATATTATACCACATTTCTTATGTCCTCAAAATCCTAATCTTTCAGTCATCCTCTTGACTTGCGAATTTTGTGAATTGATGTGGTGGTAATTATATGATAAACTGTTCACGTAATCATACTCCGATCTGAAACGCCTAAAGTTATCCATGGTTTTCAGACGATGGGTATGACTGGAAACGGTCATGCCTCCCGGTGGAAAGGAGCCTCTTAAATTCTATTCTTGCCGGGATAGGGTTTTTTTATTGTCAAACCTGGAGGAATAATGATGAAACCTATATTAAAAGCACTCTTGCTTTTCAATCTGCTAATGATTCTTGTGGCTTGTCAACCACTTAACAGCGACGCGTTGCCAGACAAGAGCTTTATCCTATCCGGGGATGTGCCATACGTTAAGCAAATAAAGGCAGATGACTTCCTTGTTGTTACCGTAGAAGTAAGTGGCACAAATTATCCTGCTGTGTTAGTCTCTGATTTGTTTTTACACTATGAAATCGATCCCAATGATTTCCATCTTTTGATACAATTTGATGACCATCAAAAACGGTTATTGACAGAAAATGTAGGTCTCGCCTCTTTTTATTTATCAGAAAACGGCTGGCATCTGCATCCTGCACATAGTTTGAATCCTTCTTCTTTTCAAGTGGCTTCTGTTTATTTTATTGACCACCAGCCCGATTGGTCTGATGCCGTCCATTTCATTCTACCCGATGAAAATCGCTACGCGATGACGCCTGGCCAAATGGCTCAACTATTATCGTCCAACCCTTCTTTTGAAGAGGATCAATGGTCGCTGCCCCTTGATCATTTCAATCTATCTTCAGATGAGATTCTTGTGATGACGAAATCTGGAGGTTATTATCGAACCAAGCCCACCGGTTTTTTGCTCTTAAATGGCAATCAAATCGATTACTTTGATCCCAAAGCAAAAACAACGCATCAAAACCTTGCGGGTATCCTTTTCGATCCACCAGACAAAAGCATTATGGCAGTCTACCATCAATCCATCTCCAAACTATCCCAAGGTGAAAAAGTGATGGTCTTATTTGTTGATGGGTTTTGTTATGACCAGTATCATCATGCAAGTCAAAAGGGTTTGATTCCTTATCTTTCATCACTAGACCCTCCTCAGAAAGCTGTTTCTGTCTACCGTCCTGTAACCAATGCAGGAATGGCTGCTATGTTAACAGGAGAACCGCCCCACATTAACGGTATTCACGACCGAAGTCATCGTGAACCTTTGGTGCCAACCATTTTTGACTACACCAACGAACATGGCCTTGTGGCCAAACTCATTGAAGAGCATGTGAATATTTTAAATGTGAACACGGATACCATTTTAAACCTGGATCTCAATCAAGACGGCTACACCGATGATGAGGTTTTTGAAAATGCTTTGTCTCATCTTTCAGACACGGATTACCTCATGGTTCATTTCCATGGCCTTGATGACGATGGTCATGCCTATGGTCCTTTTGCATCAGAAACTATGTCAAAACTCCAAGAATTGGATGGTTATCTGTCTGAGTTGGCTGCTCAATGGCCTGGCTACATTATCATCACATCCGATCATGGTATGCATGCTACCGATACCGGTGGGAATCATGGCTATTTTAGATATGAAGATTTGATTGTTCCTTATTTTCAAACGTATGGAGGTTCCTAAATGAAAGTATTCTCAGTTTATGGCTTTACAGACACCGGCAAAACAACCGTTGTGGAAACCTTGATTCACCATTTGAAAAAAAAACGCTACACCGTTGGCAGTATCAAAGAAATCCATTACGAACGCTTCAAAATAGACACACCAGGTTCCAACACAGAACGCCATCGTATTCAAGGTGCCGATCCCGTTACCGCTAGAGGCTACTCAGAAACGGATGTTATGTATGGACAAAAACTCTCTCTATTGGAAATCCTCGCGCATTATCATCAAGATTTTGTGGTTTGCGAAGGTGTGACAGATTACAATCTCCCTAAAATCCTAACCGCCAAAACGATGGAGGAATTAGAGGAAAGATGGGAGTTTGGCGTTTTTGCCATTTCTGGAAGAATTGCCTCCCAGCTGGGATCAACTTATCGTGGTGTCCCCGTCATTAATGTGCTAACTCACCCTGAACTTCTTTGTGATTTGGTTCTGGAAAAAGTGTTTGAATTACTGCCAGATGTAGATACAGCTTGTTGCAATGCTTGTGGATATGGTTGTCGAGGATTGACCGATCAAATTCTTAAAGGAAAGGCCTCTAGAGATGATTGCATCCAACAAAACAGACGTGTCGACCTCATTATCAATGGTCAAGCCATTCCCATGGTCCCTTTTGTGGAAACCATCTTGCGCAATACTTGTCTTGGCGTTGTCAAAAGTCTCGACGGCTATCGCCCAAACACAACTATTGAAATAAAGCTTAACGAGAGGATCACATGACAAAAATCAATAAGTTTCTAAGAGACTTCACTGTCTATCAACTCATGATTATCGCTTTAACCGCTGCTTTGGGTTTGGCTTCAAAACCGATCATATCTCCTTTGGCTCATTTAATTACAGGCCCTCTTTTTATTCCTGGTGGTTCCGTTGCTGGAGGGTTTTACATGATGTGGCTTGTTTTGGGTGCCTCTTTGATTAAAAAAAACGGGACTGCCACTGTTATCGGCTTCACCCAGGGCATCATTGTCATGATCACTGGCTCTTATGGAACCCATGGCATCTTAAGCCTTGTCACCTACACCCTTCCTGGGTTGATGATCGATCTTGTCTTTTTGATTTTCAGACGAGACTATACTATTAATATAGACTTTTTCATTGCCGGTATCATTGCCAACTTGAGTGGAACGTATCTGTCTAACCTTGTTTTTTTTAGATTGCCACTCATCCCGCTGGTCATCAGCCTATCAACAGGCGCCTTGTCCGGTGGTTTAGGTGGTTTGCTAGCTTATTCCATTTATAAGAAAATCAAACCCCTCATCCAACAATAACTTCTGAAAGGAGCTCCCATATGAATAAATCCACACGCTTCATTCTAGTCATTATTTTAGTCCTCACTACAGTGGCCGCTATTGCTATCTTCTTAAATCGTGATCAGGTTAACCGCAACAAAGAACTTACCGAAGAAGCCTTGTTTGTTGTCATGGAAAACGGCGAAGAAATCATCACCTTTGATTTGTCCGATCTTCAAGAAATTGGACAAACAGACTTTGTTGCCACTGTGAACTCCAGCAGCTCTGATCCTCAGACTTATACCTACACAGGCGTTTTGATGAAAGACATTTATCATTATGCCGGAATTGATCTCGCCGACAGAGAGGCTTTAGTTGTAACCGCAGCAGATGGCTATGTTGTAGCAGTCGACATGAATAAATTTTTAGATGATGACAATGTCTATCTGGCTTATCGCCAAGACGGTGAATGGTTGAAGTCGCGAGAAGAAGGCGGATCTGGTCCTTATATGATGATCATCAGGAAAGACCCCTTCAGTCAATTTTGGTGCAAATACGCTGTCTCTAGCGATTTAAGGTAGGAACTTGCTCATGTCTGCATATGCCTTAGAGGTAATCCATGTCCATTTCCGTTACCCTGAAACCCAACAACCTGTGCTAAAAAACATCCACTTCACCATCAAACCCGGAGAAATTGTCGGCATCGTTGGACTGAGTGGATCCGGTAAAACAACGCTCATTAACATTCTAAACGGGGTGATCCCAAAACGTATATCTGGTGATTTAGGCGGCCAGGTTCTTCTATGGGGAAAACCTGTGTCCTCTTTGGAGTTAACTGACATCTCACAATCCCTTGGCACCATCTTTCAAGACCCGGACAACCAAATTCTCTTTCCAAACACAGAAGATGAGTTGGCTTTTGGTCCCGAAAATCTTTGTCGTGAACCTTCTGAAATCATTGAAAGCATAACGGACACATTGTCTCTTCTTGGAATATCTCATTTGCGTTCCAAAAATCCAAATCAAGTATCTGGTGGGGAAAAACAACTCATTACCGTGGCCGCCATCCTGACACTGGATGCTTCTATTCTTATTTTTGATGAGAGCTTATCCTTTATTGACAAAAAAGGTCGTCAGCTGGTGAAAGAAGCCATAAAAAAACTTAAAAATCAAGGAAAAGCCATCCTTATGGTCGAGCATGAACTCGACAATCTTTCATTGGCAGATCGAATCTATTTGCTAAAAGATGGGACCTTGCAAAACTTTGAAGGAGTGATTGAATGAAACCTTACATAACCATATCAAACATGAGTTGTTCCATTCAAAATGCACTTATTCTGAAAAACATTGATCTGTCTTTGTATCTACACGAATTTGTTGCCTTGGCAGGACCAAATGGGAGCGGAAAAACCACTCTAGGAAAAGCTATAACAGGAATAATTCCAATTGATTCTGGAGATATTCTCATTGACGAGGTACCCCTTTCTACCCTGACATTGCCACAGGTTGGGAATAGAATCGGTTATCTTTTCCAAAACCCAGATAAACAGATCTTTGCGCCTACTGTTTACGAAGAATTATCTTTTGCGCTAAAATACAAAGGCATCCCTCTGGAAGAGCGAGACAAAAAAGTAACACAAGTGATAGATGCTTTCGAATTGAGTGCTTTACGTCATTCCTCCACCTTTTTTTTGAGTCAAGGAGAAAAACAACGCCTTGCTATAGCAGGATTGTTTTTAAATGAACCTTCCTATCTAATACTAGACGAACCTACTACTGGATTGGACCCTAAAAGGACATCCCAATTAGGACTTTTGTTGAAACAACTCTTGCCAAAGGTAGGCATTATGATGATCAGTCATGACATGGCTTTTATCCGAGACCACGCCCATCGATTGATAGAAATTGAAGATGGAGGCATTGTCAATGAAGTCCACTATTGATCCACGCGTTAAATTGTTGATCATTATATGCTTATCCACCTTGGGACTGTTTTTTTCTGATATAAAAATACTAATGCTTGTGTTCCTAATTGGATTGATCCTTTCTATCCTTTTCAAAGGCTCATTTTTTTCTCTTTTGAAGCGAATAAGGATGATTTTTTATGTGTTTTTGGTGATGGTAATCTTGCAAAGTATTTTTCAGCAATCAGGAACCCCTTACCTTACCATTGGTACCCTTTCAATTTTAACCGATGAGGGCCTTTTGAGAGCCGCAGGATATTTGATGCGCGTGTTGATCATTCTGATCTCAGGTGTTATCATCGCCACTTGTGATATGCGTCGAATGATTCAAGGACTGATTCAAATGGGTCTACCTTACGATTTTGCCTTTATGACCTCCATTGGCATTCGGTTTCTGCCACTCATGCTCACTGAAATGAAAGACACTTTAACTGCCATTCAATTACGTGGCATTGACATAAAGAAACTTCCTGTCAAACAACGTATAGACCTGTTGTCCTATATTCTTACCCCTGTAGTCGCCAGCACATTGACTAAGGCCAAGAAATTATCTCTATCTGTGGAATGTCGTGGATTCAGAGCTTATAACCATCGGACCAGCATCATCACACTCAAATTATCTCCATGGGACTATGTGGTGGTTGCAACTACCTTATTTGCCACAGCGGGTATCTTTTATCTGGGTATTTCTCTTTAAAACTGGAGGTCATTATGCGCATTCTCAAACGCTTCACATCAAAAAAAAATTGCGTTTTTCTTTTGGAAGATCGTGATCAAACGGCGGTCTACAAATGCTTTAATGATCCTGGTCATTATGAGAAGGAATACAATTATTACAAAATGTTGCGTCAGACAGACCTTCCTGTCCCCAAATTGCTAGCTCATAACCACGATCATCATACGATGCTTTTGGAATACCTGGGTGATCAAACAGCTTTGGATGAACTGGAATCTTATGAACAAAACCATTGCACAACAGAGGCTCTAACACTGCTTATCTCCATCTTCAACTGGTTGGATAAGTTTCATGCTTTGCCTACAATAAAAGAAAACCAACTGGCTTTTTCGGATCTAAGTATCCGAAACTTCATAAGGAAAGATCATGTATTGTACGGCATTGATTTTGAATCTATTGAAAAAGGCAACTTTGCAAGAGATGTCGGAAACCTCATCGCCATGTATTTAAACTACGATGTCAAGTACAGTCCATTCAAAATACAAGTATCTAGCCAGTTGAAGCAGTATATCCTTAGCAACAGTCCTTTAAGTCTTTGTGCCATCGACTCTGCCATCCATTCATCAACAAAAGCCATTCATGCAAGAAGAAACCGGTCCTGTGACAATCATTAGAATGTGGTATAATAGAATAAAGACAAATTAGAGGAGGGTGCAACATGACCATTTACACCAAAAAAGGAGATACAGGAAAAACAACCACTGTTACCGGTCAACGCATAGAAAAATCCAGCCAATTATTGGAATTACAAGGAACTGTGGATGAAGTCAATGCGGGTGTCGGTTATTTGATTTCCCTTTGTGAAGAAGCCATGGTCGGAAAGGAAATCCGTCATGTGCTAGATATGCTTCGTGACATTCAGTATGCCTTGTTTAGAATCGGAACTGATATTTCATCAAATTTCACCCAATCATTGTTAAAAGAAGAAGAAATCCAACTACTGGAAAAAGAAATAGATGAAATGGAAAAATCGACCGGGGCCTTAAAAAACTTTATTTACTACAGTGGCACAAAATCAGCCACTTATACACAAGTCATACGATCTGTCACCCGCAGGGCTGAAAGGGTTTTTGCCGGGTTGCTGACAGATTCTGTTCCTGAAGATTACAAATACATGAACCGATTGGCTGACTACTTTTTTGCATTAGCCAGATACCTCAACCACCTGGAAGAGGTGGACGAGACCATAATGAAACTCCGTTAATGCTATATTATAAAACAAGGCACCTTCACAGGTTGCCTTGTTTTTAGTTGATTTGAAAATTTCTGCCTTGCACGGTGTCTCGCTCATCCAACACTTGGTTGATCCGAGACAGCACCTTCATCTTGTTCAAACTCCACAACGGCGCAATCAAATCTTCTTTTTTTCCATCCCCCGTAACTCTATGAACCACAATTTGAGGAGCCAATCGTTCCAAAGCATTGCAGACCAGGTTCACATAGCATTCAAAATCCATCATCGCCACTCTTCCCTTATCATAGAGCGTTGCCAACTCTGTGTTTTTCAATACATGTAACAAATGAAATTTAACGCCCCATGGTTGTAAATGCGATACGGTATCAACCGTTTCCATCATGTCTTGGTCTGTTTCTCCAGGCAATCCAAAAATCAAATGCAGAACCACTCTTATGCGACTTCTTTTTAATTGATGATAACGTTCAAAAAACAGGGTCATGTCGTAGCCTCTTCGAATAAGACTGATCGTATGTTCATGAATGGTCTGTAAGCCTATTTCCACCCATAAAAAGCATCTTTCATTCATTTCATCCAGAAGTTGGATCACTTCATCTGAAAGGCAATCTCCTCGTGTAGCAATAGCTAAACCAACCACACCCGGATAAGCCAAAGCTTCCTCATATTTCGCTCTAAGATTTGCCACCGAATCATAAGTATTTGTAAACGATCCAAAATACACGATATACCGACGTGCCTTCCATTTGTTTGACAAATTCTGGATTTGTTTTTGGATTTGATCGGTTATGCTTTCGTCAGGATTTCCTGCGAATGCACCATTCCCTTCTTCAGAACAAAACAGGCAACCTTGATTTCCTAAAGTGCCATCTCTATTTGGGCAAGTAAAGTCACCATTGACAGATAGCTTCACAATCTTCTCTCCGAAAATTTTTCTTAATTCTCTATTTAATGTTCGAAATCTTCTGTTGTCCATTTTTTCTTTCAACACCTCACCATTCTGAATTATCGAGAATCATCCACAAGTATTGTTTGAATTTCTCAGTGTTTTTGTGGGGTTTATCCACAAAAAAGGGGGGTATTTAAATGTTGTCAACAGAGTTGTCCACATTTCCCCCTGAATGTCATTATTTGTCTCTGACATCATTACAATTTTTTAATTATCCCATTTGATAAAATCAAACTCTTCATTTCTCAATTTATATTCCATATAACTGCTCATGGTCGTCTTGATCAAGGCCGCAATTGGCGTGGCAAAAAACATACCCCAAACACCATAGAATCCTCCACCTACAATAATCGCACTAATAATCCATACTGGTTTCAAATTCAATTGAATCCCTAAAATTTTAGGTCCAAGGACCAATCCATCAAACTGCTGTAATGCCAGTATAAAAATAGTCATCCAAAGACCTTTCATCGGATCAATCAGCAAAGTAATAATAACAGCGGGCACACCCCCAATAAGTGGCCCAAAATAAGGGATCATATTGGCTATGCCTATGATCAATGCTAAAATCAGCGGATACTCCGCTTGAATGAGATATCGGATCCCCACGTAAGCAATAAAGGCAATAATGGTTGAGTCAATGATTTTTCCAATTATAAATCGAATGACATTTTGATTCAATTCCGCACCAAATTTAATAATTTGATCGGATGTCTCTTTTTCAAAGAAGGAGTAGATAACCTTTTGGTAAAGCTTTTTAAACGATTCCTTGTCCCATAGGATATACGCCGAAATAATCACTGCCATAATGAAGTTTAGCAAGGCATATACCATATTAATGGCGCTAGACAACGTTCTGTTTGCTAAGGAATTAAGCAATAAAGTGGTCCTGTTGACAATTTCTGGTATAATGCTCTGATAGTAAGCATAAATTTCTTCCGCTTCCATAAAGTCAAGAAATTCAGGTGGATTCTGGAAAAAATTCTCAATCCCCGCTATGATTTTAGGTAGATCTCTGATCAACGAAGTAACGCTTCGCGCTATCTGGGGCGTGATAATAAATGCTACCAATATCAAAAAGCTCACAAAAGTGGCATAAGCCAGTAATATGGCCACTAGTTTAAACTTAACCGCCTTTCTAAATGCCTTCATTACAGGATTCAATATCATGGCTAAAAACACTCCCAAAAGGATGGGCACCATCACATTAAATATTTTCATCAAGCCATCATCTTGGAAAATAAACTTAAATACAATCACCATGACGATAAAAGCGGGTAAATATTTTAATAAATGTTTGTTGGTTTTTCTTTCTTCCATCATGACTCCCTCTACTAATAGCATTAATACATTATATCATTTGTCACACGGCTTTCAAACCATCCTTGTCTTTTCAAAATAAGCCCACCGCCTTCATCAACACAATGCCTATAAAAATAGTGACAAAAGAAGCGGCTGTGGTAACTACTACAATGCTAGCAGCCAATGTGTCGTTGCTGTGCATCGCTTTTGCCATAATGTAGGATGTAGCTGCCGTTGGAGATGCGAATAACATGAAGAGAATTCCCAATGATGGTCCCTCATATCCCATAACGATTGCTACACCTGTAAATACAACCGGAATCAATACAACTTTCAATAGGGCTGACATCACCAACGGTTTTCGATCTTGAACATTGATACTGAAACTGAACATGGCTCCAATATTGATCAGTGCCAATGGCGTGGCCATCCCTCTTATTGAGCTTAAACTATTGTTGATCATAGTTGGAATTTCCACATTGAAAGACTTGATCACAAGTCCCAATACGATACTGATAATCAAAGGATTCTTGACAATGCTTTTCAAAACCTCTATTGGATGAATTTTTTTGACTTCAGGATCGTGGTAAGTCAATATTATCACTGCTAAAACATTGAACAATGGAATCACAAAGGCAGTCAACAGACTCATTCTCAAGATTGCCGCGTCTCCAAAAAGACTCTCCAAAACTGCATAGGCAATAATGATATAATTGCTTCGATAGGTCCCTTGAATGAAGGCACCTTTTGTTGGTTTGTCCCAACCCATTTTTTCGGCAATCCAAACAGCTGTGAAAAAGCTGACCAAAACCATGCCACAAGCTACTCCCACAAAAATCCAAGATCCTCTATCAATAACAAATGCCACATCGGCATTGACCATGTTGTAGAATAACATGACAGGCAATGCTATTTTGAATACGATGGCTGAACTCTTTGCACAAAAATGGTCATCTGCGATCCCTGTTCTTTTCAGAAAATAACCCACCAGTATCAGTACAATAATGGGCATTAATATCTCTATGCTGATCAAAAAATATGTCATTTCATCCCCTTTACATCAGTGATAGATCCATATTCTCAAGTTCTTTCTCTCTAACTTGCAAAGAATGTATGACTATCTCAATCAATTGACTGATGTCCATCTCCAACTCATCTGCCCCTTTTTGCATTTCTTCCCGGCTCACAGCCTTTGCAAATGCTTTATCTTTCATCTTCTTCTTAACCGATTTCACAGACATGCCTTCTAATTTTGTTGGACGCATCAGTGCGACCGCGATGATAAATGAAGCCATTTGATCTACTGCATATAAGCATTTTGCCATAGGCGTTTTTCTAGGCACCTGGGTGAAATCGCCATGCCCCAAAATCGCTTCAATAAAATCTTCTGGATAACCCGCCTGTCTAAGAATATCTGGCACTTTCTCCAAATGATTATCCGGCCATCTCTGAAAGTCTATGTCATGCAACAAACCACATGCACCCCATACCTCAACACTTTCACCAAACTTTGTGGCACAACCTCGCATAGCGCCTTCTACTGCCAAGCTATGTTTAATCAAACTCTCCGAGTCGATGTATTCATGAAACAATTCCAATGCTTTTTCTCTTGTTATGATCATTTTGTCCTCCCTACTTAACATGATTATACATTATACAATAATTTGCAGTGTTTTAAAACATCTCATTGAAACATGCCTTCTCCTACCTACTTGAAAAAATTGGCATATTCGTTTATTCTGTTCATAGTAAAATGCTCATATCCAAGGGTCATCATTTTGAATGATTAGACTAATCATAAAATAAGGAGTTTTCCCATGCCTGAACTAAAAAAATGGATCTTACTAAGCATCTTCCTCGGTATTCTAGTCATTGTTCGTTTGCTGTTAACAAGAATCATTCGTCATTACTCAAAAAAAAGCCAACCATTGATGTTTGTCCTTGTCAACTGGCTTACCATTCTCATTGCCATCAGTCTAGTTTCAGGGTTCGCGATGGAATCCCAATGGTTGTATCAGCCTCTATTCATGCTAGGTGGCACATCTATCTCTGTATTCGTTCTGTTTTTAGCATTATTTATTTTGATCTTTGCTTATAAGTTGTCCCGATTGTTAATAGACTATGTTTTCCCTAATCTTTACGGCAAATACCAATTAGAAAAGAGTCTTCAGTCCACTATGAACAGCGTTTTTCATTATTTAATTATGGTTGTTGCCGTCTTCATCAGCTTAAATACCCTTGGCATCAACCTGAACAGTCTCACAATTTTCGCAAGTATTTTTGGTGTTGGGATCGGGTTTGGGATGCAAAACATCGCCTCAAATTTCATCTCTGGGATCATCATCCTTTTCGAACGACCCATCAAGGTTGGGGATCGCGTCATCGTGGATAACATCATTGGAGATGTAGTGAAGATAAAAATGAGAGCCACTGTCATCCGAACCCGAGACAATGAACACATCATCATTCCAAATTCTTTTTTCCTTGAAGAAAAAGTCATCAATCGCTCCTTTGGAGATTTAAAAATCCGAATTATCCTGCCTGTTGGCGTGTCATACAGCAGTGATGTCAAGTTGGTTGAACAATTGTTGATTGATGCCGCAAAAGAAGTGTCTTTATCTTCCGGGAACATCTTAGATCTACCTGCTCCCTCCGTCATTTTTTCTGACTTCGGGGACTCTTCACTAAACTTCAATTTGATTTTATGGATTGACAACCCCATGGGAGAATTCAAAACAAAAAGTGATCTGCGTTATAAAATCTTAGAACTCTTCCGCGAAAACAATGTGGAAATCCCCTTTCCTCAGCGAGATATTCATATGAGATAATTCACTTACTTGTGGAAAATATCTTTCACAAAAGTCCCTGTTTTATTAGCACTGTCTCTAATTCGATCCACCGTCTTGTCAATGGTCGCTTTTTTTGAAGCGCTAGCAAATGCCTTTACAATGGATACTGAATTCTGTTGGACAATCACACCTAGCAAGGTACAAGCTTCAAGTGTGGCCGACCTTCTGATCAGACGTTTGTCTACTTTTGTCAGACTTGCTGAATATTTTTTTGCGATAATGCCTACTCTTAGTGTTAAAAACGCATTTGCTGATCCTTGGATCACCGAATTCACAATCAAATTAGTGATGGCTGTCACTCCTGGCACCAGATTTCCCAATGTGCCGCCTATCAATGAATTGACAACTGGTTGCAGTTGTTCATCCATCAAGGCGATATCCTCGATTTCTCTAGCCATGAGCACTGTAGCCGCTACATTTGCATACAAATATAAAATCTCTTTAAATGTGGGACGTTGGTTGTAAGTATGGCTGATTTTCCATACCATCCTTGACAAACTGCTCAAAACGAAAAAGGCATCCAATACCCCATTTTGGGAAATAGCCGTCGTCAAGAACACCGTTGACGAAGCTTCTTTAATGACCTTAACTGTTTCTAAATCCAGCTGCTCATGAGCTTTTTCGACTTGTTCCAAAATGAGTAGCTCCTCTTGAAACTCAAAATCCATCGCTTTTAAGTAAGGATTTTTCACCAATCTTTTTTTTAGTTGCTCCAAGTACTGCTGGTATTGATATTCATCCCTTTCATCAGGCATTAAAAGCGGCTTTCTTAAGCTCAAAAACCCAATGGCGGGTATGGCAAATACTGCCGCAAACAGCAACGACAGACTTACTGCTACCACTTTTCCAAAAGCTGGATGAACGGCATTCGCCGCAAGAAAAATCTGGCTGATTTGGTTCACTACGATCAAAATCAACAGCAACAAAAGACCAATCCCTGTCCATACCAACGTACGCTTTAGTGTTTTATCCATTTTCAATCACCCCTTCCGGCAATCAACCTTGAGGTTGATCAACCGCATAACTCAAATAAAAGCCTTGTAAATAATCTAGCCCCAAAGAATGGTAAAAATTCTGATGTTTTTTATTCTCAACAAAATCTCCCAAAGTTTTTGTGCCTTGTCCTTGACAGTATTTAATCGTGCTTCTAATAACCGTCTCGATTCCTTTATCACTCATGGCTTTTCTCATCACCTCTTTGTTAAATCGGATCAAGTCTGGTTTAATTGCCAACATCTGCAAGTTATTGAAATGACTAACCCCAAAATTGGCCAAAGCAATTTTCCATCCCACCTTATGGCTTTGTTCTCTAATTTTCAACATTTCTTTAGGTTCAATAGTGACCGGCAACCAGATTTCTAAAACCACTTGGATGCCTTCAAACGTATTCTCAATTAAACTCAATACGGCTTCCTCTGTGATCGGATACGGTCCGTGAGTAATCACCAATTGCTTACCCTGAATGTTTTCTCTTAATTGAGAGTTCATTTGTAGTTTCTGGATGCTTGCTTTGTCTAGCTCCCGATATAATCCTGTCTCATAAGCAAATGACAACAAGTCGCTTGTATCTTGAAATAGATGGGATGTCGTTCTCAGTTGAACACTGTATCCAGCTATCTCGCCCGTCTTTGCTTCCACAAAGGGTTGGTATACATGATGGATGTCTTTAGTTGAAATAATCTCTTTAAGTTCCTGTAGCCGATCCTCTTGATTGGTATGTTGTTGGTACTCCTTTTTTGAAAACCTAGTGAAACGTCCTTTACCGCTTTTTTTTGCTTGGTACATGGCAAAATCCGCATATTCAATTAATTGGTTGATGTTTCGAGTATCCTCTCCAAAAACAGCCATGCCACAACTAATAGAAATCGGTATGGCCACATCGTTAATCACAATTGGATCTTTTAGCGCCTTTTCTTTCAATTCTTCCCAAATACCTTCCAGTATCTCTTCTGTGATTTCATTAAACCCATGGCTATATAAAGCAAATTCATCTCCTGCAATTCTTATCTTAAGATCTTCAGTCGATCCTACAGTCATCAGTCTTTTTGCAAATGCCACCAAGAATTGATCTCCCGCTGCGTGACCAAATGTATCATTCACTGTTTTGAAACCATCCATATCAATAAATACAAAAACACCCTTTTTATCGCTTGCTTGATGAATCGTTCTTTCAACTTCTCTCCAGTATTGGTATTTACTGATCAGGCCAGTCAAAGCATCTTTGACCAATCTCCCTTCCAACGCCTCATTCATCTGATTGAGTTTTCGATTGGATTTTTCCAACGAACGCCTGGTATTGATCAGCTCATTGTTCAAATGTTGTATCTCCTCATAAATCTCACTTTCCGGCTTTTCCTCTCGTCTAATCTGTTTCCTAAATTCTTCTCTCATTAAATTGACGTATTCATTGTACATCACTAGACACTCATCATGTCCTCGAATAGACAATGCGGTATGATCAAGCATCAAAAGTGAAACCCGTTGGCCCAATGATAAAACGTATAAAGAAACCACCACACTGTCTCCGTCTAGATTCAGCTGGGTTGTAATGGTTTCCGACCCTTCTGTCACACGGCACCATCGGATTTTTTCTTCTATTTTCTGTCGACTCTCAATGGGAAACCATTCCAATATATCTTGTCCCTCTTCAAGTTCGAGACCCGATTCATTCATACTAATTTTCTCAATACGACAAGAGTCTCCTACCGCAACCAACACCTTCACCATATCTCCTCCTACTCATTGTCAAGCCACCATTTTTTGAGTTCCTCAAATGTGTTAGCCATCACATCCACCTGCCATTTTTCTCTTAAAGTCTTATCCATTTCCACAGCTGTTCCACCCACCGCAATTTTCACATGTTGAAACCGTTCGTCCGTTTTGATGGCTTGGATGGTGGCCTTACATTCATTGAGATGATTCGGCATGGTGACTGACAAAGCTATCAAATCCGGCTTGTATTCCTCTAATGAGTTGATCAAGCTTTCCTGGGGCACAGCTGCGCCTAAGTATATGGTATCCCATCCATTGATTTCAAATAAATCACACAACATTCTAATGCCCATTTCATGCAGCTCATTTCCCACAGACATGCCCACCATAGTCTTCCCTGTCTTTTGAGTAGCAAAAATCTTTGAATAAAGTTGAGACATCACTCCCTGGGTCACCGCAGTCGCATAATGTTCCTTGTCAATGCCAATTTGATTCTGATGCCACAGACGGCCTATTTCATGCATCACCGGACTAAACAATTCAAGATAAATGCCCTCTAGTGTAACGCCTGCATCCAAAGCACCTTTCACCCATTGCCAAGCCTTCTTTCTGTCTCGATTCAAAAGCGCCTCTAGATATTTCCTGCTGTAATTTTCAAGCCTTATCCCATCCAAATAACTAAAAGAAGTTAGTTCAAACGTTTCTATACATTTTTCTACTTCGTGTTCAAATGGTGCCAACACAGACTCAAAAGACGGCTCACTCTCTTTGACTGCATTTATCATAATCCGGTAGTGCACCTTCATAAATCCTTTGATCCTCTCAAGACTAAAATCATCCATTCTGTAAGCCAACAAGCCTATCAGCCAACGGACATGCCCTATGAGTATATTGGATGACTGATGCGTTGCAGCCGCTATCAAATTGTCAAAGTTATAATGAATGTCCTTAATCATCAGACGCTTTCTTCGATCGTCCAAATCCTGATTTAGTCTTGGATCTTCCTCCATTTGCCTCTCATAGATTTTCTGCACCAAATCCATTGTTTTTCGACTGTTGTCCAAAGATAGTAAACTCATCTTTCGCTCCTTAATTTGACTTGTTACAATCTTGAAATCATTCTATTCTTTTTGTGAATCATCGTTTATAATAGAACTATCTTTATTCGCTCAAGGAGGTCACCTCGTGATTGCATCAAGAAAAAAAATCCTGATTGTCTTACCCCTCATTGCTGTTATTCTCATTATAGCTTATTTTCTCTTTTTTGACAGCCAAAACTTTGGTCAAGAAGTGGCTATCAGCACAGCAGAAAAAGGAACCCTCACCAAAACTGTGACTGTTTCTGGAAATATTGTCGGTCACGCTCAAGATACCATCTCTTTACCTTCAGGTCCAAAAGTCATCTCCATCCTTGTGGAAGAAAATCAACTTGTGGAGAAAGGCCAATTGCTTCTAGTTCTAGACAGTACTGAAACGGATATTGCAATTGAAAAAACACACTTATCGATCCAACAAATTGAAGACGACTTGGCCTTGTTGACCCATACAGCATCCAATTCAGAAAGACAGCTTTTGCAAAACCATTTGTTGAAAGCCAAGGAAGATTTTAAACAAGCCGAGATTAACTACCGCATCTCCTTGGAAAACCTCCAGCAAGCTGACTCTCTACTGGCTGGAAATGCCCTCAGTCAAATGGAATACGACCGTCAAGAAAAAAATCTTTTGGATAGCGAAAGTTATTTGACAGTTGCCAAATTGAATTTAGAGAACATCACACAACAAGTCTTGGATTTAAACCATCTTCAAGCCAATCAGATTCAGGCATTGACAAGACAAATGGAAATAGCTGGTCTAGATCTTTTGGCTCTAGAAGAAAAAAAGAAAGATCTTTCTATTTATTCTAATCTCACAGGAATTTTGACCCAGTTGCCCGTTTCTATGAATCGCTCTGTTTCACAGGGAGCTGTCGCAGAAGTCATTGCTGTTGATCAACTAAAAATGATCGCTTTAGTCCCACAAGAAGATGCTTTGCTTATTCAATTGAATGCCCCTGCCACTGTGCATGTATCAGGTTTGCAGATCCCTTTGCCTGCCAAAGTTTCCCATATTGGCAAAGCAACGGTTCCAGATTCTCAAAGTGCCAGCCGAACTCCGAGAATTGAAATCACACTATCTCTTGAAACAACTCCTGATATGCCCATCGCTTCCGGCTTTGAAGCCGATGCAGTTATCACTGTTAATCAAATCGATGAAGTCGTCGTGCTTAAGAGAGAATCTGTAAGAGTGGATTCTACTCAACAAGCTTATGTCTATAAGGTCGTTGAGGATAAGTTGAAAAAAACACTTGTCCAAACTGGCATTTTTGATGATTTTAATATCGCCATTTTGGACGGAATCTCCCCAGGAGATTGGATTGTGACCAATCCTTCTCTGGATCTTTCAGATGGCGATCTAGTCCGCCCTGTCCAATAGGAGCTTTTTATGAAATCTTATTTTGCTGAATTTATGATGCATTTCAACCAAAATGATAAGGATGCTTGTGTAGAATACGCTTTGAAAGGCTTAAAACAACAATGGTTTTCCATTCCAAAGCTATACGAGGATCTGCTGCGTCCAGCTTTATACACCATCGACGAATGCGTCCCCGATGATCCTAACTGTATTTGGCAAGAGCATGTGAAAACAGCGATCGTTAAAACGATCATCGAATCGGTGTATCCATTTGTTATTGCCGAAAAAAAGATGATCCAACCTTTAGATATCACTGTTTTGCTCACCGCTCCGGAGAAAGAATACCATGAAATTGGCTTGCGCATGATGTCTGATTTCTTTGCCCTTTGTGGCTACCATCCAATTTATATCGGCATCAATACGCCAAGAGATCAAGTTTGTCACGCCATACAGCAATCCAATCCCAAATACGTGGCCATCGGTGTAACCGATTATTACTTGATTGTCGAAGCTAAAAAAATGATCGCTCAAATTCGTCTTATGCCTAGTCAATCCATAAAAATCATCTTGGGTGGCAGTGCTTTTTTCAATAATCCCCATGCCGTTAGCGAGGTTGGAGGCGATCGATACTTTTCCTCTTTCCGTGACATACAAAACTTGTCAAAGGAGGATCGTTATGAGATTAGCCTTTAGAATTGCTTTACGGTTCTTAAAATCAGGGAAAGGTCAGACCGTCCTTATTATGCTAGGCATTTCAGTTGGTGTCGCTGTTCAATTGTTTATTGGTTCTCTCATACAAGGTTTGCAGATTAACCTAATAGATACAACGATTGGCAACTCATCCCACATCACCATCACCAGCACAAGTGACGAAAAAACCATCCAGCAATGGGAAAGAGGTGTTTACGAGTCAGAAATCAGCCACCAGGATATCTTGTACGTTTCCCCTGCTGTAGATGGTTCGGCCAGTATTCTTTACGACACTTCTATTGATCCTGTGTTGATCAGAGGGTTCAACCTTGAAATTTCTAACAATATTTACCAGTTCAGCGACAATATTTATGCGGGAAACATGCCTCAACGAGACAATGATGTTCTGATTGGCAAAGACCTTTCTGAAAAAATCCTTGCTCAACCTGGAGATACCATACAGCTGTTAACGCCATTGGGAGAACAACATCGTTTGAGAGTTTCAGGGTTGTTTGATTTGAAGGTAGCTTCCATCAATGAAAGTTGGGTTGTCTCCGATTTAAACACCGCCCAAAAGATCCTTGATATGGGAAAACAGGTAACCGCTATTGAGATGCAAGTATCTGACGTCTTCAATGCAGATTTGATTGCTAATCGTGTTGCTTATGGTCTTTCTCTATCTGAGGTGCGTGTAGATAATTGGAAGGACCAAAACCAACAATTACTGAGCGGATTGAACGGTCAAAGCGTCTCAAGCTATATGATTCAAGTTTTTGTACTTGTCGCCGTTTTGTTGGGTATCGCCAGTGTTCTAGCTATCTCTGTTGTTCAAAGATCTAAACAGCTAGGGATTCTTAAGGCCATGGGCATTCAAGACCGAGACGCCAGTCTGATCTTTGTCTTTCAAGGGCTACTATTGGGAATCCTTGGTGCGGTCCTAGGCATTGCTCTAGGCTTTGCTTTGTTGCTTATGTTCACTCAGTTTGCTGTCAATCCAGATGGCACGCCTGTTGTTCCAATTTTCATCAATCCAAGTTTCATCGCCTTATCAGGTTTGTTTGCCATTGTCTCCGCCATGGTAGCTTCTCTAATTCCTGCTCGGCTTTCTTCAAAACTCAATCCTATAGAGGTGATTAAAAATGGATAAGGCCATTACGCTAAAAAACATCAATAAGGTTTATGGAAATAAGATCAAGACTCAAGTCTTGTTTGATATTGATTTAAGCTTTGAAGCCAATAGTTTCAATGCCATTATTGGAGAGTCGGGAAGCGGAAAAAGCACACTGTTAAACATTATCGGCACCTTAGATCAACCCACTTCCGGGGAAGTTTATATTGATGGTTTCCGAACGGACACATTAAATAAAGTTGCTTTAGCAAAACTTCGCAATCAAACCATGGGGTTTATTTTTCAGTTTCATTATTTATTGCCAGAGTTCACCGCAAAGGAAAATGTCCTTTTACCCTATCAAATCGCGCACTATAAAGTCCCGAAAGATATAGAAGCATGGGCAGACCAATTGCTTGATCTTGTTGGCCTTTCAAAGGTAGCCAACAATCTAGCCAATGACATGTCTGGAGGACAACAACAAAGAACAGCCATTGCTCGTTCCCTTATCAATCGACCCAAAATCATTCTTGCAGATGAACCCACTGGCAACTTGGATTCTGACACTACCGAAACCGTTTATCAGATCTTAAGAGAGATTAACGCAAAATATCAAACAACTTTTGTTGTCATTACCCATGATCAAAGAATCGCTGAAAAAACGGACCGGATCATTGAAGTTAAGGATGGCCGCATTCATCTGGATCTTAGACGCTAAAAAACCGCCTGAAAAAATCCAGACGGTCCTCTATCAATACTTTTTTAAGTAATTCTTGATTTCCCATGAATGGACCGTTTTGTCGTACTCAATCCATTCTTTCATTTTAGTTTTGAAAAATACATTGAAAGCATGTTCTCCCAGTGTGTCTTTCAAAAGTTGACTGTCTTCCATATGCTTTAACGCTTCATAAAGGTTGCTTGGATAGCGTTCAATATCATAGTTTTGCTGCTCTTTTTTGCTTAGTGAATAAATGTTTTTGTTCACCAATTCAGGGGGTTCAATTTTATTGCGAATCCCATCCAATCCAGCCTTTAACATCACCGCAAACACCAAATAAGGATTGGCTGTGGGGTCTGGTGTTCTCAACTCCACTCGTGTTCCTTTTTTCCTTGCATTGGGTATTCTTATGAAAGAAGATCTGTTGCAAAAAGACCACACAATGTTGGTAGGCGCTTCATAATTGGGTACCAGTCGTTTATATGAGTTAATGGTTGGATTGCATATTGCCGCTATTTCTTTTGCATGCTTAATCAAGCCACCCACATAGTATTCAGCCGTTTTACTTAGTTTGGTCTCCGAATCCGGATCATAAAACACATTTTCTTCCCCTTTGCACAAAGATTGGTTGCAATGCATGGCATTTCCACTTTCTTTGGTGAATGGTTTGGGTAGAAAAGATGCATAAAGACCTTGTTCATGAGCAATGTTCTTCACAATTTGTTTGAAAGTCATCCATTTATCCGCTACATCAAGAGCCTCTCCATACTTAAAGTCAATTTCCTGCTGCCCTGGTGCCACTTCATGATGAGATGCCTCAATGCTAAACCCCATTTCCTTCATTTTTGTGATAATATCCCGCTTAGCGTCAATTCCTTTGTCAAATGGGGAATGGTCGAAATAACCCGCGTTATCGTGTTTATCAAAAATAGGGTTTTCATTTTCGTCCATGTGGAATAAGAAAAACTCTCCTTCTGGACCAACATTCAACTCATATCCTAACGCCTTCGCTTCATCCAAAGTTCTCTTCAAAATGTTTCGTGGACATCCTGAAAACGGTTTTCGATCACTATCGTACACACTGCAGAATATCTGGCCGATGCCTTTTTCTGTTGAACGAATTGAGACAGGCATGAAGGTATCCAAGTCTGGAATCAAATACATATCCGATTCTTCCACTCGACCAAATCCATCCACTGACGAACCATCAAACATCAATTCACCATCTAGCGCCTTCTCTAACTCATCTGGCGTTATTTCCACGCATTTTCCAAATCCAAAAATATCGGTGAAATTCATCCGAATAAATTGAATCTCTTCTTCCTCTACCATTTGCATGATGCGCTTCTTTTTGTCATATTGCTCCATTTGAACAACACTCGGGTCTTCTTCACTTAAAACCATTGTTTCCTATCACTCTCCTTCTATAATAAAAGACTCAACCCAAAGGTTGAATCTTTTTCGCTATATATGATATACCAATCTCATCAACTAATCAAACTCTGTCAGCGCAACTGCTCCTGCCATAACACGTAGAATACATCGTCATGAAAAGCTATCTCGCTCTAACATCATATTCCTCTTTTATGGCTCATTATCCTTCTCTATCCTTAATTATTGAATCACTTTCCAAATATCATTGGCATAAGCTACAGGGTCATTAATGGCCAATCCTTCTATCAACAGAGCTTGATGATACAATATATTGGCAAGAGCTTTTAGTTTTTCCTGGTCACTTTCATATGCTTGTTTCAGCGTTTCAAACATCGGATGCTGCGTATTGATTTCCAGTATTTTATCAGCTTTGATTGTCTGGCCTTCTGGCATTTGTTGCAACACTTTTTCCATTTCTATAGACACTTCGCCTTCATTCACTAAGCAAACAGGATGGTTTTTGAGACGTTTGGACATTTGTACCGCCTTCACTTTATCTCCTAATACCTCTTTCATCAACTCAAAAATCTTCTCATTGTCTTGATTGTCGTCTTTTACTTCAACAGGCTCATTTTTCAATCCCAAGTCCTTATCCGACACGGATTTGAACGTTTTCTCTTCAAAGCTTTCTAATACTTTAATGGCAAATTCATCAATATCATCTGTCAAATAAAGAATATCGTATCCTTTATCCGCAATCAATTCTACTTGTGGCAATTTTCCAATTCTCTCATGAGACGCTCCTGTTGCATAGTAAATATGTGCTTGATCCGATGTCATCTTGGAAACATATTCCTCAAGAGAAACCAGTTTGTTCTCCTTGGAGCTATGGAACAACAACAAATCTTTTAAGGTCTCTTTTTCTGAACCAAATTGATCATAAACACCAAACTTCAATTGACGTCCAAACGCTTTAAAGAAAGTCTCATATTTTTCTCTATCGTGCTTTAACATGCTTGCAAGCTCATTTTTTATCTTGGTCTTAAGGTTTTTAGCGATAAATTTCAACTGTCTATCCTGTTGCAGCATCTCTCTAGAAATATTCAGAGACAAATCTTCTGAATCAACCATCCCTTTCACAAAACTGAAATAATCCGGCAACAATTCTGGACACTTATTCATGATTAAGACGCCACTAGAGTATAATTCTAACCCTTTTTCATACTCTTTTGAGTAATAATCAAAGGGAATGTTTTCTGGAATGTATAAGATGGCATCGTATCGAATCAATCCGTCTACGCTGATATGCAAATGTTGCAGGGGCTTATCAAACCCATAATGCTTTTCATTATAAAATTTTTCATAATCCTCATCTGTCAATTCATTCTTGTTTTTTCTCCAAATGGGCACCATGCTGTTGATGACTTTTTCTACCACAGTGTCTTCGTACTCATCTTCTGTTCCCTCTTTCAACTGGGTTTCTTTCAGATCCATTTTGATAGGGTATCGAATGAAATCAGAATACTTTTTGACAATGCTGCGCAGTCGATAAGCATCCAAAAAATCATCAAAATGATCGTCTTCTGTATTGTTCTTAATCTTCAAGGTGATCTGAGTCCCTACACTTTCCTTTTCACATGGTTCTATGGTATAACCTGTTATCCCAGATGACGACCATTTATATGCTGTGTCTTCTCCCAGTGCCTTCGAGATAACCGTCACTTGATCCGATACCATAAAGGCAGAGTAAAAGCCTACCCCAAACTGACCAATAATATCATAACCGTCTTTAATTTGGTTTTCTTTCTTAAATGCCAAAGAACCACTCTTGGCAATAATTCCCAAGTTGTTTTCCAATTCTTCTTTCGTCATGCCGATGCCTGTGTCTTCAATAATCAGTTCTCGGCTATCCTTATTTACATCAATTTTGATGAAATAATTGCTTTTATCAAAATCCAAATCTTCATCAGTCAATGCCTTATAATAGATTTTATCGATGGCATCGCTAGCATTTGAGATCAACTCTCTCAAAAAAATCTCCCTGTTTGTGTAAATGGAGTTTATCATCAACTCCAGCAATCGTTTTGATTCCGCTTTGAATTGCTTTTTTGCCATGTTTATCTCCCTTCAAGTTTGTTTTAAAATGGTTAGCACTCTAAGTCTTAGAGTGCTAACCATTTTATACCATATTTGCTACTCAATGTCAATCTTCATGGATCGGTCCTTCTTTTCTTTCTTGGGTACCTTGATATTTAACAAGCCATTTTCTAGCCTTGCCTGGATTCCTTCATGATTGGCATCTTCTAGATAAAGGCTTCTTTTCATAGAGCAGAATCGTCGTTCCCTGTGTACGTACTGCTTATTCTCTTCTTCCATGTTTTCATCTCTTTGGACACCAATCGTCAATTGTCCTTCGTCCATTCTAATGTCCACTTCCTCTTTTTCAATGCCTGGCAATTCCGCCACTACCAAATACTCATTTTCCTTATCCTGGACATCCACTTTAAAGGTGCCGTAGGATCCTGTGGTGCTCGACAGCCAGGAGTCATTAAAAAAGTCATCCATCAGATTGTAAAAGTCTTCAAATCCCTTGGGCCTCAAGGCTCTTTTTCTGTCAAAAGGAACTAGTCCAGCCATATTCAACAACTCCTTCCTTGTTTTTTATTAGCACTCTGTGTTTGTGAGTGCTAATTTTTATATACCACTTTTTTTATTTTTTGTCAAGTCTTTTTTGTGTTTAAAAAATTAACTCATTTTCTTAAATAGTGACTAGCCAAACACAACATTTCATGTTATGATCTTTCTTGTTAACAATAATCATTATCAATTAATTTTGATGTTCAGTGTGCCTTTTGCTGAAAACTTGTCCATTCAAAGGAGCTATAGGAATGACCAACCAAAAACTAATGCTACTCACAGTGATTCTATCCATAGGTTCTTTACTGGTCGGGGTTCAAAACCTTGACCTTCAGGGGCTGTTGGCGTTGGAAGAGACCCCTGTTAGAATTCTGACCCTAAGCCGAATTCCCCGCCTCTTAAGCATTCTTTTTGCAGGAATTGCCATGAGCATCAGTGGTTTGATTATGCAGCAGCTGACACGTAATCGATTTGTTTCTCCCACAACAGCTACTACTATCGATTCTGCCAAAATGGGATTTCTATTCGGTCTTTTATTGTTTCCTGGTAGTAGTTTAATACTTAGAATGGTTCTGAGCTTTTTGTTCGCTCTAGGAGGAACCTTTCTATTCATGAAAATCCTACGAAGTCTTGGAACTCAAAACCCCATCATCATACCTTTGGTCGGTATAATGATGGGAAATGTGATTGATTCTGTCACTTCATTTTTCGCCATTCGTTTTGATCTTCTTCAAAACATTGGAAGCTGGATGCAAGGAAATTTTGCAATGATCACTCGTGGTCGTTACGAGCTTTTATTCTTGTCTTTACCTTTTCTTGTATTGGCAGCTCTCTATGCGAATAAATTCACCATCGCTGGAATGGGAGATGACTTTGCTGCTAATCTTGGCCTAAAAGCAGAAACTATTCAAAGGATTGGCATTTCAATCGTTGCCATACTAACTTCATTAGTGGTCATCAACGTAGGGCAAATTCCGTATTTGGGGCTGATAGTTCCCAATATTGTCACTATGTACCGAGGTGATCATCTGAAAAACAACTTGCTGACAACGGGCCTACTTGGAGCAAACTTTCTTCTATTGACCGACTTACTGGGCAGACTCGTCATTCACCCCTATGAAATCCCCATAGGTCTAATGATTGGCGTGTTAGGATCAGTCGTCTTTCTTGTCCTAATTGTTAGAAGGAGGCACCCAGCGTAATGAATGAGAAAAATCCAACAAAAAAACAACAACATATTCTGTTTATCTTAGGTTTAATCAGCTTCATACTGGCAGGCATTTTTGTTTTCAGAGGGATCACACCCTCTAATTATAGTTATTTTTTATCTCGCAGGATTCCTCGGCTTTTGGCAATGCTCTTAACTGGAGGTGGCATTGCGTATGCATCGGTAATTTTTCAGACCATCACCCACAATAGAATACTGACGCCAAGCGTTATGGGTCTTGATTCCCTTTATCTTTTTTTACAAACAGTTGTCCTATTCCTTTTTGGCTCCACTTCATCTTGGTTTCTAGATCCTCGGCTCAACTTTTTGTTGTCTCTGGGAGCCATGGCTTTCGTATCAATTGTCATTTTTCCTTCCTTCTTGAAGGGAGAAAGACAAAACCTGTTTAGACTTTTACTAATCGGTATCCTATTAGGCACTTTTTTTCAAAGCCTTTCCAGTTTTATGCAAATGGTTATGGATCCCAATGAGTTCTCCATTGTGCAAAACCGCATGTTTGCAAGCTTTAATTCGGTTAATCGAGAACTGCTTTTGATCTCTTCCATTCTAGTCGCACTCTTGGTTTTGATCGTTCGTCGGTTCCATCCCTCTTTGGATGTGATGTCTCTTGGTCGAGATAACGCCGTGAATCTTGGTGTTTCCTATGATTATGTTGTCCGCTCCATGTTGGCAATTATTGGTATCTTCGTTGCGGTTTCAACAGCTTTGATTGGTCCTGTCACTTTCCTAGGCATTCTTGTCGCTAATTTAGCAAGAGAATTAATGCAATCCTACAAACACCATATGATCCTGCCTTCAGCCATTTTTATCAGCATCATTGCCTTAGTGGGAGGGCAACTATTTGTTGAACTGGTTTTAGGAGGAGGTATTCCTGTTAGCTTGGTTATCAACTTTGTTGGAGGCATCTATTTTATTAAGATTCTATTAAAAGAAGGGAGAATTTCATGAAGATATTAAATCTTATCAAAAAATATGGCGAGAAGGAAGTCGTCAATAATGTAACTTTAGAAGTCCCAAAAGGAAAAATAACCTCTTTTATTGGACCCAACGGGGCCGGAAAAAGCACCCTGTTATCAATGCTCAGTCGACTGATCCAAAGCAACCATGGTGAGATATGGATTGGAAACAAGGAGATCTCTCAATGGAAGGACAATGATCTGGCTCGTCATCTTTCCATCTTACGACAAAGCAACCATTTAGACATTCGTTTGACTGTGGAGGAACTCGTCAGCTTCGGACGTTTCCCCCACTCCTTTGGTAAATTAAATGATCTGGATCGAATGAAAATCAAACAAGCCATGCAATATATGAAACTCACGGAGATGAAAAATAGTTTTGTCAATGAGTTGAGTGGAGGTCAGCGACAAAGGGCCTTTATAGCCATGACCTTGGCTCAAGATACCGAGCATATCTTATTGGATGAACCTTTAAACAACTTAGATATGAAACATGGCGTGGAAATTATGAAAATCTTACGCAAACTGGCTGATGAAATGGGAAAGACCATCCTCCTTGTCATTCATGACATCAATTTTGCCTCCTGCTATTCTGATCATCTTGTTGCCATGGTGAATGGCAAAGTAGTGGCTAGTGGAAGCCCCAATGAGATTATCAAGCAAGAAGTCTTGCAAGGAATCTACGATCTGGATTTTAACATCCGAGAAGTAAACAATAAAAAAATCTGTGTCTATTATTAGGCAACCCTGTCATTACAAATTACAAACAATCAATTGAAAAGGAGAGACACAATGAAAAAAACACAAATGATCTTTATTCTTACTTTGATTTTTATAACCCTTCTAGTAGGTTGTGGGCCTAATGAGCCAACCTTTGATAGTGAAACCATCACTATTGAACATGAGTTGGGTATTGCAGAAATACCCAAGCATCCTGAACGTATCGTCGCCTTTGACTACGGTGTAATCGATACATTAAGAACTCTTGGCATAGATATCATAGGTCTTCCAAAGTCCAATGTCCCACAGCATCTTTCTGAGTTCAATGATCCTGTCTATGAAGATGTGGGGACTTTGTTCGAACCAAATTTTGAAAAGATTTTTGAAATAAACCCCGATGTCATTCTTATTTCCGGGCGACAGTCCGAAGTATATGAAGAACTTCAAGAAATTGCACCTACTGTCTTTGTCAATGTGGACCAGCAAAACTTCATTGAATCCGTCAAGCAAAACCTTCGCCTCATCGGATCAGTTTTTGAAATGGAAGAAGTTGTAGAGAAGCACCTAAACGAAATTCAACAATTGACAGATGCTCTGCACAGTCTTGGTAGCTCTATGAGTGAAGAGGTTTTGATCCTTATGGCCAATGATGGAAACCTAAGTGTTTATGGAGAAGGTTCTCGTTTTGGCGTGATCCACAGCGACTTCGGACTTAAGGCTGCCGACAAAGGCATTGAAGTGGCAAATCATGGCCAAAGTGTGAGTTTTGAGTATTTAGCAAAGATCAACCCTGATTATCTTTTAGTGATTGATCGTGCTGCTATTACCGGTGGAAGTGTCCATGCCAAACAGACCTTGGACAATGAAATGATTCGTGGCATGCGTGCCTATGAAAACCACCGCATTTTGTATCTGAACTCTGAGCTTTGGTATGTGGTCACAGGTGGTATCGAAAGTGTCAAGGAAATGATTACAGAGCTATATGAAGGTTTAAACGCAACTCGTTAGACTTTTCTTAATGAATGAATCAACCTAGCTATATTGAATTATTCCTTAATTCGTTATAGAATAGTCTAAAAATGAAAGACTGATGAATGATGGAAAACCGCGTTATTTTACATGTTGATTTAGATGCATTCTATGCTTCCGTAGAGCAGTTGGATAATCCTGAACTGAAAGGCAAGCCGGTTATGGTGGGAGGCACCTCTACTAGAGGTGTTGTAGCAGCCTGTAGTTATGAGGCTCGAAGATATGGTGTTCATAGTGCCATGAGTGGCGTGATGGCGAGAAAATTATGCCCAAAGGGTGTCTTTTTGAAAGGTCGTATGGAAAGGTACCAAGCTGTTTCAAGTGCCATATTCAAAATACTACATGAATTCACCGATCAAATTCAAAAAGTGTCCATAGACGAGGCTTATTTGGATATGACAGATTCTTCTGAACCCCCTCACGAAATCGCACATCGAATCAAGGAATCTGTTAGAAAACAAATCGGCCTCACGCTGTCTGTGGGGATTTCATACAATAAGTTCCTGGCCAAATTAGCTTCAGATTGGCATAAACCAGACGGCATTTTTGAAATCAAATCTTCTCAAATGCCAGATATACTCAAACCTTTGAGCTTAATTAAAGTTCATGGTCTAGGTGGGAAAACGGCAAAAAAGCTCAATGGCATTGGATTGCATACCATTGGTGACCTATTGGAATGTAGCGAAGAAACACTCGCTTTCATCATAGGATCCAACCGTGCCAACGAATTGTACCATCGAATCCGAGGTCATGATCCACGACCTGTTGAAGTCAGTACCAATCGAAAATCCTATGGCAGAGAAACCACTTTTAACTCAGATACAAAAGATCGTGATCATATTCAAGAAATTCTCCGTCAATTTCTTTTTGAGCTAACCTTTAAACTGGTCAAGACGGATCAAGTTGCCCGAACAGTTGTCATCAAAATCAAATATGAGGATTTCGAGCAAATCACAAGAAGTCACAGCCTAACGGCTCATACAAACAATCTACAACTTTTTGAAGCAGCAATGGTTCAGCTTGCCTCACAGTTCCCGCTTCAAAAAAAAGTGCGCTTGGTAGGGATTGCGTTATCAAACATTGAAAGCAATCGCCAGTATCAACTCTCTTTCTTTGACTCCTAATGCGTGATATAATGGAATGAAATAGATTCGAGAGGAGGTTTTGTTCATGAACCATTTAACATTAGATAATGTTCATACCTTAATAGACAATACTCTCACTCCCTGTGTATCCATCTATCTTCCCACAGAAAAGGCTGGGAAGGATGTTCTCCAGGGAAAAATTAGGCTTAAAAATCTTTTGCGAGATTCAGAAGGACTCCTTGAGGCCCACGAAATTTCGGATAAAGACATTCAAAATCTTTTAGCTCCAGCATATGCTTTAGTCGACGATTCTTTGTTTTGGCAGAATTGTGATGAAAGTCTTGCTATTTTTATATCCGAAAAATATTTTCAGTACTTCAAGTTGCCCATGACATTCGAAAAAAAAGTGGCTGTTGGTGAGCAGTTTCAAATCATTCCACTGCTTGCTGTCCTAACCAATAGTGATGACTTTTATATTTTATCTTTGAGCCAAAAACAGATCCGATTGTTTCAGTGCAACACTTTTGACATGGAGGAAATCCATCTGAAAGATATGCCTACCAACTTAGAAGATGCTTTGCAGATAGACACTCCCGACCGACAACTTCAAAGTCATTCTGGAAGCACTGGTGCCTCCCAAGCTATATTCCATGGCCATGGTGGCGGTTCGGAAGATAATAAGCAGAAAATCTACCGATTTATGCAAAAAATCAGCGATGACATCTTATCCTACATGCCCTATAAGGATCTACCACTCGTCACAGCTGGGGTATCCTACATTAATGCCATCTATTCCGAAACCAACAAATATCCCTATCTTTTGAAGGATTCCATTGAAGGAGGTCCTGACAATCTCCAGACCAAAACACTATGGGAAAAAGGACACCAAATTGTCTCTTTACACCGCAACAAAAAGATTTCTTCTATTCTGGAACGCTTTCATAATGTCAAGAATACCGGGAGCGGATCAGAAATCGCATCGGATATTGTCTCTGCTTCTTTTGAGGGCAGAGTTAGTGATTTGATTCTAACCGCTAATGCGGAACTATGGGGCCAGTATGATCCCGCCACGCAAAAGATGATCATCGAGGAGAAGCACTTGACGGAAAGTCAGGATTTGTTCAATTTGGCGGCTATGCATACATTGAAAAACAATGGCAATGTTATGGTTGTACCTTCTGAATTATTGCCCGAACCTTACGTTCACATTGGCTTATTCCGTTATTAAAACGCCCTTTTTAGGGAACATTTTTAAACATCTCCCGTCAAATTTTATCAGGAGGTGTTTACATGCGAATAAAATTTCTAATCGTATTATTGGTTATGGGGATCGTACTTGTTGGGTGTACCAATGCTCCTGTCGAGCAACCTGAGTTAGAGGATGACACACCGGAACAAGACACTCCAAGTGACGGAGACTTAGATGACGCTTCATCCGACCCCGATCAGCCGGTGTCAGATGACCCGGAAAATGAAGATACATTTACCATCCTACCTGTGGAGGAAGAGACCGACAGCGTCAAAGGTATTTACTTAGGAAGGATGGACACTGGAGCCATTGAAGTATTAGTAGATGGCGCATACAAGGTGTTTCGCTGGCACATGGACGAAGAAGAAGCACAGACCGGCGAAATTCAACCTTATACAGCCATCGATATCGTCTACTCAACAAATGAACAGGAAGCTCAAGTCGTTTCCAACTTGACTCTTGCGCCAGAACCAGGAACTCCCGAGATCATTCCGTACAAAGAGGAAGCCGTATTTATCCGTTACATGGGAGAATCTCAGTGTTATCTTGAGATCGAAGAACAACCACACTTATTCTGGTTTGCATTAGAACTAATGGAAAGCGAACCACCCACTCTTACAGAAGATGAAACCATCCAAGCATCCTATTACATGGATGATTATGGTCGACAAGTTATCGTTTCATACGAAACGCTCAATTAAACAGGTCAAAGGCCGAGAAACAATTGTTTCTCGGCCTTTTCAATGCTATTTATACATGATTAGAATGGTCCGTATCCTATCACGTTGGAAATGAATACAAAGATTGCTCCAAAGATGTATTGTGCTATGATCAGTGGCAAAATCCATCTTGCCCACTTCTCCCATGGCACCTTAGCCAAAGCCAATCCAGCCATAAAATAGCCAGATGTTGGTGTAAAGATATTGGATATGCCGTCTCCAAATTGATATGCCAATACAGCCGTTTGTCTTGACACGCCTACCAAGTCAGACAATGGTGCCAAAATTGGCATAGTCACAGCAGCCTGTCCACTTCCTGATGGAACAATGAAGTTCATGAAGCACTGGAATATGTACATTCCAACCGCAGATACAGAAGATGGTAACGAACTTAGCACGTTGGATGAAGCAAACAGAATTGTGTCCAAAATGTTTCCATTTGTCAACACAACAAGAATGGCTCGTGCAAAACCAACAACCAATGCACCGCCCGCTATATTGGACATCCCTTCAATCAATTCCTCTGCAAAGCGGTTAGGTCCGAGCCCACCTACCAATGCTACTAGAATAGACATCCCTAGGAACAACGCAGCGATTTCCTGAATGTACCAGCCATACTGGATGGCTCCAAATACCAATAATACGATGGCCAACATCACTATGATCAATACAGCCTTTCTCTGCCCAGTAAATTCTTTCAGTTCACTTAAATCCAACACATCGTCTCTCTTTTTGTCAAATTCATACATCAAGCTCAGCTCTGGATTCTTTTTGACTTTTCCAGCATACCTAAATAAGAAAACTGACACAAGCGTTGTCATGATTAAGTAACCAATGATTCGATAACCCATACCAGAGAATAATGGCAACTCTGCTATTCCTTGTGCAACACCTACTGTAAATGGATTCATAAACGCTCCGGCAAAGCCTGCTCCTGCTCCTGCCAAAACCATTCCGATACCTGTCAAAGAGTCAAATCCTAAGGCAATTGCCAAAGTAACCATGATCGGAATGAATGGCAATGTCTCCTCAGCCATTCCATATGTTGCTCCTAGAATTGAAAATGCAAATACGATAACTGGAATGATTGCTCTTTCTTTACCTTGCATTTTTTTTGCAATGGAGCCAATAGCGGCTTCCACAGCCCCTGTTGCATGAACGACAGCAAACGATCCTCCCACAATGAATATAAAGAATATGATAGATGCCGTTTCCACCATCCCATCAGGTACTGCTTTCAAGTAATCCAACAGCCCAACGGGTGTGTTCTCAACCCAATGGAATGAATCTGGGTCAACCACTTCTCTTCCACTGGCTGCTTCCATCATGTCATATTGTCCTGCTGGCACAATATAAGTTAAGACAGCACATATGGCAACTATGATCAACAAAATGATGTAGACATGTGGTATTTTTCTCTTGGTTTTTGTTTCTTTGTCTTTTGACATTATTCCTCCTCCAATAATTTAATGTTTAATATCCTGTTCGTCTTTCACCCCCTCCCCAGGATTTCTCGTCTTTTATTTGTCCATTTTTATTTATATGGCCAGGTTCTAGCATGCTAGAACCCGGTTTAGATACAACAACTGTTTAGGCAGGCTCCTCATTGCAGAACAAGTAAGCTGTCAAGGCATAAATATTCATACCTGGAACCAATTCTCGTCTATCAATGAATTCTTCTTTTGAATGAGCAGTCTCAATGTCACCAGGGCCCAAAACCAAAGTAGGGATCTTGGCATAATGATGCAACAAACCACCATCTGTCCAAGCTGGAAAATAAGTCTTTTCAGGTGTTTTTCCATATCCTGTCTCTGATGCTTCTTCTACCGTCTTGACCAAAGGATGATCAGCCGGTATCTCCATCGCTTCATGGACATACCCTTCTTTCATCACACTGACATCCAACACTTTCATCTCGCATTTGAATTGGGGATCTTCACTGGCCAGTTCATCGATAATGGATTGGTATTCGTTCAATACGTCCTCATATTTTTCACCAGGTATCCATCGCCTGTCAATTTTCATGGTACAGTCTCCTGCCACCGTGCTTGGTTGAGTGCCACCTTTTATTGTGCCATAATTCATTGTTGAAGTGCCCGTAATGGCATGTTTTCTCTCATCTAATTGAGGAATCACTTTTTCTTCCAGTCTTTGAATGAAATTGGACGCTTTCAAAATAGCATTGATCCCTTCTTTTTGTTTGCCGCCATGGACCGTTTTACCAATGAAATTAAACTCGAACCACTCCAAGCCTCGATGGGCAATACTGATTTGCAAAGATGTGGGTTCTCCAACAATCGCACCGTCTGCTTTCACTCCGTTTTCTATCAAATCTATCGTTCCAAGACTTTTTTCCTCTTCATCAACAACCCCGGCAAACATCAAGTCTCCATCCAGTTGAATATCAGCACGCTTAATCGCTGCCATCGCTAACATCATACAAGCCAACGGCCCTTTCATATCATTAGAACCTCTCCCAATGAGTTTGTTCCCTTCAGCCTTGAGGACCAATGCATCTTCCATATCATAAGGCGGTACCGTATCCGTATGCCCGGTTAACAGCAACTTTTTACCCTTACCCTTGCCTTTCAATGTGGCCGTCACATTTTTCCTACCATCCTGAACATGAATCAATTCTGTCTCAATGCCTTCTTGTTTAAAAAACTCGTGAATAAACTCTGCAACTTGTGTTTCTTGTCCTTCAATTCCCGGGTAGCTAGGTCTTTTAACCAACTCTTCCAACAACGCGACAATCTCTGTTTCACTAACCGCTTCGTTTATTTTCTTCAATACTTCGTTTTTCATAACCCCTCCATTGGTTCGTTATTTGAACACAACGTTCTCTATTAGAACTTTCTTGTATTTTAACATATTTTTTACATTCCTGTAAAGATTATCGCGTTAAAACGAATAACATCTTCATCGGTTCACTATATAAAAAAAGATGGTCACCCATCTTTTTTTATCAAATCATGTATTGTTTCATTTCTATCCGATGATCCATCAATATTTGCAACATTTTTTCAATTTTTTTCTTGTACCGGCCTTGCTTCAAAAAAGAAATCGCCACACAAGTTTTTACTTCTCCATCAGAGTTGGCTATTGGAATGCCCACACCCACTGCATAGGGGAAAGTCTCTTCATCACTAATCACATACCCTTGTTGTCTGATTTTTTCATACTCATTCAAAATATCGTCGGTCTGAATCAAGGTGTTTTTGGCAACTTTTGTAAAGGTCTGTTCTTCCAGCATTTCTTCAACTCGTTTCTGATCATAGTAAGCCATCAAACACTTCCCATAACACCCTCTATTGATGGGATACAACAGCCCTGCCTTATAATTCATCTTCAGAGGTTGCTCCACTTCAATTTCATACAAAGATATCACCCTCTCGCCTTCTCTGACCGCCAATCCTACCGATTCTTTTGAGATAGATGCGATTTTTTTTAGGACAGGATAAATTTTGTCACTAAAAGCAAAACTATTCAAATAGACTGTGCCCATTTGGTACGCCATAGGCCCCAGTTTGTATCCATTGTAAGTTTTAATCACTAGGCCCTGCTGTTCAAAAGTGTTTAATAAACGGTAGAGCGTTGTCCGGTTAATCCTCGTCATACGGACCAATTCTGTCATCTTGAATTCATACGGTTCCTTACATAACTGTTTCAGAACCACAATAGATTTTTCGACACTTAAGGACGTTTCCACTTGACTTGATCTCATTCTTCAACTCCAATCCTAGATTCATCTCTTACAGCGCACCGATCATACGCCACCAGTTCAAATATACAAATAGTATACTAAAAAGTACCGCTCCGGTCAAAAAAGGGGCGTATTTTAGCATCAAATCCGCCGAAAAATGCCGGTTTCCATTTCCAATCACTAAAATCACGTTATGAAAAGGCAAGACAAAATGGCCGCTAATCATTACATAAATCATGAACAATAAGATTTCAGATGGAACCAATCCATGTCCAACAACCATCATGACAGGAAGCACCACCGAAAAAGTTGTAATAATGCTTCCCAACACCATATGCAAAACCGTTGATGTGAATAAAACAATTCCTATAAACTGGTAGTTGAACGTTCCTGGGAACAAGGGCAAAAATTGAGCCAGCAAAGCATCTGAAGTGCCACTTTCTTTTAATACGCCACCAATGGAAAACGCAGCTGTCAAAAAAATCATCAAGGATACATTTACCGATTTCAAATCTTTAAATCTTAACAGTTTGACTGCAAACATCAATGCCGTTCCACCCATAACCACCTTCGTGCCAGATAGACCGTGAAGCCATTCAAACGACCACATTCCTACCGTTCCTAAAATAATTGCCAGTCGTATCTTGTCTTGTTTGTCCAGCACGTGCCTTTCATCGACATCCATCCCGCCAGAAGTTATATCGATCCTCAAAAGAGTCTTTCTAAATACCACCACAAATCCCGTCGCAGAAAGCAGATATAACAACAAAGAAGGCACTGCCATATAGGTTGACCATGTCCCAGCATCGATAGAATAATTGGCAATTCCCATCAATGCATTATTTAAAATGATATCCCCTCTTACCATAGTCATGTTGACAAAAACAGTCGACCCATAAACCCAGAATAACAAAGTTTCTTTAGCCCTTTCTGCCATTTCACTTTTTTCAAAAAACTCTTTGAACAACAAAGCAATCAATATGATTCTGGAAAAAGGCTGGGGAATAATGAAAATCATTGCAAACTGCAACGCAAAAATCATAACCATCAATCGCCACAAGGTTGTGACATGTCGAGCTAAAACAGGTTGAATCAATTTGTCCGTCAAGCGACTGTTAGCTATGCCTTGAGAGAAAATAAATGAGAAAACAATCAGAACAAAATTGCTAGAAAGAGGAAAGGTAAAAACCGTTCTGTACGAAACGCTGCCGAATAACAAAAAAACACCTATCAGAAATAACGAGGCATAAGTTTTGTCTACCCAATTTGTTGTCCACCATATGATGGTCATCACTAGAGCCCCTAACAACACGCTCTGGGATAAAGTAAGTCCAAATGGTCGAATGCCTACAATAAGCAATGGACCCAACAGACTTAGCACATGTCTTTTCATTAATTATCTCCAATCTCACTTTTTGAACTTTAATCATTTTATCTGAAACCTTTCTTCTCGTCAATCACTTGATCATAATGGGATATATTGAGATTTCCTCATTGATGGGTTATAATTATAGCACTTATATTAATAAAAGGAGAACAACGATGTATAAAATAACAGATCACGTATCTTGGGTCGGGAAAATCGACTGGGAGCTTCGAAAATTTCACGGTGAAGAATACACTGCCAATCGTGGATCTTCTTACAATGCTTATCTCATTCAAGATGAAAAAACAGTCCTCATCGATACGGTTTGGTTGCCCTTTTCTCGAGAATTTGTCAATGACTTAAAAAAAACTGTCGATCTAAAATCTATCGACTACATTGTGATCAACCATGGCGAAGTAGATCATAGTGGTGCCTTGATCGATTTAATGAAAGAGATCCCCGACACACCTATTTATTGTACAAAAAAAGGAATGGAATCTCTAAAGGGACATTACCACACCGACTGGAACATTCGCCCTGTGAAAACAGGCGACACTCTAGATATTGGAGAAGGCACCCTCACATTTGTCGAGGCACCTATGTTGCATTGGCCAGATACAATGTTCACTTACTATTCAAAAGATGCTATTCTATTCAGCAACGATGCCTTTGGTCAACACTACGCTTGCGAAGGCATGTTCAATGATAAAGCCGACCAATCTGAGCTTTACCAGGAGGCCTTAAAATACTATGCCAATATTTTAACCCCTTTTAGCCCTCAAGTGACCCGAAAGATAAACGAAGTCTTGGCAATGAATCTTCCTTTGAACATGATTTGTCCTTCTCATGGCATCATTTGGCGCCAACAACCCGAACAAATCGTTCACCAATATTTGGAGTGGGCAGGAAACTACCAAGAAAACCAAATAACCCTCTTATATGATACCATGTGGGATGGCACTGGGAAAATGGCTGAGGCCATCAAAAAAGGAATTAAGCAAACAAATGACGACGTGGTGATCAAGCTTTACAATGTAAGTCGTTCAGACATGAACGATGTAATATCTGAAGTTTTTAAATCAAAGTTTGTTTTAGCTGGTTCTCCAACCATCAACAGGGGCATTCTATCAGCGATGGCTGGAATTCTTGAGGTGATTCAAGGTCTTAAGTTTAAAAACAAGAAGGGAGCCGCCTTTGGCACTTATGGCTGGAGCGGTGAATCACCGGGTCTTCTAAAAGAAGCGCTAGAAAAATGCGGCTTTGAAGTCATGGACGACGTGGTCAAATCTCTCTGGAATCCCAATGAAGAAGTCATCGAAAACTGCATGGCTTTAGGTCGAAAAATTGGTGAAGACTGCCTCTAACATACTCAAATACTCAATAAAATATCCTTGCTTTTGCAAGGATATTTTATTGTGGTAACATCTGTAACTACCTACCACGCTCATAACCCATATAATCATCCTTAACAGATTTCTATTACTAAGGAGTAAATGATATGAGTCGATCAAAAAGAATTGTGAAATGGTTGTTCCTAGCATTGTTTGTTTTCTTGCTCATGAAAGGTCGCATTCAAGTCTGGATGGTTCTTTTTGTCATCAGTTTAGCGTTGTCTTTTTTTATAGAGA
>Ga0334895_1000703_pt1 | contig 41543 bp, 42 predicted proteins | sample GraSluR3_MG_7_FD_207229 | JGI IMG/M metagenome (GOLD analysis project Ga0334895, IMG submission 207229) | Sludge microbial communities from methane-producing bioreactor in Wageningen University, Netherlands - Granular Sludge_31_05-R3 | ecosystem: Engineered > Bioreactor > Anaerobic >... | reverse complement strand
TAATACTATATGGAATTTTGAAAAGAGGTTAACGATGAAGAGATGGATCACCGTTATACTTGGCATCAGCCTCAGTTTATCTTTGGCGGCGATCTCCTTGCAAGAAAGCTTGGAGATGGCGCTGAAGAACAACAACGAGCTCCTCATGGCCAAGGAAGAAGTATACAAAGCCGAACAAACTTACCGTGAAGTTCGCGGCTCTTTGTTGCCCCAAGTGGCGCTGCAGGGAAATTATGCTCTGAGCAAAACCTATCTCCCGGATAGTGCAACCGGCGGCATGCCGAGCGTCAGCTCTATGTTGGACGCGTCCACTGCGACTGACAATGAAAACACCATAGCCGGAGCGCTGGATGGGATCTTGGCCGGGATCATGCCCGGCTCTCCCCAAGAAGAGGGTTCTCTGGCCATGCAGCTGAAGATGGACCAAGTACTCTTTTTGGGAGGGAAATTGGTCAATGGTATTCGGGCGGTAGATAGGTATCGCAGCATCCAAAAGCTGAGCTATGAATTGGTGGAAGAAGAAGTAATACTTGCGACCACGAAGGCATTTTACCAAGTGATCCTTGCTGGCAAACTAGCAGATATCCAGCAGGAAGGTCTGCACACAGCACAGCGTCATCTTCAAAGAGTGGAGCTGATGCATCGTGAAGGTCAGCTTTCAGAGTTTGAGCTTCTGGGCGCGCGTCTGGAAGTGGCAAGGCTGGAGCCTCAGGTCTTGGCAGCTCAGAATCAGTATGATCTGGCCTTAGCGGCATTTCGCCAAAGGATCGGAGCAGAAGATTCATCTTTGGTCCCCGAAGGCGAATTTGTGCTGCCGCAGGTAGAAGTTCCTTCGCTAGAAGAAGCTCAGAGACAAGGCTTGCAAAATCGCATTGAATTGGAACTTTTGGACATCGCCACAGGTATCAAGGAGTTGCAATACAAGGCAGAGAAGGGAAACTTCCTGCCGAATGTAGCACTCAGTGCTTCGGCATCGCTCTTTAGCGCTGCGGATGAGTATGCGATCCAGAGAGATGATTTTGGCAGACAATATTCGATCGGAATCGGCTTTAGCTTGCCGATCTTCACCGGTCTTTCAAATAGCGCCAAGATCTCCTATGCACGTCATGACTTGGCACAGGCAAAGCTGCAAGAGCGCGATAGTCAAGAGCTCATTGAGCTGCAGATCAAGCAAAGTCACCAGAAGCTGACTCACGCTCTGGAAAACTATGCTGTTCAAGAGCAAAACATCCAGATGGCACAACGCAATCTGGAATTGGCTCAGCTACGTTTTGAAAATCAGGTGGGGATCCAATTGGAAGTCTTTGACGCACAGATCACTCTATCCTCTATCCAGCTTCAATTTAACAGCGCGATCTATGAAGTGATCGCCGCAGAAAGAGAATATACAAAAGCAATCGGACAAAAAATGATCGTGGAGAAGATATGAAAAAGAGCATGAGATACACGATAATCACCCTGAGCCTTCTGATGATGCTCAGCGCATGCGGTAAAAAGACGGAAGAAGCCCGCAGCATGGAACAATTGCACAGTGAATTGGGAATTCCGGTGCGCACAATACGCGCAGAGAAGAGCAGTTTTGAACAAAACTTACGTTACAACGCTATGCTCTCCGGCAGCCGTGAGAGCACCGGTCAGGCCATGCTAAGCGATGTAGTAGCAAAGATCCACTTCAAGGTGGGAGATCGGGTGGAAAAAGACGACATAGTGGTCAGCTTCCCCACCGACAATCCATCTGCTCAATATTCACAGGCAAGCAGTGCCTTCGAGAGCATTGAAGCTATATACAACAGGATGCTGCGTTTATATGAAGAAAACGCCATCTCTTTGCAGGATTTTGAGAATGTGCGGACTCAATATGAGGTATCGCTTGCAAATCTGAAATCCAGCAAGCAGATGATCTTTGTGAGCTCTCCGATTAGCGGAGTGATCACAGACATCCAAGTCAATGAATCCGAGCGTGTCTTCCCAGGCAAAGATCTCTTTACCGTGACCTCAGAAGGCGGCTATCGCGCAAATTTGATGGTTCCCGAGACAGAGATCAGCAAGATCAGCAAGGGCTCCAAAGTGCTTGCCACATGGGAAGGAAGAAGCATCGCCGGCAAGGTCACCTCGATCGCCATGGCTATGGATCCTGCCAGTAAAGCATTTCGCGTGGAAACCGAGTTTTCCGGAAATGCAGGCATCCCCTATGGCGTGACAGCTGAGATACTTGTGGAGATCCTTCGTAAAAACGATGTCTTCGTGGTGGATCGTCATATCCTTGTTCGCGAAAATGGCGACAGCTATCTTTGGATAGCCGAGGGAGATCGGGCTACGAGGAGAAAGATCGAGCTCGGAGTGAACAATCAATTGCAATATGAAGTGATCGATGGTCTTCAGGAAGGAGATATAATCATTTCTGAAGGCATCAAATCCCTCATCGAGGGCAGTAAGATCCGAATCATAGAAGGGAGTTGAGCATGTTTTTGGCAAAGCTATCCATAGACCGGCCGGTGCTGGTGACCATGGCCATCTTGGTCTTTGTGGTCTTTGGCGCCATGGCCTATATGGGCATGCCGCTGAACCTGATGCCGGACGTGGAATTGCCCTATATATCGATCCAAACTATCTATCCCGGGGCGGGGCCTCGTGAGGTGGAGACACAGGTGACAGCCAAACTTGAGGAAGCAGTAGCGACCGTTCCTCAGATAGATTTTGTCCAAAGCTACTCGATGGAAAACGTATCCATCATCATGGTGGCCTTTGAGCAAAACAAAGATATTAACATCGCAAACAACGAAGTAAAAGACAAGGTTGACGCGATACTCAGAGAGCTTCCAGATGGGGTCGACCGTCCGGCTGTGCAGAAGTTTGACTTTTCTGCCTTTCCCTTTATGGATCTGGTCCTCACCGGAGACATGGATCCGCGCGAGCTCTATGAACTGGCTGATGGAACTTTGCGTGAGCGGCTTTCTCAGATCCGGGGTGTAGCGCAAGTGAGCCTCACCGGCGGAGCTAAGCGTGAGATCTTGGTGGAGTTAAGCGACCGGGTGGTGTATCAAAATCGCATCTCGATGGCTCAGATGAATCAGATCTTGGCAGCGCAGAATCTAGATATGCCCGGTGGAAACTTCACTCAGGGAAATCAAGACTACTCCGTGCGCCTCAAGGGTGAGTTCTCTTCCGTGGAAGAGATCAGAGATTTGATGATCCCCACATCCATGGGTACACGCAAGCTCGGAGATCTGGCAGAAGTCACTGATGGTGCCGAAAAGATCACACAGCGATCGACATATTTTAACGCCGCAGCGGGAACTCTAAATGACAATATCGTGAGAATATCGATTACAAACAGCTCAGACGGAAACGTGGTAAACATCGCCGAGGAAGTGCGCAAAGCATTGCCAGAGCTGGAAAGTCAGCTCCCGGCAAATGTGAGCCTGAACATCATCCGTGATGATAGTGATTTCACACGCGCTACTGTGGCAGATACGCTGATGACTCTGTGGCTGGGGATTTTGCTTACAGGCTTGGTGCTCATAGTCTTCTTGCATGATCTGAGATCTACTTTGATCGTGGCACTTTCCATGCCAATCTCGATCATCTCAACCTTCATCTTCTTGCAAGCTGCCGGATTTACCTTGAACATGCTCACGTTGACCGGATTCTCAACAGCAGTGGGTATCTTGGTGACAAACTCGGTGGTGGTGATCGAAAACATATTCCGTCACAAGGAGATGGGCAAAAAGCGCAAAGAAGCAGCCTTTAAAGGCACCAGCGAGATCACGGTGGCAGTATTGGCATCCACGCTTACAAACATCGTGGTGTTTTTGCCGATTGCTTCGATGAGCTCGATGATCGGCGGATTCCTCAAGGAATTTGCGCTCACGGTGACTTTTGCCACCATCTTCTCATTGATCTCCTCCTTTACTATTACTCCGATGTTGGCATCCTTGATCATCCCGGAGGGGAAGAAAAGCAGCCGTTGGGGACTGAAGTTTGATGCTGTCTTTGAGAAATTCTCAAATCTCTATCAGCGCTTTATGAGAGGTGTGCTAAGAAGCAAGGCTAGGAGCTTTGGCATCTTGGTGGTCTCGGTGCTGATCTTGATTGCAAGTTTGTTCTTGGTGCCGAGTCTTGGATTTGAGCTGATGCCGGCAATGGATCAGGGGACAGTAAACATATCGGTGGAGCTCCCCGAAGGCTACAACCTGGATGAAACCTCAAAAGTCGTGGAAGTCATCAACGATCGTACCAAAGAGCATCCGGAAGTGGAGCACATTGTCAGCAGCATCGGTAGCCAAGGTTTCATCGATACCGGCAGCAATCTTGCCAGCGTGGATGTGCAACTCGTGGATCGCAAGGAAAGAAGCCGCAGCACCAAAGATATGGTGAGTGCTTTGATCTTGGATCTTGCGGACATACCAAATGCTGAGATCCGGGTGAGTGATCAGAACAACATGGGTCCCGGAGGCAGTGGAATCAGCTTTTACATCCAAGGTCAAGATCAGGATGTGCTCGAAGAGTTGAAGTTTGCCGTGATGGACGCTATTCGTGATGTGCCTGGTCTGATCAATCTGGATAGCAGCTCTCGGCCCGGAACATCCGAGATCACTTTGTATCCCAAGCGTGATCGCTTGTCTGAGATCGGGGCTACGGTCTACGACCTCGCCATCGCTCTGCGCGGAAGCGTAGAAGGTCTCGTGGAAAACCATTATCGCGAGAGTGGCAATCAATATGACATCCGCTTGACATTGGCAGATGAAGACATCAATCATCCAGACAAAATCATGAATCTGAGCGTTATCATCCATGGTCAACCATATCAATTGGCGCAATTAGTTGAGATGGACTTTGCTCCGGGTGTGAGCAGATTGATCCACATCGATAGATTCAAAACCATTGAGATCAGTGGCAATGCGGCACAAGGCTTTAGCACAGGGCAGATCAATGCCGCCATCACTCAGAGACTGGAAGACTTGGCATTCCCGAGTGGATATCAGATAACTTGGGGACAAGAAGCTAAAATGCTCAACGAAACCATGATCGATATGGCGAGGACCTTCTTGATCGCAGTGCTTTTGACCTATATGTTGCTGGCAGCGATCCTGGAAAGCTTTGCACAGCCACTGATTATCCTTGCCACAGTGCCCTTGGCAATCATCGGCGTGATCTTGGCGCTCTTTCTTTCCGGCGTGGGAATCAATATGTTTTCCATGCTGGCAGTCATAATGTTGGTTGGCATTGTCGTAAATAATGCTATATTAATATTAGACTATGTGAATGTGAAGCGTAAAGAAGGGATGTGTTCGCATGACGCACTGTTGGAAGCAGGAAGGATGAAGCTCAAGCCCATCATTATGAGCACCTTATCCATTGTAATCGGGATGTTGCCGATGGCATTGGGAATCGGCTCTGCCGGGCGTGAGTTTAGGATGTCGATGGGTATTGTATCCATTGGTGGACTGATAGTTTCGACCCTACTGACTTTGATAGTGGTTCCGGCGTTCTATTTCCTGAGTACGCACAACCAGATAAAAAAGGAGATCTGCAATGAACAGAATCGTTAAGCTCGTAAGTATCGCCATGTTGGCGGTCATGCTCACCGTCGGAGTCGCAGGATGTTTTGGCAATTTTGCCGCAACCCGCAAGGTCTATGATTTCAACCAGAACTTTGGTGGAAAATGGGAAAATCAGATCCTATTTTGGGTGATGAACTTCGTCCCGATCTATGGAGTAGCGGGAGCACTTGATATCTATATCCTAAACACTATCGAGTTTTGGACAGGCAGCAATCCCATAGCCATGGGTGCTGGCGAAGAAGTGATCAAATATGCCTCACAAGATGGCAAAGACTACAAGATCACCATCAGACAAAATGAAGTAATCATGGAAGATTTGGCAAATCCGGGTCAGGAACTTGATTTGAGCTTCAAGCCCATGGAGCAATCCTGGTATCTGCAGACCGAAGCAGGAGCATTTAAGATCGCAACCGTGAAAGATGGCGAAGCCGATTTCTTCCTGCCCTCAGGCAAGTCTTATACTCTCAAAGAAGCCATGTAAAGGAAAACAAATGATCGACAAACAGAAACTCGAAGAAGTCTTGGACAAAGTACGTCCTGCCATTCAAGCTGATGGTGGAGATGTCGAGCTCGTCCAAATCCGTGAAGACAATGTGGTGGAAGTCCGCCTCAAAGGTGCCTGCAATGGCTGTCCTATGGCGACTCTCACTCTCAAAGCCGGAATCGAAAGAATCGTCAAAGAAGAAATACCTGAGGTCGCGGAAGTAATCTCGGTCAAATAACCAGTATATCAATCTGCCCCTTCACCATGCGTGGAGGGGCTTTTTCTATCTACTCAAATCCCAGTTCTTTGAGGGCAAGTGGTTTTTTGCGCCAATTTGCATTGATCTTAACAAAGAGATGGATATCCACAGGAAAGTCAAGGAACTCGCTGAGACGCGTCTGAGCATATTCTCTAATCTTTTTTAGATTTGCTCCGCCTTTCCCGATGATGATGGGTTTTTGGCTTTGCCGCTCGATCCAGATCACGGCATCTACGATTACTTTCTTGGGGCTTTCTTTGTAGCTTTCTATAAGCACCGCCGTAGCATAGGGGATCTCTTCTTCAAAGAGATGGAAGATCGCTTCGCGAATGAGCTCTTTGGCAAAAAAACGCATAGGGAGGTCCGAAAGCTGATCTTCCTCGTAGTATGGTTCATGATATGGGATATAGTGGGTGATGCTTTCTTTGAGCTCGTCAATCCCGGTGCCGAATCTGGCAGAGACAAAGTGGCAGCGTTCCACGACTTCCGGCATCATCTTGGTAAAAGCATCCTGATCGATATCTTCGACAAGATCAAGCTTGTTGAAGACGGCTATCACCGGACACTTGAGCTTCTTGATCAGATCCAATACCTCAAGATCGTAGTCTGTGGGAAAGCTTTGGATCTGGGTCATAAAGAGTAGCAGATCTACGTCCTTGAAGCTTTCGCTGATGAATCTTGCCATACGCTCTTGCATCTCATAGCGAGGCTTGAGGTAGCCGGGGGTGTCGATGAAGATGACTTGCTTGTCAAACGTATTCCAGATTCCCTTGACGGCATAGCGGGTGGTCTGGGGCTTGGGAGATGTGATCGATAGTTCTTCACCCAAGATGCGATTCATCAGGGTGGATTTTCCGGTGTTGGGGCGGCCGATGATGCTTACAAAGCCGCTTCTGAAACTTGCTATGTTTTCCATAATAAATGAGGGCGGACAGAGCTCTGCCCGCCCTATATCCTTTTGATTATTATAGTTTTGAGAATACTTCTTTGATGATCTGCACGCATTCAGTGAGCTGTTCTTTGGTGATCACAAGCGGCGGAGCAAGACGGATGATGTGGCGATGAGTGGGTTTGCAAAGCAGCCCTTTTTCTTTGAGCATGACGCAAACATCCCAGGCTTCCACGCCGTCCTTAGGCTCGACTACGATGGCATTGAGCAAGCCACGACCGCGAACCAGCTTGATCATGGGGTGATTCAGCGCTTCGAGTTCGGCACGGAAGTATTCGCCGAGTTCATAGGCGCGTTCTGCTAGCTTTTCATCCCGAACTACTTCTAGAGCTGCTTTTGCCACTGCGCAGGCAAGCGGAAATCCACCAAAGGTAGAGCCGTGTTGACCGGGCTTTATGAGCAACATGATGTCTTTGTCTGCCAGTACGGCGGAGACGGGAAGCACACCACCGGAGATGGCTTTGCCCAAGATCAGCATGTCCGGGCGAACATTGTCATAATCGCTTGCCAAAAGCTTTCCGGTGCGCGCGATACCAGTCTGAATCTCGTCGGATATGAGCAGGACATTGTGTTCTTTGCAGATATCGTAGCAGGCTTTGAGATAGCCTTCTTGCGGGACGAACACACCGGCTTCACCCTGGATGGGCTCGACGATAAATGCAGCCACGTTCTTGCCATTTTCGACGAGATAATCCTTCAGAGCTTGAGGATCATTGTAAGGAACTCTCACGATGCCGGGCAGGAAGGGACCAAAGCCTTCGTAGCAATCCGGATCTGAGGATGCTGAAACGATCGCCAAAGTGCGACCATGGAAGTTGTTTTCGGCAAAGATGATGATCGCATTGCCGTCTTCGACGCCCTTGGTCTTGTATGCCCATTTGCGAGCAAGCTTCATGGCCGTTTCCACGCCCTCAGCACCACTGTTCATCGGCAACACCATGTCATACCCGAAGAACTCGGTGATGAACTTCTCATATTCGCCAAGCTTGTTGTTGTAAAAAGCACGAGATGTGAGGGTGAGTTCTTGAGCTTGGTCGCAAAGCGCTTTGATGATATGGGGATGGCAATGGCCCTGATTTACGGCAGAGTATGCAGACAAGAAGTCGAAATAGCGGTTTCCTTCCGGATCCCACATAAAGACACCCTCTCCTTTTGCCAGTACTACAGGCAAGGGATGGTAGTTGTGAGCTCCGTATTTTTCTTCCAGCTCGATCGCTTCGCGAGAGCTTACGGTTCCGTATTTTAGGTTTGCGGACATATTTCCTCCATGTATGGTTTTTTTCATTTAGAAGCAGTAAATCCAGAAACTCATTAGCTGTCAAGAACAAACATTTGGAGCTTTTGTAATATAAGGAGACGGGGTAAATCCGGAGTAGATCAGAAATCTTGTAGAATCAATCCGGAGGGGGTCACTGTGTCGCTGCAGTAAAAACTCTTGAGCTTCTTTGGTCTATCACGATGGGTATAGCTGTGAGATAATAGACGTTGTTGTGATCATCTCGAATTCTTAAGTCGTAGAACCCGGGATTAAGACTGAAAACATCACTCTCCCCAGTGCGTAGGAAGAAATCTAGTAGATTGGCAGAATATGAATTTGTGCCGGCAGCTGCGGCTTGGAGCGAACGGATTTCGCGAGGACTGCTGTTGTGTAATCTCAGAGAACCGCAGTTTGCCTCCAGGCTCACATGCCGCGTTCCGGGAGAGTCGATCTCAATCTGAATGTTCCCAGCAAGGATGTGATCGCCTTCATATGACAGATTGACCACCCGATAAGACGAGCTGGGCAGATATAGCGTCCTGCCGGGATTGATGTAGCGTCGAGATCCATTATCCAGTCTGACCCAGGCTTCTTCGCTGCTATTGTTTTTAACAGCAATCTCAGCATCAGAAAAACAGGCGCTGATGAAGAGTATCATCAACGCCATCAAGGACATGTATAGGATTCTCATGAGTATCTTCTATCAGAGCGCAGCCTTTGCGCTTTTTTTGCGGACAGGTTTTACAAAGCTATAATCCGGTTCACTCTCGCCGGTTACCACTTCTTTGGTAATCTGGCACTTTTCGACGGTCTTAAGATCCGGGATTTCATACATGATCTTGAGCATAAAGCGCTCCATGATCGAGCGTAAACCGCGAGCTCCCGTCTTCTGCTCGATGGCTACGCGGGCAATTTCCTTAAGAGCTTCAGTATCAAATTCCAGATCCACACCATCCATGTTAAAGAGCTTCTGGTACTGTTTGCAGATAGCGTTTTTGGGCTCTGTCAGGATATCGATCAAAGCGCTTTCAGAGAGCTCATGCAGGGTGCATATCACCGGCATTCTGCCTATCAGCTCGGGAATGAGACCATATTTAAGAAGGTCGTGGGGGTTTGTGTGATCGAAGATATTGCTGTCTTGCAGCTTGATTCCGAGATCCACGTCAAAACCGATTGCTTTTTTGTCGCTGCGCTCTTTGATTATCTTTTCAAGGCCAAAGAAGGCTCCTCCGGCGATGAAGAGGATGTTTGAGGTATCAAGCTCGATAAACTCTTGTTGTGGGTGTTTGCGTCCGCCTTTTGGGGGAACATTGACTTTGGTGCCTTCAAGAATCTTCAGAAGAGCTTGTTGCACACCTTCACCGGAGACATCTCTTGTGATCGAGGGAGTTTCGCTTTTACGGGAGATCTTATCGATCTCGTCGATATAGACGATCCCGCGCTCAGCTCGATCTACGTCATAATCGGCATTTTGCAAGAGGCGAGTGAGGATGTTTTCCACGTCTTCACCCACATATCCGGCTTCGGTCAAAGTGGTAGCATCGCTAATTGCAAAGGGAACTTGCAGGAATCTAGCCAAAGTCTGGGCAATGAGGGTCTTGCCGCTGCCGGTGGGACCGATCATCATGATATTGCTCTTTTCAAGATCCACTTCGTCGTCATGCTTTTGCCAGAAGATGCGTTTGTAGTGGTTGTATACAGCCACGGATATAATTTCTTTGGCACGATCTTGGCCGATCACATACTGATCAAGATAGCTCTTGATCTGGCTTGGGATGGGGGTCTCAAAATCTTCAAGAGCTTCTGGGACGTCTTTATTGTCCACTATGGTGTGGCACATCTGGATACAATCGTCACAGATATTCCCGGCTATGCCACGAATGAGGTTTTTGACTTCCGTCTCGCTACGACCGCAAAAGGAGCAAGTGAGTGATTTCGTTTTATCCAAAACTATTTCTCCTGAATCTGAGCTCTGCGTTCGATCACTTCGTCGATCAGGCCATATTGTTTGGCATCGGGAGCACTAAGAAAGTAGTCTCTGTCGGTATCTTGTTCGATCTGCTTGATAGTGCGGCCGGTGTGATGGTGCAAAATGTCGTTCATGCGGCCTTTGAGATAGATGATCTCGTTGGCTTGGATTTCGATGTCCGCTGCTCGGCCTTGCATGCCACCCCAGGGTTGGTGGATCATGATGCGGCTATTGGGCAAAGCAGTACGCTTCCCCGCAGCACCTGCAGCGAGAAGCACCGCTCCCATGGAAGCTGCCATGCCTATGCAGATGGTAGAAACAGCGGGTTGGATGTATTGCATCGTATCATAGATAGCCAAGCCGCTGCTGATGCTGCCGCCGGGGCTATTGATGTACATATAGATGTCTTTGGACGCGTCCTCGCCCTCAAGGTGCAATAGCTGAGCTACCACAGTATTGGCAAGGACATCATTGATGGGTCCGCCGACAAAGATGATCCGATCTTTGAGCAGGCGGCTGTATATGTCGTAGGCACGTTCGCCGCGTCCTACTTGTTCGATAACCATTGGTATATAGTTCATATTGTCTCCCTTTCTAATACCGGGATTTACTTGTCTTCCTGCAGATTTTCTTCATCTGCACCGGAGCTCTTTTCGGTTGGGACTTCTTCAGCCTCAGCTTCGGGAATCTCAGGAGTCTCTTCAGGTTCCGGGACAAAGAAGTTCGCTGTCTCAGCGAGTTTGCGAAGGATGAAGTAGTTTATCACTCCAATCTTGTAGGCATCGGAAGCAATCTCATCTTTGTGTTTTTCTTTGTAAGCCGCCACGGTGTTGTCGGCAAGAATGGCTTCGTGCTCGATGTATTCTTCGGTCATCTCGTCTGTGATCTCAATCTGAATCTGCTTACGCAATGTGTTTAAGACATAGATGGTGACCATCTCTTGGGAGACCTGCATGCGATATTGATATTGCAAAAACTGGTGATATTCTTTCATAGGATGCTTTTCAGCTTCCTGAGTGGCAATATGGTCGATGGTCTTCATCGGCAGCTCAAACTTGTTGTCCACAAAAAGCTTGGCTACGATGGCGAAGTTCATGATATCGAGGTTTTTATGCTCATTGGCAAGGCGCATGTCTTCAGAAATCTTGGAGCGCATGGCTGCCATATCGTCAAAATCCATGTCACGGGCAAAATCGTCATCCAGCTCGGGATATTGGACCCGCGTCACTGAATTTACCATGATGCTGACGGGGTATTCATCGTCGTTGCCCAAAGAAACCTGGGCATCTTGGCAGACGAGCTTGATGTTGGCACCCTGCATCGTTACTTCGACCACGTCTCCGGTCTTTTTGCCGATGAGTTCAGGCAATGCGCGACGCTCGGGATTGGTACCGGCAAAGAGATTTGCTTTTTTGGTGATTGTTTCATCGTTGACCGCAAAGCTAAGCTCCACTTCCAGATGATCGTTTTCGATGGCTTTTTCCACGTCAACCACACGGCCGCTCTGTTGGCGAAGCTCTTCTAAGTATTTGTCCACTTCGCTTTCGAGTGTGACAGGGTTGTATGGCACATCAAGATTGTCCAATTGGGTAAATTCAAGCTCAGGTTCGTGCTCGATTTCGATCTTGAGGATCATGTCGGAGCCCTTGTCCCAGTTCACTTCTTTCACGTCTGGGTAGAGAAGGTAATTGATCTCGTGTTCACGAGCTGCTTCATCAAAGATGTCAGCAATGGAATCCTTGAGAAATTGCTCTTTGAGATAATCGCCATAGGTCCTCTCGATGAGGCTTATGGGGGCTTTCCCTTTGCGGAAGCCGGGGACATCGACTTGCTTGGCGGCTTTGCGAATAAACTTGTTCCACAGCTTATCCACGTCATCTGACGGGACGGTAAGCGTGATCTCTTTGGTGACCGCATTGATTGGTTTTAAATCTACCTGCACTTTATACTCCTTGTAGTCAAAATCGATTGGCTGGTGCGAAAGAGGGGACTCGAACCCCTACAGGAGTGAACCTACTGGATCCTAAGTCCAGCGCGTCTGCCAATTCCGCCACTTTCGCATCTCAATGATATCGTATGTATTTAAATAAGAAATACCAGTTTTTTAAAATGCATATTCTTGTCAAGCATTCAGTGGCATATTGTCGATCAAGCGGGTCTTACCAAACCATGCGGCGATCATGATTCTGCTGCCTTGATCTACTTGATCCACATCTGAGAGATCTTTGCTATCAATGATCTTTACGTAATCCGGCTTGGCTCCCTCGGATAGCAATCTCTCCCATACACTCTTGATAATCAGCTCAGTATTTCTCTGTCCTGCTGATACTTGTCGGGCGGCATCTTGCATGGATTGGTATATAGATACAGCTCTTTGGCGCTGGTCTGTGTCCAGATAGACATTGCGGCTGCTCTTTGCCAAGCCGTCATCCTCGCGGATGATGGGGCAGCCTATGATCAGAGTCTCGAGATTTAAGTCTTCTGCCATCTTGCGCAGTATGCTCAGCTGTTGAAAATCCTTCTCGCCCATATACATTCTATGAGGCTTGACGATGTTTATCAGCTTGAGGACGATCGTGCATACTCCCCGGAAATGTCCGGGACGGCTGGCTCCGCAGAGGACGGAAGAAAGCTCTTCGACTTCCACCCAAGTCCGATATCCCGGCGGGTAGATCATGTCACTATCGGGGAAGAAAACATAGTCCACTCCCCTCTCTTTTAGAAGTGTCAGATCCCTCTCAAGATCCCTGGGGTATCTCTGAAGATCCTCATTGGGGCCAAATTGAGCGGGATTGACAAAGATGGATACGACTGTGATGTCGTTTTCTTGTTTTGCCTGATCCACCAGGCTGAGATGGCCTTCATGCAGAAATCCCATCGTGGGCACAAAGCCCAGCTTTGAGCCATGAGGATGCTCCAGCTCCCTCATCTGCGAAAGAGATCCAATGAGCTGCATCAGCTGATCGTTTTGATCTTGTTGTCTTTTCCAAGCACGACTATGCGTGGTTTGTGGGCAATCATCTCTTGTTCGTCCAACATGCCGTAGTTCACCACGATCACCTTGTCCCCTTCTTGGGCAAGACGTGCTGCTGCTCCATTGATGCCGATCATGCCACTGCCTTTTTTGCCTTTGATGATGTAAGTGCTAAAGCGTGCACCATTGGTGATGTTAAACACTTCCACTTTCTCAAATTCTTGCATTCCACTGGCTTCGAGCAGGGCTTCATCGATCTCGATGCTGCCATTGTAGTTTATGTCGCATTGCTTCACCGTCGCCCGGTGAAGCTTTGCTAAGAGTATCTGCCTTAGCATTTTAGTCTCCATTTATCATGAGTTTTCTGCATGAAATTCTAAATACATGCTTTTGTCAACCTATTTCGGAATCGGGCGCCTCACAAAGCACTAGATTCCAAGCTATGAGACGGCGTAGCCAAAGCACGAGTCTCTCACCGGGGCATCACTAGGATCCGCTTTGTGGGATAAGCTTCGATCTTAACAAAATATAAGCCACTTGCCAGATCATCCAAAGAGATCCTTATCTCGGTTCCTGAGACCGGGATGCTCTTGACTTTCTGCCCTTTGAGATTGAATATTAAGATCGGGGTATGGATGTGTTTGGGACTTGATATGACCAGCTCGTCTGAGGCCGGATTGGGATACACTCTGATCTGTGGGCTCGGAATCTGCAGGTCATCTTGATTTGAGACGGGATTTTCCAGATAAAACTCTAGGATTTCATCTCCATCCGAGATTTCGATGATGATCTTCTGCCAAGCTTCGGGCCGTGAAACCACCGGGCTTTGATAGCTCACTAGCTGAGTAAAATCCAGAGTTTGAGGATCCTGCGGCCAAAGTTCGGTTAGTCCGGGATCATCATCAAAAGAAAAGCGCACGAACCGCGGAACATTGGCGTCCATATCCTGATAATCAAGAGAAACTTGCACCTGACCTTGCCAATAATCCGCAGCAATATTGCTGATCTGGGGAGCGAATTCGTTTTGATCCTGAAGATGGTGAGCCTTCAGCAGGACATTGACTCCGTCGGTCATATCAGCCTGCTGGATTCCATTGACCAAGGTGATCCTGGACGTCGTGAGGCTTGTGGCACAAAGTGGATAATCCGGATCATACCATGCTGCAAAATCAGCATCTGCCAAGAGATCCGCGATTGAGCAGGATAAGATCAGCCACTGGCCTTGCACGCTAAATTCTATATCTCCCAATCTGCTTAAGCCATCAAATCCCGAGCCTGATATCTTGTAAAGACCGGGGCCGATAAGGCTGCCTACCTCCACAGTATACATCAGCCCATAGACCGTGGGGTCGTCCTGTGGATCGGAAAAGGGCTCCACGATCACCGGCATGTAGGCGTAGTATGTAAATCCCGAGGAAACCGGATATGTGCCGGACGCAACTTTCATGGCAAAGTACAGACGTTCTTCGGTAAACGAGATCCTCCCGGCTAGTATATCCAAAGAAGCAGTCGGGAACAGATGGTCTCCCGCAGGATCATCCACAAGATCTGTAAAATCAGCAAGCTCAGGCACACTGCTTGAGAAGACCGGGTTTATAAGAGCTTCATCCCAGGATCTAAAGCCAAGATATCCCTGTGTGCCAAGACTTCCCATCTTCCAGCCCGGGATCCACTCGGCAAGCTCCAGCTCCTGGATCTCCCCATCCACTGAGGCATAGAAGACACCGTCTCCCTCCAGTCGAGTGATAAATCCCAGATCCCCAGCTTCCGTGGGAGCATCCATGCCATAGATCATTTCGAAGCTTCGCGCTGCAAAAAGTGACGCACCAAAAACAAGTAAAAAATACACAAGCAAGCACTTATTCATATTATCTCCTAAAAGGTCTTTGATATATAGACACTGTATGCCTGATTGCGCAATGCTACAGGCTCAAAGAGATCATAGGTCGGCAGATGCAGATAGTCCCAACCCAAGGTAAATCTATATTCGATGGATAGCGGAAATGATCTGCCGAGATCTATGAAACCACCATAGACAAAGCTAAAGTCAAAGATATTGATATCTTTAAGATTGGAGCTTTCGCGGATATCAAACGTCGTGAAGCTGCCATCGTCATTGGGAAACCATACCGTCCCATCCAGATCATGATGTCCCTTCAGTTTTAGACTCATCGCGGTTCCTGTGACAGCCCAAAGATCCAGCTTGCCGACCGACAGCGTCTTAATCTTGAAAAGAACAGGGATCTCAAGATAGTCAATATAATATCTGACGTCCATAGTGGCAGGCTTGGCAAGCTCTTCATAGACTCCATCAAGCTCCATTGTGCTGATTCTGATCTTTTGCCGCGAACCCTTCATGGAATACAAAGCTTCAAAACCCAAACTGAGATTATCATTTGCCGCAAAATCCAAAAAAGCGCCGCCACTGATTCCTGCTCTGACGCCGGACTTCACATTGTAATCCTCGGCATCAGACTTGTTGCCATAGTGCTGCGAAAGATTCATGCCAAGCTTTGCACCCCAAGTCGCAGGAGCTTGCGCACTCAGCATACCAAGATAAAATAGCAGCCCTAGCAGGACTCCCCACTTCATCACATATCCTTCAAAGCCAGAGCTATCTGATCATGGATGCTTGCCGCGAGAGCATGTTTATCATGATAGAGCGGGTCTTCGGGAGTAATCGGCGCCAGCACCCGCATCTTCAAAGTGATCCTATGGATCCCCTTATCGATCTCATGCGCCTTCCAGCTATCCTTGATCGCCAGAGGGACGATCGTAGCCTTTGCCATCATAGGTAGCTTGAAGCTCCCCAGATGAAAGTCTCCCATTTCCTCTCCCCTGCTGCGAGTTCCCTCCGGAAAGATCACCATCGGATGACCCGCTTTGATGACTTCCGCACTTCTTACAAACGATTCCATTGCTTTTCTGGCTGAGCCCCGATCGATAAACACACAAGGGATCTCTTTCATCCACCAGGATAGTACGGGGATCTTAAATAGCTCTTGCTTGGCGATGAAGCCCGAAGGTTTGTCCACAAAGCCCAAAACCAGCGGGATGTCAAACATCCCCTGATGATTTGCCACAAAGCAGATCCGATTGTGCTCCGGGAGCAAGTCTTGCCCGGAAATCTCCACTTCCGAGCCCGTGCTAAGGACGGTCCTGCGACCCCAAAAACGAGTGCAGATCCAGACCAGTCTCCGATATGCTCGGTGGGGCAAGATCAATTTGCAGATGATCAGCAAAAAGTATGCCAGCATACACAGCAACATAAAGAAGATAAACCAAATTTTCCAAAGGATAGATTTCAAGCGACCTCCCTTATTTCACCCATTCATCATAGATTTCACTTAGGCTGGTGACCCAAGCTCCTTCTGCCAAAGCAGTTTTTATGGTTTTCCAATACAGCCTTCCCCAAAGCGGGTAATCAATCGGATCAAATGTGGTATTGTGCCACAAGACGGTCAGATGTGACTGATAGCGAGATGCCACCCGAATGAGTCGCTTCAAACTACTGCGGGCAGAAAAGTAGTTCTTGTTCATCGCCTTGGGCGAATTCAAGCTAGTGTCCATCACAATCAGTGGAATCTCCAAGACCCTAAAGGGACGATTTTCAGCTATATTGAAGGGATAGAAGGGGAATGATGTGCCTGCCCGGAAGCCGATGTTTTCCCAGTATCCCAAAGTGCTATCAAATTGAATGCCGTGTGATTCGAGCAGCGCAAAGCTCTCTTGATAATCAAAATGCAGATAGTGTGTGCGAAATCCCCTTGGCTTCAGTCCAAGCTCACGCAGTTGACCCAGCTCCCTTTTGAGGATTTCGGGGTCAAAGGCAGACTTAGGCGAGCCGTGAAGCCCGAGATCTTGATCTGCCAAGAGATCGATGATCTCCTCTCGAAGTTTGACATCGCCGATATAATTCTGCCGCTCATCCTCATAGTCAGACGCACCCATCAAAAACCACGTGGATCTCACTCCCAGATCCTCCTCTTTGGTCTTGATCTTGCGCAGCTGTTTGAAGTGGTCGTAGCTAAGCTTCTTGTGCAGATAGTGCCCGACCAGCTTAAACAAAGCCGCCAAAGGACGCGTATGCAGGCTATGCAGGTTGTATTCCATGACCCGGATAAAGCTCTTTGAGTCCCAAAAGTTCCAGTAATCGATGTCGTGCGAAAGCCCCATCGCAAAGCGGAACTTCTTCTTCCAATTGACATCCCGGACATACTCCGGCAAGACCCTTTCCAAGGCAAATAGGATTATGCGGATATAGACGTCCACCACCGGTGTCTCAGTGAAGTCCCAGCGATATTGCAAGCTTTGTTTATATTCGACCCGACTCTGAGTGATGCCCTTTTGGCTGAAGATATATTCGTGCCAGCAGGTCAGGAAATAGAAGCCTCCGGCGATCACATCCTTGCGCACAATGCAGGAATCAGCCGTGAATGAATAGATGCTGCCTCCTTCAGAAAAAAGAAACGGAATGTACTGCCCCTGAAACTTGCGGAAGTTCACTTTCTCAAGAGGATAGAGCTCCTGCATCTCAAAGAAATCTGCTGTCTTTGGGTCAAACAGGATGCGGATCGGATATTCCCTATCCGGCTCGGGACCATAATACAGATGCGCAGCCTCAAAGTGAGTCCCATAGATGAACTTGGGATTGAGCCGAAGTATATAACAATATGTCCGCAGCACAAATTCCGCCTTGGGAATATAGTGCTGCGGCAAGTTCAAGAGTATGTTTATATTGGGATACTTCTCCATGTGAGGCAGCTACTTATCGTTTTGCAGGATCACTTTTTTAAGTACATCTGCCACATCGGTCACGAAGCTGATCTCCATTCCTGATAGGATCTCTTCAGAAAAATCTGCGATGCTCTCTCTATTCTCTTCCGGCAAAATGAGCTTCTTGATCCCGGCGCGCTTGGCGGCCAGCATCTTTTCTTTGAGCCCCCCGATGGGCAGAACTCTGCCTTGCAGAGTCACCTCACCCGTCATGGCGATATCATGTTTGACCTTCTTTTGCATAAAAAGTGAGGCCAAAGCTGTAGTAAGCGTGATCCCGGCTGAAGGTCCATCCTTGGGCACAGCACCCGCCGGAAAATGGATGTGAATATCGTAGGACACAAAATCCTTGGGATTGATCTTTAGCTGTGTATGATGCGCCTTTAGATAGCTAAGTGCTATCCGTGCGGATTCCTTCATCACTTCGCCCAATAGTCCGGTGAGGATCACCGCTCCCTTGCCGGGCATCCTAGTGGTCTCACAAAAGAGGATCTCGCCGCCATAGCTTGTCCATGCCAAGCCGGTGGCGATTCCGATCTCCGCTTTGCGATTGGCCATTTCGTGATTAAACTTCCGTGGTCCCAGATACTTTGCGATATCCTTTCCGGAGATGCTGATCGCATTGTTCTCTCCGTTAGCTACTTCACGTGCAATCTTGCGGAAGATAGCGCCAATCCGACGCTGAAGATTCCGCACACCTGCTTCTCGCACATAGTGTCGGATCAGCTCCTGTAATGCGCTTTTGTTGAATCTGAGATCCACGCCAGCAAGCCCATTGTCTTCTTTTTCACGAGGAATGAGATATTTTCTTGCGATCGCGATCTTATCATGCTCCAGATAGCTGGTAAATTCGATGATCTCCATGCGATCACGCAGAGCCGGCGGGATGGTATCCAGAGAATTTGCAGTGGTGATAAACATCACCTCCGATAGATCAAAAGGAAGATTCAGATAGTTATCCACAAAGCTGTTGTTTTGCTCAGGATCCAAGACTTCCAAAAGAGCTGACGCGGGATCTCCGCGAAAATCTCTGCCCAATTTATCAATCTCATCCAGCATAAAGACAGGGTTTGCCGTCCCTTGCCGCTTGATCTCTGTGATGATCTTCCCCGGCATAGCACCGATATAGGTGCGCCGATGTCCGCGAATCTCAGCTTCATCATGGATCCCACCCAAAGACATGCGGATAAACTTGCGATTTAGAGCATTTGCCATTGAGCGGCCGATCGATGTCTTGCCGGTGCCGGGAGGCCCCACAAAACATAAGATCGGGCCCTTGAGCTGCCCCTTCAGCTTTTTCACGGCAATGTATTCCATGATCCTTTCTTTGGGTTTCTGAAGTCCATAGTGGTCTCGCGTCAGAGTTCGCTCTATCTTCCTAAGGTCAAGACAGTCCTTGCTATATTTGCGCCAAGGGAGATTCACTATCCAATCCAAGTAATTGCGGATAACTCCATATTCACTTGATGCCGGCTGCATGACAGACAAGCGTTCAAGCTCATCCTTTGCCACATCCTTGACGTAATCCGGGAGATCATTCTTCTCTATCAATTCCTGCCACTTATAGATCTCCTTGCTCACTTCATCAGTCTCTCCCAGTTCGCGGCGAATGGCCTCCATCTGCTCACGCAGATAGTAGCGCCTTTGATCCTCATTCATCTCCAACTGGATATTGCTGCGAATGTGATTTTCTAGGCGCATCTGCTGAATCAGCTCTGCAAGCACGTTATTCAAGTACTTAAATCGCTTCTTTATATCTACCAATTCCAAGATCTTCTGTCGATCAGAAATCTGTAGCTCTATGTTTCCGGCGATGATGTCTGCCACTCTTCCGGATTGCTTGATATTCGCCAGACCGGAGATCATCTCTTTGTTTAGAAGACTGCTTTCTTGGGCTACTTTGTCTAGCAACTCCAGTGCTATGGTTCGATATGCTTCGATCTCCATGTCTTCATCCTGAGGCTCGGGAATCACCTCTACATCGACCATCATAAAAGGCTGACGCTGCACCAGCTTCTGCATGCGAATGCGTGAAGTGCCCTGCAAGAGCAGGGAGATGCTCCCATCCTGATTACGCAGCATCCGGAGTATGGTCACGGCTGTGCCAATGGATTCCAGCTGGCTATTATCGCCATCAGATCCTTTATCCAAAAAGAATGCCATCAATTTATCATGAGAAAGCGCATGATCTATCACCAATTTGGATTCCTGATCTGTCACCACCAGCGGCATTAGCAGATAGGGAAACATCACCACATTGCTCATATGCAAGACGGGCAATGTCCTAGGAATCCTGCTATTAGTATCTTCCATTTTGCACTCCTTGATTTATCTTTTTACCATATGGATAAGGCTTTTTAACTAAAAGGCAAGATTCAATCTGATTGGGTTTTTGACAAGATATATTTTTCCCGGCAGATTGACACCGGGTCTGATTGCCCGATATACCTGGCTCCACAGATAGATTTCCAAGATTCTCAGCGTCGGGCTTTCCTGATGGCTTGAGCTCGATAGGTAAATGCCTTTTGAACCGGTAAGGTAAACAGCAGCGCTTTAGAAGAATCCTCAAAACACCCGGTTTTTCTAAGAGATTGGGCTATAGCTTGTACTTGGGATGTGGGCACGATCATCTTGCATACTTCACGAGCATAGCGTCTGAGATTGAGTTCATCATCCAAGCTTTGATAACGCAATTTGCAGATTGTCGCCCCGGGTGCTCCGCTGCGCATGGCCGCCTCAGTGAGCTGAGTGCCTCGCCCTTCTTCACAGATGAGATTTATCTCAGTTAAGTGAATCAAGAAATTACGGCGTCTGGGGGTTTCCCTCTCTAGGGATGATTTTCGCCACTCCATCCCCCCTTTCAGGGAGTCAATTGCCGAAACCATCTGTTCCACACTCGCCGCTTGGTTTGTTCGTGTCCGGGCGATCTTCGTATCCACTATTCCTCGCCTGATCGGATAGACATATGCGATCCCCCGACCCGCCTCATCTAGCTTTCCCTCCGCTATATAGAGCTCCATCACGGCATCAGTATCATGTTTGCTCAAGACAAGATTGATCAGCTCCTTCTCCGGCGGAATGGTGATCCTTAAAAGCCCCAGCCTATCCCTAGCCCCAGATCCTTCGCCATAGGTCGTTGCCGGAACGCTGGCTCCATAATTTAGGGAGATCCGGGTGATTTTCTCGCCATCACCCCTTTGGACAATGCAGGAGACTCCAACCAGTTGAGTGTAGAAATTCTGATTTTGTTTTGCCTTAAAATGTATCGCCTGCCGCTGAAGATAATCCGGATGCTGATCTTCCAGTCCGATTTCCTGACTGTATATACTGCCTTTCCCCGGACTTCTAAGATCATATTTGATCGATATATAGCTTAACACTGCGATCTCATCGTCCTCCTTTACAAAGAGGCTTAGGATCTCGATTGGATAACTGATCAGGGCTCGGTGGCTAAAAATATTTGTGAATCCCTTGCTTTTGTCCAAGAGAGAGTTTCTTCCGGTCTCCACAAACAAATGACGAATTCCCATTGCAAAAAGATCCGCAATCACAGAATCCGAAATTGCCTTGGGGACTATGATGGAGATCTTGATCATCTTCATACTATGCTCCCCTTGCCTATGCTCTCATCCGCATCAGCTTCATACTCTTTCAGAAGTGCCTTACGCTTGTGATTTACATACAAGCCCATACCCAAAACCGAGATGATCGGACACGCTGAGGCCAAAGAAAGGATGCCAAATCCTTCCACTACTCCCACTTGGCCACCAATGCCCAAACCCATGGAGAGCACCAATGGCACAGTGATGGGTCCGGTGGTCACACCTGCGCTGTCCCAACCAATGTTTACAAAATCCTCCGTGGAAAGCCATGTAAAAAGCAATAATACCAGATAAAGGGGGCCTAAAAACCAAAAAAGCGGAAGATCCCAGATAATCCTCGCAACCCCCAGGGACAGCCCGACGCCCACTCCTATCGCGACAGCCTTAAGCAGCATAGTCTTTTTGAAGGCACCCACAGTAAGATCCTCCACGGTGAGCCCCAACGCATTCAGGGCTGGCTCTGCAAGGGTCGCACTAAAGCCCATCACAAATGCAAAAAGCATAACCACCAATATACCCAACATGCTGTAGTCTGTTCTGCCAAACAGAGGCCCTCGCGAAGGAATGTAGCGATAGAGTCTTTTAGAAAAATCGTGGTGAATAGGCTCATATGCCACCGATATGATCTGCGATTCATCTTCCAGATAAAAGAACTGTGCTTGCGAGCCGTCCGCCTTGATAGCAGTGTTTATCAAGCCCTCATCAAAATCCTTGATCAGTCTCTGACCCTCAGGATATTGCATCTCAGAAAAGGATACGGGTAGATTTGAGCCAACTTGGTCTCCCACTTTGGAAAGCCCAAGCTCAATTCCTCCGCCAAAGAGTGTCATGCCGATAATGGCAAAAAGCAAACCCAAGATCACCTCATCCGGCCGCTGCAACCGCTCTCGCAGGATCAGATACAACACACCCAAAAGAAAGAGTGAAAGCGGAACTATCGCCCTTAGAGCATCACCTATGTTCCGCCGCAGCTGATCTATGACCCCTCGATTGAAGGCTGAAGCTTTGCTTGTCGTAAGAGGGATCTCTCCCATGATCAAGTCACTGAATCTCTCTTTGAGCAAGTCATCCCCATTCTCCAGAAGCCAATGTCGGAAGCCTTCATCGGATCCAAAGACATCCCCAATGCGATCTTGTCTGATGCCTATCTGAGCTACATATGCCATCAGCTCTTTCTCATCATTTGAAAAAAGCTGCAATTGCGCAGCATAGCCGGCATTCCCAATGACATAATCCCGCATTGCCATATCATCTTCAAAGAGATAGCTCTTCCGAGGATTGGACTCAGAAAAAAAGTCCACTTCACTTTGAGCTGCGGGAACATTGAAGGACAATATGATGCCAAGCACTATCACGGCAATCACCGGCAGCAATAATGCCAAAGTCACCATTCCAAAGCCGCCCTCTGTCTTGCTTCCACCTCGATTTGCCACATGACTGATACCGATGCCCAATGCCAAGACCAAAGGAACCGTGACAGGCCCGGTGGTGACTGGTCCACAATCCCAAGCTAAGCCTAAGAGATGCTTGAGATTGGGATCCAGCCAAGCATAAAGTGACAAGGCCAATAGTAAACTCACGATCACATAAAGATAAGGCTTCAGTGAATGTCCCCTGAGAAATCTTATTATGCTCAAAACAAGCGCAATGCCCACTCCAAATCCAACCGCTGCCACAAGCCACGCCGCATATCTGTTTAACATAAGAAAGAGTAGCGGTGCATTCCATGCCTGCACGCTGCTGCCTGCCACCTTAAGCACCGCCATCGCCGGCTCTGCAAGGGTCGCCCCCACTCCCAAAACAAAACCAATCAGAAGAATGCTGGTGACTCCTATCTTCTGCGGAAGCCTGACGCCAATCTCTTCGCCCATTGGCATGATTCCCAAAAGCAGCCCTTCCAGAAAGAAAGTCAAACCCAAGATAAACATCATCATCCCCAAAGCGATGACTGATGAATCCATGAGTGGAATACCAAGAACAATGATCTGAAACAGGATGAGATATACAATGATGCCGATAGCCGCCTTAAATTGCTCTGCAACCCTGTTTTTCACATAACGCAAGATCAGGTTTGTTGCCTCTTTTTTGCTTACCAATATATGACGCTCATGAGGGAGCTTCTTTCGCATCGCGGTGTCTCTCCTAATGTCTTTGTAGAGTCCCAAATGTTGGTGTAAATTCCAACTCATTGTTTCTCTGGTTGTTTGAGGGCATCTGACATCCCTCGTTACTCACAATCTATGTAAGGCCAAGCGACCAATTGCATTGTTTTCTTCTTGTTGATCTGAGTCAAGTTCTTTTTCATAAATAAACTACCTTGCTGCGACGGAGCAGGGCTCCAGCCCGTCGCGCGTTGCCTCAAATAGTATGGGCTTTTTCATGGTGTCTTTGATTCTTTCCATTGGTTCCGAAAGATATAGCTTCCCGCTTATCCAGTCCTCCGAATAGCCTTGCAGGATCGCACCAAACAGCCGCAGGCAACTCTTTTCATCAGGGAATATCCGGATGCATTTCTCTCTGCGTCTGAGCTCCTCATTCAAGCGCTCCAGCGAATTGGTACACTTGATTCTGCTCCAATGTGCTGCAGGGAAATCAAGATAGACCGATATCTCATGGTAAGTGCTATCCAGCCAATCCAATAGATTGTCCTTGCCCTTAGACTGGGCTGCCCTGTTAAGCTCTTTCCAGGCCAATTCAAAGGACTCTTTGGTCCGGGAACCTACCAGGTCTTTTGTCAGCGGCAGCAGCCACAGCAAATCAGTCTTGGAAACTTTGCTCTGAGCACTAAAGCATCCAGTGGACGATACAGCGTTGTCTTAATTGACCGGGAAAGCATTCCTCTATTGACTTGATCAGTCCATCATGTTCATCGCTAACCCAAAGTTCCGACCTCTCAAGACCACGAGCCTTTAAGCTTTGCAGAAAGCCCTTCCAGTTATAGTAGCTTTCACGGTTGCCCAGGTGAAGACCCAGCACATCACGATGCCCATCCTCTCTAAGGCCAATCGCTATCAACACTGCTGTAGAATTAACCCTGCCCTCGGTTCTGATCTTGGTGTAGATCGCGTCCAGCCAGATATACGCGTAGCGACTATCAAGCTGTCTATTCTTCCATATCTCCACTTCTTTATCGATCTGAGTAGCGCAGCGGCTGACAAAGCTGCGATCTATGTTTTCCAAACCCAAGTCCACAAACAACTTGTTCATCTTTCGAGTAGAAACTCCGGCAAAGTAGGCCTCGCTGACAATACTGATCAAAGCCCTGTCCACCCGCTGGTATTGTTCCAAAATCGAAGGGTAGAAGTTGCCGCTACGGAGCTTCGGAATACTCACGCTTATAGGCCCCAATCCTGTGCTGAGAGGCTCTTTACGCTCACGGTAGCCATTGCGGTAGTTAGTCCTACTTTCCACTCGCTGATAAGGCTCTGCTCCCAATCTGGCGGTGAGCTCAGCATCAATGATACTCTGAATGCCGCTTTCCAACACCTTAACAAAGTCTCCCGGTAAAACTGTGCGAAATAACTTGACCAATTCCGCTCTTTCATCTTTCTTTCTCTTTGGTTGAGTCATGATCTTCTCCTTGTTCTTTAGTTTTTGGATTAAAACCATCAAAACAATGAGTGGGATCCGGCTCAACCTTTTTCTTCATCTGGCTGACTCCAATTTACACCAACCTTTGAGACACTACCAATGTCTTTCTCATCTACTAATGCCAAATCACATTAACAAAGGATTTTTGGCAATATATTCCACTCGTCATTTGTTGTCAAGCCTTATCCAAAAGCAATCAGCATCTTGCCTGAGACTCATGAATCTAGGGGTGGCTTGCAGCTGCCCGTTTGGCTGGAGGCCTGAAAATGTATCTCAACCTTCTAAGCTCTCTAAACCCTCTCAACCAATTCGTGTAGATTAGTGCTAACTCGTGGACAGATTATGGATTCCGGATAAGCCTCACTACGTTCGACTTTCCGGAATGACTGGTCTGGGGCTGGGAGCTTGGTATCCACAATGACGTCCCGCTGTGACAATAAAGTGACAAGATGTCGCTTCCACATAGGGAAGACTGTTTTTGGGCTTGGATATAAAGCGACAAGACGTCGCTCCTACAATGGAAGGCTGGTTTGGGGCAGGGGCATGAGTGATTGCACCTGAGACATTGAGCGGTTGCATACCGCTCCTACTTTTGACATCGGTGCAGCGATGATGATAGGCGGCTGCTTTAGCTGCCGTGTTTTCAGCAGCTCGAGCTTAGGAATATTGATGATCTCCGGTGGGCTTTAGCCACCGGCAAAACGCAGACAGATGCTTGAGATGCTCAGATAGATTCCGGATAAGCCTTACTCCGTTCGACTTTCCGGAATGACTAACGTAGGGCTGGTAGTGAAGATACGAAATGACTAATGTAGGGCGAGTGTGGGGATATGGAAAGACTAATGTGAGGCTGGTGGTGAGGGTAGAAACTTGCGCAAAACTCCAGCACTCCAGCACTCCAGCACTCCAAAACCCAATCATAAGAGTCCGTCAAATCAGTTAAATCCGCGTTCTATATTCATTGATCTGCAGCGCCCAAAGCGACACGATTATTCTGAATCCTCAATTCGACTTGCCACGAAGTGTTCGCCGACTACGACACCCTAATTCTACATCGTACATCGTAAATTGTACATCGTATATTGTACATCGTACATTCGATTTTCGGCGTAGCCGTAAATCGCGTAAGTCCTTATTTTCTCACCGCTTGCCCGCTCGACCGGTGAGCGACCGGTGAGGGGGGCATGAGATACCCATATTTTGCAAGCATTTAGATGAGTGCATATACTGCATTCATGAACTTTGAATGGGGGGACTCGGCAAGGAACTCGGATCTGTTTTGGGCAAAGTCTTATGCTTGGACAGCAATATACAATGCGGTTGCCAGTTTAACCAGGTTTTCATCTGTAGACTTGAGTCTTTGCGTAAGCAGCATCGCTATGCTTTTCATGATCATAAAGGCCGCATGAGTATGCACATGGGCAAAGTCATCAAAATCTTGATTTGAGAGGCCATACAGCGCACATTCTGTTCCGGCGATGACATTTGCATTTCTTGGAGCTTGGCCCAAGATGCCGTTTTCGCCAAATGTGGGGAGGTCTTTTCCTTCCAAAGTGGCAAGTGCCTTTTGTGTGGAAGCCATTTCGGAATCGAGCGCTTTGATGAGATCTTTGCTGATCTTCACCCTGCCTTTGATCAGGATAAAAAATTGGTCTCCCACTGTATTTTCTTTGAGAATGTATGAGCCTTTGGGATACTCTTGCAGTTTCAGATATGGAGCCAGGTGTTCCAGTTCATTCTCATCCAAGTCCTTGAAGATGGCTATTTTCCTGAGTAGTTCTTGATCTATCATATTGGCTCCTATCTTAGGATGATAGCTTGGTCGCCATCTTGGATGACGGTTTCACGGGCGGGATTGATGCGAATATTATGCTTTTCGTCGGAGAATTTTCGCTGTGATTTGCTGAGGGTGTTTTTGATAAACTGATCGATAGCAGAAGAATCATCGTCAAAGATGCTATCGATCTCTAGGCTGCTTTCTTTGCTGATCAATCCGATTAGCACGCCTTGCTCCAGACGATGGAAGTGGTCAATGAGTTCTGCATAGTTTTTGCCCCAAAATGATTCTTCGATCTTGCAAGTGCAGATTCTGGAATCCGAGCTTTTAGCGATCTGGGTGAAGATGCTGAGGCTGTTTTCCTCAGCGATGTTATCAGCCAAGAGATAGGCCCCGAGATCGTCCCAGACAAAGACTTTTGTGATCCCGATCCGGAAGAGCATATGCTTGTTTTCATTGTTGATCAATTGCACGGATATCTTGTCTTTCTTGGCAAGAAGGTGAATTGCGTTTGCGATGATAATGCTGCGATCATCCGCATTGGCAGGCTTTAGAGAGTGATCTGCCAGAATGATGATCTGAGCAGCGCTACTGACGGATGCACGTTTGAGGGTATCTTCGGACGTAGCCTCTCCCCGCACAAAGCTCAACGACAGGGATGGATAGCTGCTTTCGATGGATTCAAAAAACTGTGGTGTCTCATTCATTAACAGACAGATCTCGACAGCGTCCAGTTTCTTTTCTACGAGTGCTCTTAGAAAGTGATGGGCAGTGTTGTTCCATCCGCAGAGGACTATATGATCGTGAATTCGTAGTTGTTTCAATCCTTTTGCTCCTTTGAGCCGATCTTCGACAAAGAGTGACGCGATCAAGCCCGTAAAAATGGATAGTGATGCAAAGCCTGCGACTATCAGCGATATCCCCACTATTCTTCCGGCAAAGGTGATGGGATATTTGTCTCCATATCCGACGGTCGCGATCGTGACAATTGCCCACCAAATGCCATCCCAGAATGATGAGATGCTGCTGGCAGTTCCTCCCTTCTCTTCCAATATCCAGATAAGAAATGCCGATAAGATCAGAAGGAGCAGGATAAAAAGCAGACAATGAAAAAGCGCAGGAGCAGCTTCTGGCTATCTGCATTGAGATTGTAGTATAGAGCCAGTTAATGGATCTTTCTTAGGACTGCATTTCTGCGAGCTTTCATATCAAGGTGTCATTATCCTCCGATTATTAGGTATAGGATCATGTTTTCCACACCAATGATGAAATTGATGATCACAAATGCATATACCAGATATTTGTGGACGTAGAGGTTATAATATTTGCGGAAGAAATCCATGGAAAACTGGAAATCATAATCATCAATTCTGTGTTCAATGCGCCACTGTTCCAAGATGCGCGGGACGGTTTTGCGAAGAACTTTTGAAGCGATCCCGACAAAAGCTTCCACAACCTTCCTCCGGATACTCGCTTTTAGTTTTGCCGGAATCAAAGGCCATGATTCCACAAAATCAGTCTTATCCCAAAGGAAAGAGCGCAGTTTCTCTTCCCACTTCGCCAGATAACCATCTTTGATGCCGGGATTTTCCGCCTGTCTCAGATAGTCATGGAGGATCTCGCGCGCTTTTTCAAAGAGCCAGTCCCGCTTGCGCACCAGATAGCCCGGCGTCATGACGCAGCGCTTGCCAAAAACAAATCTGGGTTTGGGGTTGAAAAGAAACCACCTTAGGAAGTATACTACTGCCAGCCCTAGAGCGACATTGTAAACGATAAAGAGTAGTGACCATAAAAAGAGCATCAAAAACCTCCTCCTGCTCCACCTCCGCCGGATCTACCTCCGCCGAATCCGCCAAAGCCGCCAAAACCGCCACCGCTTGAGCCTCCACCGAAGCCGCCGCCGCGAGATCCACCGCCGCCACCGCGACTGAAGATTAGCATCCACAATAGCACATTGAGGATCTTGCCTTTGGTGACTATCATCAGGATGATGAAGACCACTATGACAATGAGTCCTGCGAAGGGAGATGCCTCTCCGGCTTCGCTGCGCGCTCGCTGTGAATACTCAGATATCCCCGTGAGCGTCACATCCATTTCTTGAGCTATGGACGACATCAGCATGAGACTGCCTTGGGTAAACGCGGCGTCCCAATCTTCATTTCCTCTTTGCAGATAAGAGACCATCTCCTGATATACACTGTGCGCATAGGCATCGGTGATGTAGCCTTCGGCACCATAGCCGACTTCGATGCGCAATCTTCTTTCTTGAACAGCCACGAAGACCAAGACACCCTCATCACGCTGACTGCCAATCCCCCAAGTCTCATAGAGGCGGACTCCAAATGAGGTCTCATCCTCATCACCGATACTCTCAAAAGTGGCGATCGCAAGCTCTACGCCGGTCTTTTCTTTGAGCTCGATCGCCCAATCATTGAGCCGAGCCTGTGTGTTTGCACTTAGAATGCCCGCAAAATCGTTTACATATCCTTTTGCTTGAGGGATCTGGATGTTCTGAGCTGAGAGCAGCCCCGAAACCAGCATCAGTATTACTAGGGGTAGTATCAGTCTAAACTTCATGAAGTATGTGTCCCATTTTGTCTTTTTTGGTTCTAAGATAGTGTTCATTTTGCTTCAGAGGAGCAATCTCGATCGGCACCCGAGAGACTATCTCGAGTCCATATCCGCTGAGTCCGACTATCTTCTTTGGGTTGTTTGTGAGAAGCTTTATCTTTTTGAGCCCCAATTCCTTGAGAATCTGGGCACCGATCCCGTAATCTCTGAGATCATCAGCAAATCCGAGATCCAGATTTGCTTGAACTGTATCCGCACCATTGTCTTGCAGATGATATGCTTTGATCTTGTTTAAGAGCCCGATCCCGCGTCCTTCTTGACGCATATAGAGGATCACTCCGCGGCCTAGGCCTGAGATCAATTCAAAGCTCATGGCAAGCTGCTGTCCACAATCACAACGCAAAGAGTGAAGAGCATCCCCGGTCAGGCACTCGGAATGAACTCTGACCAAGACGGGCTCGCTTCCGCTTAGATCGCCCATTGCCAAGGCAACATGGTGTTCCCCGGAGATGTCACTGGCAAAAGTGATGATGTCAAAATCTCCATATTCAGTGGGCAGCTTTGCCGTCGAGACTTTGTGAATTAGCTTTTCTTGCTTGCGGCGGTAGTGGATGAGATCCTCAATGCTGATGATCATCAGATCATGCTCCTTTGCAAATGCGACAAGGTCATCCAAACGCGCCATTTCGCCATCCTCGCGGATGATTTCGCAGATGGTTCCGGCAGGATTGAGCCCTGCCATCATCGCCAGATCCACAGCTGCTTCAGTGTGTCCGGCACGCTTTAGAACTCCGCCTTTTTCGGCTATGAGAGGGAAGATATGGCCGGGGCGCATAAATTCCTCCGCTCTGCTTTGGGGATCTGCCAGAGCTTTTAAAGTCATCGCGCGTTCTGTGGCGGAAATCCCTGTGCTGGTGCCTTCAATCAGGTCTACCGAGATGGTGAACTTGGTGCCGTGACGTTCATTGTTGCTCTGTGTCATCAGGGGGATATCGAGTCGTTGAGCATAATCGGCAGTCAGAGGAGCGCACAGAAGCCCCTTCCCCTTGCTGATCATGAAGTTCACATGCTCAGGGGTCACCATATCAGCTGCCATGAGCAGATCACCTTCATTCTCGCGGTTTTCATCGTCTACTACGATGATCATCTTGCCATCTTTGATGGCGGCGATGGCATCCTCAATGGATCCCATTATTTCTTGAGTATCACTGTTTCTTGTTTCTACCACTGTTTATTTTCCTCTAAAATCATATTATACGGATGCCCATCCGTGTCAATATCAAAATACTTTTCCAGCCAATTCAGGGTATATATCATATCATCCGGCAGTGGTGCCTCAAGACTCAGCTCCTTGCCCGAGATCGGATGGGTAAATCTCAATCTCCAGGCATGTAACGCCTGTCTTTGCAGGTGAGTGGTGAGCAGCTCGGTGGCTTTGCGTTTCATGTTCTGAGGCAGGTTTGCGTGAACTTGACGGCGGGTATTGTACAGAAGATCTCCCAAGATGGGATGGTGTCGATGAGCAAAATGCACCCTGATCTGGTGCATACGCCCCGTCTCCAGCTTCACCTTTACCAATGCAAAGAAATGATAATACTTGATGATCTTGTAATGCGAAACCGCCAGCTTGCCGGTGTCTGTGACGCACATCTGTCTGGGATTGCTCAGTGAGCGGCTGATTTGGGTGCGAATCGTGTCCTCTGCAGGATCCGGAATTCCGCTACTGATCGCAAGATAGGTCTTTTCTATCTCCCGACGGGCAAACATATGGTTGAGCTTCACCTGAGCTTGATCTGTCTTGGCGATGATGATCAAGCCAGATGTGCCTCGATCCAATCTATGAACTATCCCGGGACGATTGGGGTCTCTTCCGCTGGATAGATTGCCGGCAAATCTGTGCAGAATTGCATTTACCAGAGTGCCATCGGGATTTCCGTGCCCCGGATGGACAATCATGCCTGCCACTTTGTTGATCACGGCAAGATCATCGTCTTCATAGACGACGTCCAAAGGGATATCCTCTGCCTTCATATGAAAATCCGGCGGATCCGGAAGCGAAAGCTCTATCTCGTCTCCCTTGGAAAGCAGAAAGCTCTTCTTAACCGGGATTTTGTTTACCAATATCCTGTCTTCCGAGATGAGGCTTTCGATGAAGCTGCGCGAGACTAGCTCTTGCAATCGTAGATTTGCCAGATGCTTGTCCAAGCGAAGGCTTACCTCGCTATCAAAGATGATCCTAATCTTATTCTTTATTGCCAATTAGTTCCACCGTGAATACACCGCCTGAGGCGATTCCTTTGCGATTGCGAATGATGGATCCCTTGATCAAGGCTGTCTGCGGAGAGCCTTCAGGCTCCACCGTCTCGTCGTATAGATTGTTGCCATAGCGTAGGGACTCTGCTATGATGTCAAAAACCCTGGCGTTGAGATCGTCTTTGAAAATGACTTCGTTGAGGTTGCTGGTTTCATCAATGTTTGGGAAGCTGTTTCTGAAGACATCATTGATGTACACGATGTCGCCATTGACCGTGGCAATCATCACCATCTGCGGCAGAAGATTGATGAGCTGGTTGATGCGCTGATGATGCTCATAGATCTTGTCAGCTTTCACGGCGTCAAAGCGCGAAATGATATCCAGCATCCGCATAAGAGACATCACCAAAGCCTGAAAATCCCGATCGTTCTCAAAACCGGCGGCATCGATGTCCAACTGATAACTCCCGTTTGAGATCTCGTCTATGAGATCTTCCACTCGTTGAACTGCGCGGGATAGCCTGTATGGGAGGTAGTTGAATATGATCACCAAATAGACAAAGATCATAAAGAGAAAAACGATCATGATGGATTGGATATCACTGGCAAGTGCATATAGATCATTGGCTTGGGAGATTGTGAAGAGCACCACCAAAAACTGTGCTACAATCATCGAAAACAGGATGCCAAGCATCAGGTGATAGCGTCTTTTCATGGAGCTTCTCATGCTAATCCCTCCTGTTTGTGGTCTCGTAGATCAGCTTGTCGACATTCCCTTTGGGACCCATCATGATGAGGACGTCACCCTCGTTGATTCTGTCGTTTGCTCCGGGCATGTCATTGATAAGCTTCTCCACGACGTTTCTGCCATCTTCGGTCACAGAAAACGAGCTATACTTGATGGCAACGATGTTGACCCCCCAGTTGCTGGGAAGTGAGAGCTCTTGCAGATCTCTGCCCACAAAATCACGTGGTGCAACCATCTCCATAACCACGTGACCACTGGAGAGGCTGATGTATTCCCGGACGTTTTTGGAGATGAGGGTCTTTGCCAATTGGGTGCCGACAATCTCCTCAGGAAGGAGGATGTTTTGCACGCCTATCAGCTCCATGATCCTACCATGAAGGCGGTTTTCCACCTTTGCATAGATGATCCCGACGCCGATCTTGCGCAAGATGGCACCGGTGAGAATGCTTTCTTGGATATTGCTGCCGATGCCGATAATCACAGCATCCGCTTCGTTGAGATTCAGGGATCTGAGGGCAGGTTCATCTGTAGAATCCATGCAGATTGCCGAGCTGACGCGCCCTGAGACATCATCTACTAAGTCCTGATCTTTGTCGATAGCGATCACTTCCATACCACTTTCGGTGAGAATATTCGCCACCGTCATTCCAAATCTGCCCAATCCTATCACGGCATATCTGGCCATTTGTGCTCCTTAGCCGATGGCTATCTTACCTTCGGCAAAATTGAGTTTTGCTTGTCTTTTGCGCATAGAAAGCGCATATATCAAAGTAAGTGGGCCTATCCGCCCGATGTACATTAAGATGGTGATCAAAAACTTCCCCGGACCGCTTAGATCAGCTGTTATCCCCATCGAAAGCCCCACCGTTCCGAAGGCTGAAAGTGCCTCAAAGATGATCTTCTCAAAAGCCTGCTGCTCAGTAATGAAGAGCAGGAAAATCACGATAAAGACGATGCCGGCTGAGAGCGTGATCAAGCCCGTGGCTTCCCGGCTGTTTGAGATGGAGATCCGCCGATTGAACAAGCTGAGATCCTTCCTGCCCCGCAGCATCGAGGTAACAGATAGGATCAAGACTGCAAAGGTTGTGGTCTTGATGCCGCCACCCGTTCCCCCGGGAGATGCTCCTACAAACATCAGTCCCAATATGATAAGGATGGAAGCTGGGGCGAGCGCTGCTGTGTTTATAGTATTAAAACCTGCTGTCCTGGCCGTGACAGATTGGAACCAAGAGCTGAGAATTCTGCGGCTAACGCTGAAGCCCTGCATGACCCCATTGTATTCTGTCACATAGATAAAGATGAAGCCGATCAAAAGCAGGAATGCGGACATACTGAGCACGATCTTGGTATGCAGGCTCAGCTTTCTTGCTTTGTCCACTCGCATCAGAAAGCGGTATAGATCTATCATCACCGCAAAACCCAGACCTCCCAAGAGGATCAAGGAACTTACCGTGATATTGATCAGAGGACTATCCACAAATCCCATCAAAGAATCAGCAAAGAGTGAAAATCCCGCATTACAAAAAGCAGAAACAGAATGGAAGATGGCATGATACATAGCCTGAGAGCTGGACATGGTCTTTAGAAACTCCGGAAACAGCAGGATCGCACCCAAGGCTTCGATCAAGATGGTCACGATCACTATGTTCTTAAGAAGCTGCAAAACATCCAATCTCTGCCCATCTCCGACCACCGAGTGCATCACGTTTTCCAGCTTGAGCGTGAGCCTCCTGCCCATGATCAGGGCAAACGCGGTGGATACCGTCATGATCCCCAAGCCGCCTATCTGCAGCAGCAGCAAGATCACCAATTGCCCAAACAGACTGAAGTAGCTGCCCGTATCATAGACTATCAAACCCGTCACACATGTGGCAGATGTGGCGGTAAACAGGGCATCAGTGAAGGGAGTGACCTGATTCGCCGCTGACGCGGTGGGCAACATCAGCAGCACAGTCCCAATCAAGATCACAAAGGCAAAGCTGATCATCAGACTCACCGGAGGATTGGCGGTAAGTCTATCATAAAGCTTCCCGTCAAAAGACTTAAAGATCAGGTATTGAAGGATGAAATAGGTCTGTCGGATCAAAAGAAAGAAGATCACGAACTTAGCATGATATAGCAGCAGCAAAGCTCCCAGAATCCATATGAAGATATCCACCCAAAGCACGCCATTCTTGTCATCCGGTATGTAAGACACGAGCCTGAGGAGGATGATGCCCAGAAGCAAGAACAAGTTTGCAAAGGCAGTGTAAAGCTCCAGCACTCGATAATCCGTATAGACACCGATAATGCTCTCCAAGAAGAGGATGGCAAAGCTCCATATCGCCATCAGGTAGGCGATTGCCTCAACTCGGCTGAGAATACTGCGTCGGGGTGATTGGGGCATCGTCAATCCAGATGAATATCAGCGTATATTTGGGTTTGAATCTCCGTTATTGATCTTTCAGCGGGAAGGCTGAGCAATTCACCACGCCTGGCGAAGAAGTCCTTGAGCACAAAGGTCTCCTCAAAAAAGGCCTGCACTCGCTTCTTTATAGCTTTGGGGCTATCATCCGAGCGAGTAACAAGGACGCCTCCACAACTATCACAGACGCTGTCATCCTTGGGAGGCTTGTTTTTGAGATGATAATTTGCTCCACACTGACTGCAGACGCGGCGCCCCATGATCCTTTCGATGGCGACGCTCTCTTTGAGATCCAGATAATAGGCTCTGGCGACACGGAAGTTGTGCACCAAAAACTCAGCTTGACTGAGATTGCGGGGGAATCCATCAAAGATAATCCCGGGGCAATCATCGGTGATAGCATCCTGAATCATGGCAAAGACCAGTTCATCCGAAACCATGTCCCCTTTTTGGATCGTGGTTTCCACTTCCTTTCCCAGAACGGTGCCCTTTTCGCTCTCTTGACGCAAGAGGTCACCGATATTGATATGCTGAAAGCCGGTCTCCACCGCCAGCAGCTTTGCCTGTGTGCCTTTTCCACTCCCCTGAATCCCCAGAAATACTATAACATCGATCATACACACCTCAATAGCGCTAAAGTCCCTGATAAAGATTATCTGTCAAGCATTTATCCCCGCATCCTTCACGCTACGCGGGATCTGTGTTATCGGATTCCGTTTCCACGATCACATATGCCACGGCATAATCCTTTTCGTGGCTAAGCGATAGATGAATCCGGCTAAGATTATGATATTGAAAATAGTCCAATGTAGCGCCGGACAATTCAATCTCCGGCTTGCCTTTATCGTCTGATATGACTCGAATCTCTTTGAATGAAATGCCCTTATCCCATCCCGTACCCAGTGCTTTCATAAAGGCTTCTTTGGCAGCAAAACGCACCGCAAAGCTCTGCGCGGGATTTGCCTTTTGGCGGCAATACTCGCGCTCACTTGCGCAAAATACCTTATCAAAAAACCGAGGATTACTATCCAAAAGTCGCTTGATCCGATCCACCTTGATGAGATCTGTGCCGATGCCAAAGATCACTCTTTGCCTCCAAAACGCTTTTCGAGTCCCAAGAGAAACTTCTTCGTCGCGATTCCTCCGCCGAATCCTCCCAGACTGCCATCTGATGATATGACTCGATGACAGGGAATGATGACAGCGACGGGATTGGCACCCAGAGCGTTGCCCACTGCTCGAGCAGATTTTGGGCGGTCAATGCGCTCAGCAATCTCTTGATATGAAAGGGTCTGCCCATATGGGATCTTCATGAGTTCTTGCCAGACCATGAGCTGAAAGGGGGTACCCGTAGCAAAGAAAGCCAGGTCAAACTCCTGTCTTTTGCCGGCAAAATACTCATCCAGCTGTTTAATGATCTCTCTCTCAAAGTCATTTTCCACCAGATGATTCAGTGGCGCATCGCAGAAAGAGATCCGATTGATAGTTTCATCCTCAATCTCGATCTCAAGACATAGATCATCAGATCGATAATACAGTATTCTCAGCATATACTTTCCTTAAAATACAAAGCCCCTTGATACGATAAGTCCAAGGGGCTAAGCTAGTGTCTTTACGGTAACTAAGTAGTAAATCTTCTGCGTTCCTTGATTCTTCCGGCTTTACCCTTGGCTTGGCGCAGATAGAAAAGCTTCGCTCTGCGAACTTGACCGTGGCGTACGATCTCAAGCTTGTCGATGTTAGGTGAGTTTTGAGGGAAAATCCTCTCTACTCCGACGCCGCTTGATACCTTGCGGACAGTAAAGGACTTGGATATTCCCGCACCGCGCTTTTGGATCACGATACCTTGGAATACCTGGATACGTTCTTTGCTACCTTCTTTAATTTTATAATGGACCTTCACGGTATCACCTACTCGGTACTCCGGAAAGTCGGTTCTGATTTGGTCTCTGCCAACTTGATGCAGAATATCCATTTGGGTTCCTCCCATATATATACTCGGAGAAGTGAGACCCGGGCTGTGTATCGCGGCGCAAAGTACAGCTCAGATATCGCCGTTTTCTGCGCATAAAAACGGCTTAACGCTGTTACCAGAACCTGTCAATCTCGCCTGATGGCGATCTGTGAACACCGCAAACGCGGCTAGTTCCGCAATACACAAAATGTGTTTGGATCCCAGCTTTCCTGATTGGTTATCAATTCCCACAAGGGAATCAGCCCATGGGCTGGTTACAATAAATCTGGTCTACGACTTCGGGTAAGGATCTCAGCTTGAGCTTCAGCCCAGCTTTGGATCTTGGCATGATTTCCACTTTTCAACACTTCCGGAACCTCTTGTTTCATAAAGATATCCGGTCTGGTATAGCAGGGGAAACCAAGCTTCCCGCGGTAGAAAGAATCGCTTTGAGCGCTCGAGATATCGCCCAGAACTCCATCTTGAAGCCTGGCGATGCCATCGATAAAGACCTGAGCTGCCAATTCGCCACCACTTAGAACATAATCTCCGATCGAAATCTCGTCCGAGACTGCCAAACGCCGTATGCGCTGATCGATCTCTTTGTAGTGACCGCAGATGAGGATGATGCGCTCTTCCTGAGCATAATCACACAGGATCTTTTGGCTTAATCTTCGCCCTTGCGGACTAAAGTAGATCACCGGTGCCGACCCTACTTCGAGCCGATCAAGGATCGCATCCCACAAAGGCTGTGGAGTTGCCACCATTCCGGCAAAACCGCCAAAGGGATAGTCATCTACCTTACGGTGCTTGTTTTGACTATGCCTGCGAATATCATCGGGGTGAACTTCCAAGGCTTTTTTTTCAATGGCTCTCGCTACGATGCTAGATGCCAAAAAACTATCAAAGGCCTCGGGAAAAAGAGTCAGAACATCAAGTCTCATCTTCAATCGACTCAAGCCGACCGGCTTCCATCTTGAGCCCTGACGCAAAAAGCAGATCTTCCATATTTTGCAAGAAGATCACACCTTCAGCTTCGGGCAATGACGGAATGTAGTGATCCACCACTGGCACCATAATCTCGACATCCAGAGCAGTGGAAATCACCAGCACGTCCTGCGCGCCATTAAAAAAGATATCCACCACACAGCCAAGTAGTTGCTCGCCAAAGACCACATCCAAACCGAGAAGAGAAGTTTCCTCCTCTTCCTGAGAAGGATCCTGATCTTCAAGAGCCAAGATCACTTCCTTGTGCAGCTTACGTTCTTCGGCGACGCCATCTTCGGCAAATCTCACCCAAGTCTTCTTTTCGCTTTGCTTCCTATCACTGATAGTTACGTAAAACACTCTATTTTCTTCAAAGATCAAATACAGGTCGACAATGTGATCAAACTCCGCTCTAAAACTCGGCTTGATCATCACATGATGCCAACCTTCGCTATCTGTTCCGCCCAACCTGCCAATGCCGATGAGGTGATGGGCAATCATCTACTCAATGATTTCCAGTTCTGCGCGCTTTCCTTGCTTGGTCGATACCGCATTGATGATGGTGCGGATGGCACCGGCGGTGCGACCCCGTTTTCCAATCACTTTGCCAATGTCACTTTTGGCTACTCGTAGCTCAAAAAGAGTAATCTTGTCTCCGTTTATCTCGGTGATAGACACTTCACTGGGATCGTCCACAAGAGCTTTTACCATGAATTCAATGAGATCTTTCATGCTTCACCTCGGATCTGTTCTTATTCTGCCTTGGCTATTTTGCGCTCATGCCAGATCTGCAAAACACCGGCTTTGCGCAGAAGTGAGCGAACCGTCTCGGTAGGCTGTGCGCCCACGGAGAGCCAATAAATCGCCCGTTCCGTATCAATATTGATCTTGGAGGGATCCGGCTTGGGGTCATACCAACCCACACATTCCAGATATTTACCGACCTGTTTCACGCGTGAATCCACGGCAATAATGCGGTAAAAAGGCTGGTTGCCTGCTCCCATCCTTCTCAGTCTCAGCTTGACCATTATGTCTCCTTGTTATTATCAATTAGATTATTCTATAGAATAGCAGCATTTTTCAAGGGCTTTTTCCGTCAAGTCTTTTTTATGTTCAAACCTGGAAACTTTGCGAGCCAAGTGCTAAATGGTGTGGCATTTGATCGACATTTATCGATCCTAATGCCGAATTTCTCTTGACGAAATGCATCTGAAATGGATTTTGCCGGCATAACTGATAGGAGATATGTTTCATGTGCGGAATCGCCGGAATTTATGGTATAAAAAAGAATACTAAGATAGACTTGTCCCTGCTCCAAAAAATGACCGGACTCATCATACATCGGGGTCCAAATGATGAAGGATACCTGATCGCCAATGACTCCGAGGATCGGATGCGGGCATTTTGCGGAGATGACAGTTCTGATGCCATAAAGCGCAAGCTCCCACACTGTAGTGATGACATCTCGGCGAGAATAGGCTTTGGCTTCCGTCGTCTTCCCACGGTCGAGCTCTCGGACTGGGGACATCAACCCATGTTTGACCCCAAACTGGGGCTTGGCATCATCTTCAATGGCGAAATCTACAATCACTACGAGCTTAGGGACGAACTTACCGGCATGGGCTATAGCTTTGGCGGGCATAGTGATACTGAAGTTATCATCAAGGCCTTTCATGCTTGGGGTGAGGACTGCGTACATCGTTTTTTGGGAATGTGGGCTTTCAGCATCTGGGATACCAAGACCCAGACCCTCTTTTTGAGCCGAGACAGATTTGGCATCAAACCACTTTATTACGCTCAAGATCGAGACTTCTTTTATTGGGGCTCGGAGATAAAGCAGATCCTTGCCACTGAGATCTCAAAAACTCAGAATGCCGCCATGATCTGGCGCAGCATGAAGGTAAACGCCATGATGGTCTATGATGATGAGACCTATTGGCAGGAGATCCGCTCCCTGCTCCCCGGGCACAATCTCACCATCCGCGATCAAAAGATTCAGATCCACAGATATTTTGCCCTGGATCCGGATGATTTTGAAAAGAGCAGCCTCAGCTTTGAGGAAGCCTCGGATGAGTATCACAGACTTTTTTTGGATAGCCTGAGAATGCAGCTGCGCAGTGATGTCGAGATCGGCGGCTCTCTTTCCGGAGGACTTGATTCCGGCGCCATCGTATGCAAAGCATCCCAGATTCTGGATTATCCGCTGCGCTGCTTTTCCACATACTACGAGAATTTCCCGGCTTTGGATGAGCGCGCCTATATCGAGATCATCGCAGCGAAAATGCGGATTCGCACAAACTACATTGCCCCCGGCCCGGAGGATGCCAAATCTTGGTGGCAAGAAGCCACATATCTGAATGATCTTCCCATCGCTGCAGGATTTGTTAGCCAATATGCCCTGATGAAAAACGCGCATGAAGCCGGGATTCGCATTCTCCTCTCGGGTCAAGGCTCAGACGAAATGTCCGCCGGATACCGCCATGCCGGATATCGATATTTTGCAGATCTTTTGCGGGGCATGCAGCTGGGCAGATTTACCTCCGAGATCCGCCACTATCTCGGCAAAAATCCCGCGGACAACCTAAAGTATCTGGGCAAAACCGCTCTTTCCGCGCTCACGCGTGAATCCGGCATATACAAGCTCGAAGCCAATCGCTATCGTTTTGAGCCTTTTAACGATGCCTTCACCAATGCCGCCAAAGAGCAATCGCAAGGACAGCTTATGCAAAAGATTGCTGATATTCCGGCGTCCAGACTCAGCAATTTCCTGTATAACATGATGCAAAATACATCCTTAGGCACTCTTTTGCACTTTGAGGATAGGATGAGCATGGCGCACAGCGTCGAGAGCAGAGTTCCATTTTTGGATCACCGCCTGGTCAAGCACGTCTTTAGCCTGCCCTCCGGATACAAGATCCGCCCGCCATATCACAAAGCGATCCACCGTCATGCCCTCAGAGATTGCGTTCCTCCGGAAATCTCACAACGTAAAGATAAAGGCATCTTCGGAAGCCCATTTCATGAACACTGGATGCGCAATGAACTCAAAGACTACATCCAAGACATCATCTACAGCAGTGAATTCCGCAATCGTGGGATCTGGGATCTCCCCAAAATCCATGAACGCTGGCAAAAATATCTCAAAGGAAATAGTGCCGACGCTGAGATGCTATATAATGTAGCATCTTTGGAGGTCTGGCACAGAAGTCTAGCCCGGATCTCTTAGCGGCTGAGCTTTTGCGAAAGGACAACCAAGAACATGGGCAACAATTCACCTTGGTTTACACTTTTTGGGAGAATCGTGTAAGTCCTTATCTTCTCACCCCTTGCTGACTTGAGCGGTGAGCGACCGGTGAGGGAGGCGTGAGGAGCCCTTATTTTGCAAGCTTTTAGCTTCTAAGACTGGAACAGATTGCGGCTTCA
>Ga0334895_1000697_pt1 | contig 41738 bp, 41 predicted proteins | sample GraSluR3_MG_7_FD_207229 | JGI IMG/M metagenome (GOLD analysis project Ga0334895, IMG submission 207229) | Sludge microbial communities from methane-producing bioreactor in Wageningen University, Netherlands - Granular Sludge_31_05-R3 | ecosystem: Engineered > Bioreactor > Anaerobic >... | reverse complement strand
GTGAAGATATGGAATGACTAGTGTGGGCTGGTCGTGAAGATATGGAATGACTAGTGTGGGCTGGTCGTGAAGATATGGAATGGCTATTGTAGGGGTGGCTGGGATTTTGGATATAAAACGACAAGATGTCGCTTCCACAATGCAAGGCTGGTTTTCGGTTTGTAGTAATAAGGCAGATACTGGCGCAGCTACACTTTAATTGTACAACGTAAATCGTACATTGTGCAATCGATATGGGTAACGACCCCTTAAGTATCTATCCTCAATTCTCATTCCGATTTGTGCAACAACACCCTAATTGTAGATCGTAAATCGTAGATTGTAGATTCGATTTGCCGCGCCAACTACAAACTAAGAACTACGAACTAAGAACTAAGAACTAAGAACTCTCTAAGTCCTTATTTTCTCACCGCTTGCACGCTCGACCGGTGAGCGACCGGTGAGGGGGGCATGAGCAGCCCATATTTTGCAAGCATTTACAAGACTGTTCTGATAAGAATCTGCACTGAATAATCCAGCTTACAGATCGAGATCATTCATCTGAATATCCCCTTTCTTGATCTGCAGATTTTAGGTGAAGGATGCGGCGTAAAAGCTGGGCTTATGCTCAAAAATGAGATAAAATATCAACAAACAATAAATACCTGTTTTGTAAATACTTAAGTTCCTTGTCATGGATTTTGCTACAAATACAAGCCGGTTTATAGTATCAAGTTTTGCAAGTATCTACCGACAAGTGTGTAAAACAAGCACTCTATAGTCTTGTCTTTTCGCTGCTTGACAAAAAACGGGCTCGGAGATTTTCTTCATTTGGAAGTAGTAATAAGCTTTCGAAGCAAGCCAAGCTGTTTGATAGACAGGGATTAAGAAAGTGATTGTGGATAAGTCGTGGATAACTATCAGGTTATTAATTGGCGGCTTTCTCGTTTTTGTTTTTATATCTTTAATTATCAATATCTTATGCTTTTGCGCTCTGGATATCGGTGCTTCAGGCTTGTGTGTGGATAAAAAAACTCTAATAAGGATAAAAATATGGATCAGGATATTTGGCAAAACATTCTGGATAAGCTGGAGCAGAACATCAATGAACAGAGTTTTAAGACCTGGTTTTATGATACCAAACTCGTTGATATGTCCGACAAACAGCTCACGATCCGAGTGCCTACGCAGTTTAGTGCGAATTATTTGAATCAAAACTACAAGGATGTGCTTTCGGAGATTTCATTTAGTCTTTATGCCAGAAAGTATGAGATCCTCTTTATCACCCATCCATATCGTAAGCCCAGTGAAAAGGGAGATATGCCGGATTATAGCGAGAAGCGTGTGAGTCTCAATGCTCAACTCAATGATCGCTATACCTTCGAAGAATTTGTGGTGGGAAAAAATAACAACTTTGCATATTCAGCCGCCAAGGCTGTGGCAGAAAGTCCCGGATATACCTACAATCCGCTCTTTATCTATGGTGAAAGCGGCATGGGCAAGACTCACCTGATGCAAGCTGTGGGCAATTTTGTACTCAAGGAAGGGCGAAATTGCAGCATCTATTACACCACCAGTGAGGCTTTTACAAACGAGATGATCGATAGCATCCGCAGCAATAAAATGCCGGATTTTCGGGCGAAATTTCGCAAAGTAGACCTACTCTTGGTAGACGACATCCATTTCCTCTCCCGCAAAGAAGGTACACAGGAGGAATTTTTTCACACGTTTAATGCCCTTTTTGACAACAAAAAACAGATTGTGCTCACCTCAGACAGACCCCCAAAAGATATCCCGGATCTCGAGAAAAGGCTGGTAACTCGCTTTGAAAGCGGGCTTTTGGCGGATCTGAAGAATCCGGATTTTGAGACGCGTGTCGCCATCCTACGCAAAAAAGCAGAGCCGGAGAACATTATGCTATCCGATGATGTGATCAATTTTATCGCCGACAAGATCAGCTCTTCTGTCAGAGCCTTGGAAGGCTCCCTGATCCGAATCCTAGCTTTTGCGTCGTATAACAAGCTCAATCCCGAGGATATCGATCCCGATATGGCTCATGGCATCTTGGCGGATATGATCTCAGAGGTGAGCCGAGAGATCAGCCTGGACGCTATTACCACCCAAGTCTGTAGAATGTATGAGCTGAGCCGAGAACAGCTCATGGACAAGAGCAGAAAGCCCCTGGTGGCGTTTCCAAGACAGGTGGCAATGTATCTGGCAAACCTGCTCATCCCCTCTCTCTCTCTGAAGGAAATCGCCGAGTACTACAATAGGAAAGACCATACCACTGTGCTCCACGCCAAAAAACTGATCGAGAATCAATTTCGCGATGATGAAAAATTCCGCTCTTTGGTGGAGCTCATGATCAAGAACTTAAGAAAATAGGAAATGTGAAAAGTGTATCATCCGAAGCTCAGAGCATCTCTCAAAAGCCACTATCAAAGGGCTTTCCCCGTATTATCCACAGACTTATCCACAGATGTGCATGGCTTGATGTGGATAAGCGTGGAAAACTTGTGTACAAAGGATTTAGGAGTACTTTTTGTGGATAACAGGTGGATAAAGTGCTTGGGTTATACACAAGTTATCCACAGCCAAGCCGGGGCGCTAAGTCACTGTGAAAAACGGTCGGAAAAGAAAAAGCTTGACTAATTATCTACATATACACATAGCCTACTACAATTACTAATTTACAAAATCTATTTTAAATAGGATAAGATATATGAATTACCGCTTTCTAATATTCGCGCTCTTGGCATCTCTGATCATGCTCACGGGATGCACCAAGAAAGATAACCTAACAGGGACCAATTGGGCAGATCTGAGCATGCAAAGCTTTGAGGATGCATCAGGGATCATTACCGGTCATAGTTTTCCTGCGGATTCTCTGATAAGTGTTAGCACAAACAGGAAAAATCTCTTGGTGGGAAATTGGCAGGGATCATCCGCAAAGAGCATCTTGCGCTTTACAAACCTGCCGGCGGATAGCACTCTGGCGGCTTATCACGAGATCAGAGAGCTCTATCTGGATCTCATCCTGCAAAGATCCAGCAGAATTGAGCGGGGTCCGGTCACTTTGAACTTCTACAAGGTAAACAGTGGATGGGCAGCCAGTCCGGATACGCTAAGCTTTGAGGATTATACTCATATTCCCCAAGCGACGACCGTGATCGATCGGCAGATCACCGCCAGCGACACAGTGTCCGTGCCTCTACCCTATTCTTTGATTCAGGCTTGGCAGGCTGATGCGGATTCGACGGGGCTCAATATCTTGATCATGGCAGATGACGCGATCGACGGCTTTGTGGAGATCAAGCTTAGCACAGCAAACGATGGCAGTAAAATAAGATATCAATACAAGGAATATCCCTCGGATGAGTCTTATAAAGATTTTTCCAGATATGCAGCACTGAATGCCTATAGTTTCAGCCATCCGGAAGTAGATCCATCACCCGGACAGTGGAAGCTCAGCAATTTTGCTCCGCAACGCATTTATGTGGATCTCCAGCCGGATTTTGCCATGTTTAAGGATCAATATGGACAGAGCCTTGTGGGTGACGATCTCAAGCGAGTGAGTATAAACTCCGCCGAGTTGGTGCTCTTTATCAAGGACGATCTGCCGAATTATAAGAATACTTTTAGCTACAATGTTTCAGCCTTCCTACTCAAAGAGCGTCCTGAGGCCGGCAGCATCATCCCCACTTTGGATATGTATACACCGGAGTTTATCAGCAGCCTGGTGAGCATCGTGAATACGGCATCGGACTCTTTGGTGGTCAATATCACGCCTATCATCCAAGCCTATGTCTCGGAAAAGACATTCTCGGACGACACGGTGGTCGAGCCGCAAGGCATCGTGATCATGAGCAATTTTGAGCGCAAGGATTTCGGTGAGGTCGAGTTTTATCATCCCATCACCGATGCTGCTGCCCCTGCCGAAAAACAAGCTTATATCAGAGTCAAGTATACTCCGCCATTTCTATGAAGAATATTCTTAGCTGCTTTGTCATTATCATCTTGTTGAGCTTATCAGCTTGCGGCAGGAGCTCTGAGCCCGGCAGCATCTTGGCTGAGGTCAATGGCGAACGCCTTGATCGAGAGGCCTTTATCGCCGGATATGGGATTGATGCATGGGAATCTCTGCGCGCAGAAGAGCGCAAAAAGCACGTGGAAGACTGGGTGAATATCACTCTCTTGGCACAGGCCGCGGATAAGGCGGGGCTCTCCAAAGATCCCATCATTCGCCAACGCATGGAATTTGCTCAGAAGAAGGTCAAGGCCAATGCCATGATCGCCGAGCGTCTTGCGAGGGTGAGAATATCTGAAGATCAATTGTTTTCATATTTTAGAATCCATCAGGCAGATTTCCAGAGGCCGGTGATGAGTTATCGGATCCAGCGCATCAATCTGCCGGACAAACTGAGCGCTGAGAACCTGCTTCAGCAGATCAATCAGGGCTTGGATTTTGGCCAAGCGGTCAGGCGTTATTCCACCGAAGAGCTCAGGCGGCAAGATGGCTTCATGGGCTTTGTGGAGGCTGCATCGCCGGATTCCGTGTTTTGGAAGGCAGTGCAAGATCTGCCGCCCATGCAGGCAGGAGTCCTGACCCATGATGGAGTTTGGTACATCATCCGCTACACCGAATCCCAAGAAGGGGAAAGGGAAGCAAATTTTGAAGATCACAAGGAAGAAATCCGCCGTAGAATTCTCCTCGAAAGACAAGAGGAGATATATCGGAATATCCTGCTTGAGATCAAGTCCGAAAATCACCAAATCTATTATTACTAAAGGAGTATCGTGAAAAAACTCATCTTTTTGATGCTGCTCATCAGCATCTTCGCCATCACAAACGCAGAAGTATTGGACAAAATAGTCGCCAAAGTAGGCTCAGATATCATCCTCATGTCGGATCTCGAGAATCAGATCAATCAGATGCGCTCCACCGGAGTTGATGAAAGCATGCTCACTCATCAAGCGGTCTTGGATCACATGGTCGAACAACGCTTGATGATCCAAAAAGCCAAAGACTTGGATATCAAGGTCGATGAAGCTGCCATTAAGAACTATGCTGAGCGCTATATCGCGCAGATCAAAGCTCAATATCCATCCGAAGCAGCGTTTCAGGCAGATCTCTCACAGATGCGCATCACCCAAAGTGAATTGCAAAAACACTTTGTCGATCAACTCACTGAAAGCGCTCTCACCGAGCAGCTTATGGAAAATTACATCACGCCGAAAGTAAATGTGCGCGAGCAGGAACTTTTGGAATTTTATGAAGCAAGTAAGGATTCCATGGCGGTCAAGCCGGTCTCTTGGGATCTGCGTTTGATCGTGCGTGAGATCATGCCCTCAGAAGATTCTGAAGCACATCTTTTGGAAGAGATCCAAGCCATCCGTCGTCGTCTTGATAGCGGAGAGGACTTTGCTGATTTGGCTATGGAATATAGCGATTGCCCCAGCTCAGAACAGGGCGGGGATCTTGGCTTTTTCAGCCGCGGCATGATGGTCAAACCCTTTGAAGATGCCGCCTTCTCGATGGCAGTGGGTGAGATTAGCCAGCCCGTGCAATCACAATTTGGATACCACATCATCAAGGTCGTGGAAAGACGCGGTGATGAAGTGCGCGCCAGCCACATCCTCAAGACCTCTAGCGCTTCAGAGAATGATGAAGAGCGAGAGATGGCACTAATGAATCGGCTTCGTGAAGAAATTCAAGCCGGCGCGGACTTCGCCGAGATCGCATCTGAATATTCCATGGATCCCGAATCCAAAGCAGATGGCGGCCTCTTGGGAGACTTTTCCGAGGAAGATATCCCACAGCTCTTTAGCGCACCGATCATGAACACTCCGGTCGGAGATGTCACTGAAGTGCTCAAACACGATAGCATGCTCTATCTCTTTAGCAGGGACCAAGAAAATCCACAGAGACTCTATACTTTTGATGAAGTAAAAGAGCAGGTGAGAAGCTATCTGATGCAAATCAAACAAATGGAAGCTTACGACGAGTGGATCCAAGAAGCTCGGCGTGATGCCTTTATTGAAATAAGCTTATGACCAAGAAAGTCACATTCAGCACCTTTATCGCCAGTCTCTTTTTGATTGGCTTCATCCCCCTGGCCCCGGGGACCTTTGGTTCCCTGGCCGGATATGGGATCTATATGCTGCTTCCGGGCTGGATCTATGATGGTTCTTGCCCGGCGTTTTTGCCGCTTCTGATAGTGGGACTGGCGCTTCTGGCAGTAGTGATCTGCCGCAAGGCTGAAGATGTCTTGGGCGAAGATGCCGGATCCATCGTGCTGGATGAGCTATTGGGCTTTTTTGTGGCAACACTGTTCTTGCCGCAGAATTGGCTAATCGGGTTCTATGCCTTTTTAATGTTCAGAGTATTTGATATAGCCAAGCCGTTTCCCATCCATCGCTCACAGAAGCTTGGTGGAGGCTGGGGAGTCGTCGTGGACGATCTTTTGGCAGGCGTATATGCAAACATCTTTTTACAGATACTGATTCGCGTGTTTCCGCGATTCTTTGGAATATAAAAACAGGAGAATAAAATGCAATCTATCATATTACAAGCTCAAGCTGCTCCGGCAGCCGGTGGAGGAATGGCCTCCAGTCTCATCTTCTTTGGTGTCCTTTTTGCCATCATGTATTTCCTCATGATCCGTCCTCAACAAAAGCGCCAGAAAGAAATGCAAAAGATGCTTGATAGCCTTCAGGTAAACGACAAAGTCATCACGTCCAGCGGTATCTTTGGCCGCGTGGTCACCATTAAACCGGATAAAGACATCGTGGTCATCGAGATTGATGATACAAACAAAGTCCGCGTTGAGTTCCAGCGTTCTGCGATCGTCAGCATCCTAACCGCTCAGAACAATCAATAAGACTATGCCAAAGACACTTGATATCAGGATCTATGGGGACGACATCCTCAGGCGCAAGCTCAAAGATGCAGACCCCAAAGATCCCTTCCTAAAAGAGTTCCTGCCGGATCTCATCCACACGATGTACTTGCGTGATGGAGTCGGCTTGGCCGCCAATCAGGTGGGCGTGGATCTGAGGATCTTCGCAATCGACCCTTGGTGGGCACAGGAAGACGGCAAAAAGAATCCCCGCGTGATGATCAATCCCGAGATCCTCGAGCGTGAAGGCGAGCAGATCTCAGAAGAGGGCTGCATCAGCCTGCCAAACATCTTTGGCAATGTCCTGCGCGACTTCAAGATCCGCTACAAATACACTAACACGGATGGGGAAGAGATTCAGGCCACAGCCGAAGGATATGAAGCGGTTGTGATCCAACACGAATTTGATCACCTTCAGGGAACGGTCTTCACGGACCGGCTCTCCACACTTGCCAAACTCCGGGTCAAACGCAAACTCAAGGACTTGGAATCTCGAGCGCAAGACGGCATCAACATCGCCGATCCTTCTGATTTTGAGAGATGAAGATAGTCTTTGCCGGCAGCAGCGAATTTGCGATTCCGGCTCTTGAAAGCATCATCTCATCAGATAAGCATAGCCTTGCCTTGGTGATCAGTCAGCCTCCACGCCCCAAGGGGAGGAAGAAACAGCTTCAGGACACTCCCTTGGCGGCTTGTGCTGCGGGACATTCAATAAAGCTCTTTTGCCCGGAGGATGTCAATAGTCCCGCGTCGATCAAGCGGATCCTCTCTCATAAGGCAGATATCCTCATCACGGCTTCATATGGAGCCTTTTTGGGCAGAAGCTTGCGCCGTGGATTCCCGATAAAAGCGATCAATCTACATCCTTCTTTGTTGCCAAAGCATCGCGGATCTTCACCCATTCGCGCTGCACTTTTGGCGGGGGAGAGCCTCACCGGCAACAGCATCTTCCGCCTTGCTGCCAAGATGGACGCAGGTGATATCCTCATGCAGGAGAAGCTGGAGATCTTGCCCAATGAAAACCACTCTGATCTGCATGACCGCTTGGCGGATCTTGCCGCGAGGATGCTGATCTGCTATCTGGATGATCCGGATCATTTTAAGCCCACGCCCCAAGATCATGCTCAAGCCACGTTTACCAAGATGATCACAAAAGATGATCTTATTCTGGATTTCACAAAGAGCGCCAAGACCTTACAGGATCAGATCCGCGCATATTCTTTGGAGCCGGGAGCTTTCGCGCTCTTTAGGAGTCAACCGTTGAAGATCCTTGAGGCGGAGCTTGCCCAGTCCACTACTGATCATGTTCCCGGAGAGATCTCTGAGATCATTAAAAACCGTGGCTTCACAGTTTCCACATCCGATGGCGCGCTTTTGATCCGCAGAGTTCAGCCTGCAGGTAAGAAGATCATGGATGCTTGGGCATATCATCTTGGTGCCAGATTGGAAGTGGGGCAGAGGTTTGCAAGATGAAGCAGCAAGGCTCTTTATCGATCAAGTTTCAGATGATGGTAAGCTTTAGCCTGCTTATCTTATCGATCATCTTCTTTGGCATGAGCTACAGCAGCTATCTGAGGGCGGGCTTCTCGATCTTTCAGATGATCGTCTATGCCGCGTTTTTGATCGCGCTTGTTTTCTTGATCTTTGCTTGGATCCTGGGACTCATCAGCATGCGTCACAAGATCCGTCCGCTTTTCTTAGCTCGCCTCAGCAAATGGACACTCTGCCACATCTTCTTTTATCTGGCGCGAGTCACGGCATCCATCACCCGTCAAGATCGCGCTGAGCTGCAGGAAAGCTTCCTACATTTTAACAACACGGTGATGCTGAGCCATGTGCGGGGTAAGCATTTTAAGAAGATCCTCTTGCTTTTGCCGCACTGCCTTCAGGAATCTGAGTGCCGGATCCGCATCACGACAGACATCAATGCCTGCGCTTCCTGTGGAAATTGCTGCATATCCGAGCTCAAGGCCTTGGCTGCCAAATATGCTATTAATGCCGCAGTCGCCACTGGTGGCTCTTTGGCACGCAAGATTATAAAGGATACCCATCCAGATGTGATCATCGCTGTAGCGTGCCATAGGGACCTCACAGAGGGTGTGCGCGATGCCTGGTCCATGCCTGTCTATGCCGTCTTAAATGAAAGACCCAATGGACCCTGTTTCAATACCACGGTTAGTTTGGATAGCATTGAATATGCCATCCGCCGCTTTAGAGATTAGTTTATTATGAGCAATCCATGTTTTGAGGTAGTTTAGAGATTATGCACAGAGCCAGCTTCATCTTTTGGGCAGTGATCGTCCTGATCATCAATGCCGCTGTGACCTTGGTCTTGATTCGGCATTTTGATAGAGCACCTGCCCCTGTCACCGCTTCGGGGATCTTCAGTGCCCCGGATGTCGAATGTGACAGCACCGGTACCAGCCGTCAAAACGCCATCACGCGCGCTGTGGCTGAGGTGGAACCCGCCGTGGTGAGTGTCAATGTGATCAAGACGCAGATCGTACGCGGCCGCTACCCTTCAAGTTTAGGTTTCTTCGGATTCTTTGATTTCTTCGGTCCGATGCGGCGTCAAGTGCAGTCTATCGGCAGCGGCATCATCTACGATCCGGATGGCTATATCATCACCAATGCGCATGTGGTGCAAGGCGCCACGGACATCAAGGTGGTCTTGCCGGATCAAAGGGAATTTGACGCAGAGCTCATCGGGATTGACAATGTCCACGACATCGCCAAACTGAGGATTCGTGGCAATCGCCTTCCTTTTGCCAGATTGGGAAATTCAGATGGCCTCATGGTGGGAGAATGGAGCATCGCTTTGGGAAATCCGTATGGCTACCTGATGAACGACTCCAAGCCCAGTGTGACGGTCGGAGTGATCTCTGCCATAGGTCGCAACATCTCTCCCGGTGGCAGCGGAACCCAATACCTGAACATGATCCAGACGGACACCGCCATCAATCAAGGCAATAGCGGCGGTCCTTTGGTAAACATCAATGGTGAAGTGATCGGGATCAATACCTTCATCTTTTCGGAATCCGGTGGCAGCATAGGCTTGGGCTTTGCCATTCCCATCAACACAGTTCGGGACATAGTAAATCGCATATAGCCCCCCCGGGTCAAGATCCCTTATGACTTCCACAGGGAAGCGTATACGGCGCTGTGTCAAAACAATATAGGAGACAAGATGCAGATAAATGGACAAGAATATCGCTCAGTCTGGTTTGAAGACGGCAGACTAAAGCTCATAGATCAGAATAAAATTCCCTTCGAATTTGGGATCAAGGAATATGGAAACTACCTGGAAGTCGTGCAAGCCATCAAGGATATGACCGTTCGTGGCGCTCCTGCCATCGGCGCAGCCGGCGCTTTTGGATTGGCACTGGCGGCCTTAAATACCCCCGAAAAAAAGTTTCGCTCCTATCTTCGCAGTGCGCGTGATGAGCTGATTTTGTCTCGCCCCACTGCCGTGGATCTCTGTATCGGAGTAAACTATGTCTATGAAAGCACGCTGAAATTCATCCCGGACATCCCCCACGCCCGCCAAGTCGCGCTTTTGGCAGCCAATGAATTTGCCAACAAAAGTGCGGCAGAATGCCTCCAACTAGGCATCCTCGGTGCAGAGCTGATCCAGCCTGGATCCCGGATACTCACCCATTGCAATGCCGGAGCTTTAGCCACTGTAGACCACGGCACGGCACTCTCGGTGATCCGCCAAGCACACAAACAGGGCAAGAACATCTTCGTCTATGTGGATGAGACCCGTCCGCGCCTTCAGGGAGCTCGTCTCACAGCTTTTGAGCTGGAGCAGGAAGGCATACCACACGCCATCATCGCAGATTCCGCAGCCGGCTTTTACTTCCAGAAAAACGAGATTGATCTAGTCATCACCGGCGCGGATAGGATTTGCCTGAATGGAGACATAGCAAACAAGATCGGGACCTATGAAAAAGCCGTCATGGCGCATGTTCACAAAGTTCCATTTTACATTGCTGCCCCCCATAGCACTTTTGATTTCTCCTGCGCCAAAGGCGAGGACATCCCCATCGAAATCCGCTCTGAGAATGAGATCAAAGTCATTAATGACAACTGTGTGGCAAATCCCGGTTCAAGCGCGCTCAATCCCGCGTTTGACATCACCCCTGCCCGCTATATCAAGGAGATCATCACTCCGCGGGGCATATTCGCTGCCTCCGAAGCAGCTCAAAAGGTGCAGATATGAAACACATCGATAGCATTATCAAAGGCGGCATGATAGTCACCATGGATCCGCAATTCAGAGTTCTAGAAGAGCACTTCATTGCCATAGATTCCGGCAAAATCTTGGACATCCTACCTCTGGCAAGGCTCAAAGATTTCAAGACCAAGAACAAGATTGATGCCGCCGGATGCCTCGTTACTCCGGGTTTTGTCAATGCCCACACCCACGTGCCCATGAGCTATTTCCGCGGTTTGGCGGATGATCTTCCCCTGGATAAATGGCTCAATGACTATATCTGGCCGCTGGAAGCAAAGATGGTAAATGAGGATTTTGTGCTAGATTCCTCGCTGCATGCTGCCGCGGAGATGATAAAAAATGGCATTACCCTCTGCAATGACATGTACTTTCATGAAGATAGGATCGCGGATGCCTTCACAAAAGCGGGCACCCGAGTGATCATCAGCCAAGCGATCATCGGTCACAATTTTGACAAAGATCCCTCCGAAATCGCACCCATAGTTCAGAAAATGCAAAGCTGCTACCAAGATAATCCCTTGGTGGATTGCGCAATCGCGCCCCACGCTATCTACACATGCTCAAAAGAGATCCTAAAAGCTTGCGCAGAAGCCGCAATCGCAAATGACTGGATGATCCACACCCATCTTTCCGAAACCCAAAAAGAGTTGGAGGATTGCCTCAAAGAACATGGCAAACGCCCGCTGGAATATCTGGAAAGTCTCGGCTTTTTAGAGGCAAAATGCCTCTTCGCGCATGGCGTTTGGCTCAGCGGAACCGAACAAAAGAAACTCTCCGATGCGACTGCTGCCATAGCTTTGTGTGCCCACAGCAATCTCAAACTGGGCAGCGGAAATGCCCCGGTCAAAGACATGCTGCAAAATTCCGTCAAACTTGCCATCGGCACCGACGGTGTGGCGAGCAACAATAGCCTCGATATCCTCAGTGAAGTGGGCACCCTTGCCAGATTGCACAAGGGAATCAACCACGATCCCACCATTCTCTCTGCCAAAAAAGCCTTCTCACTTCTGACCATAGATGGCGCCAAAGCGCTAGGTAGGGGAGAGGATCTGGGCAGTCTTGAAACCGGTAAATGGGCGGATATCGCTATCATCCAAATAGATAGCCTTGCCACTACTCCGCTGTATAATCCCTATTCCCAGCTGGTTTACGCCATGAAATCTGAGATGATCCGAGACCTCATGGTGGCAGGGAGTTTCGTGATGAAAGATCGTGCCCTTAAAAACTTGGATGAAAAAGAGCTTATTGAAACTGCTAAGAAATATAAGATCAAGATCTTACAGGAACTCGTTCGATGAAGAAAATCACAAATCGTCGCGCTACCCACGAATACTATATAGAACAAAAATATGAAGCCGGTATCTCTCTGAAAGGCACTGAGATAAAGGCAATCAGAGCCGGAATGGTGAATTTTAAAGATAGCTTTGCCCGCATCAAAGACTCGGAGTGCTGGCTGATGAATTTCCACATCTCACCATGGGAAAAAGCCAGCTTCTTCAACCACGATGCAGAACGCCCCCGCCGCCTTCTCTTGCACAAATCCGAGATACGCAGACTCAAAACCAAGGTCGATGAACAAGGGCTCACCCTCATCCCGCTGGAGATATATATAAACGAACAAGGACGCTGCAAAGTCACGCTCGCCGTGGCAAAAGGCAAGAAGACATACGACAAACGGGATGTTCTGCAAAAAAAGGATATGCAACGAGAAAAAGAGCGCGCCCTAAGAAGCCATTGATCATCAGCAGAATAGCAGATATTTTCAAAGCGGGTGATAAGATCCTGCTGCATGTTTGTATCCAAAACAATCCGCTCACAAAACAATAGTTATCCATGATATCTTTTTGAAACTTATCATGCCAATCTGTGGTTTTTTGGGGCATAAAATCGCAGATTATGAGATAGGGGGAGCGAGAAGCCGATGATTCCTGTTGACAAATCCCTGCATCATATCTTGGTGATCTCATGAAAGATATTCCAAGACACATGACTCGTCCCCTCAGCGTGGGGAAGATCAAGATCGGCGGCGGAGCTGAGATCAGCATTCAGAGCATGCTCAATGTGAAGACTTCAATCCATGCTGAAGCTTCTCATCAGATCAAAAGATTGGTCTCTGCCGGTTGTGAGATCATCCGTTTTTCCGTGATGGACATGGATGATGCAGAGGCGATATCCGCTCTTAAGCAGGAATTTGATATTCCATTTGTGGCTGATATCCACTTTGATCACAAGCTGGCTTTGGCTGCTATCCGAAATGGCATTGACGCGCTACGCATCAATCCGGGCAATATCGGCAGTCGCAGCGGGGTGGAGAGCTTGGTTTCCGCGGCTCGTGAGCGCAAAATCCCGATCCGCATCGGAGTCAATAGCGGCTCCCTTCCCAAAGAGCTTTTAGCTAAGTATGGACATGGCAAAGAGGCGATGGTCGAAGCGGCTCTGTCTCACGTCAAGATCTTGGAAGATCTGGCTTATCATGAGATCAAGATCTCCGCCAAGGCTTCCAATATCCCCTTGATGCTGGAATCCTACCGCGAGCTTTCTCGACGTTGTGACTATCCGCTGCATTTGGGCGTGACTGAGGCGGGAACTTTGCTCTCGGGAAGCATCAAAAGCGCTCTCGGTGTGGGAATACTCCTCGAAGAAGGAATTGGCGACACCATCCGCATCTCGCTAACTGATGATCCCGTCAAAGAAGTGATAGTTGCCCGTCAGATCCTCGTAGCTTTGGGTCTGCGGAAGGGACTGAACATCGTATCCTGTCCCACTTGCGGGCGCACCCGCATCGATCTGATCGATCTTGCGCAAAGAGTGGAAGAAGCCATGCAGCCATATCAAGACAAGGATCTCACTATAGCGGTGATGGGCTGTGCGGTAAACGGTCCGGGAGAAGCTCGTGAAGCAGATTTTGGCATAGCCGGCGGCAAGGGAGAGGGACTGCTTTTTGCCAAGGGTGAGATAGTCGGCAAATATCCGGAAGATGAGCTTTTGGACGCCCTGCTGAGGCTGGTGGGGGCTTCTCTCTGATATGCTGCTGAAGATCTTTCTGACCTTCCTAAAGATCGGTGCCTTTACCATCGGTGGCGGATATGCCATGATTCCTTTGATCAAGCGCGAGGTTTGCTCTCGGCATGCTTGGATCACTGAAGAGGAGTTTCTGGATGGATTGGCAGCGTCCCAGAGTGCGCCGGGGCCGATCGCGGTGAATATCAGCATCTACACAGGCTATCACGTTCGCGGGAAATCCGGGATGCTGATGGCGGTCTTGGGCACCATCCTTCCATCTACTTTCACGATCCTGATGGTGGCGATGCTCTTTAATCAATATGCCGATCAGGCGGTGGTCAAGCGGGCGTTTTCCGCGCTCAAGCCCGCAGTTGTGGCACTGATCGCAGTCCCGCTGATTCAGATGGCAAAAAAGAGCGGGATGAATCTTAGGAATGCTTGGTTTCCTCTTGCAGTCGCCATCTTGGTGGGGCTCTTGGGAGTATCTCCGGTCTATCTGATCTTGCTGACTATCGCATATGCCATCTGGGAGTCAAGACGATGATGCTGCTTTCGATGCTCTTCACCTTCTTCAAGATCGGGCTCTTTAGCTTTGGGGGAGGATATGCGATCCTTGCGATGATCCAGCAGGAAGTGGTGATCAAACATGCTTGGCTTACGGAAGCGGAATTTATGGAAGTGGTGGCAATCTCGCAGATGACGCCGGGGCCGATCGCGATTAATGCGGCGACCTTCATCGGCTATCACAAAGCCGGAATCTTGGGGGGGCTGCTCTGCACGATCGGGGTGATCCTTCCCTCGCTCATAATCATGATGATCATCACACTCAGCTATCTGAAGCTCAAGAAACTGGCATGGTTTCAGCAGATCTTCAAGCGGCTGAGATTGGTCTCTGTAGGTTTGATCGCCGCAGCGCTGATCATGATCCTTGGCAATGCCGTGCAGAGCCTCTTTGCCGTGGCTGTCTTTGCCGTTAGCTTTGTCTGCACTTGGAAGTTTAAGCTCAATCCCTTTACGATGCTGATAGCCACAGCCATCTTCGGGGCAATCTTCGGCTCAGCTTAGTCTGTGGAACGTGGCGTAGTGCCAAACTCCTCGGGGATATATCTCATTACGCCATATTGTGCATAGATATCTAAAGCATTGTCAAGGATGCCTTTATCTCTGAGTTTTTGAATCTCCAAGCTCCAGGCTTTTGTGCTGAGGCGCTTGGTGAGATGAGCGGATTCGGCGATAGCGTCGGCCGTGCTTTCTTCCAAATTAAAGCCAAATGTGGCAGCAAAACGTAGTGCTCGCAGGATGCGCAAGGCATCTTCCGAAAAGACCGTCATTGGCTCTCGTAGACAGCGAATACGGCGCGCCTCTATGTCGGCAAAGCCCATGCCGGAGGGATCTATGATGCGTCTATCTGAGACATTCATGTATAGGGCGTTGATAGTAAAATCCCTGCGCCAGGCATCTTCCTTGATCGGGGCATAGCGGATTCTGGGATAGCGCCTGCCGCTATTATAGATCTCGCTGCGGCTTGCCACCAGATCCAGCGTGATGCCTTCCAGACTCAGCCGAGCAGTGCCAAATCTCTCAAAGATCTCGCAGGTCTTGGGGAAGCCCCGATTTTGCAGATACTTCGCCAAACGCAATCCCCCAAAACGCTGCTCTATGCAAAGATCAAAATCATCAAAGTCATTATAGCCAAGCTGCAGATCACGCACCACTCCGCCAACAAGCCATGTGCGAGTGGCAAAGCTGCTGCCTTTGATCATCGAGCCAAAGAGACTCAGGAAATCATCGATCTTCACAAAAGCTCTCCAATCACGGCATTTGAGATGAAAAACGCGTCGCGATCAAGCCGTATATTGCCGTCTTCAAGGATCAAATAGCCCAGCTCTGTCATGCGGCGGATACTGTCCGCTCGGGTTTTGGATAAGTCCTTGCCAAATCTCGCCTTATACTCCTCGAGATTTAGTCCCGCTGTCAAGCGCATCCGCATCATGATGTAGTCCGCCATCGCATCTTGGGCTGGATCTTCATCACCCAAGGCTCTCCCAGAATCTACCTGAAGCCGATATACCGCAAGATCAGCAGGATTTTGATAGCGAATCCCGCCATAGTATCCACTGGCAGAAGCTCCCAGCGCCAGAAAATCATCACCGCTCCAATACAAAAGGTTGTGGCGGGACTCGCGGCCCGGGCGGGCAAAGTTTGAGATCTCATATTGGAGGAATCCTGCACGGTGAAGCCGGCTTTGGATGAGGCGGTATTGTGCCTCCAGCTCTTCATCATCAGGGATCAAGGGGATATCGGCAGACAGCGAGCCTTCGGGATCTATCTCCAATAGATAGCAAGAAAGATGACTCAGCCCCAGCTGCAGATATTGCTCGAGATTCTCGCTTAGTCTCTCGCTGCTGCTGCGGGGAAGGCCGTAGATGATGTCCCCGGAGATGTTTTCAAAGCCATGTCCTCTGAGGATCTCAAGCTTCTTTGGGATGTCTGCAGCACGATGTCTGCGCCCGAGATAGATCAATTCATCATCAAACATGGATTGGATCCCCATAGAGATGCGGTTTATGGGACTGCTTTTAAGATCTCTTGTCCATTGCTCGGTGATCTGGATGGGATTGACCTCGAGCGTGATCTCGGCATCTTCAGAAAGCGGAATGCCTTTTATGATCCGGGTGATCATCTCTGATGAGAGCAGCGAGGGGGTCCCGCCGCCAAAATAGACGCTTCTTAAAGGACGATCAATCAGCGGCATGATCAGCACTTTGTGCGCCAAGAGCACGGCATGATATTCCTCCAGCGCTGCCTTGGAAAAGGGCAGTGCAAAGAAACTGCAATATGGACAGCGAGCGATACACCATGGAATATGGATGTATAGCCCTAACGCGCGCGCCGGAAAATCCTGTTCCACCGAATATGTGGGCTGTCGTAGAGCTTGTTAAATTCTATGCCCTTGGACCAGAAGATCAGCCACGGTGAACCGGTGATATCCGTGCGGTCCAAAAAGCCCCAATATCTGCTGTCTTCGCTCACATCACGATTGTCGCCCAAGACAAAGTATTTGTTTTCTGGAACTTGAATGGGACCAAACCAATCTCGATTGAAGATCTTGCGGGGATTCTGCCCGTCATCGATCACACGGTATGGATCATACCAATTCATCAAGCTGATCGGATCGATGGAGTTCTGGCGCAGCCTGCTCTCCTCGATCACTCTTGGGGCCAGAGGCGGACTCGGAATCGCCACATCATAGCGCTCATAGTCTCGCGAAAATTCCTCTTTATTGACATAGACCACCTTGTCCTTGATCTCGATGATGTCTCCCGGCATGCCAATCACCCTCTTGACGACGTTTTTGCGCGCATAATAGCTGACGTGGAATGCAGTGAGCGGCTGCCGGCTGAAGGCTTGGGCTTTGTTGATGTAGATGGGATCAAAGATCTTGATAAACTGATCCCGATAGTCAGGATGCTCAGGGGTGCCGGCTTCGATCTTGGGATAGCGGAAGGTGACGATGTCTTCCCGTTTGGGATCCGTGAAGTAGTATTTGAGCTTGTTTGCCACCAGGAAGTCACCCGTCAAAAGAGTCTCCTCCATCGATGAAGAGGGGATCATGAAGTTTTGGAAAGTGTAGTTGCGGATGATCATCGCCACGACAAACGCAAAGAGAATGGCTTCAGCCCAGTCTTGCACGGCTGGTTTACGTTTGTGAAACTTCTTCCCCGTGGGCAGTGGGCTGCGGCTCTCGGCTTTGGTCTCTGATATCTTCATGCGTGGTTTCATTTATCTTACAAGTCCTTTCTTCATTGTTGTTTCTGGATCTCAGGCTTGTTTTCGGCATCTTTTCTTGTCTTAAGAATGTGGATGACGAGGCCGGACATCACCAAGAAGATGGTGAGTAGGATTCCTGCCAGGCTGAGATTCTTGCCTGTTGCATAGCTTTGGGGTTCAAAGACGAGTCTGAGATTGTGGCTGCCGGCTGGCACCTTCACTCCGCGGAGGGCGTAGTTAACGGGATAGATCGGGACTTCTTCATCGTCTATATATGCCTTCCATCCGGCTGGATAGTAAATCTCGCTTAAGACCAGAAGAGCGTCTGTATCCACGCGATAGCTGTATTCCAGCTCGTGCATATCGGAGCGTATCTGTGTTACTTTGGCGCTTTGCGGCACCCCGAGACCACCGATCTCTTCTTCCAAGATCGCCATCCGAGAGGGGTCAAATTCAGGATTCCAAAGCTCTGCCAATGCAGCTTCGGGGCTTTCTGCCACAAACTGCTCTCTCACAAACCATGCCCGGGGCAGATGCATCAAATTCTCATAGATCGAGAGCCTGCCGTTATAATAGACTTGGCGCAGATTCTGAAGCTGCGAGCCATAGGGCAGGGAATCCGGCACGATGATATACTTTGTGCTGAGCATGTTCATGACGGGAGTGGGCGTCTCAATGCTCTGTTCTTGGAATACTCCACGCAGATAGCGGATGAACTCCCCATCGCGGCGGCCATCTCCATTGATGATCCTAAGCAGATCGTCATAACGCTTCAGCTTTGCAGCAGAATAGCCATCGATAGTCTGATGATGATATGCCCATTCGCCTGCGGCACGGACGCTGTTTGTATTAAAGGGATAGATGCGGAAGTTCTGCTCATCACTCAGCAGGAACTCATCAAAATCCTGAGTGCGGAAGACTTGCTGTCTTGCCGAGATGTGGTGCAGAGTCTGCTTCTTTAGGTGTTGCCCGGTATATGGCCAAAGATCAGTGAAAGTGATGATCGCGATGAGGATCACAAAGTAGCTGGCTTTGAGCTTCTTGATGGCGGCAAGATATGCCAAGCCAAGGCTTACCGTGAGCAGCAAGAGCGAGAGGATACCGCTTTTGACAAGGGCATCCAAGCGCAGCGCCTTGAGTGATTCGAGCTGCTGCAAGGCTCCGGCTTGTTGATAGCGCATGGTCTCCATTTCTGTGGTAAACGGCAATCCCGCAAAGATGCTTTTTGCCAAGATCATCCACAACACAAAGACAGCTCCGCTGATCCAAAACGCTCTTTGCATAATCTTCTGTCTGACTTGGCTATCCGAATTGTCGATGACGCTTTTTAGCCCGAGTGCGGCGAGGATCACGGCATTGAACTGCACGATGGTCAGACTCATGGAAGGTACGCGGAACTTATTGAAATAGGGCAGATAATTCAAGAATAGATCAGAAAGCGCGGGCGTGGCACTGCCAAAGCTCATCAGCGTGAAGATGAAACTGCTGATCCACAGAAAGATCGCCAAGCGTTTCTTCTTGCCCCATAGAGCGAGCACACCAAAAGCTAGGACGACGATGCCAAAATAGTTATAAACCTGAGTAAAGGGCATGTATCCCCAATAGTTTTGGTTGATACCGCCCCAAAAGTCCGGAATGATCAAGCCCAAGATCTCCTTGGGATGAAAGCTCCAGCCTTGCGCATAGGCTTTGTCCAGACCTTCCGAACCGCCTCGCATGGTGTAGTGACTATATTCCCACGTGCTTAAGTAGGGATTCATCACCGCCAGTGCCGTGAGCCCAAATGCCAGTACTATCAGGAGAGTCCAGATGCCAAAGCGCTTCATATCCTTATCTTTGATGCTTAAGATGAGCTGATACAGCCAATAGATACCCAAGAGCAAATAGAGGTAGTAGGTGATCTGCGGATGGTTTTCTCTTAATTGAGTGATCAGGAAGGTCGCAAAAAGTCCCAATGAGAGCAGTCCGGGCTTGCTTTTCAGATTGATCAGCGCCCAAAACACCCAGGGAATATACATAGTGGCGCGGAATTTAGTATTGTGCCCGATCTCCAAAAGCCCCGCCCAATGACAGGAGAAGATGAAGGCAATCGCTCCAAAGAAGGCAATCCAGGGATCCATCTTCAGATGCCTCAGGAGCACAAAGATGCCCAAACCTCCTACGAAAAGCAGGAAGATGCGCCAGTTTATCACTCTATCGGTGAGCCTGGTGAGTCCCTCCAAAAAAGGATATCGGGTTGGAAACGAGATCATATAAGCCGGCATCCCGGAAAACATGTTTTGAGTCCAAAGTGCTCGCTCGGGATTTTCTGCATTGTAATCAATGATGCTCTTGGCGGCGCCTTGCCATTGGCTGATGTCGCTGGCGTGGGGCTCCATCTCTTGGTAAGCAATCGGGAAATAAATGACGCTCACCACGAAATACAAGAGTGCTATCAAGATCCAGGGCAGATATTTGCCCGGGATGAGCTGCTTGGTCGGCAGAGCTACCGCATTCGAGGGGCTTTTTGAAGCCGATGCCTTCTTTTGAATTTTTGGGTTGACTTTTTTGTGGCTCATAAAATCCTCTGTAAAAACCGATATTTACAACCAGTTTATTTTATTCACCCATATCGGTCAAGCAAAAACGAGAGGAAGATCATGATCTTTGAATTTAAAAAGAAAATCTATGGATATGAATGTGACATTTATGGACACATGAACAATGCAAACTATCTGATGATGCTCGAAGCCGCCCGCAGCGATGCTTTGGTTGAGATGGATATGCCGATCGTCAAGCTACTGGAGATGGACATCCAGCTTTTTGTGCTACATTATGAGCTGGATTTCCTCAAAGCTCTGGAATTGGAGGACGTGGTCACTGTCCGAAGCTGGTTTTACGACGTGAACAGACTCAAAGGCTTTTGGCGTCAGGAGGTCTACAACTCCTCAGGTGATCTCTGTTTTGTCGCCAAATTCACCGTCGTGCACGCCAGTGGAGGCAAAGCAAAGCGCCTTTCGATTGAGCTTTTTGATCACTTCAAAGCATTTATGGAAAACTCTGATTGATCTCATATCAAGGCTCGTGAGATAAGATCAAAAAAACTTATTGACAAAAAACACGAACTTCTAGACATTGTCCAAACGAATGCGTTCCGGAATAGCTCAGCGGTAGAGCGGGTGGCTGTTAACCACTAGGTCGGGGGTTCAAATCCCTCTTCCGGAGCCATTTTTTTTGCCTTCGATTTTCGCCCCGTTTTCTTGAGCGATGCTTCTAAATAATCTCCCAAATCAGCCGCTCTTTGGCTATTTTTTCTGGCTTAACCACATATGCTTGGCGAATGAGCTCTGCCACCTCTGTCCCTTTTTTATGATCGTTTGCATATAGCTCACCGATCTCATCCCCGGCTTTGATCTCTGTGCCGATCTTGGGATACAGCATGGCTCCGGAGCCGTAGTCCAGCGAGTCCTCTGTCTGCATGCGCCCGGCTTTGACGCGCACTAGGGCATAGCCGATTGCCCGGGCATCGATGCTATGTATATAGCCACTTTCTTTGGCGATGATCGGCAGGCGGTATTTTGCCTGTGGGAAAAGCTGATAGTCATCAATCACTTTGGGATCTCCGCCTTGTGCGGCGATGATCTCAGCAAATTTGGCAAGCGCTGAGCCATCTTCGATCACGCGGGAGATCATCTTCTCTGCTTCTGTTTCATCTTTGGCTTTGCCGGAAAGGATCAGCATCCTGGAAACCAAAGCATTGGTAATCGCCTCTGTATCGGGCAGAGTGTTTCCTTTGAGATATTCGATTGCCTCGATGGTCTCCAAGGCGTTTCCCACGGCGTGTCCCAAGGGGGAATTCATATTGCTAAAGACCACTGATATCTTTTGTCCAAAGCTTTCTCCGGTATTTATCAGATGTGTGGCAAGCTCCTTGGCGCGCCTGAGATTTGGCATAAAGGCGCCGGAGCCGATCTTGAGGTCAATGACCAGATAGCGCGTTCCTTCGGCGATCTTTTTGCTCATTATGCTAGCGGTGATGAGTGCCGGACTCTCGACCGTCGCGCTCACATCTCGCAGGGCATAGATGCGTTTATCCGCCGGCACCATGGCTGAGGATTGTCCCACCAAGGCATAGCCGTGTTTGAGCACCAAAGCCTTAAAATCCTCCATGCTATATTGAGTGTTGAATCCGGGGATGGCCTCAAGCTTGTCCAAAGTGCCTCCGGTGTGCCCCAAGCCGCGTCCTGAGATCATCGGCACATAGAGTCCCAAAGCCGCTGCTATCGGCGCCAACATCAGCGAGATCTTGTCTCCCACGCCCCCCGTAGAGTGTTTGTCCGCCACGGGTAGATCTTCCGGAAAACTAAGTCGTGCCCCGCTATCAATATAGCTCTTGGTCAGCGCAGCGATCTCTTTCGGCATGGCGCCTTGAAAGAAAAAGCACATCAGCATCGCCGACATCTGATGCTCAGAAATCTCGCCACTGAGATAGTTTTTGATAAAAAAGCTGATCTCGCTATCGGACAAAGAGTGTCCATCCCGCTTTTTGAGGATGAGTTCTACAGGATTGTATTGCATAATTTTCTTCCTTAATTTAGTTTGAGATGAGTTTTTCACGGATGTATCCCGAGAAGATATCCATGATCCATACTACCAAGGCAATGAGCCACATGATCAGTCCCACATTTCGCCAAGAAAGCATCTGCTGCTGCTGATAGAGCGCCAAACCGATGCCGCCTCCACCCACAAAGCCAACGATCGTCGCCATGCGCACATTGATGTCCCATCGATAGATGGTAAAAGCCAGATATGGCGCCAGAATCTGCGGGGCAACCGCATAGCGCCAAACTTGCAGAGTAGACGCTCCGGTGGCCTTGATTGCCTCCACCGGACCGGGGTCGATATTCTCGATTTGCTCGCTATAGAGCTTGATCAATGCAGCCACAGAGTGGATCCACAACGCCAGCATTCCCGCAAAAGGGCCGATGCCCACCCAGACCACAAAGATGATCGCCCAGACGATCGCCTCGATCGAGCGGAAGATGGTGGAAAGCGTGCGAATCAAAAAATAAAAGATGCGCCCGATAATACTGCCAAACATCAGGTTTTTAGCGGCAAAGAAGGACAAAAGAAACGCAAAGGGAATGGCGAGAACGGTTGCCAAAAGCGCCAGATAGATCGTCTCCACAAGAGCTGCCAGCATCGGCACCATCAGCTCGGTATTGGGCTCAAAGATTCCCTTCAGGATCGCGGCGGTATTTGCGCCTTGTGTAAAAAAAGCCAAGGGGCGCACTTCCACGATCATCCATGCCATGACCACCGAGATCACGACCGCTATCCCCGCGGTGTATTTCCACATCGATCTTAGCTTCTCTTCGCCCAAGATCTTAGCAGCTAGGGAAGCATGGGAAAAGACAGTGAGCAGAGCCGGGGCAAATGGCGTGAAGATGATCACCGAAAGGGGTACCGTGTGCTCCGCCAAACGCAGAGCTATCCATGCCACACAGGCAAAGATATAGAGCCAAAAAGCATATTCGATCACGATAAGTCTGAGTTTCTTCATAGTTTCTTCTTCCCGATAGTCTCGGATCTTTGGCTCAGTCACAGCGCTAGATCCATGTATTACAAAGCTATTTGGCTTAATGGATTTCGTCAAGTGATTTCGGATAGACATCTGTGATATAGTGCTGGAGTGATGAAGTGATGAAGTCATGAAGTGCCAAGGTGCCTAAGTCCTTATTCTCTCACCGCTTGCAGACTCGACCGGTGAGCGACCGGTGAGGGGGGCATGAGGAGCCCATATTTTGCAAGCGTTTAGCTACACCAAGTCCCTGAGATAAGCCGCGATTCTGCTGGTCCGGACAAGAACGAAGTAATCACTTGGGAGATGGTTTTTATTGAGTGGTAGCTTTATTTGATTCTGCGAGAAAGAAGCCCCTATCAATACTTGATTAGATTGGACAAAAGATTTTGCTTGACACTATCAAGGCGGCTATCCTATAATGACAGACAGTTTTGGATAAACCGATATTAATGATTAGGAGTAGAGTTTTGAAGCCACATACTTTTCATCAGCGCCTTAGGGTCATGATTCTCACACTGCTATTGAGCCTGATTGCGCTTGGTCTTAGTGCCGAGATCCTGATCCCGATGGATCGCACGCAGACAGATCATCTCAAAGCCTACGGAGTAGCCTTCTCCGCTCTGAAAGAAGAGATGGTCGTCAAGTGGCTCCTAAACTATCGTGGGGGCAGCTTTTTGATGCCTTCATCTCCACAGATCATGGCCATCTGCAATATCCGCGGGGTGCGCTATGAACAGATCGGATCTGCTGATGTGGCTGCCATCACTCTGGAGATTCAGGAAGCCAATATGGAGATCATCACGCTCGAAAAAGAGCCCAAGATAGCCGTCTACATCCCGCCCAGCACTCTGCCTTGGGACGATGCGGTCTCGATTGCTCTGGAATATGCCGAGATTGAGTATGATCGGATCTGGGATGAAGAAGTGCTATCGGGAAAGCTCTCGGATTATGATTGGTTACATCTGCATCATGAGGATTTTACGGGGCAGTATGGTAAGTTTTACGGCTCCTACCGGCACACTCAGTGGTATCAGGATGACGTTCGGGTAAACGAAGCAATGGCATCGCGACACGGATATGACAAAGTCTGGCAGCTTAAACATGCTGTGGCAAATCGGATTCGCGACTTTGTAGTGTCCGGTGGATTTCTTTTTGCGATGTGTGCCGCAACAGACACTATAGATATCGCCTTGGCTGCCAATGGGGTGGACATCGTGGATGCCGCCATCGATGGGGACGGAATTGATCCCATGTATCAGAGTAAGCTGGATTATGAGCGGACTTTTGCTTTCGAGAATTTTCAGCTGAAAACCAATCCATTTGAGTATGAATTTTCCGATATAGACGCCAGTGATTACAGCAAATTGCGTGGTGCTGAGGCGGATTACTTTCAGCTCTTTGAGTTTTCCGCGAAGTATGACCCCGTGCCCACCATGCTTACGCAAAATCACACCAATATCATCAATGGTTTCATGGGGCAGACCACGTCATTTTTTAAGGACAAGGTGAAAAAGAGCGTCATTATTCTGGCAGAAGTGCCAAATCAGCAAGACGTCAAGTACATTCACGGCAATCTCGGCAAAGGCACCTTCACTTTTTACGGCGGACACGATCCTGAAGACTATCAACACATGGTCGGGGATCCCGAGACGATCTTGGATCTGCACAAAAACTCTCCGGGATATCGCTTGATACTCAATAACATCCTCTTTCCGGCAGCGGAAAAGAAAGAGCTCAAAACCTAAGGAATCTCTTGTGGCAAAATTTTACAAACACTTGCGCAGCACTAGGATCAAGATAGGGATCTGGACTTTGGCGATCTTTTTGATTCTGATCTTTGGTTACCTCTGGCTTACAAACCGCATGGATATGCGTGCTCAACAAAATCTTCAGGTGCTTTTTAGCAATGTGATGGGGCTCGAGACCGGAGATAAGATCATGTATCGAGGCATGGAGGCAGGGCGAGTCAAGACTGTCATTCTGCACGATCAAGGCATCCTCGTCTCGGGCAAGATAAGCTCCAATATCCGCGTTCCCCAAGGCAGCAGGTTCTATATTGAGGACAGCCTGATGGGCTCCAAAAGCCTTAATATCCACCCCGCACAAAGCGATGAGTATCTGGATCTGTCGATGGTGCATCACGGTGATGATCCTTCGGGCATGATGGATATCATCGCCAAAGCATCAGACTCGATGGCAAATCTGGACGAGATTCTCTTGCGGCTGAGATCTGAGGGCGGAATCCTTGATCAAGGCCAAAGATTGCTCTCAGATGCGGGAAGCGCGATGCGCAACGCGGACAGCAGCATCACTCAGCTCAAGGGAGATGTGTCCCGGACGATCGCTCGGGTGGACTCCCTGACCATGATGGTGGAGAGCTTTGTGGCATCTGCCGGCGAGCCGCTTGTGGAAAGCATCGCTCTTGCGCCTGCCACGCTTGAGAAAATGAATAGCGCGCTGGATAGCCTCAGTGTGCTCTCGGGCAAGCTCAATCTCAGCGCGGAAGCTCTTGCACATTCAGAGGGTACTGCCGGCAAGATCCTACATGAAGATGAGCTATATGAAAGGGTCTTGCAATCCATCGAACGCTTGGATCTGCTGATTGCCGACATCAAGGCAAACCCACGTAAATACATTAAGTTCTCAATATTTTAGGATTTTATGAAAAAACTACTCTTCGCCATCCTGATCCTGATCTGGGGCATTAGTCATGCTCAGACTTTTGGTAAGAACAAAGTAAACGCCAGTCCCCAGGAGTTTACCGAGCTCAAAACCTTGCATTTTGACATCTACTACCCGCGAGGAGAGGATGATTTTGGCAAGACGGTCGCCCTGATGGCTGAAGAGATCTACTATTATCTTAAGGATGATCTCAAATATCCGGTGCTCTCCAGGATCCCGATCATCTTCTATAGTACAAAAAGTGAATTTCAGGTCACAAACATCATCTATCCACTGCTTTCTGAAGGAGTGGGCGGCTTTACGGAAAGCCTGCGCAATCGAGTCGTGGTGCCTTTTGATGGAAGCTATAGCAATCTGGAAAAACTCCTGGCGCATGAGCTGACTCACGCCTACATCAATGCTCTGGACAATCGCGTCACGAATGCCGTTCAAGCCTTGCGTCCCAGCATGATCCCCTTCTGGTTTACGGAGGGATTGCCGGAGTTTCTTGCCATCGGCGGGGAAGATGATCACAACAATATGTTCATCTTGGATATGGTGGTCAATGACAATCTACCGAGTTTGGAATACATTGGCGGATATCTGGCATATCGTCTTGGCGAGAGCTTTCTGACTTGGATAGCGGAAGTCTATGGCCGGGAAAAGGTCAGCGAGTATTTCTATTCTCTGCGCACGATGAATCGGCTCGATGATGCCACCAAACGGGTCTTTGGCATCAGTTTTGAGGAGCTGGAATCGAGGTGGCGCTATCAATTGAAGAGAGATTATTTCCCCAGCATCAATTCGCATGATGTTCCCAAGGAAGTTTTTCAAGCGCGCACGGATCATAGAAAGGACGGATCCTACTTCAATTTCTCCCCACGCTTTTCGCCGGATGGCAGCCGCTATGTCTACTTCTCCAGTGCCAAGGCAAGATTCAGTATTTGGATGGGCGGAACTCACGGCATCAGCAAGCCCAGACGTGTCATCACCGGTGAAGCAAATGGGAAGATGGAAGAGTTTTATTATATGCGCAGCTCCCTGAGCTGGTTTCCCGATGGTAAACGGGTGGTCTTTGGAGCTAAGACTTCTCTGGGAGATCGGATCCACATCCTCAATGTCGACAGTGGCAAGATCGAAGAGACCATCCGCATCGATGAGTTGGACGCCATCTTTGAGATGGATCTTTCCCCGGATGGCAGATATCTGGCGCTGAGCGCACAGAAGGGATTAAGGACGGATATCTTTGTTTATGACCTGGATACGCGCGAGCTGACGCAGCTGACAAACGACAGTTTTTACGACGCCCAGCCCCGCTTTTCCGCGGATGGGAAGAGGATCGCCTTTGCCTCTGAGCGAGATGAAAACCCGGATTCGCATCGCTATGGCTACTTTGCCAATATCACTTTTGACATCTTTGAATACCGCTTGGATGATCACAGTCTCTGGCAGATCACGCGGGAGAGCTTTGATTGCACACAGCCGATCTATGTGGGCGACACAAATCTTTTGGCTTTTGTCTCCACTCGCGATGGCATCCAAAACTATGAACTTATTGATCTGGAGAACAACCGCATCGCTCCCTTGACGAGCGTCCTTGCCGGGACTTTTAATGGGGATATCTCGCGGGATACGAACTACATTTTGCTTTCCAATTACTTTGACGGTGCGTGGAATATCTACTTTGACACAAATCCCATCCGTGAATTGCGCTATCAAGACTATCCGGCACCAGAGCCCTTTGCTTTGGAATATGATCTGTTGGATAGGCTCGACTTTGAGAGGCTCAACCGCTATGGCCCCCGGGATCGCAAGGTGAAGATCAAAAGCGGATATCAAGAGCCGGTGCGCAGACCTGTCCTCAGCGGATATGAACCTGTGATTCCGGATACCAATCTCATAGCCGGCAATTTCGCTTGGGATGAGCGCCCTTCAGAGGATACGCACAATCCGCCGCCCATGCGCAAATACCGTCCGAAATTCGCTTTGGATACCTTCTGGGGTGGGATGGCATATTCCTCATCCTATGGCGCGGTGGGCACCGTCGAGCTGGGACTCAGCGATCTGATGGGAGATCACGGAATCGGACTCAGCTTCGGCATCAGCGACAAGCTCAAAGAGACAAACTTCGTCTTCACATATCTCTATCTCAAGCAGCGCGCGGATTGGGGAGCAAGCCTGTTTAATCTCTATGACGAGGCCTATTACAGGCTCTATCAACCCACCGGCAATGACTATCTCAGGACCCGTCAGCGGCAGACGGGGGCATACTTTCTGGCAAGATATCCCTTTAGCAGATTCTCGAGAGTGGAGCTGCATAATATGCTCTATGACTATCATATTCAATGGGATTATCTGCCTAATTCCAATATAAACTCCGGACAGTGGATCAATGATATCGAAAGCTCTTCGGGGCTTGCCTATGCTCCTGGCTTGAGCTTGGTCTATGACAATGCGCTCTTTGGTGCCACAGGACCGATGTTGGGCTATCGCGCGGAGTATACTATGCGCAAGAGCTTTGCTAAGGACGATATGGATTATCTCACAAACTATATAGACTTAAGATCCTATACCCTCTTTAGTCGGCGCTATTCGCTGGCGCTCAGGGCAAATGGCGGGATCAGCACGGGCTCGAGTCCGGATCGCTTCACTTTGGGCGGATACCACGGCATCCGCGCGCTGAGCTATAACCTTGCCGGCAGCAAGAAAGCGCTTGCCAGCATGGAGCTGAGATTTCCCATGCTGGACTATATGGCGATGGCATTTCCTCTTCCCTTGGTCCTCAGCGGCATCCGAGGATCTGCATATGTGGATGTAGGTGCGGTCTGGGATGATACAGACAAATTCCGCGGAGCCATCAATGGACGTCTGGAAGATGTCAAGCTCGGGTATGGATTTGGTCCCAGATTCAACCTCGGTTATTTTGTGCTTAAGCTGGATCTTGCGTGGCTGACCGATCTTAGCAGAATCAGCAAGCCACAGATCTATCTCAGCTTATCAGAAGATTTTTAAGAAGATTAAATAAGGAGTCACCATGAAAATTGATGTCAGTCGCAAGCTCCCCGAGCATATTGAAAGCTTGGTGTACATTCACCGGGAAGATGAAGAGATCAAGGACCCGGACGTCCTTGGTGAAGAATTGCTTGAGACCATTGAGTCTTTTTGCAAGCAGGAGAATTTCACTTTCTCCTTGGGCGCAATCAGCAGCTTTACCAGAATGGTAAATAAGAAGAAACAAGTGATCATCCTTTGCGGAGCCGGCAGGAAAGAACAAGTGGATTCTCACAGCTTACGCAACAATCTGGGTAATTGCTGGCGCGAAGCTACTCGTCAGAAGGTTCGGCAGACATATCTTGCCTTTGGTTTTGAGACTCAGATCCCGGATGCAGAACTGGGACACTTGATCAGCGAATCTGCTCTCCTGAGCACCTATCGGTTTGATAAATACCGCTCAAAAGTAAGCTCGCACGAGATCCAAAGCATCCACCTCATCTATTTTGCCAAGACAAACCGTCACCTCAATCGCGGCATCTTAGAAGGCAGAATCTATGCGGAATCCACCATCCTCGCGCGGAATCTGGTGAATGAGCCCGCCAATGTGATGAATCCGGAAGCTCTGGCAGATCACGCCAAAAAGGCGGCTTTGCAATATGGCTTCTCGATCGAGATCCACTCCATGGACAAGCTCAAACGCCTCAAAATGGAGGCCCTGCTTGCCGTCGGAAGAGGCTCCAAAAGCGAACCCAAACTGATCATCATGCGCTACAACGGTATCCCGGATAAGAAGAGCTCAAAGACAGCTATCATCGGCAAAGGCCTCACTTTTGATACCGGCGGATACAGCATCAAGCCCACCGACGGAATGATAAATATGAAGAGCGACATGGGCGGCGCTGCTGCCGTGATCGGAGCAATGACTGCCATCGCCTCGTTGAAACTCAAGGTAAATGTCGTTGCCATAGTGGCTGCTGCTGAGAACATGATATCATCCACAGCTTATCGTCCCGGAGATATCATCACCTCCATGGCAGGCAAGACCATCGAAGTGGTCAACACCGACGCAGAAGGCAGGCTCACCCTCGTCGACGCCATCCACTACGCTCTGGAAAAGGAAAAAGCAGATCGGGTCTTGGATATAGCAACACTGACCGGCGCGGCAGTGGCGGCATTGGGCAAAGACTATTCCGCCGTGCTTGGTAATGACAAAGACTGGCTTGCCCTGCTGGGTAAAGCGGCAGACTTTACCGGCGAAAAGATCTGGCAGATGCCTCTGCATCTTCCCTACAAAGATCTCATCCGGTCTGAGGTCGCTGACATGAAAAACTCCGGAGGACGCCTTGCCGGCTGCATCACCGCAGCTCTTTTCATCCGTGAATTTGTGCAGGACAAACCCTGGATCCACGTGGATATAGCAGGTGGCGCACTGCGCGACAAGCCTCAAGGAATAGATACATATGGGGCTACAGGTGTGGGAGTTCGCTTGCTCACCAACCTCATTAAGAACATGGAATAAACTCATTGTAGAGCCTTGATCTCAGCTTTTGTAGCTTGATTTCAAGGCTCTTTTTGGAGACATTATGAAATATCTGGTCCCACTGATTATTGTCCTTTTGCTGCTATCAGCATGCAAGACGCCTAAGGCAAATGACGTGCCTGAGCGGCCTTTGATCCTCAGCACCATCTACCCATATGAGCTTCTCATCAGACAGATGGTCGGAGATGCTGCCGAGGTTAGGAGCCTGATCCCGCCAAATGCTTCTGTGCACAGTTTTAGCCCAAAGCCTTCTGATCTTACGGATCTGCATCGGGCTGATCTGATCGTCTCAAATGGCCTGGGTCTGGAAGCCGTCTTTGCACAGAATCTCGCCGCTATGACAGATAAACACATCATCAGCTCGGAGATGCTCAAGGACCTGGTCGCGCTGGACTCTTTAAACCAAGTTCGAGACCAGCTCATCCATCACCACCATCATCACCACGATGATGAAGAGCACGAGCATCTGCACATCGGCGCAGATCCGCACCTGTGGACATCTCCCACCATGCTGATCAAGCTCAGCATGAAGCTCAAGAATGAACTCATTGAGCGCTTTCCCGATATGGCTCCTCTGATCAATCACAACTATGCCGAGATTCACGCTCAGCTCACCGCCGTGCATGAGACTATCCTCGAGGAAAGAGCGCAATATGCTGCCCCCGCCTTGGTCACCTATCACAATAGCTTCCACTACTTTTGTAATGACTATTCGATCAACTATCTGGGCTGGGTGCAAAGCTCTCCGGGGAGAGAGCCTGGCGCTCGGGAATTGGCTGAATTGGGCAGAAAGATTCAGGATCACGGCGTGAAGGCCATCTTTATCGAGCCTCAGCAAAACCCCAAATCCGCAGAAGTCCTTGCCCGCGAATATGGCATTGAACTGCTTAGCTTGGATCCCCTCGGAGCAAGTCTGGGAGTAAATACAGTGGCAGAATTTATCATGGCAAATTGGCAGACCATGAAGCAGGCTTTTTGAGCGACCGACGATGATTAAGATCACGGATCTACAATTCCAGATCGGTGCAAAAAGCATCCTGGAAGACATCAATCTGGAGATCCCCCGAGGAGTCTTTGCCGCTATCATCGGTCCCAATGGAGCCGGTAAGTCCACCCTGATCAAGCTGCTTTTGGGAACTCTTGACTTCAAGACGGGGAGCATCGAGATCGACGGCATCCCCCATAGACAGTGGCTCAAAGATCACAGCTTCGGATATCTCCCCCAACGGGAAGAATATGACCGCTTTTTCCCAGCTACAGCTCTGGATATCGCGCTGATGGGCATCGCCGGCAAGGTACCCTTTGGCAAACGCCTCAGCTCAGCTCATAAGGCGGATGCTCTGGATGCGATGCGCATGTGTGGCATCGAAAGCAAAGCCAGTGATCTGATCGGAAACCTCTCCGGCGGGGAGTTCCAGCGCTTGCTTCTGGCGCGTGCCATCGTCACAAAAAGCGACTACCTGATCTTGGACGAACCGGAAGCGGGGATCGATCGTCCCGGAGTGACCAGCTTCTTCAAGCTGCTCAAACAGCTCAATGAACAAGGCAAGACCATCATCACGGTCTCCCATGATCTGCATACTCTCAGTGAGTACTGCAGCTTCCTGATCTGCCTAAATCGTCGCCTGCACTGCCACAACAAGACTGAGCTGGTAAACGCGGAGATCATCCACAAAACCTTTGGCGAAGGAGTTCGCCTCATAGACAAGGATTACTGATGCCGAGATTCTTGATTACTGCCATCTTGGGCGCCGTGCTAAGCGGGATATCTTTGGCGATCTTTGCCCCGTTTGTGACCTTACGCCGCATCTCATATATGGGAGAAGCGCTCTCGCACATTGCCTTTGCCGGGATTGCTCTGGCATTGATATCAGGGCTCAATCTCACCTTTGGTGCGTGGATCTTCGTAAGTGGCGTAGCCTTGGGAATCTCTTGGCTTTCCAAAAAGCACAAGCTGCATGAGGCAAATACGATCACCATCTTCCTCTCACTTTCCATGGCAATCGGCATCATCCTGATCTCGCTGTCGCAGAACTACAGTTTTGACTTGGCAAGCTATCTCTTTGGCAATGTGCTGCTTATTGCGCCATCTGAGCTCTGGGCTTTGGCAGGGCTCAATGTGCTAAACATCTTCTTCATCATCTTCTTTTATAAAGAGCTCTTCTATATGAGCTACAATGCCGAGATGGCAAAGGTCTTGCGCATCCGCACACAAGCCGTGGACAAGATCTTCTACCTGCTTTTGGCAGCGAACATAGTGCTCAATCTCAAAAGCGCGGGAATCATCTTGGTCACCGCTCAGTTAATCCTGCCAGCAGTGATCGCCTTCAACCTATGCAAGAGATTGCACTATACCATCATAATCGCGGTGATCGCCGCGATTCTCTCAGCTTTGATCGGCTTCGGCATATCTTTTGCGCTCAATTTGCCCACAGGCGCCAGCATCGTCGTGGTGCAAGCCACGCTCTATGCGCTCAGCTTTGCCTTTAGGAGGGCATAAGTGAACAAACGACATATCATTCTACTATCTGCTCTATTGGCCCTCTTGTTTGTCTCCGCTATTTGGCAATTTGGCGAAGCGGATATCTATCGGGGAATCGAGAAGATCCGTTCCAAGCTCTTGGGCAGTTCCTTCAACCAGATCACCGTGTATGATGAAGATGGTATCCCGATGCAGCTATACCCGAACAAAGAGCGGCACTACAACCCTCTCTTTGTAGCGCGTGAAGCTCAGCGTGCAAACCTACAGAGACTCAGTGGCGAAGATCGGCAGGATTTTGTCAAACTCACGGATTGGTTGCTTTTCAATATGGCTCAGACGGATTCCACTGCCGTGGTTCAATATTACTTTCCCTATCCAAAATACAATCAGGAGGTTCCATGGAGCTCGGCCTTGGCTCAAGCTGTCAGCATCAGCGTGCTTTTGGAACGCGCAGCCATGGATAGAGATCTGGAAATCTACGCCACTGCTCGGCGTGGACTTCACAGCCTTCTCCCCGGAAAAGCAGGACTCGGCTATGCGATCTCAGACAGCAGCTATTGGTATATGGAATACCCCGCGGACCAGCCATACTATGTGCTAAACGGCATGCTCAGCGTGCTGCAGCATCTGCACTACTATCACGATCTCACCCGCGATCCCCTCGCTCTTGAGATGTATGAAAAGGGGCTGCGGGCGGTAAAAGCAAAGCTCCCGGACTATGATTATCATGGCTATAGCTACTACGATCTAGCCGGAAGTAAAGCCGGACGTCACTATCATCAGTTGCACATCCGTCTTTTGAACCAAATGCTTGAGATAGAGGATGATCCCATCCTGCGTCACTATCGGGATCGCTGGCAAAAGCATGATAGCTATCCCGTCCTATGGCAGATGATCTTCAATCCCCGCCCCAAGCGCATCACGGCTTTTACTTTGGCTTTTATCTCCCTATGGCTGTTGATTTCGCTTACTTTAGCGTGGAGCGCAAGAAGGGCGCCAAGCGATCCGGAAGATAGCTGAGCTTTGCTTGCCTGAGACCTGCCAGACCGATATCTTGCTCACGATTGATCCACGCGTATTTCCCACTTAGATAACGAGCCGTCTCCCAAGTGACCGTTTGGGCAGATCCTTTTTTTTCGGGATCAAACTTCTCAAAGTGCACAGTCGCCATATCATGGGTCTGAGGACTAAAGATAGAGTATGCCACGATCTTGTAGTTTAAGCAGATGATGATGCCTTCGACCGGCAGTTTGTGCCAGTTATTGAGCGTATTCTCGATGGCTTTGATCTCCGTCATCAGATATATGCCCTCTGCATCGCGTTCACGCCGCCACTTATGAGTAAACTTCAGGATCACATCCAGGCGGTCATCCGTGATCTTCATCACCTTATACTCAGGATAGGCTCTGCGAAATTGGGATATCAGATTCTTCTTTTTGGCAAGCTTCTTGCCGCGCAGCTCGACCATGCTCTGAGTGCTGTAGATATAGTCTGCCCAATCCCGATCTTCGTCAATCACAAAATGCTCCTCCAGCTCGGGATGACGCTCGACATAGTCCCGCGGGAAGAGTATGATCTGCGCATTTGGGTAGTAGGGGCGAAAGCTCAAGACCAGTTCCCTCAGCTCCAAGACGCTCAGCTCTTCTCCCAAAGGAAACAGGATATAATGATATTTTGGATTAAAGATCACCAGCCGCTCTTTGTAGATCAAAAAGTGATTGTCGTAGATCTGCCCCCAAGAGATGATATTGGTGATGGTATAGTCACAATTCTCGCGGGGATACTTGCTCAGATATTCCCTAAGCATCAGGGTGTGTGCCAATGTGAGTGGATTCAGCCCCGGCATCATGATTTCTGCTGAGTCCATCTATTCTCCCAAAAGAAAAGGCGTATAGTCCTTCATCACGGAAAATCCCAGTGAGTTATAGAATCTCTCATATCCCGGCTCCGAGATCAATCCGATCCATTGAATCTTATGCTCTTTGAGATATTCCAATATGCATCTCACGATAGCTTTGCCATATCCATTTCCACGCTGAGCTTCCCAGATTGTCACATCTTGGATATAGGCATCGCTGACTCCATCTGAGATCGCTCTGCCCATGCCGATGATCTCGTCATCTTTGACTGCAATCACAAAACAGAAGCTGTTTGAGATGATCTTTTCCACTGTCTTCAGATGAGCGGGATCCTCATCCATCTGCCACCAGCCCGCGGCTCGATAGAGCTCCAATATCCGAACATTATCTGTTTCTTTTACCACATGATAGCTGACTTCTTCCATGTTTTTTACCAATTATCTTTTTTTTATATACAAGATAAACGCCATCCCCTCTTTTGGCAAAGCGTTTTTGGATTTCCAAGCTTCCCAAGGCAAAGCCCAAAGGTCGCCTGACCGGTAAAAAACTCCGCAAATCTTTGCCGCGACTCCTTGAAGTATTTTGGTGATCCAAAAAAGCTTCTTGACATTCTTTTAGTATAAAAATACTCTGTTGTCACACTGGGATCATGCTGATTCTCAGTCAAATCGACATTAAGGAGCCACACATGAAACACAGGCTTTTATGGACAGCACTACTGCTTTTGTCGCTCATCCTTCCACTAACAGCGGAGGATTGGATTACTATATACAACGACGATCTTTCCCTGATTCGCTCAGAGATTGAGCTAGATCTGGTGAAAGGGCGCCAACGATACGATTTTGACGACATCACTTCCCGCATATCCCCGGCATCGGTGATCGTGCGTGGTGATGGGGTTCGCGTTGCGGAGCAAAACTATGAATACGATCTGGCAGGCAAACGGCAGATCATGGCAAAATATCTGGACAAAGAAGTAGTTGCCATCACCAAAGATCAATCTCGCCTCACAGGCACTCTTAAATTCTATGATGGCGCTAGCATCGGCATGATCGAGCAAGACACCGGCAGGCTTTTGGTGATCTCCGAATCCGAAGTGCAGTGGATCCAGCTCGCCTCTCTTCCGGCAAATTTCTATACCAAGCCCACCTTGGCATGGAGCCTGATCGCTCCACATAAAGGCAAATTTCCCATCACTCTTTCATATCTCAGCGGTGGCTTTTCTTGGGATGTGACCTACAACGCCGTCTGGGACGAAGAGAGCCTGGCGCTATCTTCTTGGGTGACGATCAACAACCGCTCCGGCAAGGCCTTTGAGAACGTCAATCTCAAGCTCATCGCCGGAGATATCAATCAGATCCGCAATCAATACGACAAATACAGCCGATCGATGATGGAAGCGGATGTGGCATATGGTGGCGCCGCACCGTCTTTTGAGACCAAGGCATTTCATGATTTTCACATGTATACCCTTGATCAAAAGGTCAGCTTTGCAAATAACCAGACCAAGCAGCTTGAGCTTTATCCCCTGCAAAACGTGATGGCGCGCTCTGTCTATGAATACTACACAAACGGCAGTGGAGTGAATTCCGTTATCAAGTTTGTAAATACAGAAGATCAAGGCTTGGGCAAAGCCCTGCCCAAAGGCGCTTTCAAAATCTACAAAGCTGATTCGGACGGCAACCTAGAATTCATCGGTGAGGATAGCATCAACCACACAGGACGCAACGAAGAGATCTCGATCACGACCGGTAAGGCCTTTGACCTCGTGGCATCTACTTCCATCCGCAATCAAAAGACCATCTCCTCACGCGCCAATGAGCGTGAATACCACATGAACCTGCGCAACAATTCTGATGAAACCAAGCGCATCAATGTAATCCACCAATTAAGCGGAAATGCCAGGATCGTCTTCACAGAACTGCGCTATGCCTATGATGAAGTTAAAAACCGGGTGACATACACCGTCACAATCGAGCCAAACGCAGAGTATAACTTCTTTTTCCGCGAACGTAATGAGTGGTGATGCTCATCCCAAGGAGGAACCATGCGCGAAAAGATCTTTAGCAATTTAGTCGGCATCCAGCGCGAGATGCTCAAATTGATCGGTGAAGTCAATGCGCTCAATGGCGGACCCACCGCCTTGGAAGATGCCATCGACGAATCCTGGCATCCCAAATGTGACGTATTTCAAACAGATACTCAGTGGATCGTGATCGCGGAGCTGGCAGGAGTGGAAAAGGACGAGATTTCCATCTCGCTCAGCGAGGACTATCTGCGCATCAGCGGATCGCGGACTTTCCCCTCATCAAGCTGCCAGATTTGCTACTTCAATCTCGAAATAGAGACCGGTCATTTTGAGCGTAGAATCTTCTTCCCGGATATCGCCATTGATCGAGAAACCCCAAAAGTGAGCTATATCAATGGGATCTTGCGCATCGCTTTTGAGATCAAGCCGGTGATAGAGCGCATCATCCCCATTTCATAGTCGATAGACCATATGTTTGAAGCTTTTGGATCAAGAGTTCTGGCGGGAGTGGTATCGCTCTCGATGCTGCTCTTTTCGTCATTCAAAGGCAACGACCCCAAAATGACAAATCTGGGATATCGCAATTCAGACAGCTTCTTGTATGTAAGCGGCATCATGGAAAATGCCTTTGACAACGATTTCCCCACCATCTTTGCCTCCGGAACCCCGATCAGCGTGATCTATGATCTGGAGATCAGACAAGGCAATCGGATCGTTGCCAAAAACTCGTTTAGGCACACGGTGAGCTACAACCCCGCCACCGGAATTTATGAGCTCAGAAAAGACGGAAGGGGAGATCTCTTTCGCAGTGATTCTGTACAGGATATCATGCGTCACCTATCGAGCTTTGACTTTGGCATTCCCCATCAACCCTCATGGGCTCAAGTGCAGATCAGGATCGAAGCTCGGCTGCCTGTCGTGCATTTTGACACTATGAACAAAGAAGTGGATCTGATGGTGCTCTGGAAATACAAAAAGCCCTCTGCCAGGATCCACGCAGATCTTAGAACTCCGGAGTAAGCAGGATTTATGAAAAACAGATTTGGTATGCGAACCCAGATTATTGCCCTCTTTTTGATAGTCTCAATCGGGGGACTGGTGATCCTGAACAATGTCTTTCAGGCCAAGCAGGAAAACATCCACAGCGCGCTCAAGGGAATGGAGCTCAGCAGCCAATTGCGCGATATCCGGCACTATAGTAGTGAGGATTCTCTGCAGGCAGAGGCCTTGATGCGCGATTTTAATGAGGCCAAAGCAGTGGTAAACATTGCCCTCAGCGACTCCCGAGTGATGACATCTGTGGTGCTGCTTTTGGTGATAGTGCTTTCCACCACCGTCTTCATCATCGTGATCTGCAGATTAAGCAAACCCCTGCGAGAGCTCAAACACGCCACAGATCAGATCCGCCAAGGAAACTTCAGTGTGCACCTGCCAGAAACCGGACTTCCCGAGATGCGCGAGCTCAAGAGCTCCTTCAACATGATGTCTCGAGAGCTGGAAGCGATTCAGACCCGCCTCCTGGTGGCGGAAAAAGAAATGATCTGGAAAGATCTCTCCCGAATCCTTGCGCATGAGATCAAAAACCCCCTCACACCCATCCAGCTCGCAATCCAACGCTTGGAAGAACGCTTGGAAACAAACCCTGAAGCCATCAAAGAAATCCTGCCGGAATCCGTATCCATAATCACCCAAGAGATCGAAAATCTCAGGCTTTTGGCACAAGACTTCTCAAACTATGCCAAGGTCAACCAACCCAATACCGAAGAGTTCAATCCGGCACTCTCCATCCGTGAGATCGTCAAGTCCTATTGCCAAGATTATCAGATCGAGCTTGATCTCGCCGAGGATCTCAAAATTAGATTTGACAAGACCCATTTCTACCAAGTCCTGACCAATATTCTCCAAAATGCGATCGATGCCTCAGAATCCGGCAAACCCATCATGATCCGCCTCTATGGAGAAAAGAGCTATGCCGTGCTCTGCATCAAAGATCAAGGCATAGGAATCGAAAGAAAAGATCTCCAGCGCATCTTTGAGCCATATTTCTCCAAGAAATCCAAAGGCACCGGATTGGGGCTCGCCCTCGTCAAAAAGCTCTGCGACGCAAATGGCTCCATCGTGAGAGTCAAAAGCGAAATTGATAAAGGCACGGAGTTTACCGTGATCATCGAAGGCGTCTGATGAAGATACTGATCATCGACGACGAAAAAAACATCCGCCTCAGCCTCAGCGGCATCCTTGAAGATGAGGGCTATGAAACCGCCGGATTCGGAAGCGTGAGCGAAGGCTTGACAGCCGTCGAAGAGCATGATCCGGACGCCATCTTGCTGGATGTCAAGCTCCCCGATGGAAACGGCATTGACGCCCTCACCGCCATCAAGAAATACAACCCGCAAATCCCGGTGATCATGATCTCAGGAAACAGCAATATCAGCGATGCCGTCAAAGCCATCAAACAAGGCGCTTTTGACTTTCTGGAAAAGCCCCTAAGCTTGCCCAAGGTGAAGATCACGGTCAAAAAAGCACTGGATTTCTATGCTATGAGCCTCAAACTCATGCGCATGCAAGCCGATAGCGAACGCGGCTGGAGGATGATCGGAGATTCTCCCATAATGCGGGATCTGAATGCGCTGATAAACAGAGTCGCCTCCAGCAATGCCAAGATCCTCATCCACGGCGAAAGCGGCACCGGCAAAGAACTCATCGCCAGATTGATCCACACTCGCAGCAACCGAGCGGATAAGGCCTTTGTGAAATTCAATTCCGCCGCCATCCCTCGCGAATTGATCGAAAGCGAGCTATTCGGATTTGAAAAAGGTGCCTTCACCGGCGCAAATTCACGCAAAAAAGGCAAGCTGGAAGAAGCCGATAATGGAACCCTGTTTTTGGATGAGATTGGCGACATGGAGCTCGCTGCGCAAGCCAAGATCCTGCGCGTGATCCAAGAAGGTGAGTTTGAACGCGTGGGCAGCAATCAGACCCGCCGCATCGACGTCCGCGTGATCGCTGCCACAAACAAAAACCTCCCCGACTTGGTGGCCAAAGGCGAGTTTCGAGAAGACCTCTACTATCGCCTAAACGTCGTGCCCATCCCAAGTCCGCCATTGCGTGAACGAATCTCGGATATCGAGCAATTGATCAATCACTTCGCCATGGATCTTGCTCTGGAGATGGGAACCCGGATCAAAACTTTTGACCCCTCTGCCCTGAATCTCATGAAAAAATATTCCTACCCCGGTAATGTGCGCGAACTCAAAAACATCATCGAACGCATCTACCTGCTCTGTGACCAAGACCTCCTCACAGCCAAAGACATCCTCCCGATCATGCCAAGTGGCGCTGATCGCACAGATTCATTTCGCATGTTTTGGGAAGAAACAGCGCTTTACAATGCCAAGAAAAAAGATTTTGAAATTCGCTACTTAAGCACACAGCTCAAGATCTTTGGCGGCAATATCAGCAAAACTGCCGAAGCTTTGGGGTTGCAGCAGAGCAATCTCTCCCGCAAACTCAGCGAACTGGGAATTAATCACTAGCGCACATTGATCTTTCCTCCCTATCGGCAGTCTTAGAGCCTAATCCTCATAAGCGACACAAGCAGGTCAATTTCGGTGGACAATATTGAAAATTATCGAAAATATTCACCCTGCATTTCCCTAAAAACGACCTCGTAAGTGCTTGCAATATATGGGTTCCTCATGCCTCCCTCACCTCTCGCTCACCGGTCGAGCGTGCAAGCGGTGAGAAAATAAGGACTTAGAGTTTGAGGTTTCCTTTAGTGATTTGAGGATGGCCTCAATGAGGAATCGGCGAGGTTTGAGCTCATTGTATTTCATTTTACGAGCGATAGCCCAAGCGAGTGAGTGGAAGAAGTTGTGCCCCGAGCGATGGCTATATTGCCAGATAATGAGATGGATGTCCTGATTACTAACTTCGAATCCGAACCTGATAGTGTGAGAAGACCCCGGAGCTGACTGATATCTGATCGAGCTTGAATCCAGTAACACATGATCCACCAGGTTAAAGGGCAGCCACTTGGCTTGATCGTAAGAGTAATGAGCATACTGGTAGAGAGCCCACCAAGATGGACTCAAGAGTGTCATCCATGAGGAGCTTAATTTTGGCAGAGCGAGCTTCCTGGCTCCAGTAATCGATACCTGAAAGACTGAGGGGATCAAGCTCCAGCTCCAGGAGGGAGTCGGATTGGTAGATGATGGAGGTGATGCGCTTTATTATCAATTTCATAGTTACGCGTTATCCGTTATGCGTTATGAGTTTGGCGGCTTCAAGTTCCTGGCGGTGCCGGATGCACTTGATATAGCTATTGAAGACATTGTAATCGAACCAATCGGCATAACGCTGAAGGACTATCTTATCCACGGCGAGGATGCGTTGTTTGAAGGCCTCGGGGATGGTATCCCATTCTTCTTCAAATCCCAAGCGGGAGAACATTTCCTGTTCGTCTGTAGAATCATCACCTTCGAAGTAGTCGATGATGTATTCGTAGCATCTTACGCAGTGTTCACCTACTGCCATTGTAACTCCTTTGCTTATTTTTTGATCAGTAAGCATCATAACCTTGCCATGCACCTTGGGATCAAGGTTGTTCATAATGTCGCTCAGTTCTTTGGTATGAAAAGTTTTGAGGCAGGTAGTGTCTCAAAGGTTGGTGTAAATTGGAGTCAGCCAGATGAAGAAAAAGGTTGAGCCGGATCCCACTC
>Ga0334895_1000691_pt1 | contig 42055 bp, 67 predicted proteins | sample GraSluR3_MG_7_FD_207229 | JGI IMG/M metagenome (GOLD analysis project Ga0334895, IMG submission 207229) | Sludge microbial communities from methane-producing bioreactor in Wageningen University, Netherlands - Granular Sludge_31_05-R3 | ecosystem: Engineered > Bioreactor > Anaerobic >... | reverse complement strand
GTTCAAAGCATGTTGAGGGCCACAGGTCCGCATCCTCGGCCACCGGAGACAGGTCCGCATCCTCGGCCACCGGAGACAGGTCCGCATCCTCGGCCACCGGGTACGGTTCCGCATCCTCGGCCACCGGAGACAGGTCCGCATCCTCGGCCACCGGAGACAGGTCCGCATCCTCGGCCACCGGAGACAGGTCCGCATCCTCGGCCACCGGGTACAGGTCCGCATCCTCGGCCACCGGGTACGGTTCCGCATCCTCGGCCACCGGGTACGGTTCCGCATCCTCGGCCACCGGAGACAGGTCCGCATCCTCGGCCACCGGAGACAGGTCCGCATCCTCGGCCACCGGAGACAGGTCCGCATCCTCGGCCACCGGAGACAGGTCCGCATCCTCGGCCACCGGGTACAGGTCCGCATCCTCGGCCACCGGGTACGGTTCCGCATCCTCGGCCACCGGGTACGGTTCCGCATCCTCGGCCACCGGAGACAGGTCCGCATCCTCGGCCACCGGGTACAGGTCCGCATCCTCGGCCACCGGAGACAGGTCCGCATCCTCGGCCACCGGAGACAGGTCCGCATCCTCGGCCACCGGAGACAGGTCCGCATCCTCGGCCACCGGAGACAGGTCCGCATCCTCGGCCACCGGAGACAGGTCCGCATCCTCGGCCACCGGGTACGGTTCCGCATCCTCGGCCACCGGAGACAGGTCCGCATCCTCGGCCACCGGAGATGCAAGCGCTGCTGTGGTTACTGGGCCTCTCGGCAAAGCCATGGCAGGGAAATACGGGTGTGTCGCCTTAGGATGGTGGAACGATGAAGAAAAGCGGTCAGAAATGCGCTGCGCGGAAACCGGCTGCGGAGATGGAAGCGACGGCAAATTGAAGGCCGAGACATGGTATCAGCTTAACGACAATGGCGAATTCGAGGAAGTACCAAAAAGCTAGCCCGCCACATAACACCGCGTCTCTGCGCCTGCACAGGTGCCGCCAGGGCGGGAAAGCTGGCGGGTCTCCTACGGGTAGAGGTGTTGACGGCTGGCACTCCGCGACAAGGCGCAGACAGCCGCTAAATCAATCCATTTGTCGCCAAGGTTTTATTAGGTTCCTTGGCACCCGCCCCTCGTCGTGAGGGGCGGGACTTAAAGGAGGAAACAATGGAAATTTTATTCGAGAGCTACAACGACGGACACCGGGAAATTGTGGTCAACGGGGTGCGCTGTTTCGTGGATGAAACGCGAAGCTGGAGTGTTTCATCGACATGCCCGACAGGTGACAAGCTCCCGGCAAGACTCATTCGCCATAAGTGCCGCCCTGTGGAAATCCCTTTTGATGAATACTGGAAGGAGGACAAGTGAAAATAAAAACCGAATATTGGATTTTTTCTGTGTTTGCAAACTTCATCAAGGCAGAACCGACAAAAAACAACAGATATGCCGATGGAATAAGAATATACAAAACATTTGACGCTTTTTCGCAAGATTTTGGCGACTACGAAGAGGCCGAAGCGATAAGGAGGGCTTATGCGCCGAAGAATTCACGCAACACTCACCGCAGAATATTGGGTGGACCTTGAAGTTGACGACGAAGAGCAGATGTGCGCCGATCCGGACGGGAAAATAACGGACGGCGAAGCCGCAGAGTTGGCGATTATCGCCGCGCTTGGAAACCAGCGGCATGAGGCGTTTGTGTTCGGCCCGAACATCGAACCGGCAATGGTGTTCCGTGAGTATGTGGCAGTGAATGTGGAGGGCGAAGAATGAAACGCACGTTTCACCTCAACAATACAGACATCCGCCACCGTGCCGCCGCCGCCTGCATGACGGCACCGGAAGGCTATCAGGTGATCGTCAAGGAACCGGCCCGCACACTGGACCAAAATGCCAAACTTTGGCCCATGCTACACGACCTGGCGCAGCAAGTGGAATGGTACGGTCACAAACTGACGGCGGAAGAATGGAAAGATCTCATGACCGCAGGGCTGAAAAAGCAGCGGGCCGTGCCGGGGATTGACGGCGGCTTCGTGGTCATCGGGGCGCACACGTCGAAGATGAGCAAGTCCGAGTTTAGCGATTTGGTGGAAATGCTTTACGCCTTCGGCGCAGAGCGCGGGGTGAAGTGGAGCGAAAGGATCGAAGATGGGACTCTTTGAAACCACCGAAGAAGAATGGTGACGCGATGACCAAAGCCGAGAAATCCCACCTGTCCAAAGTCGCCGCCCTGGGCTGCCTGATCTGCGGCACCCATCCCGCAGCGGTGCATCATATCCGCCGCTACGGTGCCAAGCGCGACCATCTCAACGTGCTGCCCCTGTGTCACTTCCACCACCAGGGCGCGGAGGGAGTGCATCACCTTGGCAGCAAAGCATGGCAGGAAAAATACGGAAGATACGAGGACTTGCAAGCGAAACTTCAACAAATTATGGAGGTATCGCCATGAACAATATCCATCCCCTGATAGCGCAGATTATCGCTCCACTGCGGCCAGTCGGCCCCAAGTGTATGGCCTGCGGCTGCCCGACGGAGTTTTACGGCTGGCGCACAGTGGACCACCCGGCAGGCGAGGCGGGCCTGAAGCGGTATGAGTGCCAGAATTGCGGCAACATCGGCGAAGAGATCGGATAGGAGGAAGCCATGACAAAATACAAACTTGAGTTTGACCGGGGCTTTTATTTGAACGACCCGACCTTTGAAAATCGACCGCTCCGCAGCATTGAGCCGGAACTGATCGAGTTTTCCGACGACCCGGAGGATCTGGCCGCAGAACTGGCATATACGCGCTATTACTTGGCCAAAGAGGAAGCCAAGAACGCCGAACTAGTCACAGTTTTAAAGGATGCCGCGAAATGGTTGGAGGATGACCGATGGGACGAGGAATACATCCATGAGAACTGGTATCACGATGCACTGGCTGTTCTGCCCGAAGTATACTGGCGAGGTGAAGAAGATGGACATTAAGTTAAGAGGAAGATCCAGAACAAACGGTAAAGACTTGTTCTATCACAACGCGATTGCTGAACTGTATCACCATGTAAAAGGCGGCTCACTTATGGGGTTTGCCGGGTACGACGCAATTACAGAAAAACCAATATTGTTAGACATTGAGATGTTTACCGGCTTTCACGACAAAGGAGGCCGCGAACTGTGGGAGCACGACACAATTAGGTTCCGGGGCGAAATTTATACAGTCGTTTGGGACGACGAGAAGGGATGTTGGTCTATTGAAGATGACAACTCTATAACCCCAATGGCTCCGGTTATAAACGACATTGAAAATCTGGAGGAAGCATGACCGGCGCAACGCTCCGCGATCTCGGCCTCGCTCGGATCGAGCAGGCCCACCACGATTTTTTGACCGCCGCCCGCAAGGTGCTGGACGCCCTGATCCGGCTTCATGGCTGCGCCACCATTGACGAGGTGCGGGATATTCTGGCCACGGCGAATATCTACCCGGAAAGTAATCACGCCTGGGGAGCCGTACCCGGGCCCCAAAAATACGTCTGCGTCGGCCAGCGGAAAAGCAGCCGCCCGTCCAACCGCGCCCGCATCGTGCGGATCTGGGCGCACTCCGTGCCGACGCTGGACTTTGCGCCGCCGCACAAGGACGAAAAAGAAGCGTATTATTTCCGGCCCGGCGTGCGTGTTGGAAATTATCGGGTGCAATATTAACCAGGGGAGGAACCATGAAAAAAGAAACGACCGTCTACAAGTCCGCAACGGTTAAGGCCGCCAGGGGCGGCTGGATTATTCTCGTTGAGAGAAGCCCCGCTCAAGTCTGCGTTCGGTGGGAAAAGGTAGTCCAAATTCTTGAGGAACATTTGACTAGCAAGGGGGATGCACAATGAACGTCCAATTACTTCACCACGCCCCTTTATCCCGGGCCGTCACCGCGATCCGCCGCTGCTATCTCAGTGAAGGGAAAAGCGATTCGATCCACCACTCGGAAGCCTACTTCGAACTCGGCCGCAAGGACCGCGCCCTCATCGAGCGGGTCATCCGCGACGGGCATACGTCTACCCTGGAACACCTGACCTACACCTTCGACCTGACATTTTCGCGGGCGGTCCTTCAGGAGTGGAGCCGTCACAGGATCGCGTCGGAGAGCGTCCAATCGACCCGCTACACGCTTGGTCTCATCAAGGACAAGGCAGAATGCGAACCCGACGCTCTTTGCGGAGAACCGGGCTGCACTTCCATGCCGTTTCTGAAAAGCGTATTGCCCGAAATCGACACCGCGAACTGTCAGCAGGTGTGCAAACTGCAAGACCTGCTGCAGCAGGGCCACCCCAACGACCAGATCAAATATGGAATTCCTGAAGCATTTTTGACCTCTCTGATCTGGACCATCAACGCCCGCAGCCTGCGTAATTTCCTTTCCCTGCGGTCCTCGAAGCGGGCTTTGTGGGAGATGCGGGAACTGGCGACACAGGTATTCCGGGCGATACCGGAGGATCATAAATTCATGTTTGCCGACTGCATGGAGGACGCATGACAGACCCAGACCACAAACGCCTGGCCGACGAAAACGCCGAGCTCAAGCGCGAACTTGAGAAAATGCGCGAGCTTTTAACTCAACTCCGCAGCTGGATGGAAAGGATCGAGGACGATGGGAGATAAGGAGCACAGCGTTCTTACCATAACAATTACAGGGCCACCAATCGCCAAGAAACGCCCGCGCTTTGCCCGTCGAGGCAAGTTTGTGCAGACCTACAACCCGCAGGAAACGGAAGAGGGTCGCTGGCTGTGGGAGGCCAAGCAACAGTTGCCGCCAGGGTGGGAACCGCACACCGGCCCCATAATCGTTAGCATGGCGTTTTTTATGCCGGTGCCAAAGTCTACCAGCAAAAAGCAACGGAAAGCGATGCTTGACGCGTTTTTCCCGCACACCAAAAAGCCGGACCTCGACAACCTTGTGAAGTTTGCCAAGGACGCACTTAACGGCACGGCATGGGCAGATGACAGCCAGGTTTATGACCTTCGCGCCTATAAGTGTTATGACGAACTTCCAAGAACTGAAATCACCCTGGAAAAACACTAGAATCAACCTTAACTTTTGGAGGGTAACACCCAATGGCAAACGATCTTAATCTCTGTCAATTCATCGGGCGACTTGGGCAAGATCCGGATCAAAAATACCTAAGCAGCGGGGACGCCGTTGTCAATTTCTCCCTGGCTGTAGGCTGGAAGGGCAAAGACAAGGAAGGCACCGAATGGGTCAACGTGGTCGCCTTCAAAAAGCTGGCGGAGATCATCGGGCAATATTGCACCAAGGGCCAGCAGATCTACGTTGCCGGGAAGATGCGCACCCGCAAATGGCAGGATCGCGACGGGCAGGACCGCTACACCGTGGAAATCGTCGCAGAGCAGATGCAAATGTTCGGCGGCAGGGGAGAGGCAGGGGGCAGCCGGGAAAGTGGCTCACAGGGCCAGCAGCGCAGCGACAGGGGCAATTCTGGCGCACGGAACAACCCGGCACCGCAGGAAGCGCCGCCGTTTGGCGACGAGGACATGATCCCATTTTGATGTAATTCCAATGGAGGGCTACCATGAACAAGATGCGCCAAGTCTCCAAAGAGTTCGATGAGCCGTTTGTGGGCGTGGTGCGCGGGTTTGCCGAGATGGGCTACTCCCGACGCGCCACAGCCCAAATCCTCAACATCAACCTGCCCTATTTCCGCCGACTCTGTGACCGATTCGGACTGCACCAGCATTTCAAACAGCAGCGGGACATGCGCGACGAGTGCAAGGGCCATGGCAATGGCTGGCCGAAGGGGAAGCCGCAGTCCCGCCGCGCCCGGTACACTGATGCCGAAATCCTGGCGGAAGTCAGTAAATACCCGGTGAGCACCCTGTTTCAGAGCATGGCGGCGATAGACCTCTCCACCGTGCAGCGCCGGTTCGGAGGCTGGACAGCAGCAAGGAGCATGGCCCATGGAGACTAAGGTGTGTTCTCAGTGCGGCCTTGAAAAACCCTTCAAGGATTACGAAAAACGTTACTCAAAATGCCGGTCTTGCCGCAACGAATACCAGCAGGCCCGAAGGCTGCGACTCAAGGAGGAAGCGGGTCTTTTGCTTTCGCAGAACGGCCCACCAGAGAGCCGGGGCGATGTGTTCGCAAAGATGACACGGGAAAATTGGGACATCTCCCCTACCCTGGCCGAGCGGGAAAAGCGGAAATTTCTGCTACTCGACACCCGGATCGGCAAGATCCAGGCCGTCACAGGACGCGAAGGCCCACCGCCGCCCTGCCGCCAGTGTCCCGCAAAGATTGTGGCGTACTGCGCGGAAACCGGCACCGAATGTCAGAAATTCTTGAGGTGGGCAGGCCCGGGCTAAATTTTTTTGCCTTTTTGCGGAAATAGTGCAAGTTTACTTGACAGTGAGGGCAAGATTTTATAGACTCTTCGCAGATAAACCTGCTGCGCGACCAGCGGTTATAAGGACTCTTGGAAGCCCTGGATTGTGCAAGGTCGCGCTTGCACTTTCCGGGGTTTTTTTATGGAACAAGTCATGGCTGAAAAAAAGTTTTGGTTTGTTTACAGAGAAAACGGAAGAGCGCCGAGCGAAAGGCACACAACTTTAGCCTCTGCTATTACCGAAGCGAACAGGCTGGCAGGGATACACTCCGGCCGGTTTTTTGTTCTTGAAGCGGTCGGCGTGGTTATCGGAACCGTTGAAAAAATGGACGTGAAAACGGTTGAATGCACCGGCTAGGGGGAAGGCATGAACTCTGACATTCGGTTATCAACCGACTTTCCAATGCACCCCAAAACAATCAAACTGCGCCGGAAGCTAGGGGCGCAGGGCGTTTTCTCTCTGATCTCCCTTTGGTGCTTCGCCGCCAAGCATAAGCCGAGCGGAGTTCTTGACAGTATGGACGAAGAAGAGATCGCCATCGCCGCCATCTGGCCGGATGACGCTTCTACGTTCGTATGTACGCTCGTAGAACTTCGTTGGCTCGACGTAGATACATCGCACACCAAAACATACCATTTGCATAAATGGATCGACCGTAACGGATATGCGGCATCAGCGCCGGATCGGAGTGATAAAGCCCGGTTCAGCCGGCTGGCAAGGTCGGCCCCGGCGATCCACGCGAAGCTAAAAAGCGAAGGAGTTGAAGCGGTTACGGCTGAAGAGTATCGAAAATTGACCGCACCGACAAGAACGAACAGAGAACGAACCATAGAACAAAACGAGTGCGAAGCGTACATCGAATCGAACTACGAAACGTATAACGAATCGTTTACGGAACGTACTGCTCCATCTCCATCTCCATCTCCATCTCCATCTCCAACTAATTCGTATATATGCCCTGAGCCGGAAAGTCCCGACTCAGGACCGCCCGTTGTTGAAATCGTTTTGAACGACAAAAGCCTGCACCCTGTCTATCAGGACCAGGTTGACGAATGGCAGGAGTTATTTCCTTCGGCGGATGTTGTCGGGGAACTTCGCAAGATGTCGGCCTGGGCCAAAGCCAATCCCGCCAAGAGAAAAACATCAAGGGGCATTGACAGGTTTATTGTGGCTTGGCTGTCCAAGGAACAAGACAACGGGGGCAGAAAAAAGGCTGGCGTCGCAGACGTACATCCCATCAACCCGAAATGGTCAACGAAGGTGGCGCTATGAAAACTTTTTCAGACTACGGCATTTCCATTTCGGGAACGTCGAGCGGTCCGGAAATTTACACGACCTGCCCGCAATGCTCGGCCTCTCGGAAAAAGAAAAGCGCAAAGTGCCTTTCGGTCAACACGGAAAAGGAAGTTTGGTTTTGCGCTCACTGCGGATGGTCCGGGTCTTTAAAAAAGGGGGAGGACCGCAAGGCCGACGCGAACTGGTGGAAGCCTAGAACCTACCGAAAGCCCGAATACAAGCCCAAAACCCCGGAGGACAAGGTTTTCGATTGGTTTCTGACGAGGGGCATTTCCAGAAAGACCGTGGAGCGCATGGGCATTTCCTACGGGCAAGCCTGGATGCCGCAGGAAGAGGCGTTTGTCGGGACCATCCAGTTTCCGTTCAAGCGCGGCGACGAAGTAATCAACGTCAAATATCGGGACGGGAAAAAGAACTTCCGCCAGGAAAGGGATTGCGAACGGATATTGTGGGGGCTGAACGATCTGGCCGAGGAAACCATCATTGTCGAGGGCGAAATCGACAAGTTGAGCCTGGACGAAGCGGGAATGACCCACAGCGTTTCCGTGCCGGACGGCGCACCGGCTCCCGGATCCAAGGATTATACCGCCAAGTTTGAATTTTTGGAGAACTGCGAAAAGGACATTGCCAGCGTCAAGACTTGGGTGATCGCCGTCGATAACGACGCAGCCGGGGCGACGCTTCAGGAAGAACTGATCCGCAGGCTTGGCGCGGAACGCTGCCGGGTGGCTGTCTGGCCGGAGGGCTGCAAGGACGCCAACGAGGTTTTGATTAATCACGGGGCCACGGTTCTGCGCAAGTGCATTGACGAAGCGCGGCCTTGCCCGGTGTCCGGGGTGTTCGATGTGCAGGCATTGGAGGCGCAGATCGTTGCCCTTTACACGCAGGGAGTAGATCGGGGCGTGGATATTGGATGGGGCAATATGCGCGACCTGTTGCGGGTCCGTCCTGGCGAGTGGACCGTCATTACAGGCATACCAGGCAGCGGCAAAAGCGAATGGCTGGACGCCACCATTATTCGTCTGGCGCAACGGCACGGCTGGCGCTTCGGGATCTTTAGTCCGGAAAATCAACCTTTGGAATTGCACTTTGCAAAACTGGCCGAGAAATATGTGGGGCTGCCCTTTTTCGACGGGCCAACGACCCGCATGAACCCGGACGAACTTATGAGTGCTGTCCGATTTATCCAGGGGCATTTCCGTTTCATTCTGCCGAGCGAAGAAGAGTCCTGGGGGCTGGATGCCATACTTGAAAAGGCGGCGGTCCTTGTGGTGCGCAACGGAATCCGGGGCTTGGTCATCGACCCTTGGAACGAGATTGAGCACATGCGGCCCAGCGGGTTGTCGGAGCCGGAATATATCAGCCTTGCCCTGACGAAGGTCAGACGGTGGGCAAGACGGTACGGGGTGCATGTTTGGCTTGTCGCGCATCCGACCAAACTGAAAAAGAACGATGACGGCACATACCCGGCCCCGACGCCTTACGATATTTCAGGGGCGGCACATTGGCGCAACAAGGCCGATTATGCGATCACCGTTCACCGGCCCGACCTGCAAGCAGACATTTCCGAGGTACACATCCAGAAGGTGCGCTTCAAGAGTATGGGCAAGTTGGGATTGGCCCGCTTTTCTTGGGACAAGGTGACGGGCCGATACACAGAACTCTATGACGATGGAGGCGAAAATGTTTGAGCAGGTCGAGGCGTTGGTTAAACAGCAACCACTGGCCGGAAAAATGACCCTGGCAGAACTGGAAGTGGAACTCGGCACCGATCCCGATTGGCCGAAAATCAAAGCGAGCCGGGAGTTGACCATCGGTTACGCGAAAGCCATCCACGTTATTCGGCAAGTGCGGGCCGGTATCGTGCCGGACGGCTGGACTCACGACGCCACCTGTACCCACTGCGGCCCGGTCAAACTGCTACCGGGGGCGGATCGGGTACAGGGGTGTCCCTGGTGCCATGGGCAAGATAACGATGAAGGTAAGCGGCGGACGGGTTCACCGTCCGCTTGACTGACTGGTTACCCGGCGGTTTCGATTAGGAGGCAACATGAGCGAATGGGGATTGATGGATCTGGAAGGCGCGATTGAAAACGCAAAGGGCTGGCTTTTTGACGCCGATAGCGTTGCCTCCGAGTTTGACGGCTGGGAGGCTATGGAACAGGTGCGGGTGAAGATAGCTGAAGCCAGGGCAGCGTTGGACAGCGTGATGACGGACGAAATTAAGGCGGCACTTGAAAAAGAGCGCGAAGAGTTTGATAGACAGTCTGACCTGGCGGACGGTCAAAGCTACTAGCCGGGTAACAGACGAATAAGTGGAAAACCACAGGGGGAGCACAAAGATACTTCAAGAGGGTGTAATGTATCGTCCTATCACAATCGTTCTGACAACGCAAAGCGAAGCAAGAGCATTCTTCGGCATTATCGACAAGGCGAACGATCAACGGTCAAGGGTAGATTTTACGAAAGACGAGATCGAGGTTATGGTTGCGATTTCTGATTGGCTGTCTAGCTGCAACTGGTTAGGCCGGTGCTGAATCTTACAACAGGAGGAAGAAATGAAATACCGAGACCCTGATGAATATTTCGGAAAAGAACTAAAAGTTTATGACAACACCGAGGATAGCAAGGCCGATTTGAGCGCCGGGTTGTCTACCGCTGACGTGCAAGATCGATGGGAATTATGGCTCAAAACGAACCCGGAAGTTTGCGGTGCCACGGTGAATTACCGCTGGATACGACAGGCTTTTTTCGATGCTGCTGAAGGCACATAACCCGTACTCGTAGCTGTTACGATGGAAGGAACAGAAATTGTCAATGCTGTTAAAAGAAAAGTATCGTCCGTGGTGTCATAAGGAGTGGGAGAGATGACAGAGGAAAAACGCAAGGCTATTCCTGACGATTGCACCAGCAGCGAGTGTCGAAGCTTAGGTTGCGACTATTGCAGGAGGTGCAGTCACGCGATCTTTCGCGGTAGCCACCATAACGGCAAGACCATAATCCGGTGGGAATTCAGTCCCTGGTTCGGTTTTGAGTTTAGAGGTGGCAATTTCCGCCCGGCCCGCCCTACGCCGACAAGACCCACCAGGGAGCCAGGACCGGAAAGGGGGACCGAAAGCTGATTGACTTCGACTGCCTGACGGAAGAGGAATTTTTGCTGTTTTGCCGGGAGGCCGTGCGAGTGGCCAAGCGGTGGGTAGTGATGACCTGCGATTGGAGACACGCCGCCAAAATCGAAGAAGCCGGACTGCCCCTTATCCGCCTTGGCGGGTGGCACAAGCCCAACGACGCACCGCAGTTTACCGGGGATCGCCCTGGTGTGGGATGGGAGGCCGTGGCCATTTTACACCGAGCCGGGAAAAAACGCTGGAACGGCGGCGGGCATCATGCCGTGTGGACCGTGAACAAAACCGAAGGGGAGCACCCTACGCAAAAGCCTCTTCCCCTGTTTCGGGCATGGGTGGAGCAGTTTACGGACCCGGGTGAAGTCATTTTCGACCCGTTCATGGGGTCAGGCACAACCGGGGTGGCGTGTCTGGAACGGGGGCGGCACTTTGTCGGGGTAGAAAAAGACGCCAAGCACTTTGAAACGGCCCGGAGCAGACTAGAGGCAGAGGCCCGCCAGGAAAAGCTGTTTGCCTAGATTGGAGGATGTAGCATGGACATGACCAGAGAAGAAAAGCTGGCGCGGCTCAACAGGTGGGTAGAGGACCACAACCGCATGGAGGCGCAGATGCGGGCGCTTGAAACCGTGGTCGGTTATTTGGTGGAAAGCCCGCTGTTTGAGGCAGTGTGGGCGATGTTCGATTCCTACACGGACGCTGTATCCGCAAACATAGGAGACGGGCAAAAATGGCTGGACTGGTACGTTTGGGACAACGACATGGGGAAAAAGGGACTGAAGGTACGGACCGGACCAGACACAAAGCCAATCATTGTCAACAGCACGGAAAAGCTGTTGTGTGTCATTGAGGGCTGCGCAGAATAGTAATTGGAGGCATATGCACATCACAACAAAACGCAAAATGTGGAAAGTCGCGCTGATCCTGGTCGGGGAAGCGGAGATCTCCCCGAAAGCGGTGGAGGTCAAAGACACGGTGCAGAGCGACCGCAGCGGAGGGCGGGTGTTCCTGGAATGGGCGATAGACTTCCTGGCCTGCGCCGGTCAGCACAAGACCGCCCTGGCCCGCTACTACACAGACGAGGACGCGTTTCGGATTCCGGCCCGGCTTTACACGCCTGCCCGCCGGTTTTGGAAGGAAATCCGCAAAAAAAAATTGCACAAATCGGGGGAAAACATCATTTTTTCTGTGTATTGACTTGCAATACCGATTAAGAATGTGCTATAAGTAGGTAACTTCTAGAATTGCGCCAAGGCCCGACGAGTGAAAGCTTGCCGGGCTTTTTGTGTCACCCACATCACCCATGCCCCGGACTGGTCCCCTCCTGCCAGTGCCGGGGAATTTTTAAAGGGGGGAAGGAGTGAGACATGGATAAGCATTTTTGTTGCGGAAGCTACGAACAGCACGGCAAGGACATAGGCTCACTGGTGGACCAGAAGCAGGCCGCTTATGGAGACAGCTTTCACCGGGCCTCCGAGGTGATGCAGATCCTTTACCCTGACGGCATCCGCGTTGATCAGTATCAGGACGTTCTGACCATGATCCGCGTCATAGACAAGTTGTTTCGGATTGCCACCAAGAAAGACGCGTTTGGCGAATCGCCCTGGAAGGACATTGCCGGGTACGGGCTTCTGGCCAGCAAGGACACCGAGCCGGTGTTCCCTGGTTCCATCGACTACGGACAGGGGGCGCTGTGATCGACATCAACGCCCTGGCCGAAGAGATCCACGCCACCGCCACGGAAAAAGGATGGTGGGACCGGGACGCAGGAACCGACGCCCTGATTGTGCTGGATGAAGCACTGGAATTGCAGCGGGAGTTCGCCCACGGCATCGGGCATCACGAGTCAATCCAATGCCCAGGCTACCGCAACGACGAAATCGAATGCGCGGATGTGATTATCGCTGCACTCTCCCTGGCGAGACAACAGGGCTGGAACATCGGCGACGCGGTGCTGGCGAAAGCGGAATTCAACAAGACACGGTAAACCATGCTCCCCTGCACCTGTGACAACACCGGCGAAGAACGGGGCAGATGTCAACACGCCTGCCCCGTTCTTCCTGACTCCGCCATGTGCGCCGAGACGTTCAGACGGCGATGAGGTGATCGAGAAACGCAGCAACCGGCCCCGGAACAGGTCGGCTACCCTGCCGCCACATCTCCACGGCTCGCAGGGAGACTCGGAGACGGTCGGCCAGCTGTTGGTTGGTGAGGCCCAGAGTGTACTGGGCCTGCTTCAGTTCGGCGGATGTCATGGTGTTACCAGTTTTTTGATTGCTGGACAAAGTGCGCGATCTGCTCGGCCTTGCTGCTGATATTGGTCGGGTTCACCTGCTGGGTCGGCCCGCCGCACTGCCCGCGCCAGATTTTTGTCACGAACCATGCAGACGACCCACGTTCGATGGTGAATTTCGTCGATTCTGGAATGCCCTTGTAGGAGCCCGGAAAGCTGCGTCCGTGCGGGTCGCAATCGAACTTAAGCCCGGCCCAGTCCGTTTTATTCAGTATGCCGGACAGGGTTTTTTCAATCCTGGCTATGTATTCAGCAACGTCCGCGGAGTTGATGCAACGGACGGATGCGCGGCCTTCGGCTTCGGTGATAGCGGCGTCAAGTTTTTCGATGTTGGTCACGTTGAGTTTCATAATATCCTCCTGTGGTTAGTGGGGTTTTCCCTCTCTGTTGGTTAAACTATACCGAACGCTGTGCGGTATGTCAACAAGTAAAATGCAAAAAAAAGAAGAAAAACAAAAATCATTTTGCAACCAGGCCATCATCATCCCCGGCACATTCCCCCGCCCTGCCAGGTGTCAAGGACAGCTTTTCACCTACGGCACCGGACCGGACGAAGTGACCAAATGCCCGGAGTGTGGAAGCGTCTGGTCGCACGACAGCAAGGAAGAGACACCATGTTAAAACTCATTCACTGGCTGATGGGCTGCGAACGCTGCCGCATCCGGGCCAGACTCAAGAGGTGGACCTAATGGCAATGGGTAGACCGCTTGTTCATACGCCGGAAGAGGTCGAAGCACGGGCCGACGCGTATTTCGCCGAGTGCGAAGCCAAAGAGGAGCCACTAACCATTACCGGGCTGGCCCTGGCATTGGGTATGACCTCACGCAGACAGCTAATCGAGTACGCGGAACGGCCTGACTTTCAGAACACGATAAAGGACGCTAAGTTACGGGTTGAGCAGTACGCCGAGAAGCGGCTGTTCGGAACAACGCCGACCGGGGCCATCTTCGCGCTCAAAAATTACGGCTGGACCGACAAGACCGAAACCGAGATCAGCGGGCCAGGTGGAACGCCTGTTCAGATTGCCGTGCTCCCCGTGAGGCCGGTCCATGAAGATACAGATTGAGATCCCCGAAAAGCTCCTGTTTCTCCTGACGGAGAAGCAGCGTTACAAGGTAGCCAGGGGCGGTCGAGGTTCGGGAAAGAGTTGGACCTTTGCCCGGGCTCTGTTGACCCTGGGCGCATCGAGGCGCATCCGTGTGCTGTGCGCTCGCGAGGTACAGAAGTCCATCAAGGACTCCGTACACAAGCTGCTGAAGGACCAGATTGACCAGCTTGACCTTGGCGGGTTTTATTCCGTACTGGAAACGGAAATCCGAGGCAGCAACGGGACCGAATTTGTGTTTACCGGCCTAAGCAGTCACACGGCGCACACCATCAAATCATTTGAAGGCGTGGACTATTGCTGGGTGGAAGAAGGCCAGACCATCAGCAAGAAGTCCTGGGACATCCTGTTGCCCACCATCCGCAAGGACGGCTCCGAGATCTGGATCAGCTACAACCCGGAACTGGAGACGGACGAGACGCACCAGCGGTTCACCATGAACCCGCCGCCCGACTGCATCAACGTCATTATGAACTGGCGGGACAATCCGTGGTTCAATGACGTGCTGAACAAGGAGCGGCTGGAGTGCAAGCGCAAGCAGCCGGACGATTACGACAACATCTGGGAGGGCATGTGCCGACCTGCCGTCGAAGGGGCCATTTACTATCGGGAGATTCAGCAGGCCGAAGCCGAGGGCCGCATCTGCCCCCTGCCCTACAACCCGCTGCTCAAGGTGCATGTCGTGCTCGACTTGGGCAAAGGGGATTCTCTCTTTGTCAGCATGGTGCAGAAGCACATGAGCGCCATCATGGTGATCGACTGCATCGACGGCAGCCACTACAACCTTAACACCTTGTCGGAAGACCTGAAGAGCCGCCCGTACAACTGGGGCAAAGTGTTTCTTCCGCATGACGGTTTCACCACCACCATCAACGCACCGCGCAGCAGCGAGCAGATTATGCGCTCCATGGGCTGGAACGTGGTGCCGCGAGACATGATCCGCAGCAAGGCTCTGTCGGTCGAAGAAGGCATCCGAAACGCCCGGCTGATTTTCCCGCAGACCTATTTCGACAAGGTGAAGGCGGCTCCTCTTATCGAGAGTTTGAAACGCTATCGGCGGCACGTCAACCAGAACACCGGAGCGGCGACCGACCCGGTACACGATGACGCAAGCCATGGCGCGGATAACTTTCGGTACATCGGCTGCAATTCGGACCTCATGACCAACGACACCGAGGGCATTTGGGACGACGATTGGGACGAGATGGACCACGCCGGACGCAACAGCATAGGTGGCTACTGAGCCAGCAACACAAGCCCTGCCCCTGGTGGGGCTTTTTTGTTATCAACCAAAGGACCACTCATGTCCATCAAATATCTGCTTGAAATAGCCGACGCCGTAAACCTGTGCGACCGCCTGACGGACGATCAGCTTTCGGAGATCGCCACCCGCTGCTGTGAGGACTTCGACAGCGATTGGAACAGCCTTACCGAATGGCGGGAGCGCAGCCAGAAAGCCATCGATCTGGCGAAGCAAGTGGTCGAGGAAAAAAACTTCCCCTGGGAAAACGCGGCCAACGTCAAGTTTCCGCTACTCACCGAGGCCGCCATCCAGTTCAACGCCCGCGCCTACCCGGAGATCGTGAAAAGCGGCGATGTGGTCAAGGCCCGCATGGTCGGCAAGGGCAGCGACGAGAAGGACGCCAAGGGCAAGCGCATAGCCCGGCATATGTCCTGGCAGTTGACCGAAGAGATGGAGGAATGGGAAGAGAGCATGGACAAGCTGCTCCTGGCCCTGCCCATCGTCGGCACCGCGTTCAAGAAAACCTATTTCGACACCACTCTACAACGCAACGTCTCCGAATGGATTCAAGCGGAGAACGTGGTGTATCCGTACAAGTGCAGCTTTGCCAAGACGCCGCGGATTACGCACCTGTTGGAGATGTACCCGCAGGAGATCGAAGAGCGCAAGCGGGCCGGGATATTCCGCGACGTGGATCTTGGCTTGGGCCAGGACATCGAAAAGGACGCGCCGCAAGAGGTCTTGGAACAGCACCGCCTGCTGGATCTGGACGAGGACGGCTACAAGGAACCGTACGTGGTCACGGTCCATCGGGACAGCAAACAGGTGTTGCGTGTCGTTCCCCGCTTTGACGTGGCCAATATCATGGTGCGCTACGAGGGCCAGGAGATGACCCTGGGCCGCATCGAGCAGATGATCGAAGAGGCCCGCGAACACGCCCGCAACATACTCCTGCAGTACGAGCAACAGGCCCGCGGCATGATGGAGCAGGGGGTGATGCCGCCCGCACCGCCTGAACTGGACATCCCGGAGTTCGAGCCGAAAAAGGCGAAACTGGTGCGCATCACGCCGACGCAATACTTTACCAAATTCGGCATGATCCCGTCGCCGGACGGGGCCGGGTACGACATCGGCCTGGGGCATCTGCTGTTCGGCATCTCCAATGCCGTCGATACCCTCACCAACCAACTGCTGGACGCCGGAACCCTGGCCAACATGCAGGGCGGGTTCATTTCTCGCGGCCTCAAGGTTCGCTCCGGCAACGTGCGCATGACGCCGGGGCAGTGGGTACCAACCGAGAACACCAGCGGCGGGAGTCTGCGGGACGCCATCGTGCCGATGAACTACCCCGGACCGAACGTGGCGCTGCTGAATCTGCTGACATTCCTGGTGGAAGCCGGAAAGAGCATCTCGTCGGTCAAGGACATCATGACCGGCAAGCAGGAGATGAACGAAACCGCCACCACCACCCTAGCCCGCATCGAGCAGGGCATGATGGTTTTTAGCGCCATCTACAAGCGGATTTACCGCAGTCTCAAGCAGGAATTTAAGAAGCTGTACGAACTGAACCGGAAGTATTTGCCGGATCAGGTGTATTTCCGCGTTCTGGACGAAGAGGAAGCCGTCGCCCGCAACGATTATGACGAGAGTCTGGACGTGGTGCCGGTGGCCGACCCCGGCCTGTCCACCGCCGCGCAACGTATGGCCCAGAGTCAGGCGCTCATGGCCATGAACGGCGACCCGATGATCAACCAACAGGAGATCCGCAAGCGGTATCTGGAAAGCCTGGGCATCGACAACATCGAAGCCCTGATGGTCGAACCGCCGCAGCAAGGCCCGGACCCGATGATGGTCAAGGAGATGGAGATCCGGGAAAGGGAGTTGCAACTCAAGGCCGCCGAGTTTGAGGCCAAAGTCGAAAAGCAGAAAGCCGAGATCGCCAAGCTGCTCGCCGACGCTATCAAAGCGATAGCCGACGCCGAAGCCAAGGAAGCCGGAACCCAGATAGAGTTCTACAAAACGCAACTGGACACACTAAGGAGCATCTATGACCGAGCAGGAGTACCATCAGGACCCACTGACGGCGGAGGAATTTCGCCTGTGGAAGGACAGCCGGACTACCCGCAAGATTTACCACCTGTTGACCCGCCACCAGGAGAGCTACAAGCGCAGCCTGACTTCGGGATGCTTGCTGAACCTGAACAGTTCTGACGCCACCGCCATGGCCACCGCCCGCACCGTGGGCATTGTCGAGGGCATGGATAAGTTTCTCGACATGGAGGTGGCCGACCATGATTGAGCCGGTCGAATACAAGGTATTGGTCCTGCCGGAAGTGGTGGAGAACAAGACCGAAGGCGGCATTTATCTGCCGGAACAGGCCAAGGAGAAAAACCAAATCGCCCAATGCAAGGCGCAAGTGATCGCCATCGGCGGCAACGCGTTTGAGGAATGGAAAGGGGCCATCCCGCAGGTCGGAGACACCGTGTATATCGCCAAATATGCCGGGTATCTCATCGACCAGGACGGAAAACAGTATCGGCTGATCAATGACAAGGACATTGCAGCCATCGAGAGAGGGTAAGCCATGAATGAGGAAATCCAGATAGAGCAACAGATCGAAACCCCGGACGTGGAGGCCGCCGCCCGCGCTCAAGGCTGGGTGCCGCAGGACGAGTTTGCCGGCGACCCGGAGAAATGGCGCAGCGCCGAGGAATTCGTTGAGCGCGGCAAGCAGATTACGCCGATTTTGCGGGAGCGCAACGAAAAGCTGGTCAAGGACATCGAGCGGCTCAACGCCAAGTTGGAAACGCAGGGGCAGGCCGTTCAGGAACTGATCCAGTTTTTCAGCAAGTCCGAGCAGCGGGCCTACCAAAAAGCCTTCAGCGAGTTGAAGGGCAAGCAGCGGGAAGCCGTGGAGTTGGGCGATACCGCCGCTTACGAGGCCGCCGAGCGGGAAATGGCCGAACTGTTCAAGGAAGCGCCCACCGCACCGAAGAAGCCGGAAAACCAGCCGCCGCCGGAGTATTTTGACTTCATGGAGGCGAACCCCTGGTACACCAAAGACCCGGAGTTGAGCGAATACGCCGATTTCGTCGGTCAGCGTCTGGTCGGCAAGGCGAAGAGCAACAAGGATTTCTACGACACCGTAGCGCAGACCGTGCGGGCGCGCTTTCCTGAGAAGTTCGAGAACAAAAAGCGGGACGTTCCGCAGAGCGTGGAGGGTGCAGGCAGCCCCCCGAAGGCCAAGGGGCGCGGCTATAACGACCTGCCCGCCGACGCCAAAGCGCAGTGTGACCGCTTTATGAAGGAGATCCCCGGCTTTACCAAAGACGAGTACATCAAACACTTTCAGTGGGACTAGGAGATAAAGCATGGCCAGGAGCAAAGCAGATCGTAAAGAGCGCATCCCGTTGGGCAACGTGCGGGCCAAGATGACCGTGGATGACGGCACCCGCGACAAATACCAGGGCAAGCGCCTGAGATGGGTCAACGATACCGCTGATGGACGGCTGCAAAATGCCGAGTTGGGCGGTTACGAATTCGTCACCGCAGACGGCACCGAACGGATTGGAGAAGGCAGCAACGGCAATTCGGACCTTGGCAGCCGGGTTAGCCGCATCGTCGGCACCAAAGAGGACGGCCAGCCCATGCGGGCCTACCTCATGGCGATTGACGAAGATCTGTACCAGGAAGATCAGGCCGAAAAGCAGAAGGAAGTGGACCAGATCGACACGCACATCCGTTCCGGGGCCATCGGCGGCACCAAGCCGGGCCAGGACGGGCGCTATGTCAAGGACATCAACTACAAGCCCTGATTCTAGGGGCAACCATCGACAACAAGGGGCTTTGCGGCCCCTTTTCTTTTTGGAGCATTCATCATGGCAAATTCCGATACCCCGAAGGGCTTGATTCCGGTCAAGTATCTCAACGGGCAGCCCTACACCGGCAAATGTGGCCGGTATTACATCCCCGCAACGGACGGCACCGCCGTTCACATTGGCGATCTGGTCAAACTGGCCGGTTCTGCTGATGCTCGTGGCATCCCCACCGTCACCATCGCCGCCTCCACCAACGCAGTCGTGGGGGCCGTGGTAGGCGTGGAGCCGGTCACTGCCGATTCCACCCGCCACCGCGCCGCTTCGACCGCCCGTTATGTCTACGTGGCCGACGATCCCGAACTGCTGTTCGAGATCCAGGAGGACAGCGTGGGCGGCGCTCTGGCCGCCACTTCGGTCGGCCTCAACTGCAACGTGGTTGTGGCTGCCGGGTCCGACACCACCGGCTACTCCGCCACCGAGTTGGATTCCAGCACCGCCGACACCACCGCCACCCTCGACTGCCAGATCGTTCGTCTCGCAGATCGGGAGGACAACGAAATCGGCACCAACGCCAAATGGCTCGTCAAACTGAACAACCATCAATACGTTGATGGCACCACCGGCCTCTAAGGAGCAATGACATGGGCGTAATCTATACCAGCAACCACCCCAAAGCACTCTGGCCGGGCATCAAGGCTTGGTTTGGCCGGATTTATGACGAGCACCGGGAAGAATACAGCCAGATTTTCGACCGGGACTCGTCCAACAAGTCCTACGAGGAGCGCGTTGAGTTGACCGGCTTCGGTCTGGCCCCGGTCAAGGCGCAAGGCGACAGCGTTTCCTACGACTCCGAAACGCAGGGCACCATCTCCCGCCTGACCAACGTGACCTATGCCCTGGGCTATGTCGTGACCATGGAGGAGTTGCAGGACAACCTCTATGAAATGGTCAGCAAGCGTCGGGCCAAGGCGCTGGCGTTCTCCATGCGCCAGACGAAGGAAACCGTGGCCGCCAACGTGCTGAACCGGGCTTTCACCAGCACCTACACCGGGGGCGACGGCAAGGAACTGCTGGCCACCGACCACCCGACCTTGAGCGGCCCCCAGAGCAACGAATTGGCCGTAGCCGCCGACCTCAGCGAAGCGTCCCTCGAAGATCTGATGATTCAGATCATGCAGGCGCAGAACAGCCGGGGCCTGCGTATCGCCTTGCAGGGCGAAAAGCTCATCGTTCCCCCGGCCCTGTACTTCGAGGCCAACCGCATCCTCAAGAGCACCTTGCAGGGCGACACCGCCAACAACGCCATCAACGCGCTGAAGGCGACCAACGCCCTCCCTGGCGGCAACGTGGTCAACCACTACCTGACCGACTCCGACGCTTGGTTTGTCAAGACCAACTGCCCGGAAGGGTTGATCTTCCAGGAGCGCATGGCGATGGAGTTCGAGCAGGACAACGACTTTGACACGAAAAACGCCAAGGCCGCCGCCGTCGAACGCTATGCGGTCGGCTGGTGCGATTGGCGCGCCCTGTTCGGTTCTCCTGGCGCATAACCTTTAACCTTTGTGGGGGGCTTCGGCCCCCTGCTCCCCTTGGAGTGCAAAGACATGGGATTGACAAATTTTCCGAATGGCGTTTCCTCCTTTGGTGTTCCGGTACTCGGCGGCACGACCGGCAAGATCTTTTTCGTTCACGCCACCACCGGCAGCGACGGGAACAAAGGCACCTCTCCCTCCAAACCGCTGGCGACCATCAACGCGGCGGTCGAGAAATGCACCGCTAATCAGGGCGACATTATCTACCTCATGCCGGGTCACGTTGAGGATCTGGCCGACACCACCACCACCGGGGCGATTGATCTGGATGTGGCCGGGATCAGCCTGATCGGGCTTGGTTCCGGTTCGCTGCAACCACGCATCGACTTCAACCACGCCGATTCCGATTTCTTTGTTGGGGCCGACAACGTGACCATCGAGAACGTCCGGTTTCATGCGGATGTGACCGATGTCAAGATCGGCATCAACATCGAGGACGGGGTGGACTATTGCACCATCCGCAAATGCCTGTTCGACGTGGAAACCACCGGTACCGACGAATTCCTGTATTCCATTCAATTCAACGACGCCAGCAACTTCGGTCTGGTCGAGGATTGTGATTTCGATATGGGTCTGGGCGGGGCGACCGGCGCGATTGGCTTCATCAAGGATACGGACGGGACCACGGTTCGCAACTGCCGCATCCAGGGCGACTACTCTACCGCCTGCATCGTCGGCACCACGACCGCCAGCACCAAGCTGGACATTGACGGCAATCTGCTGATCAACGGCAACGCGGGCAACATCAACACCGAACCGGGCATTGAACTTCCCGCGGGCAGTACCGGCACCATTCGCAACAACTACATCGTGTGCAACCTTGCAACCATGGTGGCTTCGATTGTCGCGGACACCTGTATGCTGTTCCAGAACTACTACAACGAGGATGTCAACCCCGGCACTGGCGGCTTGATCGGCACCGCATCGGCCAACGACTAACACAGCGGGGGCTTCGGCCCCCCTGTTCTTGGAGCAACAACCATGGCAAACACCATTACAGTGACCGAGCGGCTTGACGGCACCCGAAAATTTGTCATCGAGGTGCAAATCGTCGGTGACGGCAGCGGGCAGGAAACCGCCACCAGCATCATCGACGTGTCCGGCATGTCGCCGCCCGCCAATGCCGTCGCCATTCAGAAGGTTTACGCCTCACTGGACGGCTTTTCGGCCCGTCTTTTGTGGGACGCGACGTCGGATGTGGACGCCTGCATTCTGCCCGAAGGGGAGAGCGGCATCGATTTTATGGCGATTGGCGGCCCGCTCTTGAACACTTCCGGCGCGGGCAAAACCGGCGATCTGCTGCTGGCGACCACCGGCCTTGGGGCTACCGGTAAAGGCCAGATCCGCATCGAGGGCTACAAGAAATGACCTACATTCCCGGCGACCATTGGGTAATTTGCGACCAGACGGGCTTTAAAGTGCGGCGGTCCCAAGTGGTGAAACAGTGGGACGGCCTGCTGGTGCGCCGGGATCAGCACGACCCGCGACACCCGCAGGAGTTGGTGAAAGCCAAAGCCGACCGGGTAACGGTATCGGACCCGCGCCCGAGAAAAACGGACGTGTTTCTTGAGGTGGGCGACGTAACGGGGGATGACCTGTGAGCACATCGGGAACCGCAACATTCAGTACGACGCGCAACAACGTGATCCGGGACGCCCTGCACCTTTTGGGCGTCATCGAATCCAACGCCAGCCCGGAACCGGAAGATCTGCAATTCTGCGGGCGGTTTCTGGACATGCTTATTAAGCAATGGGCACCCCGGATGAACATCTGGCCCACCAAGGATGTCACCGTCACCCTGACGCCGGGAACGGCCAGCTACGAGATCAAGGCGGGCAGCCTGGTCATCAACGAACCGCGACCCCTGGCGGTCATTTCGGCCCGCAGGCGGGACACAGCCGGGAATGAAACGCCGATGGATGTGGTGTCTCGCGAGGAATACATGGCGATTCCGACCAAGACCACCCAAGCCCCGGCGATCATGGTTTATTACGACCGGCAGCGCACGGACGGCACCCTGTATTTCTGGCCGACCGGCAGCACCGGCAACGTCACGGTCATCTGCACCCTCAAGCGGGCCTTGGAGGATGTGGGCGACGAGGGCGACGAGCCGGACTTCCCGCCCGAAGGGATCTTGGGCCTGGTCTACAACCTGGCCACCATCATCTCCCCGGCTTATGGGGGATTGCGCCAGGACATCGCCGCCGTCGCGCTGCAACTGAAACAGGAATTGCTCGACGACGATACCGAAGGCACTCCGCTTTACATTACTCCGAGGTTTAACTGATGGCCAACCGAGGCAATATTTTTAGCGTTCTGCTGACCGGCCTGCGGGACACCTCCGGGGTATCCCTGTCGGGCGGCACGGTTTATTTCTACGCACCCGGCACCGTGATCGCCAAGAGCGTTTACACCGACGACGACCTGACCAACGCGGTGAATTCCGTCGAATTGGACGCCAACGGCCAGGCGGAGATCTACGGACGCGGGCTGTACGATGTCGTGGTCAAGGACGCCGACGAAGTGGTTTTATATTCCTGGGAGAGCGTGTTTCTGGGAAAGGACGTGTTCGTGTCCACATCGGTGATCGCGGATTATAACGCAACCGCCGATGACAGTTTAATTCTGGTGGACACGAGCGCCGGGAACGTCACCGTCACCCTGCCCGACCCGGCGACCATGCAGCAAGCGCCGTACATCGTCAAGACCACCGCAGACGCCAACACCGTTACCATCTCCCGCACTGACACCACGATCAACGGGGACGCAAACTATGTGGTTTCCTCACAGTGGGAAGGCGTGCAGATCGCGTTTGATGAAACGAACTTTTACACGCTCGGCAATTACGCGACGATTGCCACCACCATCACCACCGAAGCCACCACCAGTACGGCGGGCAAGGTGGAACTGGCGACCAGCGCCGAAACCATCACCGGCACGGATCCGAACCTGGCGGTTACGCCTGCGGCACTCAAGGCGGCGCTGGATCTGCTAAGTCCGGTTCTGGCCCCGGCCATCACCGGGATGACGATCAGCAACGCCGCCGACACCGAACATGACATTACGATTGCCACCGGCAGCGCCAGGGACGCCGGGAATACCACCGTCATCACCCTGTCGGCAGCCATCACCAAACAGATCGACGCCAACTGGACAGCAGGCAGCGCGGCGGGCGGATTTCCTTCCGGCCTTACGATTGCGAACAGCACATGGTATCGGGTTTTCGTCATTCGCAACCCCTCGACGGGCGTGGTGGACGCGGGTTTTGACACCTCCGCGACGGCGGCCAATCTGCTGGCCGACGCCACCGGCTTTACTCAATATCGGCGGGTTGGTTGGGTTCGCACAGACGGCAGCGCCAACATTATCAACTTCCGCACTGTCGGGGATCGCGTAGTTTGGAACGTGCCGATTCTGGATCAGTCCATCACCGCAACCACGACCACGGCGACGCTGCACACGATTACCGCGCCCATTAACATGGATGCGGATCTGGTGGTGGGGGTATCTACCTCTTCGGCCACCTTTGCCGAGCATTACGCCCTGTATACCGCCGAGGCGCAGACGGACACCACCGCCAGTTCGTCGGCCTATACGTTTTATGTCGCCCGCTCCAACGAGAGCTATACGCGGATGTCCGTAGCGCTGTGCATCAATGTCGGGGCCAATCAGCGGATACGGTCCCGGTACAACGACACCAATTATTTGCATCGCATCATGACGATCGGATGGACCGATGATCGGCGGGCCGCATGATCCGCCTGTTCTATATCGTTCCGTACTGGCTGCTGCTGTTTCTGGTGCGGCAAGCAGTCATCCTGGCCGGGTTTATTGTCACGCCCTTTGCGCTGCTGTTCGCCACCGAGCGGGACACCTACCGCGTGCCGAAGTGGGCCGAGTGGAGGCTGGTGCGGCTGCCCTGGTGGGCCTGGCCTTGGGACAACCTGCACGATGGGGCCATGGGCGATATTTATGGCTATTACTGGCACGACCAAGCGCCCAAGTTCCTCAAGACGGCCTACCTGAAAAAACTCTGGTGGCTGGCGTGGCGCAATCCTGCCAACAATTTTAGCCGGTTCACGCCGCTGCTGTCGGTCAACCTGGACGGCAAGCGGGTTGTTTTGGCCGCCGAGGGCGACAAGTGGGCGCTGTATCAGGTCGAGGGGCGCTTTTACTACAACTTGCAGATCTGGGCCTTCGGCGGGCTGTTTCGGCTCGGCCACAAGGTTTTCCCGAAATACAACGGGCGGGATTGGAGCAGCGACCCACTGGCCGCCATCAAGGGCTTTACCTTCCGTTTCGATAAGGGCTGATTATGCCATGGATTCCGTTACCCATCGTCGGCGGCAGTTATAAGAACGTTGACGAAAAAGCCCTATCCAACATCGGTAGCACGTTGCTGGACGGGTATCTTGACGAGACCGGGGCATGGAATCTGCGCCCCGGCCTGACCTCTTTTTTGAACCTCAACACCGGGCGACCCGTTGACGGGCTGTTTTGGTGGGCTTCGCAACAGGTCTTGATTGCCGTTTCTGACGGTAGCGTGTTCAAAATTACCAGCAAACAGGGCGCGGTCACGGATGTTACCGATGACCCGCTTGAAAAGAACGTGCGGCCCACCTTTGCCGAGTGTATGGGGAATCTCTACATGGCCAACGGCGGCAAGATTGTCAAGCTCACCCCGGCAGGCGTGACGGCCTACCTGACCGACGCCGACGCGCCGACCACCGTGACCCATGTGGCGACACTGGATCAACATCTGCTGGCCAACGAAACCGGCACCGGGCGGCTGCACTATTCGCGGATTGCCGAGCCGGACAGTTGGGACGGGGAGTTCATCACGGCGGAGAGCAATCCCGACCGGGTTTTCAGCGTGTTGACTTTCCTTGGCGAGATTTATTTAGCCGGACCGCAAAGCCACGAGGTCTGGGTGAATGACGGGGTAACGCCCTTTGTTCCGGCCCGCAACGCCTTTACCGGGTCCGGATGGGCGGCCCCCTATTCCGTCGCCTGGGTAGACGGCACGATATTTGGCCTGGACGAAGATCGGCAAGTGGTGCGGCTCAACGGCAGAACCCCGGTCATCGTGTCCAAAGGCTTGAACCGCTACATTCACGAGTTCGGCACCGTTTCGGACGCCAGGGCGGACAAGTTCGTGTTTGCCGGACGGCCCTTTTACCTACTGTCTTTCCCCACCGAAGGCAAAACCCTGGTGATGGATTTCTCCGTGGGCGACCCGCTGGGCTGGGCCGAGTGGAGCTATTACGACCTCACCACCGGGCAGCACCGGCCATGGCTTGGAAGCTGCGTGGAGCGGACCGACGAGTGGGGTTATACCCTGGTGGGCGACCGCCGCACCGGGAAGATCTGGATCATGGACTCCGACGCCTACCTGGACGGCGACGAGCCGATCCGCTCGGTGCGGGTCAGCGGCAACATCGACCACGGCACCATGGGCCGCAAACGCTGTGCAGCACTGCGGGTGCGGCTGAAAACGCGGGTAGAGGGCGGAACGCTCACTGTGCGCTGGCGGGACAACGGCACGGAGACATGGAGCAATCCCCGGCGGGTTTCTTTGGGCAGCGTGACGGATCAGGTTTGCATTCGGCAAATCAACCGGCTTGGCAGTTATTTTACGAGGCAGTGGGAGTTTTCCATCTCGAACAGCCCGGCGCTGATCGTCGGCATTGAGGAACTTGTGGAATGAGAACCAAAGCCGCACCACGACGCTTTCAGGAGCAATTTGACAGCCGGGAGCAGGAAGGATTTTTCCGGGACGTGGCCGGGGATCTGGCAGATCTGGAAGCGACGATTGCAGGCTTGCCGACAGCTTCCGAAGTGCTGGCCATCGACAACCGGCTTTATGCTTTGGAGCTTCTCAACCTGGTGCGCGTCGCCTTCGCCGTCTGGACCTGGGACGGGTCAGCAATGACTGTGCGGGCCTCGTCCAATCTCCAAATATCGCGGGCCAGCCAAGGGATTTACTCGGTGTCTTTCGCGTCTGGCTACTGGTCGAACGAATACTACGGCTTAGCTGGCAGCCTCAAGCGGGCCAGCGGCGCGTCATACTCTTCCGGGTCCGTTTGCATGCACCGGGCTACGGCCCCGACCGTTAACGGCTGTGATCTGGCCATCAACATGGAAAACGGCACCCTGTTTGACGCTGAGCGGGTCATGGTGCTGTTCTACGGCTTGACTGCTCCCCACGGCTAAAGCCGGGGGATTCCCAATTCATCGAGTCTTGCCCGTCAGGCGAACGCCTGAGTGGGGCTTACGGACTCTCCAAGGGCTGACACCGCCAGTCCGGCGGCCAAGATGTTACGAGAGGCGTTTACGTCGCGGTCATGGGTTGACCCGCATTCAGGGCAAGACCACGAACGGACAGAAAGAGGCAGTTTGGAAACGACAAAGCCACAGCCTGAACACCGCTTACTGGATGGATACCATCGGTCGATCCCGACGAGTGTCCTCCCGTACCAACGGGCCTTGTACGTCAACTGCCTCACGAACTCCGACCACGAGGCGTCCCCGATGGATTTTGCCAAGCGGCGGTTTCTCTGCATGTTCTTCACTGCCAGTGTTTCGACGGCTATCGTTTGGTTCTCACGTATGAGCCGGGTGCTGAGCTTGTGCAGGAAATCTTTCCGCGCATCGGCAATCTTGGCATGAAGGCGAGCAACCTTGAGCCGAGCCTTCGCCCGGTTCTTGGAGCCTTTTTGCTTCTTGGCGAGGCGGCGCTGTAGCTTCGCCAACTTCTTCTCGTTCTTGCGGAAGGCGTTCGGAGCCGCCACCTTCTCACCGGTAGAGAGTGCGGCGAAATGGGTAAGGCCCAAGTCGATACCGACCGCTTCTTCCCTTTTCGGAAGCGGCGACACCGCATCATCGCAAAGCATGGAGACGAAGTACCTTCCGGCAGTGTCTTTAGAAACGGTAACGGTGGTGACCTTAGCCGCTTTCGGGAGGGTGCGGGAGAAGCGGATACGTAACGGTTCCTTCATCTTCGCCAAAGTCAGCGCTTTGCCGTCCCACTTGAAGGCCGTCGCCACATATGAAGCCGACTGCTTGCCGTGCTTGGAGTGGAAGGTCGGATATCCGGCTCGCTTGGCAAAGAAGTTTTTGAAGGCTGTTTGCAGGTGCATCAAGGATTGCTGCACAGGCACACTGGATACCTCATTCAACCAAGCGTACTCAGGCTTCTTTTTAAGCGCAGTCAAAAGTGCAGAGGTCTCATGGTAGCTGATACGCCCCCCACGTTCATACCAAGCATCTGTGCGGAGCCGCAACATGTAATTGTAGACGAAACGCGCACAGCCGAACGTCTGAGCAAGAACAGTCTCTTGCCCAGGGGTCGGATAGAAACGAAATCGGTAGGCGCGTTTGATATTCATTGCTTAAACAATACAGCAATGGTATTTAAAAGTCAAATACAAAAACGTCGCCTTATATCCCCATGTCTGAAGCCAGGGGTTTTACGGCGACCCAGATAAAAGGAGCATAAACTATGTTAGGTTCGATTATCGGCGGCGGGCTTTCCGCTATCGGCGGGATTGCGGGCGGGCTGTTCGGCAGTTCCGCGGAAAAAAAGGCGCTCAATTACCAAAAGGGCCAGAGCGAGAAATCGCAGATCCTGCAGCTTAATGCGCTCAACCAGGCGCAGGCCCAAATGCAGCCCTACACACAGGCGGGACAGTACGCCACCCCCCTGCTCTCCTATCTGACCACCGGGATCAACCCCTACGAGTGGACCGACGATCTGCAAGCGGAATACGACGCGCTCAAGGCCCAAGAACGGGAGATGCAGGTTCGGTATCAAAACGCGGTCAGTTCGGCTACCGGCAGCCGGGACACGCAACGTAAGGAGCGGTACGAGGCCAACAACCTGGGAACCAAGCTGGCGCGGCTGGCCGAATTGGAGAGCCAATACGCCGGACACAACGCGATCAGCAATTACACCATGCAGCAGAACCCGGCCTACCAGTGGCAGCAGCAAAAGGGCGAGGACGCCATCAACCGGGCTTATGCGGCGCGGGGTATGTACGGCTCCAGGCCTGCGGTCAACTCTCTGTCCGATTTCAACCAGAGCCTGGCCGGGCAGGAATACAACAACCAATTCAACCGCTTGGCAACCATGGCCAATTACGGCATGGGCGCGGCGGCGAATGTCGGCAACTATAACATCAACACCGGACAGAACATGGGGCAAACCGCCATGCAGACCGGACAGATGGTGGGACAAGGGATCTCCAACTACGGTCAGACCATGGGCGGCACGATTGCCAACGCGTTCGGGGCTTTGGGGCAGGGCATCTCCAATCAGGGTTATGTCAACAGCATGAACAACTACGCCAACCAGATCCAGGGCATGAACAGCGGCGGGATGCTTGGGGGAGGCTTCAACAACCCCAGTTACAGCCTAATGAGCTAACGGGGGATTTATGGACGTCACACCTTTTTGGCAGCCGTTTCAAAACGTCATGGCCCTGCAACGCGCCACCGCCGACCGCCGCTATGACACGGCGCAGAATAACGTGCTCATGGACATGAAGCGGCAGGAGTTTGACCTGAGGCAGCGGCAGAACGCGTTGCAGATGGAAACCCTCGAAGATCAGCGGGCCGCCCAGATGCAGGCGCAGCAGCGGCAGCAGGCGTTTCAGCAGCGGGTTATGCAGATGGGACCGCAGGGCATGACGCCTCAGGGGTTGCAGGCGTTGGCCATGGAGTTTCCTGACGAGGCCAAGGCGCTGATCGGCGCATGGAAAGACACCAGACCGGAGTACACCATCGAGGGCGGCCAATACATCCCGAAAGACCCCGGTTATGGTATCGGAGCGCAGGCGATTCAAGGGTATCGAGAACCGTTGCCGAAGATGACCGGCGCGGCGGCGAACCTGGCCAACATTCTTGGCCGCACTCCGACCCAGGATGAGTTATTCAACTACGAGCGGTCGATTGCCGCAGCAGGAGCAACGCGGGTTTCCAACACCAACATCACCAACACCAAGGGGCAAGACAAGGTGGACACCTCCTACGCCCCGGAATACGTCAAAAACATTGTCGAAGGCGGCATAGGCGACACCCTGACGCAAGTGGAATCCCTCGAAAACGTGGCAGCCCGACTGCGCGGCGGGGAGAAGTTGAGCGGGCGCATGTTTGCTGTCATCCCAGAAAGCGTGTTGCCGGTGTCCCATCCTCAGGTTGCGGCAGCGCGAGACGATGTGCTGAACACCGTGCAGCGCAGTTTGCGGGAAATTCTCGGCGCACAGTTCACCGAGAAGGAAGGGGCGCTTTTGCTAAAACGGGCCTATGATGTGCGACTCCCCCCCGAAGAAAACGCCCGCAGGGTTGAGCGTCTGGCGAGGCAGTTGCGGGTAGCGGCAGAGGCCAAGGCGTCGGCGGCCCGGTACTTTGAAGAGCGCGGAACGCTTACCGGGTACCGCGGCAAGGTCTACACCATGCAGGACTTTTTAGGGGATCGCGTACCCGTTCGCACACCGCCACGGGAAGGCGGCAACACTGGCGGGGCAAGAACGCAGCAGGGCGGGAAAGCCGATCCTTTGGGGATTCGATAATGGATATTAAAGAGTTCAGACAGCAGCACCCGGAATATGACGATATGAGCGACAGGGCGCTTGCCGATGCACTCCATCGTAAACATTATTCCGACATGCCCAAAGCGCAATTTGACAGCAAATTTTTGGGCGGGCCGTCTATGGAACAAGGCCCGCCGAAATGGAAGCGGTCCGTTTCCGACGCCGCGCATACCGTATTGCCAGCCGTGGGCGGTACGGTCGGCTCAATCATCGGCGGCGGGGCCGGGGCGACAGGTGGCACCATAGCCGCGCCCGGGCCCGGCACTATTGCCGGGGTAGCCGTGGGCGCTCCCGCTGGCGGCGCTTTGGGCTATGGTATCGGCAAGCAAACCGCTCGTCTGGTGGATCAGGGTCTTGGCCTGGACCCGGGGCGGCACATTGGCGAAGAAGCACGGCGGGCGGTCGGCAACGTCATGGATGGTATTGTTGGCGAAGGGCTTGGCTTGGGAATGGGAGGGCTGATGTCCGGGGCCGTTCCCGTTGCCAAGGCGTTCGGTGAAGGCGTCCGGGCGGTCGGGCGCACCGTGGCTCCACTGTCGAAACAGGGCGCGGAGCGGGTTGTCAGGGAGCTTCTAAAGAAATTTGAGCGCACCGGGGATGCGCAATTCTTTCAGCAGGCGCAAGCCATCGAGCGGCAGGTGCCGGGACTGAAACTCACAACCGGCATGGCCAGGGGCAACAAAGACCTGATTTCCATGGAGCGGTCGGTTATCGCAGGCGGCGGCACCCGGCCAGGAATGGAAACGGTCAAGTCACAGGCCGACGACCTGTTACAAGGCAACGTCCGGGCCATTCGCGACCGCACACAGCAGATCGCGCCCGGCAACGTGGACGATTTCACCGGGGAGCTTTCCCGCCAGCGGGCGGGCATGGACGCCACCCGGCAACGCCTTTCCGCCGCGGACCCGCAGCAGACCGGCCAGAACGTGCTAGATGTGGTGGAAACCGCCAAGGAGCCGGTCAAGGCGGCGATGGGCAGGCTTGGCGAGGCGATCCCCGACTACCCGATGCAATTCTCCCGCACCGGACAAGCTATCAAGCAAATCAAGGACACCAAGAACCTCAGTCCGAACCAGCGCCAGGCCGTAGAAGCGGCGGAGCGCATGATTGCGGAGATGCAAGGAAAAGCCGGGCAATCGACCATGACCGCGCAAGGGATTTCCCGTGGCTTGGACGAGATGATTTCCGCCGCGCAGGGCGCACCCGGGCGGGAAAAGGCCGTGCCGCTCCTGATGCAGATCAAGCAGGCCATCGGTGATGACCTGGCCGAAGTCTCGCAACTGGCGGCCACCGGGAAAATGGCGGTCCATAAGGGCAAGGCCGTTTACCCCGGCCAACTCGCCAAGGAACTGCAAGACAACCTGACCGAGTTGGCCACACTGCAAAGTCAGTCCAAGCCGGACATTCAAGCCGCCACGGCGATGCTTCAGGAGCGTACCGGTTTCCCGGTCATGCGCATGGCGGGAGAGACGGAAAAGGCTTTTGCCGAGCGGGTCACAAGGGAGATCCAGCGCAGCGGCTTGGAAATGCCCGTTGCTACCGGTGGGAACCCTCAACGGCTGGCGGCGTTGCAACAGCGGAACCAGGAGATTTCCGACATCCTGCAAAACGTGGACCCGGCGCAGGACGTAGCGGCAGCCCTTGGTGCCTACAACAAGTACGCGTCCGAGCAATACTTCGGTCGATTCGACACCCCGACCATGCAGAACGTGCAGAGGACGCAACGCACGGAGAACATCGGGCGGCAACTGGCGAACCCGTCCGGCGTGGACGATCTGGTGAAAGCGGTCGGCAAACCCGAAGCACGGCGAATCATGCAGGAGCACTACCACGCGGAATTTGCCGGACTGTTGGACAAAAATCCCAACGATGTGCGACTCAATCAATGGCTCCGCAGCAACGCCAAGACGCTCGGCAAGGCGGGTCTGTACGATGACTTTGCAAAGCTGGTCAAGGAGCAAAAAGGATACAACGAGATCGCCAAGATTCTTGGCTCCGATCCCCGCAGCATGTTCGACACCATCCTTGCCGGAAACAACAGGGCGCAACGGCAAGCCCTGTTGCCCATCCTCAACCGGGTCAAGGGCAACCCTCGTGCCTTGGCGGGCCTCAAGCGGGCCTTTGTGGAGCACTTGGACGGGAAGTTGTTTAAAGACTTGGCGGCAGATCGGCAGGGCTTTGGGAATATCAGCAAGGAGCTGCAACGGATGCAGCCCACCATTGACTTGCTATTCAACGAGTCGGAACGGCGGGCGTTGCAGACGGTACGCAAGGCGGCAGGATTGACACAGCAGTTGACCGCTTCGGCCCCTTTGGGCGGTTCGCAGACGGCGGAACTGTTGCAGACCGGCAAGCGGATTATTCAAGGGGAAAAGCCGAACAAGATCCTGACCGGGGCCATGGCTCTGCTTGGGTTTGTGGCAACCAAGGACATGGGGTTCGGTCCTCAGTTGGCGGTCGGCGGGTCCGCGGCGGGAGCGGTGTCAATGTGGCGCAATCACATCAAGGAGGTCGGCAACGAGCGCGTCCGGCAATACTTTGTGCGGGCCATGTTCGATCCTCAGTATGCCCGTACCCTGGTCGAGTCAACCCGGTATGGCGTAGTCCCGACCCACGTTCAACGACAAATCAGGAATCAACTCGGTCAACTCGCCGGGCGCTCTTCTTTTGCCGCTCTGCAAGCCACTGGGAGAACAGAGTAAACGCCAGGCAGAACGCCAGCAGAAAATTGATGGCGTCCATGTCCCAATGATTTAAGACCCACAAGGCAAGACAGTAGGAAGCAGCCCCGACAACAGTTGTTTTATTCATTTCCCCCCCAACGAAAGGATTATATCATGGCTTGCAGCAAAGGCAAAAAAACGGCGATGGCCCCGAAGCCGCCGAAACGACGCGGATCTCGGCAGGCTTAACATGCCAGCAGGTCTGGAAGATGCCATTTACCTCTTTTTGTGTGCGTTGCTCACTCTAGGCGTCAGCGTGATCGCCTACATGGTCAATAACGGATTTTCCGGCCTCAAGGACCAACTGCGCAGCCTGGAAAACGGGATTTCCGGACTGCGCACCGACTTGAGCCGGGAGCGTGAGGATCGTATCACGTTGTTTGGTCAGTTAAAAGCCGAAATCGACGCGCACAAGGCCGTCTGTGACGAACGCTGGCGCAACCAATGCGGCGGGGAGTTTGGCCGCCGATCCACGGATTTTCAACTTCACAGGTGAACATGGGAACATGCCCGAACAGTAAAGCACCCGGCAAGAAATGCCCCGGCGTCAAGTCGGGGCTTTCTTTTTGTGTCAGCAACCCCTGTACCGGATGGAAAAATGCAGATGGACGCAAAACAACTAACAATCGTCATTGACCCTGGTCACGGCGGCAAAGACCCCGGCGCGGTCGGGCCTAACGGAGAGCGGGAATCCGCCGTCGTGCTGGCGGTTGGCGTCATGCTGGCCGGTGTACTGCGAGGACTTGGCCACCGGGCGCACCTGACGCGAGAAACAGAAACCTTCCTGACCTTGCAGCAGCGTTGCGACATTGAGCGCGACTTGCGGCCAGATTGCTTTATCAGCCTGCACTGTAACGGGGCCGACAATAAAAACGCGGACGGCATTGAGGTATGGACCAGTCCCGGCATTACCGCCGCCGATCCGCTGGCACGGGAGATTTTCGTTGCCATGGAGCGGTTTTTCCCGTGTCGCCGGTTCCGCTCTGACATGCGCGACGGCTACCCGGACAAAGAGGGGCCGCTGTACGTTCTTCGCAACACTCGCGCCCCCGCCGTGCTCGTGGAGATGGGTTTTATCACGTCCATGCAGGAGTCCAAATGGCTGACGGATATTCAAACCCAGCGGCGGCTGGCGCTCTCTATCGCTGACGGCCTGATGACCTGGGCCGCGAACGTCAAAAAATGATGCGCAAATGTAAACAATGCGGCAAGGCATATACGCCAAGCTGCCAACAATGCTACCGAAAGGGCAAACCATCATGATTAAGTTTCTCTACGCTCGACTCTCCGAACCTTCCACCTGGCGCGGCATTATCGCCCTGCTTACCGCTGTCGGTATTGCGCTCTCCCCAGAGCAGGTGGAGGCCATTATCGTTGCCGGACTCGGCCTGATCGGGATTGCCGGGGCGTTCTTTCCGGACAAGGTAAAAGCGGCATGAGTGCCTGGGCGACGGCGGCGGCTGCGGTCGCCGCCCTTATTCTCTATCTGGCCAAACTCTGGGCGCAACACCAAGATTCCCCCGCTAAAAAGGAAAAACAACGCCATGAAACGACTCAACAACGGCGGCAGGCTGCGGCTACCGGCGATGCTGGTTATCTCGCTGCTGATATTGACCGGCTGCGCGAAAGAGCCAAGCGTCGTCTATCTGAACGACTCAAGCAGACCTGTGCAGATGCAGACCGGGGAAACGGCCCCGTTTGACGGCTGGTTGTTGTCGCCCGGTGCGCTGGTGGATCTGATGAACTGTTGCGAGGGAACACTATGAAACTAGGACTTGGCAGACGCGCCCTATCTTTTGGCGGATCTGGTGGCCCGCCTAAACCTGTGACCGACTTCTTCAACGGCTTCGAACTGGGCGGGTCCGTCTACAGCGGCGGCCCGGTCATCACCGAGGACAACGCGGGCAATCTCGTCACCTCCCCGGCGGGCGTGTTGCCGATGACCGGGATGCGGCTGACGGAAAACGGATGGGTGCCGTACACCCTCGACCTGACCAGCATCTATACCAATGACGCGGATTTCATCGGTGTCCTGTACGACACGGCAAACGATACATGGGAACGTGTAGGTAGTAGTCGCGGGATGGCCGTCGGCCAACTGCCTGCTGGTATCATGGAGCATCAGGTGTTGCGACGGCTGCGGCGAGTCGCCCTCAAGGATGATGGCGCGGTGCATAAGGGTATCTCATGGGGTGACTTCCGTCTGCATGAGGACGGCACCAGCGTAGACCTGACAGGCGGCAACGGACAGATTATGGTTGAGTACTTGCCTGCGTACTATATGTCCGTGGTGGACGGCAATAAGGTGGGGTTTTTGCTCTCCGAACAGTCATTACCCGGATTCACCCTGCATCCGGTTTTTCAGGACAGTTCCCTTGTCTATCTGGGGGCCTATGAGGCATCTCTGGTGCCGGGGGATACTAAACTGTCCTCTATTGCGCGTGACCCTCGCGACGGAACTTCTCCGGTCTGGCCGGTTACGACCCGCGCAGGAGTCTGGGGCCATGCCGGTCTGACCACGGCGGTCACGGACAGTCTGGCTGAAGCGCGGGGCACGGGCTGGCAGCAAGCGGATCTCATGACCCGCCACTGGGAGCGGTTGCTGATGCTGGTGGCGTTCGCGGGCTGGAATTTCCAGTCGATGGTGGGCAACGGCCGGACGTCCTATTCGGGCGGCGCGTGGCTGAACGATGACTACATCGGCCGCTGCGGGCTGGGGGATGCAGCGGGCGGCTATCATTCGGCGGTACAGGCCGGGTATGCCACCGGCAAATTGACCGACTATGCACAGGTATTAGGCATTGAGAACCCATACGGGAACGCGATGGAAAGGGTAGCGAGCCTGGTGAGTGATTATGCTGTCTACTATAAAACCAAGCCGCCGTTTAACTATGCGTCTGTCTCCGGCTGGACACGCCTGCTCAATGCTGTAGGGGCCGGGTTGCTGTTGCCGACCAGTGACGGCTATGGCGGTAAACCGCACTCCGGGATAGGGATTGTCCTCCCTGCCGACGTGACCGGCAGCTCTAGCGCTAAGATGACCGATTATTTCTTCCAAGCGGCGGGTCTCCGCGTTTTCATGGTGTGCGGTAGCGCGGCTGCCGGCCCGTATGCGGGTCCGTTCTATTGGAATGCGGGTAACACGGCGGCGGCTCCGGGTGCGCCTTTCGGCGGGCGGATCTGCTTCAAAGGAGGTGCGTAGTGGCTGTGACTCTTTTACCCATCCACACCTCGACCCCGCTTCGCACCCGCAAGGGAACCGTGAGCGTGTACGGGGAGGATTTCAGGGGGCCGCTGGTGGAACCGGCGAGGACGAATCTATTTCTGAACTCGACCGCTCCGGTTACGCAGAACATCACCACCACCGCGCAAGCCTACACGGTCACGGTACTCGGCACCGGCAGCATTACCCTATCCGGCACCGCGACCGGCACAGCAACACAGGGCAGCCCGTTGACCGTGACGGCCAGCGCCGGGACGTTGACCTGTACCGTGACGGGAACCCTGACCCGCGTCAACGTGGAGGCGGGCGCGTTCGGGACTTCGTTTATTGACACCGCAGCCACCACCGTCACCCGCCCCGCTGCCAACCTGACGCGACCGACGGCAGGGACTGCTTTAGCCGCGCTCAATAACTGGGGCGTCCGCCTGCGGTTTCGGCCTACGGCAGCGGGCCAGACCGCTGTACTTTGGGGCAGCTATACCGACGCCAACAACGCGACTCGGATTGACCTTGCCGCCTCGACGTTGACCTACACCAAGCGGCTATCTGGCTCTGACCATGTTGCACAGATTGCCCTGACCCATGCGGCGGCAACGCTCTATGATGTCATCATCTATCAGCACAGCGTATCGGGCATGGGCATAGCGTTCCGCAGTTGGAACGGTTCGGAGTGGAGCGCATGGAGCGCATGGACGGCACTGACGGGCGCCAACGGGATTGCCAATGCCGCGATAGCCTCAACGTATCAGTGGGGCGCGGCAAACAACGCCAGCCACGTTTCCGCAAATATGCCGTTCTGCCACGTGTTTACGCTCAACCAGGCGCTCAACCCGCAGACGCAGCTTGCCGACCTGTTATCGAAAGGCCGCATATGAAAATCGAACGTTACACCGTGACAGACAGTCGCAAAGCGGCAGAAAAAATCAAGGGGAAGGCGTACCGCTTCAAGGAACTGCCGAACGGTACCCTTGTTTCGCGTGACCCTTCATATCCGATTGACGGCCCGAAGGTCATCGAGAAGGCGCGGGCGAAGGTGGAGAAGCCGAATAAGGAGGCGCGGAAATGAGTGCGGAAATGAAAGTATTCCCACCCATTGTTCACGTTCATATTTCTGACGAGGACATGACCCTTGCTCATGAGCAGGGCCGTGCCTTCCGACAGGCTGTTGAACGGATGACAAAGGCACAGTTTAAGACTGTGACACGTCGCTCTTGGAGGAAAAAATGATAACCGCCGTATTCCGCTTTCTAAAGTGCTTGTTCGGTTTTGGTAGTGTGGAAGATGGAAGTATTTGCTGGTTCAGCAAAAAGTTTTTCGATGTTCATGATTATCACAAATGGAAAGGCGGCGACGGTACTCCGTCACACTTTTACCAATACACATGCTGGAAATGTGGAAAGAGGTTTTCAATATGATAGCAGTCTTCCGCTTCAGCGACACCGAGACGTTCATCGCCAAACTCGCCCAACTCGGCGTACCGACCCGACCGGCAATCAGCGAGGACGGCATACCGCACAGCATTGAGGAACGCGCAGGCCGTTGCATGACACCGCCGCTGGTTGATGTGCGGGGCAACCTCGTATCCGCTATCCTGCTGATCGACGAGGAAGCGGCGAAGATTCCTGATGTGACTTCCCCGGTATTCCTATGTGATTGGCGCTCGGACGAAACCGAAACCGTTATCGAGGTGACAGAGGACGGGGAGCAGGAAGTGGAACAACCGCTGCCCTGGCCCGCTTACGAAATCAATACCTACGACGAGGCCGGGAAGGTCGTCGGTACCACGTTGCAGGAGTGTGGGAGGATTGCGGGGTAAATGTAACATCCCATTTTCACACCATTTTTTTATCTGCCGATACTTTTTTTCTTTTTTTCGTATTTTTTTGCTTGCGAAACAAGAGAGGTGGGAGTATAGTTTTCTCAACGAGGTCATTGACAACTAAATACCCTCTACCCCTCCCCTAGTGCCGGTTCCTATGCGGATTACCCGCGATCGTCTCGGCTAAGTGGGGAGACAGGGAAAGAAACACACTAACCAAAGGAATTCGACATGAAAAAAAGCATATACATTGACTCGAAAAGCCTGCTGTCTCTCAAGGAGGTTCAGATTGAGATGGAGCGGGCAGGACGAAGAATAACACTGGGCGAACTGACCGAATTGGCAATCGCAGACTACGTGAAAAAGATGCGGAGGAAGCCATGATCGCACTACCGAGCAAGAAAACTTGCATCAAAACCACATCAAAAATTTGGGGAGAGCGGATTTTTTGTGGAGCGGCTCTCTTCCTTATTTTTTTCGCGCTCGCTGTTGTGTTGGGGAATGCCATAGACAAGACGGCAAAAATTGCGCAGGAGAACGCAGCATTTGCGCAGCAATGGAAAACAGACCAATGACCCGGCGCCGTGCCTGGTGCGAAAAGGACATGGGGGAAGCCGGGGAGGAACCCGGCGAGACATACGGCATCTGTCCGGACTGCCTGGAGCGGCATTTCCCGGCAGAGGCGGCGCGGATGCGAAAGGGGGAGACATGAATACAGCAGTGGATCTTTTCGGACCAAGTGGCAGGGCGGATGACATTGACATCGTGCTAGAGCGCATCAACGGAAGATTGTCTCGCGCCGGGTTGTCTTTGGGGCTGAAGTACGCCGCAGAGAAATACGTCCCGACCACTGGCAAGGTAAGCATCCCGGCCAAGATACAGGTTCGCAGATGGGACGGGGAGGACGACACGCTTGAAGAGGACTTCGACGTTGACGACGAAGAAGGGCTGTATCGCTATCTCCGGGGATGGGAGGACTGCACCATCGGAGGGCAACTCTATGGAAGCCGACGCTGACGAGGAACGGGAAAACAGACTCTTGCAGGAGCACATGGAATCAACCGGCTGGCGGCAAATCGGGCTGGCCTTATATGGGAGAGAGAGCAATGAAACACGAACTGGTGGAAGTCCGAAACGCACCGCTTACCGCCGGAGATGTGCGGGCCAATGTCAACCTTATTCAGGGAGTCATGAAGTCCGTGATGAAGCAGGATGTGCATTTCGGCATCATTCCCGGCACCAAAAAACCGACCCTGTATAAGGCCGGGTCCGAAAAGATCCTGGCCACATTCCGCATTGCCGTGGATCTGGACGTGGAGGACTTGAGCGACGGCGACAGCTTCCGCTATCGGGTCAAGGCGCGGGGGTTGCTGCCTGACGGTACGGTGGTCGGCTGCGGCATCGGGGAATGCTCGACCAACGAAGAAAAATACAAATGGCGTGGGGCGGTCTGTGACGAGGAATTTGACGACACCCCGGAGAATCGCCGCCGGGTCAAGTACGCCACGAAGTGGAACGGGCGCAACAAGGACACCGTGAAGATCAAGCAGGTCCGTACCGAACCGGCGGATCTCGCAAACACGGTGCTCAAGATGGCCAAAAAACGGGCGCAGATCGACCTGACCCTGACGGCTACCGGAGCATCGGATGTGTTCGACCAAGACATTGAAGATCTGCCGGCGGAGTATGTGGAAGAGCACTTCGCCGCCGAACCGCAGGGAGGCAAGCCGGCCACCGAAGCGCCCAAGGCCAAGCCGCAGGAAGGCGTCAAGACCGCCACCGAAGGTCAGATCAAAATGCTCCACGCCAAGATGAAGGCGGCCAGCGTCACGCCCGAAGCGTTTTGCCAGCACTTCCAGGTGGCCACTGTGGAAGCGTTGCCCTTCGACCGCGTGACCGAAGCGGCCAAGGCCATCGAAGGGGGGCAGATCCATGCTTGAGTTTGTCGAGGAAACCCACACCTACCTGCTGGACGGCAAGCCGATTCCGAGTGTAACGCAACTGCTCAAGCCGTTGCAGGACTTCTCCAACATCCCGCCGCACACTCTGGCGAAAGCCTGCGAGTTCGGCACCAACGTCCACAAGATGATCGAACTGTATTTGCTGGACGAGTTGGACATGGACACCCTGGACCCGGCTTTGCTGCCGCCCTTGGAGGCGTTCAAACGCTGGCAGGACAATGAAGGGGCCGCGCTGTTTCTACAGGGCTGGCCGCGCATTGAACAACCTCTGGCGCACCCCCGGCTCCACTACGCCGGCACCCCGGATCTCGATTTTCTTTATGGGCCGATTGTCGATCTGAAAACCCGCCCGTTCAATCCTCTGACCGACCCGATCCAGCTGGCCGGATACGGGGAGTTGAGCCGGGTCAACGGCGGGCAGGACGGCGACAAGTGGGTATTGCAACTGGCCCCGGACGGCACCTATCGGTTTACCAACGCCCATCACAAGCAGGCCAAGAGCCGATTCCGATTCCTGCTTGAGTTCTACCAGGACGGCCAAAACATTCTTTCGTGGAGGAACGACAAATGAGAAACGCAGCAGAGCTTTTGGACACGGTGGAAGTGGAAGAACAGCAACTGGAAACCCAAGCCCTGACGCTGAAGGGGCAGGCCATGGCGCTGGTGGTGGCGGATCAGAACAGCTACGGGCTGGCTGGGGAGTTCGCCAAGGATTTGCGACTCGCCAAGAAGCGGATTCAGGACTATTTCGCGCCGATCAAAAAGACCGCGCACGAAACCTGGAAAGCCATCTGCGCCAAAGAAAACGAAGCCCTCAAGCCGATTGACGAGGCCGACGCCCATATCCGGCAGAACATGAATGCCTACCTGAACGAGCAGGAGCGCCTGCGTCGTGCGGAACAGGCACGGCTGGAAGCCATCGAGCGGGAACGCGCTCGTAAGGAACAGGAAGCTCTGCTGAAGAAAGCCGCCGAAGCGGAAGCCAAGGGCAAGGTCGGCAAGGCCGAGGAACTGTTGGAACGGGCCGAGGACGTGTACGAAAAGCCGGTGCATGTCGAGGCGGTCACAACGGTCAAGACCGACGTGGCGACGGTGGGCGCACAAAAGGATCTGGCGGTGGAGGTGGTGGACCTCAAGGCGTTTATCTCCGAGTTGGTCAAGCAGGACAGCAACGCTTTTGACGCCCTCTTTACCGTCAAGGCGTCGGCGCTGAAGGCATGGGCCAAGACCAACGGGATCAAGCGGTTCGCCGGGCTGTCCATCGAAGATCGGCTGTCGGCCAGGGTGCGCTGATGCCTGAACAACTTATCGGCCCAACGGTACTAGCCCTACTCGCCCTCTGGAAATTGTGCGGAGGGCTGGAGTAGGCCACAAAAAAGGAGAGGTATTAATGCCGGAGACAATCACAGGGTATAAGGGTTTTGACCAAAATATGAGGTGTCGTGGATACCAGTACGAGGGAGGGGAAGAATACATCCACGAGGGTTCCGCTGTGGCCTGCCAGTCTGGATTCCATTTTTGCGAAAATCCGCTGGACGTTTTTGGCTATTACTCGCCTGGTGAAAGTGTTTTTCATGCCGTCGAAGGGTCCGGGCAGATCGCCAAACATAATGATGACTCCAAGGTTTCTTGCACCAAGATCAAAGTCGGACCGAGGTTGTCTCTTCACGATTTCATTGGTGCCAGCATCAAGTTTCTTTTCAGTCGCGAGTACGAAGCATCGGGTTCAAAGCATGTTGAGGGCCACAGGTCCGCATCCTCGGCCACCGGAGACAGGTCCGCATCCTCGGCCACCGGAGACAGGTCCGCATCCTCGGCCACCGGGTACGGTTCCGCATCCTCGGCCACCGGGTACGGTTCCGCATCCTCGGCCACCGGAGACAGGTCCGCATCCTCGGCCACCGGAGACAGGTCCGCATCCTC
>Ga0334895_1000684_pt1 | contig 42301 bp, 49 predicted proteins | sample GraSluR3_MG_7_FD_207229 | JGI IMG/M metagenome (GOLD analysis project Ga0334895, IMG submission 207229) | Sludge microbial communities from methane-producing bioreactor in Wageningen University, Netherlands - Granular Sludge_31_05-R3 | ecosystem: Engineered > Bioreactor > Anaerobic >... | reverse complement strand
GCTCCGATGGTGTTGTCGACGGCCAGCATGTTCCCCACATACCGGGAACTGTCCTGTATCCCCGTATTGGTGATGTCGTATTCGTCGCTCTGTCCCATGAGGCGGCCCGCCGAGTCGAAGAATTGAAGCCGCGCCTTCGCCGTCCCGTTGTCGGTGGAAAAATCGGATTTGATGATGATCCGGCCCTTGCCGGTGATGTCGATCGCCGTCGCCGGATAGGTGCCCGCGGCCGTTTTTTCGGCGATCTGTGCCGTGCCAGGAAGTGTCAGGACTCCTGAGCCCGGCGCCACCCGCTCCACGTACCGGGTTTCCGAATCCTCGGTAAATGAATGCGCCGCTATGTTTTTATCCGTTCCTTCGGCAATGGATATTTTCCCCGATGCCATAGTTCATTCCTCCTTAGTCCGTCAGCTGACATTGACCTCCAGGTTCTGGAGCTGGAAGCTCGACCCGTCGGGGACGGTGTAGTCCGTCCCGAAGTCGATGCAGCCGACGACGGTATCGTCCGCCGTGGTGTCGTCGTAGATGACCGCCGCGCCGGTGGGCCCGATATCGCCGCCCGAGGCGGTCCAGGTCACATTATCGAAGGTGGCTTTCCCCTTGTCGTTGACGTCGTCCTCGGAAACCTGCGCATTGGCCAGGGTCTTGTCGTCCTGGGTGTAGCCGTTGCCCGTGGCAAGCTGGTTCGCCGTCACGTCGGCGCGGGTGGCGTGGGCGTCCCTGTCAAAGGCGAAGGCGGTGTTCATGAGGATGATCTTGAACGTGTCGGCATCGAAGTCGATGTTCCCCGACAGCAGCTGGAACTTGTAATGATTTGACAGCGTGCAGGTAATGGCCATGGTTTATCCTCCTATGCAATCTTTTCTTTCGGCAGAAACTTGATATATAAATCGCCGTCCTGGATCTGTGCTTTCTCGATCACGCCGGCGTACAGCCCTTCGTCGAGGGACAGGTGGATCAGGGGCTGCTGCAGGAAGAGATCCCTCACAACCGGCCATTGCTCCTTCATGCCCGCGGCATAGAGTTCAAACGTCCGGTCGCCTTCGGAACAGCCCGAATCGATGAGCACGACTTCTCCGTCGAGGGTCTGCGTCCTCGAGATCCGCCGGGTCGCGTCCGCCCCGTCCCGGGACTTCCGGATTCTCCGGAAGACGGCGCTTCCCCCTTCATGACAGTCGATGGTCGAGATCACGAACATGGGCTATATCCCCAAGAGAAATTCCGAGCCTTCTTCCGTGGCCCGGACCTGGATATTCTCCAGGATCTTCCACATGAAGGCCTCGATCTCAGGTTCGAGGCCGTCGCCGGTGATGGTGATCAGGGCGTCGCCTTTGCGCAGCCGGTCCAGTTTGAGGTCGTTCATCTCGAGCTGCTGCTCGATGAGCTGCTTCTGGAGGCCGAACTGCTCTTCCCGCCGCCGGTTTTCGTCCCTGAGCTGGCTGCTCAGCTCCCACTTCTCGCCGATATCGAGATCGCCGCTTCCCATGGTGCCCCACAGGTCGGACAGGAGATCGCCGGAGCTCTTGATGGCGTTGTCGATGGAACCGAACATGGTCTCGATGATCCTGACCTGTCCCTCGATCTGGGCGATTTCCAGCTTTGCGTTCCATTCGAAGGCCGTTTTCAGGACATCCGCCTTCGCCTTCACATCATCGAGGTCGGCAATGGTGGTTTTCGTGCTTGCCCGGTCGACCGCTGTGCCGACGATGTAACGGACTTCGCCGTCCCGGTATTCTTTATCGCCGAAGGCGTTTTTCGGGATGTCTCTGAGCGTGCCGGTGACGTTTTCGACGCCGGCATCGTCGATTTCCGGCCTGATCACCAGATCGGACAGGGCGCTGTCGAGATAGTTATCAAGCTCCTCGATCTGCGACGTCAGACCGAGGAGGGACTTGATGTCCTCCGCCGCCTCCGATGTCCCGGAAACCGTTATGTGTGTTTCCACTGTTTCGGGAGTGGCTTTCAGCGATTCATGGTAGCTCCGGGCCGTTTCCTTCGCCTCCTGGAAGCGTTGTTCCGTCTCCTCAAGGTCCCGGTTGAACAGCCGCTGGTTTCCCGACCAGTCGAGGATCCCGTCGGACCATTCGATGACCTTTCCCACGGCATCGCCGATGCCGGGGACGAAGTGATCGATGACCTTCCCGGCGGCATACCCCACGCCGGCGGCAAGCGTGCCGCCCGCGGCGACCCCGAGGGCCGTCACGCCGGTGGTGAGCGCCGCCGAGGATGCCGACAGCAGCCCCGTTGATGTCACCAGTTTTCCCATGCTTGCAACGGCATTGACGGCGGATGATCCCGCCATGACCGTGAGCGCTCCGGTGAGCAGGCCCAGGTTGTTGACCACCGTATTGATCCCCTTGCCGAGGCCGATGATCGTGCCGGCGAGATTGGCCGTGTCGCCGTCCATCCGGGAGAGTTTCTCAATGCCGCGGCCGACGGCCTGGAAGAACGGCGTGAGCCCCTCGATGACGCCGCCGGTGGCCCGGGTGAGCAGTTCCATCAGATCGACCACCTTCTGCAGGGCCTTTCGGAGCCCTTCCGGCGTTGACAGGTCGATCGGACCGGTTATCGCCTTCACGGCGTCCATGAAGGCAGCGCCCAGATCCCGGTAGGAGTCGATCAGGCCGGAAACGTCGAGGCCCTGCGCCGCTTCCGGAAGATTCCCGGCAATAACGGCGAGGACGTCGGCAAGGTTTCCGCCGAATGCGTTCAGGGCGTCAAAGATGGGATCGAAGGCCCCGCCGCTGAGGCTGAAGCTGATGCTCCTGAACAGGCCGGCCGCCTCGCCGGCGATATCGCCGTAGGTGTCCATCATCTTCGTGCCCGCCTCGATGAGGGTGGCATGGACCGTATTGGCAAGCGTCTGGTTGACCTGGGAGAACCGATCGGCCATTTTCGCGAAGGCCTCGTCCGTCGCGCCGGTGGCATTGCGCATTTCCTCGAGAGCGCCGGCGAATTTTCCCGATGAATCGGCGCCGAGGACCAGGGCGGCGTTCAGGCCCCGGACATTGCCGAACAGGCTGGCCATGATCTCCACGTTGCCGCCGGTCGCCGTGTGGACGTCTTTCAGGACGCCCTCGAAGCCTTTTGTTTTCAGGGCCGTGGCGTTGAATTCGATGCCGAGCTCAGCGGCGGTTTTCGCCGCCTCGCTTGACGGGCTGATGATGCCGGTGAGCGCCCCCTTGATAAAGGTGACGGCTTCCGCCGTGGGAGCTCCCGCGGCGGTGAGCGCGGCGATGGCCGCGGTGAGGGTTTCGATGGGAACGCCGGCATTGGCGGCAATGCCGGTGACGCTGGACAGCGACTGGGCCAGTTCCGGAATCGTGGTCTGTCCGAGCCTGACCGTGGTGAAGAAGACGTCGGAATAATGCCCCGCTTTGTCGGCGCTCTCGCCGTAGGCGTTGAGCGTGCTCGCCAGGAGCCGGGTCGTGGCTTCCAGATCCGCCCGTCCCGCCGTGGAGAGCTTTTCCGATGTGCTCAGGAGATCGAGCGCGTCGGTGTACTTGGTTCCCGCGGAGATGGCCGTGTAGACGGCGGCGTTGATGTCGTCGATGCCCGCTGTGGAAACCTTGGCATAATCGAGGATGCCCTGGCGGAAGGCTGCCAGTTCGTCATCGGTGGCGGTGATGAGGGTGGAGATCTCGCCGAAGGCGTCGCCGAACTGCCCCGCCTTTGTAATGGCCAGGACGATGCCGCCGGCGGCGAGGAGATTCACCGCCGCGTTGACCGCCAGGATGGAATCGGCCAGCGCCGCCAGGGGCGCCGTCACATCGGCGACGCCGGTTTTCAGGCCGCCCAGGGCGCTTTCGATCCCCCTGACGGTGCCGCCGATCCGGTCCGTTCCCTGAAAGATGATTTCGATGGTTTTCTGCAGATCCGCCACGGATCACCTGTTCTTTGTCTGCGTGTAATACCGTTCCCAGAGTTCCATTTCCGTCATGGTGAGATATCCTTCCGGGAAGAGGTCGGGCCTGATCTCATAGAGAAACCGCCCCCTGACCGCGGCAAGCGACAGGGCCGCCCTTACGTCGCCGCTGTGCCAGAGGGCTTCCGCTTTCCCGGCACGTGGCCGAGTCCCGTCAGCTCGAGGATCTTCTGCGAGAGGGCATAGAAGTTGACCGGGAAGTACCTGCAGAGCCAGAGGACGTTGTCCAGCTTCCAGTCCGGAGGATCCGCCAGCCCTGTCACGACGTACTCCGCCTTTTCGGCAATGTCCTGGGGGACGTCGTCATCGACGCCGATGAGCTTCCGGATCGATTCCTTCACATCGTCGCTCCGCTGCGATACGATGCCCTCCAGGATGGCCCTGATGTTCCGGTTCCGCGCCGCCGCTTCCTTGGCCCTGCCGATTTCGATCCCTTCGAGGCACCGGACGGTAAAGACGGCATTCTCTCCCTCATCGAAATAATCCTTGAGTTCCGACATATCCACGTCCGCCGTCCGGGGTTCGAACGTTTCCTTCATGAACCGCTTTGTATCGAACATTATGAGATCACCCGCTTTCCTTCCTGCTCGGCCGAGATGGTGCATTCCGCGCTGATGGCGTCGCCGGCGGGGAAGCTCTCTTTGATGCCCAGAATCCCCTGGCAGTAGATGGCCGGCGTTTTCAGGCGGTGCGGCCGGAATTTGAACCAGAGGTTCGAGCCTTCTTCAGCGAAGAGGCTGTCGGTGATCCCGTCGCGGCATGAGAAACTGAACGACCCGCCGCCCAGGGACCGGGACGCCGAGCCGACGGTCCCGCCGTAGACCTGTGTCGAATTGACGGTATACGAGGTGGCGGGCCTGACAAAATCATAGGCGTTGGGGATCTCGGCGAATTCCGGCGTGTAGTAGCTCGCATAGACCTTCTTCGTGGCCGTCGTTGATCCGGAATCGTCGGAATGGATCAGGGGCAAAGCCGCATTGAATTTGATCCCGGCATATCCCATGACGCTGTTTTCGACATTGATGCGGTTTTCCACCCACGTGGGATAGGAATACATCTCACGGTGGATCCCCGGAACCTGCTTGATCTCGTCGGCGTCAATCGGGGCGGATGTTTTGTCTGATATGTGGATCTGGGCGATTTCGATGCTGCCCGTGGGGATCCAGGGCGGTCCGCCCGCGGCTCCGCGCGTATTGGAGAATGAAGTTCCTTCCGTTCCGTCGATGATGGCAACGGCGCCGGCGGATGTAATAGTCACCGAATGTTTGGTGAAATTACTTATGGATCCTCGCGTAATTGCCTGATCGGTTTCGGCGGCAACCGGGGTATTGACCCCTGCCAAGAAACAGGTGAGGGCCGCCACGTCGACCACGTCATTGCTGCCCGAGGCGGCAGGCGTGACATTCCCGCCCGTTTCCAGTCCGTTCGGCCTGACCTGGGCTTCATATCCCGCCTTGTCCGACCAGAGTTCGTCTGATGATAAAAATGTTTTATGGTCGCCCGTATCGGTCAGGGCCGCCATGGCCACGGCGTTCTGGCCGGCTTCGTATTCGAGGATTGCGTTTTCGGCTGATGGCATGATGATACCTCCTGTCGTTTATTTGTTATGGCTGCGAGTAGGGATCACCCGCATTGGTTCTGTAGATGATGTTGATCAGGGCATACGCTCCAACGGCAATTTCCCCGCTTTCGGGGTATTCGTCCGTTCCGCCCGATGAGTACTCGACCCGTTCGACCAGGTCCCCGAAGATGCGCTCCCGGGCCTCCGTGCCGCTCATGCTTCCGGCGGTCGTGCAGACATTCGGTTCCGTGCCGACAGAAAGCGTCTCTGATGGCAGAAACCGGCCGGTGACGCGCCGCAGGGTGAGAGTTCCCGCGGCGTCTTCCGTTTCCCAGGATCCGGAGGTCACCTGCACCCCGGCCACGAATCCCGAGGCTTCCGAATCATCGCCCTCGATGATGTCTCCGATCTGAATCACATACGGGCCGCCGCTCGAAAACGGCAGCGTCCATGTGATGCCCATCATGACTTCAACGAGGTCTGCCAGGATCTTCTCGGAAACGACCGAGGGATTCGCGGACCCGAACAGCACAAGCCCGCTGATGCGAAGGGGCATGATCAGGACATTGTTGCTGTATTCTTTCGATGCCTCGTCGGGATGGGGCCAGACATCGATGGCCGGCAGCTCGCCGGGATCGAAAACCTGGCGCACCCGCTGGACGTTTGATCCGCAGTCCGTGTTGTAGCCGTTCGCCGTCCGGATGTCGGAAAGTCCGGCCAGGGTTGTCTGTATAATCTGTTCACGGATGGAGTTCATAGTTTGCTCAGTTCATAATTCAGCTGCTGGCTGATGTTTTTATGGAGCCGCTCGTTTGCCTGATTCTGGATCTTCTTCAGGACGGTCGGCTTTCCCATGATGTCGGCGACGCGGGGGCCGGTGAGCTTTTCGATAGGCAGCCTGTATTGTTTCGGAAGCGCGGCATAGTTTATGTTTGCCCGAACAGGTCCTCGAGGGCCTTCATATTTTCTTTCAAAGATCCCTTTGCCAATGCTTTTCACGGTTTCATAAAAAGCATGTTTCAGGACCGTGCGCTTGCTGCTTTTCAGAACTTTCACCGAGATGCCCGTTTTCCGTGGGGTGTTGCTGAATTTGGCAAGCGACTCAGGCTCGCCGGAGCATGTCACCCGGGCCGACAGGTTGCTCACCGTTGCCTTTCTCGCGGAAAACGTTTTCATGACATCCGTTTTCTTCATGGTGATAATGCTTCGGATTTCCTTGTCCGCATCGGTCTTGACGCCGTCAAGCGTCTTGTTGACCGCCCGGGAGATCACTTTCGGCGTGCCGTTTCTGACGCCCGCAAGCAGTGCCTTCACCTTCAGCAGATCGAGTTCATTCAGCTTGAGCTCTATAGCGCTCATGAATGCTCCGTACCGGTGCTGTTCAGTATCGCCTGAAGATCGCAATCGGCTATCTTGTCGATGCAGTCCTGAAGTGCCTGTTCTTCCGACTCCCCTTTTCCGACATACTCCTGTTTCGCCCTGGCAATATCGTTTTTATCCGACAGGGGAGAGGCAATATATTTTGCCGGAGCCCCCCCGGTAACATCTTTTAATACCTGGACGGACAGAAGCTTTTTGCCTGCCGTGATGAGTTTGTATGATTTCACTTCATATAAATACAGATTGTTCCTCAGATCCAACATGTGCCACCTCTTATGAATGCTCCCTCACACTGCACACCACGAAGATCCCGTTACTCTCGCGGGTATCCTCGACCTGGTAGGTCATTTCCCCGACGGCGAAAGTCTCGCCCCGTTCCGGCCGCTTTCCCAGGACGTGAGAAAGGGCCTTGAGGGCAATGCCGGGACCGTAAATCTGGCCGCCGTAACCGGAAGGCTGCCTGTCCATGTCATTCAGGACATGCACCCTGCAGGGAACTTCCGGACCGTCATTCGGCGTATAAACAGCGTCAGCGCCAGCCGTGTTCAGGATGTCCTCTCCGGCTTTCCGGAGTATGGCCTGATGTGACATTATTCCTGTCCTTTTTTCTTCCCGCCCAGCATCTGCCCGATGCCGTAGGTTCCGAAATAAAATGCAACGATCGTCAGCACGATCCAGCCCAGTTGGAACGCCGAGATCACGGAGATTACATCATCAACTTTGTCGGACCAGAAGAGAACGCAAACCAGACAGACATTTAAAGCCAGCAAAAACTGAGCGACAAACGCCCAGGCGATAACGCGCCGGGTAATTGATCGCAGCGAATTTTCACCGGCAATGACCTTCTGGATTTCAAGCCATATCTTCATGCCTTCTCTGCTATCCGCCGCTTTTTCCTGATCGGTATAGAAGGCGTTATCGAGCATGCCGAATCCCGTTTTGACGGCGGTACTGACGGTATCGGCCGCCTTTTCAACGACGGCCGTGCTGCCGAACAGTGTTCCCCAGAAACCCATATTTCCACCTCAATAGAGCCAGATCACTTCCGGCGGTGTACCGTTATCATCCATGGTATCGCAGTGGATGAAGGTTTTTGCGATCCCGATCCGCGTGAACCCCGCCCGGATGAGCGCGGCCACCATGATGAAACGGGAGCTCGAATCAGTGCAGCCGATATCCGCAGCCCTGCCGGCCGGGTGATTATCTGATGTCGATCCGATTTCCCGGTTATGCGCCGGACACCGATACATGCTGTTGACGGGAAAGGGTATGCCGGCATCGAGACGCGCCTTCACCAGGCGTTCCAGGAATGCCGGGTCGACCTCATTCTCGCCGCAGCAGGGACATGCCCTTTCATGTATCGGAAACAGTTTCAGCGCCAGTTGCTCGTCCATATCTTAACTTCCCCACCGTATGCCCAACGTAGCGAGCGCACCGCCGAAGATCCCGCCGGCAAAGGATGATACCTTGTCGTACCACCGGCGCCCTTCAAGCCGCGTCAGCCGTGTATGGACCTGCTGCAATGTGTTGAATGTCCACCATGAACGCTGTTCAGGTGTCGCGCCTTCCCAGTCTTTTTCAGTGATTACCATAAATCCGTTCGCCATGGCCGCTCCCTTGGATCTGAACAAAAAACAAGATTACGACTTCGTCAGCTTCACCAGAACGCCCGGCCGGTAGCAGATCGGCAGAGGGTTTGACTGGGTATGCAGGTCGATGCCGCGCCCGAACTTGCGCTCTTCCTGCTTCGCATACAGCTCGATCCCGATGGTGTTTGCCGTTTCAATGAAATCCGCCGGCGCATAGATGGTCTCGAAGGTGCTCATGGTGCCCTCGGGGAAGCAGTGGGCCTCGTCGGCCGCGATAAAAGGCCGGGGAGCGCCTTCAGCATCCGTCGCCGTGCCCCGGTATTCCTCGAAGGTGATGCCGCCGAAACTGAAACCCTTGCGGGGATCGCCGCCGAGCCGGTCGACGGCCGCCGCGTGATTGAGAAAGACTTCCTTGACGCTGTCGTGTGCAATCAAATCATCAAAGTATCCTTCGGAGCAGAGGCAGCGCACGCCGGTGGAAACCTCGCCCTTGAGATTGTCCTCAATATGGCGCAGCACCTCCCGGCACTTCGCCGCCACATTCGTCTCGTCTACCGACAGGGCGATATTGACCGTCTTGGGAGAGATGCCAAACTCGGTATAGAGGTTGTAGAGCGTGTCGCCGTCGGCGTCGAGGATGATCCCCTTGAGCGCGCCCATTCTCAGGTATTCCAGGGTGATGGCGTGCTTGTTCCGCATGGTCTGCAGATGGTCGTTCACGATCCCGGCCAGGGTTTCCATTTCGGTATCTGATCCGAATGCCCTGATCCCTTCATATTCCTGGGGAAGGATGACGTCGTCATGGGGAATATGGGGAATGGTGAATGATCTGACGGTGCGCTTGCCCGTTTTTCCGACCGTTCCCGGCGATCCGGGAGGCATGGTGGGCAGCAGTGTCAGCACGCCGTTTTTCTCCTCAACGACGATGGAGCGGGTCCTGACGCCTTTTCCCGGCATGAGGTTCAGTTCACGGATCCTCCCGTAATTGTTCGGAAGGATATTGATCGCTTTGGTAAGCGACACCATAGTGAATGCGTCTGTCTGAAATGGATTAAGCATGGTCTATGTCTCCTCTATGATACGTTTAATCGGTTCCGTGTTACGCGGCGAGACGCGCGATAATGCCCGCCGCTTTCAGCTCCACGAGAGCCGCCGCCTTCTGGTCCACCGTCGCCTCGTCGGGCCAGACAAGATTGTCCGCGTTGATGATGGCGTCTCGCACGATGGCGACCCCGTCAACATCCCCGTCCGTTGCATTGTATGCGGCGATGACAAAACCGCAGGCGTTCTGCGACCCGTCCACGGCGGCGAAGTCAATTGCGACAACCTTGCCGCTTCCGGCTGTCACCTCGATCGTGAAACAATCATCAACTGAATTGTATCCGGTCGCGTAGCTGATGGTCAGATTGATCTGCGGATCGGTGAATGTTCCGGTCCCGCTGGTTCCCTGGGTAACGGTCAGATCGCCAAGAACCGTCCCGTCGGGCGCCTCGATCCGCCAGATACCGTCACTGTCCACTGCGTTTGCCTGGGTGCAGGTGGCTTTATATGTGCCTAATTGTGTTTTCGCCCCGCCACTCACGCCGGCGCACTCGCCATTGGCTCCCGATTCGAGCGTGCCGGTGGCGGGAATCGATTTTGTCACCTTTCCGATAACCGCCCCGAGAGACAGATTCTGCCCCGTCAGGACTGTTACTTTCTCCCGGGAAAAGAGATTGCTTCCTTCCCATTTGAGGATGTCATTCAGTCTGTTTCCTTCCGTTAAGCTTCCCATAGTTACGCCTCCTTACCGTGCTTCCGATCGCTTTTTTGCGTTGGCGATCAGCGGATTGACTTCACCCGTCGAGAGCGCGCCGACGGTCGATCTGATTTCATCTTTTCCGTCCCGGCTTGCCTTCGCGGCGATTACCTTTTTCCGGGCATCCTCGACGCTCACATTCTGCTCAATGAGCGTCAAAGCCATCCCGTCCATGCCAGCCAGCGAGCAGATCTCCGTAACCTCCTGATAGTACGAAAGTGCTTCCTGTCTGCCTTCTTCCATGGACGCCTCTCTCACCTCCGCCGTTATCTTCTCCACATCAACGGCAGCCTGTGCCGGCGGAGTTTCCGCGAAATACCCCATCTCACGAAGGGTGCTTTCCGCTTCATCTTTCGGTGTGTCGGCGAGGGCCGCTTCCAGCCGTTCACGTACTGTTTTCATGTTCATACCTCGTACTTTCACTGTTATTGTAGTGATCGCCTCGCCCCATGACATGACATGGTCGGCCAGGCCAATTTCTACCGCCCGTTTTCCTTGGAAAATGCCCGCTTCGGTTTCCCGGACCGCCGCGGCGGACATGCCCCGGTTCCGGGCAACCGTCTCCACAAAGAGATCGTAAACATCGTTGATCTCACCTTGAATCACCGCAAAAGCTTCGTCGGAGAGCGCTTCGTGCTGCGAAAAATCGTTTTTGCGGGCGCCCGAATAGATCGGCGTGTATTTGAGGCCTGCGGCCGCGTCGTATCCACTTCTGTCGACATGGACGGCGATGACGCCGATAGACCCCAGACCGCCGGTCCGGGGAATGAATACTTCCTCGGCTGCCGACGCGATGGCATAGGCCGCGGAATAGGACATTTCATTGGCGACGGCATAGATGGATTTGGTACCCCGGGCATTGTAGATATCATCGACCAGGTCAAACACGCCCGCCACCTCGCCGCCGGGTGAATCAATATCAAACACGATGGCTTTCACCGAGGCATCATTCATGGCCTCGTTGAAGCTTTCCCTGATGCGCTCATAGGACGTCAGCCCTGACCACGCATTCATGCCATAGGCGCGATAGACCAGCGTGTCATAAACAGGGATGACGGCAATGTATGCGTTGTCCTCTCGCGTCACTGATCGATTTGACGATGCTGCATAGAGACGTGAATCATCCGCCATAACACTTCCGGTAACGTCATCGGTTTTCAGTCCGATCCGCCCCCCGATTGCGCCGAGAATGACGTTGAGCTTATCCGGTGCGATGAGCAGCGGCGTATTGACGATCCTGGTTGCAACGTATGATAAATATCTCTCGTTCATGGTCACTCCGTAATTGATCCTCGGTCTTCAGCATCCTGCATGGTGCCGGTTTTGGCGGTGTACCGGGGATCGCTGTCGAAAATAAGGTCGAGCCGATCCGCCCGGGCATTGTCTTCGGCAATCTCATTGTCAACAGCCTCGGGATCGCCGCCCCGTTCCGCGATGACCTGGCTGCGGGACTTGAATCCGTTGCGCACGTCCATCTGCTCGCCCAGGCGATCCTTTACCGGATCGACCCAGTCCCAGCCGTCGGGACGCCAGGTCACGCTTTTATATTTCCGCCGGTTCTTCCGGTAGTCGGGGATCCGGAGCTCTCCCGAAGCGACCGCCGTATCGAGCCAGTAATTGACGACGCGCCGGCAGAACTGGTGGGCGATGACCTGGAGCTGGAGCATCCGGCACCGACGCCGGAATTCCAGGAGGCCCGCCCTGATCGATGAGTAGTTGACGTCAGTCAGGTCCCCCGTGAGCTGCTCATAGGTGACGCCGATCCCCTGGGCCACGTCGCGGAGCTGCTGTTTCATCCAGTCGATGTAACTGCCGCTCACGTCATGGGGCTGGGAAAACCGCACATCCATCCCGTTTTTCAGAACGGGAAACTGACCCGGTTCAAGGGCGACGAGGGGCTGTCCCCCGACGGTTTCGCCGGTCATGGTTCCCACCGGGGGAAAGCCGGCGTTGCCGTAGTCGCTGGGCGGCTGGATGATGAAGCCGCCGAACATGGCCGTGGTCTTTCTCCTGACCAGCTCGGCGTCGACGCACTGGTCGATCTCGCGGAGTTCCAGGATGATTGATGAAAACCAGGACCGTCCCCGGATCTGTCCCGCCCGGACGGGCTTGAACACGTGGATGATTTCCGATGCGGGGACGCGGACCCTGCCGCCCCGGGCGGTGAGAAACATTTCGCCGGGATGATCCCGGTGGAGCCAGTAGGCGGTCCGCTGGCCGATGGCGTTGAATTCGATGCCCATGCGGATGTCATTGCCGTTGGGGGCAACGCTGTTGTAATGCTCGTCAAGATGGTCCGCCTCGATGACCTGCAGCTGCAGCGGAACCGCGAGGCCGTCTTCCGGTCTCCGCGGCCTGAACCGAATCAGCACTTCTCCGGCTTCGATCAGTTCGTGCGTCACCAGCGACTGCAGACCGTAAAAATCGCAGGTCTCCGCGGCATCCGCCTCGACGGCCCAGTCGTTCCAGAGTTCCTGGATCTCTTCTTTCAGTTCGGGTTGATCTTTGAGGCGCCGCCATCGCGGGGTAATGCCGTTGCCGATGAGGTTCGCCACGAAGGTTTCGACGGCGCCGTCGGCATGTGAATTATTCCTGGTGAGTTCCCGCGCCCTTGATCGCAGGGTGGCGATTGAACTGTAAAGGCTCGCGTTGGGGCCGGCCGATGACGTACCCCAAGTGCTGAGGCGTCTGCCGCCGGTTGCGCCCTCATAGGCTGCCGCGGCTGCCGCTTTCGGTATCAGGTTCCCCTGTGCATCGAGTATTGTGAGATATGTCATTACAATCCCTTGCCGGTCTGCGTGTAATAGATGCTCTTCTGGTTTGTGCTGCTCGCCTGAATCTCCGCCATGATGTCGCGCCGTACGGCCATGAGCTTCGTCACTTCGGTCTGCTGGTACTGCACGGTCTCGCCGTCTATCGTGACGGAGACGACCCGCTCCCCGGCAACGATTGCCGCGATTGCCGCTTCCACATTATCGAGATCGGTATGCGTGTAGGCCATTTCACCAAGCTCCTCACAAAAAAAATGGGCAGTACTGAGACGCGCTCAGTATAACCCATGGTTTCGGCCGATTTTCATATATGACCGCCTATGACCAGCTATGACCAGCAAACGATATATCTTTTACTCTTGACAGGTTTTTTGAAAGGAGTGTTTCGGGGATAAATTTGAGAGGGTCTGTATGAAATTATTGGGGGATCCAAATTGCGACTACAGAGATATTACGTGGGGCCGGGCGGTATTGACAATGGAACGTTTTCGGCACACTGCATTTCATGCAGTATTTGAAGCCAGTAAATGCATACATTGATTATTCTTTTTCTAATTTTTTCAACATGCTATCATACTGTCTTTACTTTTCGTAACGATCACCAGATACACGTTGGATTTCACAACCCTCGGATCGAATTTTCACCAACAAGTCATTAAATGAGTGAATTGAAAATAATTAGAGATCAGCAACAAGGTATCAGGAATCAGGTTTCACCAGGATAGCGCTAAAGTGAATTCTTAACTTTGAAATGACAGATTCAACATTTACTGGTCTTGAAGCTCTTCACAATAACTTCGTTCAATTTAATCCCCTCAAATCAGCCATTATGCCCAAAATTGTGCCCGCGCAAGTCAATAACCTGGCACTGGCACCTTCAACATGAAATTACTCATACCGGTCACGTATTTTATACGTTATTCCCTGACAAAAATATCCAGCGATTTGAATAAGCATGTGTCCTTCCAATGTGCAAAGATCATTCTATGAGATTCCGGAAGATTTGCGGAGTGACTACGACCGCTCATAATCCCTGTAAGAAATTCTCAAAAGAGCACACACCCATTCATCAGTCAATTTTTAGCGCAGTATTGCAATCCTCCCCCAGTTAATGGTTGACGAAATCAATTAAATGTGCGAGAAGATATCCCCAGATTTCACCATGCCGCACTCGAGACAGTTGCATGGTTGAGGAGGATTGGTGATGGAAACACAAGCAAGGCAGCTTGCAGGATTGTTGGAAGATGTCATGTACTATTTTGGCGCGCAAGGCCCGGAGGAAGATTGTTGCGGCGAAAAGATTTCGCCCGGCGAATTCCGTGCACTTCGCACCGCGTTGCGCCTTGATGTCTGCACTATGCAGGACATTGCCAGGAGCGCCTCTGTTACGAAAGGCGGTGCAACCAGAATTGTCATTCGCCTGGAGGACAAAGGACTGGTTAATCGAGAACAGGATCAAAAAGACGGAAGAGTCTGTTGCGTCACCCTGACTGAAGAAGGCAAATCTATCCTGGATCGCATTGAAGACCAGCTCACCCATAAGATGATGACAATACTGGGAGCAATGGACTCGGCAATGCGGGAGGTTTTGCTCATCAGTGTTAATTCATTTCTTCAGACAGCCCAACGGCAGATGGCAGGCGAATAAGGTTGATATCGTAAACTATAATGGGGTGATATAAATGTTTGAATTGAATAATTTCATAACAGCGGGCAAATATTTTCTGGTGATCTCCGGTGAGCTGGTACTGATTTTTGTAGTCATTTCCTTTCTCATCGGGTTGCTGACAGAATATCTTCCGCCGTCACGAATCCGGGATTATCTATCCGGCAAGTTTATGGGCCTGCAGTATTTCCTGGGTGCTGGCCTGGGTGCACTGACGCCTTTCTGCTCCTGTTCCACTTTGCCCATTACGACGGGATTGCTGAAAGGTGGTGTCCCCTTTGGACCAACAATGGCGTTTCTCTTTTCCTCACCGGTTCTGAATCCCGTGATTATTGCGCTTTTGCTCTCACTGCTGGGTATTAAAGTAACGATGATTTATGTTGTTGTCACCTTTGCCGGGTCCATGGCAGCAGCGGCCCTCCTTGCAAAAATCGGGATGGAGCGCGAGATAAAGCCCCTGGTCAATGTTCAGAATGCCTGCTGTGCGGATGAAAGTAAAAAATCTGATGTTGGCCTCGTGACGATCCAGCCAAGTGCCACTGACTGCTGTTGCACCGAGAGTGCTGAGCCGCAGAAGATTTCTCTCTTGCCTGCCCTTGAGACCCCAAACCTCTGCTGTGCAGGAGACGCAAGCATATTTCTACAGCAACCGGCGCAATCGTCATGCTGCCCTGCCGCCCTTGATGCGAAGGACTCAGGGCGCGTACCCGTTAAAGAAAGGATGAAAAGCGCAGCCTCTTCAGCGATAGACACTTTCAAGGGGGTGGTCTGGTACCTGCTCCTCGGCGCTGGAATCGGGGCCTTTATCTACGGTTTTATTCCTCAGGATCTGGTTGTGAGCTTGGCCGGGCCAGACACCCCCTGGTCCATTCCCATTGCTGCTCTGATCGGAGTACCCATTTATATTCGAGCAGAAACCATTATCCCGATCAGTGCCGCCCTTGTTGGAAAAGGCATGGGGGTCGGCACGGTCTTGGCCCTGATCATCGGAGGTGCCGGAGCCAGCATTCCCGAACTTATCATTCTGGGTTCCATGTTTAAAAAGAAATTGATTACCGCCTTTGTATTAAACGTTTTTGGGGTGGCTATCGTGACCGGCTATCTCGTAAATCTTCTGATATATTGATTAGGGAAGCGGCGAACATCGGCACAGCCTGTTGTCAAAAGCCCATTCGGAAATCCGGCGAGATACTCTATCACACAAAAATACCAGCCGGGCGGAATGATAACAGCTCCCACGTCAGATGAATGCACTTTCTCTAATATAATAAGCAGAAAAAACTGATAACAGTTGCCACCGCTCTTTAATGCAGCAATTTTGAATTGACAATAGATATATAATAGCGATGAAAAGACTGGCAACTATAAGTCCGTTATTTTGCCAGTTCTTTCCGAATGGCAATGCCTATCTCTTCCAGCATGTAAGGTTTCTTTATAAAAGTTCCCACTCCCAGTCTTTGCGCTTCCTGAATACGGATCTTTTCAACATAGCCGCTGGCGATGATCGCCTTCTGGCCTGGATGTATATCGAGTATTCTTCTATACGTCTCCAATCCGTCGATGCCGGGATCCATGATCATGTCCAGAAGAACAAGATCGACAGAATGACTCTGCAAATATTCCAGTGCCTTCTCACCGCTTGAGGCGGTAACAATTTTATATCCAAGCCTGGAAAGCATGGAAGACGCAAGTTCTAATTGATCCGGAACGTCGTCAACGATGAGAATCGCCTGTTCATTTCCCAAATATTGTTCAATGGGCACATGTTCTTTTTCTTTTTTCACTTTTTTCTTTGTAGCGGGGAAGTACAGAGTAAAGGTCGTTCCCTTGTCCACTTCACTCTGAACGTCGATATATCCGTTGTGGTCTTGAACTGTTCCCCAGACCACGGTCATTCCCAAACCGGTTCCGCTCCTTCCCATGACCTTTTTGGTAAAAAACGGTTCGAATATTCTCTCGATGTCCTCCGGCGGAATACCGCCCCCCGTATCCGCTACCATGAGTACCGCATAATCCCCTTCCCGTATATCGTCATATCCCCGGACGGGTTTATCAATATACCGATTTTCCGTCTTCACGGTGACCGTGCCTCCCTTTGGCATGGCTTCGGCGGCATTGGACAGGAGGTTCATGACTGTCTTGGAAAGATGCACTGAAGAGCCGACGATATTCGGCAGCTGATCGTCCAGTTGCATCTCAAACCGGACGTCCGGATGAAAGAATTGCAGCTTGTCATGTTCCGGCGTTTCAAAATACAGAGATATAATGTCATTGAGAGATAGGACTGCGGCATTTGTAACACCTCTTCGGGTCAGCGTCAGCATGTCCTGTACGATACGGGCTGCTTTCTCCCCGGATCTCTTTATAAGCTCAAGCTGTCTTTTCATCGGATCATTATCGGAGAGTTTCATCAGCAGCAGTTCCGGCAGGCTCACGATGCCTCCGAGAACATTGTTCAGATCATGGGCTATACCGCCGGCGAGCGTACCTAATGCTTCCATTTTTCGCGCCCGTTCAAGGGCACGTTCCAGCTTCTTTTTTTCCTTTTCCGCGTCTTTGCGCTCCTTAATATCCCGGACGAAACCAAGGACTATGTTCTCCCCCTTCCGTTGGACCACAGAGGTGTTGATTTCAACCGGCATTCGGCGCCCGTCTTTCTGTATAAGCTCGATCTCATTCGGTCCGGTGGGTTTGCCCTCTATACTGGCATCGAGGAGTCTCATGGCTTTGCCCACGCTGCCCTCAGGAATAATGTTTACCTCCAGGAAGTTTTTGCCGATCAACTCGTCGCGCTGGTATCCGGTAATTTCTTCGCTCCTGTGGTTGCCGTAAAGGAAAGTGCCCTGCAGATCGCTCATATAAATGCCGTCCGGGGCATTGTCGAGGTAACTCTTCAATATGACTTCGTTTTCCTTCAGCGCATCTTCCATCTGCTTGCGTGCGGTGATATCCCTGGAAACACCGTGGAATCCGGTCAGGACTCCCTGATCGTCGCGAATCCCGCTCACGATGTTTTCAATCCAGCGGATGGATCCGTCCTTGTGGTAGTATTCCAATTCGATTGTCATATTCCTTTCGGGATTTGACTGCCCCTGCTGCTCAAGCGCAAGCTCCTTCCCCATGGCTTCCAGCGCGACTGACAGCGATGACGGGGTCAACTGTTCGGTAACATCCTGAGTCAGCCTCTCTTCAGGAGTAAACCCAAGCACCGCCTCGACCGACGGGCTGACATAGACCGTCCGCAGATTCATATCGAGAATCCACACGATATCGGTTATCTTTTCAGCGACGAGCCGGTATTTTCTTTCACTCTCCGCCAGCGCTTCCTCCGCCTCTCTGCGTTCCGTAATATCGATGAAGGCGATCTGTAATCCGCTGGGCAGGCCGTCCTTATACAGAATAGTCGTCTTCAGATCGGCCCAGAGGCGGGAGCCATCCCTACGCATAATGGGAACCTCCGTGACGCGCGGCTCATCGCCCCCTAACCGGGCGGCCAGCCTTTCCAGCAAAAGGTGCGTCGTTTCTTCGTCGAAGAATCCAGCAGCAAAAGCGTCCCGAGACAAGAGTTCATCCCGTGTCCAGCCGCTCTCTTCCTCAATCCTCCGGTTGATGTACTGAATCCGGCCTGAAAGGTCGGCAACACAGATTCCGATAGGGGCGCTTTCCATGAAATTGCGAAACTTTTCTTCACTCTCAGCCAACGCCCTTTCCACCTTCATCTGTTCTTCGATCTGGGCTTCAAGCTGCGAGGTCCGTTCAGCGACCCGAACTTCCAGCCTCTTTTTTTCCTCCTCCGCCTGCCGCGTCTCGGTAATATCCCTGATGATGGCGCCGATCCCCGTTTTTCCATTCGGCAGGGCGACAGGAAATTTCCGGACTTCCGTGAAATGACTGCCCCCTTGTTCCTCGACAACCACAAGCCTGCCCGCCTGAAGCGCCATTCTGTCTGACGGGCCTGCTACTTCGAGGAAATCGGGGATAAGCACATCGTCATCAACTTTTCCGAGGATATCAGCTTCTTCCCGCAAACCGTTTTCTTTCAGGAATACCCTGTTGGCAAAGAGATAACGGAAGTTCTCATCCTTCAGATACACTCCATCGGACGTGGCGTCCAGAAATGTCCGGTATCGCGCTTCGCTTTCCTTCAGGGATTCCTCTGCGACGTCCCGTTCCGTCAAATCGGTCATCGAGATGACGCGTTGCCTGGCGCCGTCGATGAAGGCAACGGTAATGTAGACATGCTTTTTCTTGCCATTCTTACAGATAAATCTGAATTCGTAGTTTCGGGGAGCATCACCGCCTTTCATACGCGATGTATGATATCCCATCATACGGTCCAGATCATCGGCGTCCACAAACGACATCCACATTTTTTTGCCTTCGACTTCCTCTTTGGCATACCCCGTCATCTTCTCGAACTCGTCGTTTACCAGTGAGAGTATATTGTCCTCCTCGATGATGCCCATGGCGGCGTTAGTATTTTCAAAGATGGCGCGATATTTCTGCTCGCTTATCAGCAATTCCCGTTCCGCCTGTTTTCGATCATTTATGTCCGGGGCAATCCCCTGAACGGCACAGGGAATGCCTTCCGGAGAATAAAGGAGGACTGCATTGATTTCGAACCACTTCTCCCGGCCGTCCTTTGTACGCATTATTAATTCAATGGGTTTTTTTGTATCAGGGTTTTTTAGCTTTGTTTCAAGTTGGCTCTTGATATCAGGGATTAGATCGGAACGTACGGCTGTCAGAATGTTTTTGCCGATCAATTCTTCAGTGTCGTAACCGAGGATCCTCTCAATTGCGGGATTCACTGATAAGATGTTCCACTCTAAATCATGGGTGTAAATAATATCATTAGTGGTTTCGTAAAGTGTCCGGTAAGTTGCTAAGATTTCATATGGCTGACTTTTTGTCTGTCCCCGGCCGGGGACAGACTTCCGGGCCGATCGTTGTTTTTTTATGACAGCCGGATCAACGTCCGGCACATAGTCAAAAGACAACTGCTCATGTCCGTTTCTTTTCGTCCGTGGAGTGCGAATCTTCGACATCTTTATTTCCTTTCAGTCGGTTATACAAGACGATCTCTGAATTTCACAGCCGGCACAAGAAATAGACAGTAAATATAAATCGTCACGGTATCTTATATTCTTTAGTGGAATTTTTGTGAAGGTTCTTTCAGGGAATTTTGTCTGGGGGTTTAATTTTATTTTTAATATCGAATTCTAGATCTTTCAGAGCCATCATATGAGGGACAGTGTTCACATATTCTCTGGCTCCTTCTGTATCTCCTCTTTTCGCCATCGGATGATAAGATCCGTATCAGACTCCCATACGCCGTCAATCTTCCGGGCTGGAAAATTTCTTTCCTGAGCCCATTTTCGAATTGTGGTCCAGGATCGCCCAACATACGCCGTGATCATCTTCTTGCCGGTAAGGATCGTTTGTCCCCGTTTCTGCATGCCGGTTTTCCCCTATCGCTGCATCCAGCCCGAACGGGCGATGCCGGTAACCGGCCCATCGGAGCTCTTGCCGTTTTCAACGAAGGGCCTGAGCAGGTTGACCCCTCCCCCCGGCCATTCCGGATCGGCACAGGCGGCGCAGAGGCATTCGCAGTCCAGGAGATGATTGTCCGATTTCACTTGTACCCATCTTTCTATCCCCTGGGGGTCTCGCTGCTTCTCCTCAGCAAGGATCTGCACCGCATACTCTTTTCCTGTCTCAGCATGGAGGTATGCCGCATGGGGCAGCTGCTCAATCGCCTGGCTCAGCCGGTAATGAAAGGCGTCTTTCAGCTTGTCCGTATCGAGGGATATGATCTGCAGTCCCCCCGGGATGGGCCTGCCGCTCGGCGTTTTGTCCAGGGGCTTGCCGATGCTGATCTTACTCGCCAAGGACCGCGAGGAGCCCTTGGATCCCCAGACCCGGCAGCCCCTCCCCACGGCGTTGTATCGGAGCCACCAGTAGGTTTCCTCCGTCATGGACATGCCCGATTCTCCCTCGCTTCCCCCGGTATCGATGGCAGCCCGCCAGATGGGTATCTGCCGGTCCGTGTCCCGGACGGGGTAGTAATTCTTAAAGAGCAGATCTTCAACCTCCTCCCAGATTCCGAGATATCCGTAATGAATGAGCCACGAGGTATAATCCCGGGCCCAGGCGCGCACCACAAACCAGAACCCGTATTTCTGCCGGTCGATGCCGGCAGTAAGTGCTACGGCCTCCGGCGGCACGGTCTGGGGCGGCAATTCGCACCGTGCGGTGAGGATCCTGTCCCTGGTCGTGGTGACAATGATCTGCTTCCACGGCTCGGCGGCGTGCTTGTTGTGGAAATCCTTGAACTCCGTCAGGTCGTTCAGTCCCCGGAGAAATGATGCCGCGGGATCCGCTAGGGGGACGAATGGCGAGATCCATGACGGATAATGAAACGCTATTTTCTGCGGCTGATACGTTCTCAGATATTCGGACAGCTCGAGGCCCATCTCCCGGTCCTGCCAGTGGCCCCGCCGGACGGCGAGGTCCCGGTCGTAGTCGCTCCACGTTGCCATGCAGTGGGGGCACTCGTACCAGGCGAGCCCTCTCGCCTCAATGGTCTCAGGATCTTCTGAGTGGCATCGTCCGTCACCATCCAGTTCGGTTTTGTGAGCCCATTTGATCTGCCTGAATTCCATGAGCTGGGGCGTCCCGCAGGTCGGGCAGGTGACCCAGTAGTCAAACCGCACCTGGGCGGCGCTGTACGATACCCAGACCGGGCCGGTTGTGATGGTGGGCGTGCTGATGATCCAGTGTTTTTCCTGCCCCCGGTAGGTAGTGAGCCGTGCTTTCGTCAGGAGGATCGGGCTGGTTTCCCGCTTTCCAGATGTGGGCGGGTATTTGTCAACTTCCTCGCTGACAGCATACCGGCAGGGCTTGTTGGCGATCGACGCCGGTGACCGCGCCCAGGCGAAATAGATGGGCATGTGCTGGAGGTTGATCCGCTTTCGAGACATGTCGTCATCAAGGCCGGTCATGTATGTTTTGAGCCGGCGACTCGATCTGATCATCGGCTTGACGCGGTCTTCACTGTTGAGCTTGGCCGTGTCTTCATCAGGATAGACCATGATCAATGGACCGGGGGCGCTATCGATGGCGTATCCGATGCAGTTGATTATCGACTCGGACTTGCCCGATTGGGGCGGTGCACAGATAGTGATCTCCCGGACGGAAGGAAAAAACGAGGCGTCCATTATGCCAGCAAGGTACGGGGTGACGGAGTTTTTCCACTTCCCCGGCAGGACCGACATGGTGACGACGCGGTGCTCCTCGCACCAACGGGATGGCCGTATCCGCTTTCGCTTCCGGAGGATCTTCTTTTCCGGCGGCGAAAAGACAAACCGCACCGGCCCCACGGCATCCCGGAGGGCCCCGGGGAACCAGGGAGAGGTTGATGGGATATGGATGGCACTTTGCATAGGTGTTAGCTCCTAGCTTTCAGCGGTTAGTTCAGACGTCGTCATCGATGTCGTTGCCGTCAAATATCACCTGAAACTCCTGCGTCTGGGCGTAGTGATTGAGCAGTTCGTCTTTCCCGGCGTTCATGTCATTAATGAGCTCGCCGATCTTTTTCAGGTCCCCGTCGACCAGGCGGATCCAATCGGCGGCGCCTGTCTGAATCCAGTGATTGAGCCCCGCATCGAGGACACCGGCACGGGCTGCCATCTCGAGGAACATCCGATCCTTTTCGATATATTTCCCCTGCTCGACCTCGAATTTCAGTTTTGACCGGGCGTTCTCCGTCTCGAGCTTTTCCAATTCCTTTTCGAGCTTCATCCGCTGGAGTTCGTCGAGCTTGTCCTGTTTTTTCTTGCCGGTGGATTTGAGTTTCAGCCAGGTCCGGGCATACTTATCAACATCTTTCTGCCGGTAGGTGCCGTCTGATGCCGGCAGGAGCTTCCCTTCTTTTTTATGCTTATAGATCCCTGACTGCGACACCTGCCAACCCTCTTTGCCCAGGTATTCTTTTACGGCCAGGAGATTTTCGAACATTGCAGTTCCATCCTCTTCACCCCGTTACAGACGAACAAGGTCTTCAATGGCTTTGTTACTGAGAGCTTTTATATCAAATTCTCCCCTGTTATCTCTGCCGCCGGGTGGTTCATGATATAGTCTCTCACCTCCTGGTTCAGAAACACGAGCTGGTTAATCCGGCCGCCGACGTATTTCCCGTTTCTGAGGACAGTGTACCGCCTCGGGGTGTTGATGATTTTCACACTGGGGTTGGTTTTCAGCAGCATGTCCAGTTCTAACACGGCAGAGGGTAAACCATCGGTATCTAGTTTCAGGTTTTCGGTTTCAGGATTCTGACTTCTCTTTTCCCCTGACTTCTGTCTTCGGACTCCTGAGTTCTGAATACTGATTCGTGGCTCCTGACCCCCGATTGTTAATGCCGGCGGCAGTCCCGCTTTTATCCACGCTTCCAGGTCTATCCCCATCTGAAATGCCTCGCCGGGATCCTTCCCCCGGGGGACTGGCCAGCGGTCGCAGTTGTCGAAATGCTCGCTCCACCATTTCATGGCGCAGGTCCCGGCGTGGTCGAAGTCGAGGGCCACGAGAATCTGCAGGCAGGTTTTGAGGTTTTCGTAGACGGCCGCGTCTGGTTTCCCGTGGGATGTGCCGACGGCGACGGCACCGGCCAGGGCGGTGCCCGCGGCGATGGCGATCGCATCGAGTTCCGCTTCGACGATGACGGTCGCCCGGCGGGATGCCTCGAGATGCATGGTGTTCGCCGATGATCCCGGGACGACGTAGTATCGCGGTTCTCCCTCGGGCCGGCGGATCCGGATCCGGTGGACGATGCCGTCGATGATGAGGGGGATGACGAGCCCCTGGGGGATCCAGAGCGCACGGAGGCGGCCGTTTTCTTTCCGGATCTCCGAGAGGCCCCAGGCGGGGCGGGCGCGGAATATGTCTTTCCCGTCTTCCCCAGGGTTCCATCCGAGGCGGTAGTTCTCGGCGGCGGTGCGGTCGATGCCCCGGGCGGCGAGCCAGGCGAGGACCTCGGCGTTTGTCATGAGGTGTTCCTGGGCCCAGGCGGTGAGTTTCTCCGCCTTTTCCTGCCAGAGTTCGGCGGGTGGAACGTGCCGGGCCGGGATGAATCCCTGTTTTTGCTCCCTGGGTTGTCGCAGTGTGGCGTGTTCGGGACGGTCGGGCATATCGATGTTGAGGTAGGCGCAGGCATCGTGGTAGCTCATCCCCTCGAAATCTCTAAGAAACTGGATGGCGTCGCCGCCTTTTCCGCAGCCTCGACACCAGTATGATCCCTGGCCCTGGTTCTGTTGGGGCCAGACGTGAAACCGATCTTCACCGCCGCAGCCGGGGCACGGACCCTGCCACTCGCCGCCGTTTGTCCCGGAAACTTTCCGGAGTTTCTCTCTTTTCTGTGCCAGGTCGAGGGTGTTCATTTTCAGCTCCCCGTTTTCAGTGGTCAGCTGTCAGCTCTTTTTTTGACGTCGTAATCCTTCATAACGATGCCGTCTTTATTCTGCCCACGCACATGCGGCTGCCACCAGTACAGGCCGGTATGCTTTCCGAAGAGGGGATTTTCGGCGGCGTACTCTTTGAAGTGCCCGCGGCACAGATGAATCCGTTGATGCATGTTAGTTTTGGATGATGCCGATGACGATCGGGATTGTGATGGAAGTATGACCTTTAGAGTTTTATAGGTGAACAGTTCCTGCCGGCCGAGCTGCCGCCTCTTTTTATTTAACTTTTCAGGCGGCAGGTTATCTTCCGTAACAATGTTTTTGCAGTTGAGGAGAGACAAAACATATTCAAGATGTATCATAGAATAATGCAGGAATGGACCGATTTGTTCATAATGCTCATGATAGTAGACTCCAATAGATGTATTTAATTTATCTTCATCAAAACGCTTTTTAAGTGGCTCTGTGAGTGGGCCTCCATACTCCGCCTTGGATTCTTTAATCGGTTCATTGACGGCTTCAGTATTCATGATATCCTTCTCATCATCACTAAATGGTCTCCCGACACTGATGTATGATTCACCTAAGGGAACCCATTGCTTTGATTGATTCTGCGCAAAATATATCACTCTTAAAAAGTCATCCTTTTTTTTATCAGGCTGGTATGCCAGCATCCCGTATTTTTTGATATCGGGAACATAATCACATGTCGAACAGTCGAACCAGCAGTATTGATACGGCAACTTAAGAAATGACCCTCTATCCATAAACAATTGTCTGATGTTTTTTTGATCTGACATAAAAACTTCCTTCAGGACTGATTCCTCAAAATGAAAACTATGTGATTTTAAAAGTGATTTAAGAATCTCATTTGCTGAAAAATTACCCTCAATATCAGAATAAGCGACCATTGATTCTATGACCTGATGAGCGAACATACTGGTACCTCCTGTTTATTTTCGGGGATACTTGGGGACCCTTTTTCAAACCCTCCCCGGATTTTCTTCAAACCCTCCCTTTTCCCTTCTTTTTTTATCTATTTATTTTTATTATATAAATTTATTAATATATTATTAATAATACCCCCCCTAACTGGCCTCTAGGGATAGTTGGATAGTTTTACCTATATTTACAACGCACGAGCTTTTTAAAAAACGTTAGCAGCAAAAACCCTTGGAAAACCCTCCAACCCTCCCCGATGGTGTATTTTCCAACCAGGTATCTACAGTGATCCCTGAATGGTTCCGGCATGTTACGGACGGAAGGGCTGCGGCGCAAACCCTCCCCGTTTTCGGGGATGGACGGTGATACTTGTAGATAGTTGGAGGCTTTTCCGCTATTTTCTTATTTTTTTTCATTTGTTTCAGTTTTTGTAAAATTACCCTCATAAACCCTCCAACCCTCCCCGGACGGCGAGCATAATCCCGTGATAGGTGTTTCTCCCCTCCGATTTCGTTTTTTCGTACTTTTGAGAAAGCTGTTTCCCGAACCAGGTGCCCGAAGGCTCGTTCTTTCCCACATTGTCGTGATACCACGTCACAAACCGTCCGTAGAGGTCGGATGAACTGGCTTTTGCCCCTGGCTCCCTGATGCAGCATTCATCGATGAAGTCGGCAATGAGATCTTCATTCCGGCGGTAGCGTTCCGTTGCGTCGGTAACTTTTCGAGGCGGCATGAGTCCGTGTTTCTGCCAGAGGAGGCATCCCCGGACGAGCCAAGCGAGAATCCCCGGCGCTTCTTTGAGGATCTGCTGGTCAAGTTTGAGGATCGCCCGGCGCTCGTGGGACTCCTGAGGGTCACGGTTGACGAACGATATAGGAAATTCTATCAAATGGAGCCGCTCCCAGAAGGATTTGTCATTGGGCGGCGCCTGGGGCTGCGAATTGCTCTCGAGAAACAGTTTGTGTGTCTGTTGAAAATATGTCTGCCGCTTGTCGTTGGGATTTCTGCCGACGAGTTCGCCTTTCCCCGTCAGCCGCTTGACCTGGGCGGCACTGAATTTGTGGTTTTCGTCAGTCTCGTCGGCAAAGGCCATGCGGAGGCCCTTCAAACTCATAATGTCCGGTGACGGGCCGGATGATGACCGCACATTTCTTGATGTCATGAGCATTTCGGGAGAGATCGGCCTGGCGAACGGCCCCATGACATGGGCGATGGCCTCTACGATGAGGGTCCTACCGTTCCATCCGCTTTTCCCATAGAGCACAGGGAACACTTTCTCATGGACCAGCCCCGTTATGCTGTAGCCGAAAAGCCGCCGTATATAGGAGACCATTTCAACGTCGCCGTTGAAGATCTCAAGGAGTGATTTTTCCCAGAGGGGGGCCGGTTCATCAATCCCCCTGAATTCGATCGGACTGGCCATGGAGAGATAGTCGCCGGGGCGGCCCGGTTTGAGTTTGCCCGTCTCGAGATCGATAACCCCGTTCGGACAAGGAAGCAGCAACGGTTTCTGGTCGAATTCCTCGTTGGTGATGGCCAGTGGGTTTTCGATCGTGTGAGCGAATTCGAGGCAGGAGTTCCGGCGTTTGCCGTCACGCAACTGGGAGACTTTTTTAAGGATGGCGCTCTGCAGTCTCCGGAGTTTTTTGAGCTTGTCTTTATTCTCCTCATCGCCGTCGGCGAGTTCGAGTATTTTGTTCGATATCTTTCCGTATTCGAGCATGTACTGCTCGACTACGCCCTCGACGGCGACATATGCGTGCCCCATGACATCAAGCTGCCAGTAATGCCCTGTCCATTCCAGCCACTCCCTCAGATTTTTACAATAGATGTATTTATCACGGTACAGTGCAGCGAAAAGCGTACCGTCGCCCAGGGCGTTGGCGTTGATGCACCTCCGGACGAAATCGCTGGTGATTGCCGGCTTTTCATCCGGAGGCGGCAGCTCGGCGGCCTCTTGGTCGACCCGTTCCTGGACCATTTTTCTGATGTCATCCGCGCTATCGGTCATTCTTCACTCGTCGTTTCAGTTCGTAAATCCACCTGAGTTTGATATCCGGAACGAATTTGATGATCTTCCGCGGCGGAATCCCCTCGCCGAGCATACGCAGGACGACCCGTTTTGTCTTCTCATCGATCCGCCTACCCCTGGGCTCAGCGGTGAACGGATGCCGGCAGTGAGGTTCTTTGCATTTGAATTTCTGCCTGCCGTCGGGTGTTTTCCCGTAATACGTCCACCAGAGACTGCCGCATTTTGGACACACGACCGACGTTGGTTCCGCTGCAGGAGCACTGCCGCCGTCATCATGAAGTACCTCAAATAAATCAGATAGTTGTTTCATAGCATCCCCCCGACATAATCAGGATGTACCATTCGATATGTCAAAGTTCTATTTTTCCACACAAAACTAATATTCACCTGGAGGCAAATATCGAGGTTGCCGGTACCCGTATGATTTTTAGTGCCAGAAAGGACCCCCGATCGCGGGGAGGAACATAGATACCTGTAATGATTAATTATTATGAAATGCGAAAACATAAAAAGGAGCGCGGTCCTACCCCGATGATGGCCTGCCCAGTGATTGTCGGGACTGATCATTCCGCCCTGGCCCTGCTCCGGATCCCGCCCAGGATGCTCACCATCAGCCCGGGTGGTTGCAGCGTTGTGGTTTGATTTGTGATGAATGAATTCTGCTGTCATGACCTATCCCCGTTGGATGTGAATGGTCTGTACCCCTGCCATGTCCACTTTCGTTCAGCAGCGGGCAAATTATAAGGCCGTATAATCGTCTGTATTGTCAGCGTTATTATGCCCCGGCTGCCGGTTCGCCGGGGCGTCTGCCTGCAAACCCTGCAGACCACCATCCGCTGCAGGGCCGGAACTGTTTCGCGCCGGTTCGTTCGCCTTCCGCCGGCTCGGTCTGGACTGGACCGGTTCCCGGATCATCCAGCCCGGCACACCCTCGCTACCTCAGCCCCTCTCTCGTGGGTATTCGGTCAGGACGGTTAGTCATGTTCTTTTTCATACATGAACCTCAAAATGATGATCCGGTTTAACGGGGCCATATTATCCGTACAGATGAGCCCTATTTATCCGGCAACCGTTCGACCGTCTTGCCATATGGTCTCCTCGCACGCTGAAGCGCATCCCACATCAGCTCGCCCGGATAGACAATAAATGATGTATCTGTGAGCAGATTCGTATACATATCAAGCTTCTGCCCATCAGGAGTCTCCTGACAACCGATATACGTGACAGGCTCATAACATCTCATCGTAATTACTCCTTTCCAGCGGATTGCTGTTTCAACCCCTCTCGTTTGGGATTTGCTTTAAATCCTCAATAAGAGACTTCTTCATCCCCGCCGTGATCGCCGTGCTCTCCACGATCTGATCGATCTTCTCGTTACATGAAGCGCAGAACGTACCTTCCGGCCGCATTATGTAGACGAAGCAATCATTGACGCCGCACACGTCGTAGACCGGTTTCCTCATAGCTTCTTTCTCCTGGTTGAACGCCGCCGAATCAGGATATCCAGGGAAATGGCAACGACAATAACAAATGCAACGGCAACGACAATGATAGATAAAACATATAAAACCATATCGAGGCCGTACATCTCCGTGATCCACCGCCACAGATGCCATGCCCCATACAGCGCCAGCGCCATGAAAACCCACGACGCAATCAGCGCCCACAGGAATAAACAATTTTTAGGAAGCGGATTGGAAATACCGGATTCCGCGCGAAGCGAACGCTCCGGCAGGCGTTCGGCAAGGAGGCTGATGTCCGGTACTGATGGCGCCCCGGACCGGCGCCGGATGTTACATGATGAAGACGGCGGGTATCTGTATAAAGATCCCATCAGTGATGGACCTCCCTTCCTGCGCTACCCCTCCGCGAAAAACCGGATCAGCTGAAACAGGATCACCGCCAGGGCATACCCCATGCCGATCCAGCAGAAACCGTCCAGAAGGCGGCTGCCCTCCTCCAGCAGATCCTCCCACGGGCGGTTCACCAGAGCGTCGATAACGTGGCGCATCAGGCCGCCCCTACGCATCCGGGAGCTGTGAAATCGTCTTTCCATACGGTCTCCTCGCGCGCTGGAGCGCATCCCACATCAGCTCGCCCGGATAGACGATAAACGACGTATCCGTCAGCGCGTCCGTGTACATATCAAGCTTCTGTCCGTCGGGCGTCTCCTGACACCCCATATACGTCACAGGCTCATGACACCTCATGGCAATTCCTCCTCTCTCCTGATTACCTCCGCAGGCGTTCCCGCGGCTTCACCTTCTTGCCGCTCAGCCACGCGTCGATATCCCGCCGGTCAAAAAGGCGGGTCCGCCTGTTCACCGCAATATGCGGAATCGTTCCCGCCTGGCACATCTTCTGAACCGTCCCCGGCCTCAGCCGGAGCAGATCCGCCGTCTCACGCAACGTCATCAGTTCGTTATGCTTCATCATCCGCCCTTTCACGCCTGCCGGCCCGTCTCCCTCAGAAAATCCTTGATCACATCCAGATCGCGCTTCAGCCGTTCATTCATCTCCCTCAACTCGTCATTCTCCGCCTCCAGCTTCGACTTCATCGGCCGCAGTTCATACCCGTACTTCAGAGCGAGCCACCGGAGCGGAACGATACTGTCGCAGAGATTCATGAAATCGACGATCTTCTCATCGGGGAAATGCCCCCTGCCGTTCCAGATCCTCGACCAGTGCCCCGGATCGATATCCAGCTCCTGACACAGCTGCAGATCCGTCAGCCCCGAAATATCCTTGGTCAGCTTCAGCGCGTCCTTGAAATTCTCCTTCATGACGATGATCTGATCCGAAACATCCTTGCTGTGGAGCCTGAGAAGAAGTGATCTTTGTTCACCCATAGTCAATTGACCTCAATTTAATTGACTTTCATTGACTGTCGAAATCATGGTAAAAATTTTTATCCGGTTGAAAACAGACACTGCATCCGGATTTTTCTATTGACGATCAAAATTTGATTTTGCATAGTTATCTGGGCTTAATTTTCATATTACAGGCACATACTCTCGAAAGGAGTCACAAGCATGCCTTCGTTAAAACCTGGATTCACCCTCGAACAACACGAACAATTGGGAATCGAACTGCAAAAAATGCGGGATATCTTCCCGAAACAAATTGTCAAATTAAGCAAGGCATACCCTCAAAGAACCGGGGTTGTCGATCTGGCATATCGTGCCCTGGAAGCAATCGAAATGCCCAGAACGAAAATGGATGACCTTGTCTGTCAGGAACATCCGGAAAGCGAATCAAAGAACGTTCTAAATATTTACTATCGCAAAGGCAGAGAAGAGCGTTTGGACAGAGACTAAATCCGAACGCCCATCTCCCGAAGTTCATCCAGTTTGCTCTCTGACAAACCGCCGTTCTCAGACAGCATGTTGATGACAGCGTCAAAATATGGATCGTTGTTATCGACAATGCTTTCCGCCCGGCTGTGAAAATGACCGACAATGTCGGAATCGATCTGAGCTGTCGCCCTGGCGACGCACCGGTTTCTGATCTGCTCAATGGTGGCATTCTTCATAATTAACGAACCGTCCCTGATCGAAACGAGGGCATGCAAACCATTAGGCTGCTGAACGATCATTCTCATAACTGACCACCTGAAAGATGTTAGGATAAAAGGATCAAAAAGTTCGGGTTATACATTATCGTCAAAAAGATTCAGGAAACTGCCGAATCGACCCCGACCGGAGAAACACTGTCAGGAAAAAGAACATGAAAAGGTTCATGAGAATAAAAAGCCAAAGCCTCCTCAAGAAAGCCGGAGATAGACGGACTGAGGATCCCGGAAATTTGCTCCATCAGTCGGTTTCCGCCGCCCTTGCCGGAGAGCAGCATGCTGATCGCCGCTCGCGTAACCGGCGGATCGCACAGCGCACCGATACGGCCCAGGTCTAGATTGTTGTATGCGATGAGGGCAAAAATCAGATTTCTGTTGACAGATCGTTTTTTATTTTTCATAGTTACCCTGCTTTTAACGTTGTTAAATATAATGGTTGAGACGATAATCTTATTAAATTCTAAGCGCCCTCAATGAGGAGAGCTCTCAATGAAAGACATTCATCAGGTTACAGAAGAAGTTTATGTCGCAGAAGCCAAGCTCAAAGCCACAATTGCTCAATTGGGAGACAAGCTTGCCAAAAAACAGGGCTATAAAAACCTGCAAGGCATGGATGCTATATACCGCTGCTTGATTGATAAGTATCACTGGCTACCTGACCATGTACGCAGCTTGAGTGTTTCGGATCTTCAACTTCTCCTAGATGGTGTTCTGTAAATTCAAGTAAGCAATTTATACGTTTAAGCTGTGCCTCCTTAAGAAGACGTTGCGCAATCAAACAGAGAAGCTCCTCTGTAAGATTATTTTTTTCCATAAATAGTTTGAGCTTGTTTAATGCATCATTGTTCATAGCTGACCCTAAAATACGTTGTTAAATGAGGGGGACCAGGTAAGAGCACATCTTCACCTATTCCTGCTTTAATCCCGTTAAGGGGATAAATAATCGAGTATCGATATTATGTCAAGAAAAAAATCGGAATACGATAAATCTGAGTTAAAAAAAATCGGATATCGAATAAAGACGTTACGAAAATTGTTTGGATTAAATCAAGCTGAATTCGGTAAAAGTATAGGTATATCAGGTAATTATTTATCAGAAATAGAATTGGGAAAGGTTGAACCATCAAAGCCTATTTTGATTGCCATAGAGTATCGATACTCGATAAATCAAAATGATCTTATCAGTGGAGAGAAAGATGATATATTTCAGGTAATATCAAACGATTTAAAAAAGAAACCAACTTTACCAATAAAGAACTTAGAAGAACAAAACCTCAAAGAAAGGCTGGAATTAATCGAGTCTCGGCTCGATATGCTTGAAAAAATTCTTACGGATTCCAGACCGAATCCGGGAAGACGGTTCTATGATCCGCTGGTGGCGGAAAAAAAATAAACAACGTTCTCCATGTCGATTTCACACAGGGAGAACACAGCGATAAGGAAAACAGAGGACGCGCACCCCCGAAAAGAAAAAAATGAAAAAGGAAACACACAACATCACATTCACATAACGCCCGGAAGCTCGCGCGATTTCCGGGCATGCAGACACAACAGCCGAAAACTGAAAAAGGGAACAGAAACGAAAACGGCTGAGGGACGATTCACTCCCGCGCTTCAAAAAATTAACCTTTTAAAAATAGACTCTCTCAACAGAATAAGAGGACAGGGGCATTGATTATTGACCAGGAACCAGAGCAAGGACGGTTCAAGAGCCTCTCAGGCACAAGGATATAAAGACGACAATGACCTATACTCATGTACTTAATAAAGGACCGGCAGGCGTTCGCAGCCCGGCTGATATGCTGTAAAATGAATTAAGAACCGGGGTGTTATACAGAACAATATAACACCCCCTGATAAATTGATATTATTTCCATATGTGTATAATGATCAGCCAGTTGTAGTTACATTCTTAAAGTTTATTCGAGGGGTGTTATATTGCAAATTTGCAATATTTAGGTTTTTATCAAGAACTATATAATCATTGTTAGCTCAAGGCAAAGATCATGGTCAGTTTAAAACTATTTATGGCAAAGTTGTTCGGCTTACTGGCATCCGCCATAAAACCCATCGCCTTTCTTTTCGTGGTTGTGTTCCTACTAGGAAATCTGTTTTGGTACATCACGGAAAAGAGTTATGGCGAATCGATGACATTAGTCTTTTCTACTTTTCTTAGTCTTGGCAGCCCTCCTTCTGCTGAGTTCAGTGGTTGGCTTAGATTGATTGAATTTGGAATCGATCTTATGGGTTTGTTACTGTTCGCCATACTTACTGCCGCATCAATTAAAGCTATCGAGAGGTCTAAGGCATGAATAATGATGAAATAAGAAAAATTGTGAGAGAAGAAATTCGGGCTGCCTTAAGCGACCTATTTTCTGAGAAAAGGCTCTCTGAAATGGAAGAAGACATTCAGAGAGAAAGGCATCCTGAACCATGGCCGATGCGATTCGATTATCAGGTTGACAGATTATCTTTCTATACTGACCGCATTGCCTTTCTATCGATGAAGCTTGAAGACTGGGGAAGCGAATGTGAGTGCAAATACTCTGCTTCAGATATTCAGCATATCAAAGATACGGTTGATAAATTGTGAGCTAACAACGCCTTCCAGCGGACGCAGTCGCTAACGCGCCTGCTCCGCTGAAGGCACACGTTATGTCTTTGGAGTCAACATCATGGCACCTGTTCTTCGAGAAGATGAAGAATTTGTCATCAAATCATTATGTACCAAATTTGGTGGAACTTTCCGGATTGGAGAAGATCCACCAGATGCCTATATGTCTTTGAACGATAATGAAATTGCTGTTGAGATTTCGATTCTTACACAGCACGTGGTTGATAAATCGGGTAAGCCTGTCCCACGTCTTTCTCAAGATTCTGGTGTTCTTCGCTTATGTGACGAACTGAATGAGGAACTCAAAAGTGACGTTCCCTCCGGGGTGTATGTTCTTCTCATAATTTCGTCGCCTTTAAATAACATACGACAAACCAAGGCAGACTTGATTAATAAAATCAAAGAAATCGCACAGAATGAAGCGCCGCGTAATGAGGTTTTCAAAACTAATGAAAACAAGGTTAAGATTAAAACGTTTTTAGGTGAAAGGCCGTCTGGCAAAAAAGTTATTGGGGCAGTACCCAACCAAAATTCAAGTCCTGATATCCTTGGGAATGTACTGTATATTCTGAGCGAAAGAATTAATGACAAAGTAACTAAATGTCAAAATATAGTTCATAGACCGCTGTGGCTTGCTCTATTTAATGATTATTGGCTCGCGGAACCAGATACTTATAAACTTGCGATGGAAAAATTATCCATTGAACACTCATTCGACAAAATTTGTTTGGTTCTGGGAAGCAAAGAAGTACATACATTATACGAGACATAACATCTGCTTTCACGGCGACGGCAAAAAGCCGCCGCGCGTGAAGCTGGCGTTCTGCATAAAAAAATGAAAGAGTAACAGATGAAAATATCATTAATTTTAGCCCATCCTGATAAAAACAGTTTCAACTCTGCGATTGCACAATGCTGCCATAAGACTCTGGCTGCAAACGGTCATACAGTTTATTTTCATGATTTATATACTGAAAAATTCGATGCTTTACTTCCGGCTCATGAAATTCCACGAACAGCCAAATTACCACATGAATTGGAAAGGCACTGCGATGAAATCTCTTCCGTAGATGGGATTATTGTTGTTCATCCAAATTGGTGGGGGCAACCTCCTGCAATTTTGAAAGGTTGGATAGATCGGATATTCAGGCCCGGAATTGCATATGAATTTATTGAGGGGGATTCCGGTGAAGGCGTCCCAGTTGGTTTGCTTAAGGCAAAATCGGCTTTGGTTTTTAACACATCAAATACCGAAACCAATCGTGAAATAAATGTATTTAAAGATCCTCTTGAAATAATATGGAAAAACTGCATTTTTAATCTTTGCGGAGTCCATAATTTTTACAGAAGAATGTTCAATATAATTGTCACAAGTAGTGAAGAACAACGTATCTGTTGGCTATCTGAAGTTTCTGAAACAATAACTAAATATTATCCCAATGGAAAAGTGGCAGAACCAGGGCATTAAGAGCGACAACAAAAAGCCGCCGCGCCTTATGCCCGCCGTTAGAAGCTAAGGGAGTCAGAGCGATGAAACGAATTCCATGGGGGCCGATACGGTCTTCGCTTACAGATCATTTCTCCTTTGGCGATATAAAGCTAATTGTCGGATATGCGGACATCGATATGTCAGGGCTTGCTCACCTCGAACAAAAGTACCAAGGTGGAGCTTCGAAATCCCAGTTACTAAGTGAGATTGACAAGCAGGTCGGAGCAATGGACACCGAATCTGTTGGAATTGCTGCTTCTATATGTTGTGAGGAAATGCTTCGAAAGAAGCCGCAACTTATAGCTGAGCTCGAACGTGTATTATCTCGAGTTGGATGGAAGTTCTCAGGAACAACCCTTCTGCCTGTAGAAATATTTGATGTTTCCGAACTGAAGGATATTCCTGAACATGCCCATGAGGATATTCTAAAAGCAGCGCGCAGGCTGAGAGATGGTGACCTAAGTGGCTCACTCTCGGCCTCTTGTGGTGCGCTAGACTCGGTGACTAACTCTATTTATCAAGAGTTTGATCTTGGAGACCCAAACAAGGCATCCTTCCAAGAAAGGGTCAAACGGTCTATAAAAGCAATCAAAGCAAAAGATAGGTTGGTGTCTGAGCTTCAAGCAATAGGCTGGGATGACTCTGATTGCAAGCCGTTATCCGCGAACCTGGATGGGTCGTTGAATCAAGCTGCGTTCGTTATGCAAAAGCTCAGATCTAATATGGGTGATGTTCATGGAACAAAGCCCGTGATAACGGCACTTGTGTTTGACTCTATAAAATGGTCGCTTTTGCTACTCAGAATTATGGTCACGCGCAACGGCTTCTAACAAGTTGCTGCACTCGGAAAATTTACTCGCTACGCTCCCAACTTTCCGGTGAGCAAGGCGTTGGGTTTCAGGAGAAACAAGATGGAATGGGAATCTATTTTAGTTGGATTTGCTATGGGACTTTTTGCCACTCTAATTGGGGTTAGGCTTCAGAGAAGCTGGCAAGATTACGATGATAAGCGCTTCCGTCAAAAAACACTTGAAAGCTTGATTGTTGAAATTCAAAATGGCCTAGAACGCACAAGGGGATTAATAGATTTGCGCAAGCAAGGAAAAATTTCATTTGGTCGCATTTATGTTGCTCTATGGGACTCTGTAAGTCAAAGGTTGGCCGGCAGTCTTAAAGATGGAGAAATTCTTAATCTACTTCACCAGATTTATTATCGCTTTGACCTTATAAATTTCAATTTCGAAAGAGATCGCCCTGGTGTAAGCGGAGCATTTGCTGAATCATATGCCGACGAAATAGGAAAGAATCTTACGCTGTTAAAAAATCGTATCGGTTTAAAGGATAAAAGCACCCAACCAGCGGGTGAACTTGACGGCTAAAAAAACGCCGCAAGTTACCCTTTTCTGTTAGCTTTATAAAAACAAAATGAGAAGGTAGGATAGAATGGATAATGCAGCTCGCAAGAAGTATAAAAAGGATTTTTTAAAAAAAGTTATTGTCAGAATAGACTTTGATACTCCATTACCTATTGTTGGAAAAGGCCCTGCACCCAGTATATATGATACTGTTAAAGATAGATTCCCCATAACCGAAGAAAAGAATGTTATGGGGAAGGAGCTTTTGATAGGCCCAGGAGATACAAAAGAACGTTCATTTGAAACAAAAGAATGGCATTACTACGGGAAGAACAGAGAGAAACACTTAACAATAGCGCCAAACACTGTGTTTGTGGAATATGATAGATATGAATACTATGAAATGTTAAAAGAGGACTTTCTTTCTGTTTCAGACGCATTATTTGAGTCTTATCCAAAATTACAAGTTAAAAGGTTGGGGTTACGTTATATTGACAACATTGATATTCCCAATGAATCCCCAACTGAATGGGATAAATACCTGAAACCTGAATTAAATAGCATATTTGCACTTGCCGAGGATAAAAAAACAGTATCACGGGCATTTCATGTTTTAGAATTTAATTATGGAGAAGATTTGTTGCGGTTTCAGTTTGGAATGTTTAATCCAGATTATCCAGCCCCAATAAAGAAAAAGATATATACCTTGGATTACGACATGTATGTAACAAAGATATTAAGCAAACCAGATATTGGTGAAACTTTGGATCGTTTTCACGAAAAGGTTAATCGCTCTTTTGAAGAAGTTATTACGGATGAATTACGGAAAAAAATGGAGCCTATTGATGAAAAATGAACCAATATTTTCGCCAGAGTATGAAATCAAAAACACAACTGATATACAATCAGACGCACAAAAATCGGAATTAAATCTGCAAGATGAAGAGCAGAATGAAATAATCCGTAAAATTGAAACAGATTATGAACTGTTAAAACCAAGACGTAGAGTAATCCGAGCAAGGATTATCCAGAAATGAAAAAAATAAGAACTCGAAAAAAGGCGCGAATATCCCAAGGTGATATTTTTAAAGATGTTGAGTTCATTGAGTACGCAATTGAAAAAGATGGTATTGTTGAAATCTCTAAAATTGTATTTCCTTTAGTTGTAGTGCTTACACAAGATTGTGACCTTAACCAAGATTACACTGTTCGTTGGGCAAGAAATGGTACATCTAATCATGATAAAAAATTAATTTCGGTCATTGTGGCTCCATTATATAATGCAGAGCATGTCTATGAAGGAAAACATCTCTCAGAGTTGAAAATGACAATGGCAGAAATTAAAAAAGGGAAAACACCAGGCAATACTCTAAGACAAAATCAAACTCCCCGCTACCATTATTTAGAGTTTCCTTCTAATGTTCCGGTCGTTTCGTCTGTTATTGATTTTAAGCATTATTTTACAGTAAATGTGGAATACCTAAAAAAACATAAAAAAGACAATTTTATTTGTCAGATAGGACCGCTATATAGAGAAGATGTTTCCCAAAGATTTTCCAGCTATTTATCTCGAATTGGTCTACCAGAAAGCTGAAAAAGCTAACAAATCACTGCACTGGATTTTTACTCCGCTGCGCTCCGTAAAAACCAGTGAGTTCAACCGATGGTGCGGACGCTTCGCGCCGCACCATCGGGCTGCGTATTGCCATCCGCTTTCAGTCATGCGCTTCGCGCCTGACCATCAAGCGGATGCAGCAGACATCCGTCCACACGAGCAAGCTCGCGAGTCCGCCTTCTGCTGATCCGCAGCCCGTTATGTGGCAACTACAGTTATAGATTATATTTTTCAATCACCATCTTTTTCTCAGTTTAAAACTGTATAATTTCAGGGCAGGTGTCTATGACTAAACCTTTTAAGGTTGAATCAGAGGATATTAATCGGCTGAACGATATTCAACTCACACAACTGTTAAAAGAATTATTGCAAGCTGAAGCTTTTAAATTTGGAATAGCTCAGCGGGCTGTAGAGGTTGCATTAAATATCCGTGTTGGAGATGGAGGAGAAGATGGTCGTATAAGTTGGATTGACGGGCCTGACCAAACTGAATTTGTCCCAAATCGTCTTACAATGTTTCAAAATAAAGCCACGGAAATGGGACCGGCGGCATATGCCAATGAAATAATGACAACAGCAAGAAAAGGCATTCCAAGTGTTTTAAAGCCAAAGGTGGAAGAGGTCCTAGATAGTGGAGGTGCTTATATAGTCTTTACAACACAAGAATTGAACACGCAACAAAAAAATGAACGTATAGCAGCCATAAGGAATAAGATCAGGGAACAAGGCAAAGCATATGCAGATACTTGCATCATTGCTATTTACGATGCTGCTCAAATATCTACGTGGACTAATAATTTTATATCGACAATAGCTTCTGTTCAACATTGGGTAGGGAGGCCAATGGAAAGAGGGCTGAAGCCCTTTAATATGTGGAGCGAAGATGAACATTTGTCGCGTCTCCCTTTTGCATCCGTAGATAGTAGAAATGATATTGTGGCTACGCTTGTTGGAAAGGTAGCAGAGCCAAAATCGTGTTTTCGCATTATAGGTCTGTCTGGTTTGGGTAAAACAAGAACTGCCTTTCAGGTTTTCGTAGAGAATGAAGCCATAAGAAATTTAGTTGTTTATGTCGATGCTAATCACGCTCCCACAATTGATGCTTTGATAGCGGATTGGGTCGGATTGGGTTTAAGGGCAATCTTGATAGTCGATAATTGCGAGTATCGCTTACATGAAAGACTATCCAAAGAAGTTTGCCGGGCGAGCAGCCAGATAAGCCTATTGACGATGGACTACAACATGGAATCTGTATCGGCACCAACGGTTTGTTTTAGGCTGAGCCCAATGACCGACAAAGAATTATTACAGTTGTTAAACCCTATATATAAGGATCAACTACCAGATCTTGAGAGAATTGCATCGTTTGCACAAGGGTTTCCTCAAATGGCTGTCTTATTGGCAGAAGCGCGTTTAACAGAAGACCCTCGGATTGGCGAACTTACAGAGGACGAGTTGGCAAACAAGTTGTTATGGAGACGTGGCGAAGCTGAGAATCCTGAAAGGATAAAGGTACTACAGGCTTGCTCTCTGTTTGATGTATTTGGAGTTGAAAGAGAGGTAGAAAGTCAACTTGAATTTATTGCGAATATTGTTGGTACAAGTATCGATAATATATATGAATGTGTGCAGGAATATTCAGAGAGAGGCTTGATTGACCGCCGGGGTCGTTTCGGCCAGGTTGTTCCAAAACCATTGGCTATAAGATTAGCTGGTCAATGGTGGACAAAAACTAGAGAGCAAAAACAAATTGAACTAGTGGATAGCATCCCAGAAGAAATGATAGAAGGGTTTTGTCATCAAATAGAAAGGATGGATTTTCACAAGAATGTTAAAGAATTAAGCGAGAAACTGTGTGGGCCCCAGCGCCCTTTTGGCCAAGCGGAAGTGATCTTGTCGGGTCGGGGTTCTAGACTCTTTCGCTCATTTGTAGTTGTGAACCCCGAGGCTACCTGTGCTGCACTATATACAGTGCTGAGAGATAGAAATAACCAGCAGCTTTCTGATATTGATGGTGCTAATCGAAGAAATTTGGTGTGGGCGCTTGAGAAACTGTGTTTTCACTCAGAGATATTTCCTGAAGCAGCATGGTGCATGTTGCTCTTGGCATCAGCCGAGAATGAAACATATGGTAACAATGCAACGGGGATGTTTGCTCAGTTATTCAGGATTTTTCTTTCTGGTACAGCCGCAACACCTAAAGCACGTTTTGATCTCCTGAATCGGGCTTTAGATTTGCATCAGGATTCTGTCGATATGGTTGTCTTGAAAGCGCTTGAGCAGGCAATCAGTACCTATGGTGGCAGCCGTATGGTAGGCGCTGAGTACCAAGGCACTAAAGCCCCCCTTAAAGAATGGAAACCCATAATCTGGCAGGATATTTTTGATTACTGGCAAGAGGCCTTTAATATACTTATTTCCCTGCTGGAACGGGGAGAGCCCCAGAAAGAAAAAGTACTCGCTGTTATGGGCCAATCAATACGTGGCTTTGTTAGTCGGGGTCGTCTGGAAATGTTGGATTCCGCAATCAATCAAATTGTGGCTGTTAACGGCCGATATTGGCCAGCTGCTTTAGAAAGTATTAAGCAAACTTTTGAGTACGACTCAGAGGGAATGGAGAAAGAGACCTTTGAATCGCTAAATAGTTGGCTACAATTGCTTAGCCCAGATGGAGCGGACTTACCAGAAAAATTAAGGATACTTGTGATTAATCCGCCTTGGGAACACCACAAAGGAGATGACGGTCATTATATCGATGTCGCTTCTGAAAATGCCAAGAATTTAGGTATTGAAGTTGCTAAGGATATAGAGGCATTGATGCCTCATCTTGGCTTGCTGCTACAGGGTGAACAAAAGCAATCTTTTTCCTTTGGCTATCAGTTAGCTCTTGTCCTCACAGATTTGAGGCAGTTGTTGGAGCAATCTTTAGAGCAGCTTATAGGTGCTGACCCTGCGAATCCCAGTTTTATCTTAGGAATATACCGTGGAATTTATGAAATATCACACGAGAAGTGGCAAGAAAATATCGATAAACTTTTTGCTGATGAGCGCCTTGTTCGTTTCTATCCAGATTTTATTCGCACTGGTAACATTCGGAAGCTGCATCTTGATCAATTATTAGAATTAATTCGAAGCGGAGTTATCTCGTCCAATAGTGCCAATGCATTAAGTTATGGAAGCGTAACCACCGGTATTGATCCAACAACAATGATGGAATTCTGTTTGTCTCTTGCGAAGTTAGGTGACACTGCAAGTTGGACAGCTTTGAATGTGATCTACATGTACTGTCATGGCACTAAGGGAAGTATTAGAATACTGAGCGATCCGCTGAAGCAGCTTGTTTCCAGCGTGCCTCTACATAGAGAGCAGCGAGGCGCAACATCAGATACATATCGCTGGCGAGACTTGGCGGAGAAGTTGTTAAAGGAACCGGATGAGGGTTTTGCAATAGCATTGACTAATCAGCTTCTTACCGCTTGCCAGCATGGTTTAGATTACGGTGACATATGGCATTATACTAAACCGTTGTTGCTAAACCTTATGAGTGAGTACGGTGACGCACTGTGGCCGATATTTGGAAACGCCATTGTCCAGGCGGAGGGGATGGAGCGGTATTGGTTGCAACAATTGCTTGATCGCGAAAATAGCTCTTCAAACAAATTGCCGAGCGTATTTTCGGTAGTGCCGGTCGAGAGTGTTATCTCTTGGTGCGAGGAACAACCAGAATTAGGGCCGAGTTTTGTTGCGAGCTGTGTAAATATCTTTGAAACTGTCGATGGTAAACCACGACCTTCAGATTTGTTTATAGCATTGCTTGTACGTTTTGGTGCTGATGAACGAGTAATAAGTGGACTAAGGGCTAATATGGGTACTCGGGGATGGTCAGGCTCCCTAGTACCTTACCTCGAAGCTGATAAGGAGGCACTAAGCCCTTTACTGGAGCATGAAAGTAACAACGTAAGGCTGTGGGTGAAAGATCAAATAGCTTATATCAATAGGCAAATAGATTCTGAGTCGATAAGAGATGAAGAGAGAGATATAGGGCTATTCTAATTTTGAATCAATATTCATTGGGGACAACCACATAACACATATGAGCCGCCCCTTTGTCAATAGGCAAAAATAACCCGTTAGGGAAAAGGGACTGGTGATCAATACTCCCACTTGCTCTTTAACAACTTGAAAAAACCTGACTTTGTTTCTACATGCGTGCCAGGCTTCGAAAGCCTGCGACAAACACATATTGAGGGTCCCTTACGCCGTTGTACGGCAGGTCTGCCCCGATAAAAATTTGACAGACGCCCTGGAAATCCATTGGTAACCTCGTGCCGTCCTTTTCAAAGGCAATGGCTTGATCTTATGGAGCGAGATCATCCAGTTAGTTGCAGGATCGGGAGAGGTGCAGGTTGTTTTCACTGTTAAGTATATGCATCATGGCGCCGCCCTAATCAAAGCGCCCAGGCTGCCGGGTATCTCTACTTAATGATGGTTTCGTGGTCACTGCCACAATTATGGATATTTTCATTATCATTGTTGAA